>ERZ773246.23-NODE-23-length-104196-cov-11.6759_pt1 | contig 104196 bp, 91 predicted proteins | sample MGYA00580519_ERZ773246 | MGnify/ENA primary metagenome ERZ773246 (study PRJEB29015, sample SAMEA2738153) | human oral metagenome | biome: human oral; feature: human-associated habitat; material: saliva | place: China | collected 2246 ...
GCTGTATCTCACTGTTTCATTAAAAAGAGGTGCAGACCCCGGAGGTCGCAGGTTCGAATCCTGTCCCCGCTACGAGTTGGCCCAAGGCAATGCCTTGGGTCTTTTTGTACACCAAAGCGAGGCCCCATGATTCGTTTTGAAAATGTCAGCAAAAGCTATGACAAGGGCGTTACTTTTGCAGTAAAAAACTTCTCCCTAGAAGTTAAACACCACTCAACTACAGTGCTGCTGGGCACCTCAGGCTGCGGTAAAACCTCACTACTGCGCATGGTAAACGCCATGGTTAGGCCCACCAGCGGCAAAGTATGGGTACGCGGTAAGAATGTAGCTGAAAGTGACCCAGTGAAACTACGGCGCTCGATCGGTTATGTAATCCAAGACGGTGGCCTGTTTCCCCACCGTAATGTGCTAGAAAACATCGCCACGGTACCACTGCTAGAAGGTGTCAGCCGCGCTAAAGCCCGCCGGCGTGCCCTGGAACTACTTGAACTGGTTGGGCTTGAAAGCGACTATGCTAGCCGTTTCCCAGCGCAGCTCTCTGGTGGCCAACGCCAGCGCGTAGGGGTAGCCAGAGCCCTGGCTAACAAAACGGATATCCTACTGATGGATGAGCCTTTTGGAGCGTTAGATCCAATTGTGCGCACCCAGCTGCAAGAGCAGGTGGCTTGGCTGCGTGATCAAGTAGGTACCACCATTTTGCTGGTTACTCACGACGTTGACGAAGCCTTCAAACTAGGTGACCAGATAGTGGTGCTAGAAACTGGCGCTAAAATCGCACAGGCAGGCGACGCCCGCACGCTACTAAACCAAAGCGCAAACCAGTTTGTGTCCGACTTTATTGGCCGCTCCCAGGCCGCGCGTAGATTGCAGGTGGACGAGGCGGGTCTAGTTACTGACTTGCTCGGGGTCCCGGTAGGCAAACTAGCAGCCAGCTCACAGACCAAGGCGCGCCCATGAACTGGCTGATTCATAACTACGCCTGGGTGCTGGAGCTGCTTGGGCAGCATCTAGTTATTGCTGTAAGCGCGATTGTTGTCGCCTTAGTTATCTCCATTCCACTAGGGCGGGCGGCGGTTGACTCTGCTTTTGGTCGGGGCCTGGTCAGTGTAGTTGGAGCGATGTACGCGCTGCCTTCACTGGCCTTACTTATTTTGGTGCCGGTCATTATTGGTACCCCGCTGCGCTCTAGCCTCAATATGGTGATTGTGCTGAGCATTTACGGGGTAGCCATTATGGCTGGCCCCTGTGTGCAAGCTTTTAGCGGCCTGCCTGAACAAGTGTTGTTAAGTGCTGATGCCTGTGGCTATGGGCGTTTGCGCCGCTGGTGGCAAATCGAGTTGCCGCTGGCTTTGGCGGTGATTGCTAGCGCCGCGCGGGTACTGGTTACTTCCACTATCTCTTTGGTTACGGTGGCAGCGTTCATTGGTATTTCAAGCCTGGGTACTTTGCTTACTGATGGTTTCCAACGTGGTATCAGCGCTGAGGTGATCACCGGTTTGGTAGTTACGATTATTTTGGCTTTGCTACTAGATGGGTTAGTGGCTTTAGCTCACTGGCTGCTTAGCGGTTGGAGGCGCGCATGAGCTTAATTCTTGCGGCTGCTACGTGGATTGCCGACGGCGCCAATTGGCTAGGTCAACGCGGTATTGCTTGGCGCCTGGTACAGCATTTAGGAGTTAGCGCCCTAGTGCTAGTAATCAGTGCGGTGATTGCGCTGCCGCTGGGGATCTATATTGGTCACAGCGGGCGAGGTAAATGGCTGATTAATCTAACCGGCGCGGTGCGGGCGATACCTACGCTGGGTTTACTGACCCTGTTTGGGCTTTGGATCGGTATTGGCCTGCCGGCGCCAGTGTTGGCGCTAGTTGCTTTAGCGATTCCACCTTTGCTAGCTGGAGCCTACAGTGGCGTAGCCGGGGCGCCACCTAGCGTAGTGGATGCTGCGCGGGCTCTGGGCATGAAAGAAAGCGAAATTCTTAGCCAAATCGAACTTCCCCTGGCTCAGCCCTTACTGGTTGCAGGCCTGCGCAGCGCTAGTTTGCAGGTGATAGCTACCGCCACATTAGCTGCCTATACCGCCAACTATGGGCTGGGGCGCCTGCTTTACTTAGGCCTGAAAACCCGCAACTATCCGCAAATGATTGCCGGCGCCATACTGGTAGTGGCCCTAGCTTTGCTGGTCGATTGGCTGCTCGGCCTGTGTCAACACCGCATTGAAAGACAGCTAAGCGCAACTAAGGTGGGTAAATGAAAACGCACAAACTTAGTCGGGCACATGCCGCCACTTATATGGCTACTCGTCGCGCGGTTCTAACCGGAGCTTTGGGCGGGATTGGCGCTTTAGTGGGCGGCTGTGGCACTGAGCAGAGCCTGGCCGGATCCGCTGGGGACACTAATACTTTGGTGATAGGCAGCCAGGACTACTACTCCAACGAAATCATTGCTGAGATCTACGCCCAGGGCCTAGAAAAGCTAGGCTACAAAATTGACCGCCAAATGCGTATTGGTCAGCGAGAAATCTACATGCCTGAGCTTAAAGCTGGCGCCATTGATCTGCTACCGGACTACACCGGCAACCTGCTGCAGTTTTTAAACCCGAAAGCTACCGTGACGGCGTCGCAGGCAGTTTACAACCAACTGCGTGAAGTTTTACCTGATGGTTTGCGGATCCTTAACCAAGCTCCCGCTAGTGACCAAGACTCATATGTGGTTAGTGCCAAACTAGCGCAGCGTTACAACCTAAAACAGATTGGTGACCTGCGCGCAGTGCCAAACTTGGTGCTAGGAGGTAACTCAGAGCTAGAGACCCGCCCCTATGGGCCTAAAGGGCTCAAAAGTATCTACGGAGTTAACGCTAAATTCTCGCCAATCGAGGATTCTGGTGGTGCGCTTACCGTTAAAGCACTGCGCGATAACTCCATTCAGCTTGCTGATATCTACTCCTCAGATCCGGTTTTAGCCAGCTCTGACCTGGTGGTCCTAGCTGACCCCAAGAGTCTATTTCTCGCCTCCCAGGTGGTACCGGTTATTTCTGAGCGCATAGATGAACGCGCTGGTGCCCAAATCAACCGCATCAGTGCGGCGTTAACTTCGCGTGCACTGATTGAAATGAACCACCAATCAACCAAGCTGCAACGCTCTGCCCGCGACATCGCTAAAGCCTGGTTGGCTACCCAAAGCGCCAACGCAAGCTAGTTTCACGTTAAACGTTTCTTAGGCCAGTGTTGTAAACGATGGTGCAAAGCCTGTGCCAGCGCAAGTATCAGTGCCAAAGCGGCGGCGTCGTCGTCGTCCAGACGCGCATATGACCTAACTATTGGCGAAAAGCTGCACCAATGGGGCCAAGGTGCTATTTCATAGTCTCCAGCTGGGATAGGCTTAGCTGCGTTAACGGATTAACTGCGATGAAGGAGCAAACGTGAGTACACGTACCGAGTCCGACTCCATGGGGACCATTGAAGTTCCCGCCGACCACTACTGGGGTGCGCAGACTGAGCGCAGCTTGCACAACTTCGACATTGGTCGCAACACCTTCGTGTGGGGCCGTCCCATGGTTAAGGCCCTAGGTGTACTAAAGAAGTCCGCCGCCCTAGCCAACGCTGAACTAGGCGAACTACCCCAGGACATCGCAGACCTAATCGCCAAGGCTGGCGACGAGGTCATCTCCGGCAAGCTGGACGACGAATTCCCGCTAGTAGTGTTCCAGACCGGCTCTGGCACCCAGTCCAACATGAACTCCAACGAGGTCATCTCCAACCGCGCCATTGAGCTGGCCGGTGGGCAGATGGGCACCAAGACCCCGGTGCACCCCAACGACCACGTCAACCGTGGCCAGTCCTCCAACGACACTTTCCCCACCGCCATGCACATCGCCGTAGTCAGCGAGCTGCAGGAGATGTACCCCAAGGTCACCCAGCTGCGCGACACCCTAGACGCCAAGGCTAAGGAATACGCCGACGTGGTCATGGTGGGTCGCACCCACCTGCAGGACGCCACCCCCATCACCCTGGGGCAGGTAATTTCCGGTTGGGTTGCCCAGATTGACTTTGCTCTAGACGGCATCCGTTACGCCGACTCGCGCGCTCGCGAACTGGCTATCGGTGGTACCGCTGTGGGCACCGGCCTCAACGCCCACCCCGACTTTGGTGCGCTGACCGCTAAGAAGATTAGTGAAGAAACCGGTATCGAGTTCAAGCAGGCTGACAACCTATTCGCCGCTCTAAGCGCCCACGACGCCCTGGTGCTGGTCTCTGGCTCCTTGCGTGTGCTTGGTGACGCCCTGATGAAGATCGCCAACGACGTGCGTTGGTACGCCTCCGGCCCCCGTAACGGTATTGGCGAGCTGATCATCCCCGAAAACGAGCCCGGCTCCTCCATCATGCCCGGTAAGGTCAACCCCACCCAGTGTGAGGCTATGACTATGGTGGCCGTGCAGGTATTTGGTAACGACGCCGCCGTTGGTTTCGCTGGCTCTCAGGGTAACTTCCAGCTCAACGTGTTCAAGCCGGTTATGGCCTGGAACGTACTGGAGTCCATTCGCCTGCTAGGCGACGCTTGCGTCTCCTTCGACGTGCACTGCGCCTACGGCATTGAGCCCAACTACGCCAAGATCAAGCACAACCTGGACATCAACTTGATGCAGGTGACCGCGCTTAACCGCCACATCGGCTACGACAAGGCCTCCAAGATTGCCAAGAACGCTCACCACAAGGGCATCTCGCTGCGCGAGTCTGCCCTGGAGCTAGGTTTCCTAACCGACGCCGAGTTTGACGCTTGGGTTGTGCCCGCAGACATGACCCACCCCAGCGCAGCCAAGTGATCATTAGCTGATTAACCGGTGGCCGGGCCCAAAAGGCTCGGCCACTGTGTTTTTGCAGCAGCGTGTTGGTGCGGGAGCTGAAATTGACTGGCGCCACGGGTAAGATAGCTGTGGATTGTTTTGCGCTCAGGCGTGCATATTCAAGCGAAAGGCTAACGTGGCAGAGTACATCTACCAGATGATCAAGGCCCGCAAAACCATTGGTGACAAGGTCATTCTCGACGACGTCACCATGGCTTTCTTCCCCGGAGCCAAGATCGGTATGGTCGGCCCCAACGGTGCCGGTAAATCCTCGATCCTAAAGATCATGGCTGGTCTAGATCAGCCCTCCAATGGCGAAGCCCGCCTCAGCCCCGGTTACACGGTAGGCATCCTCATGCAGGAGCCGATCCTCAACGAGGAAAAGACCGTACTGGGTAACGTAGAAGAAGGCGTCGCCGACATTAAAGGCAAGCTTGACCGCTACAACGAAGTCAGCGCCCAGATGGCAGATCCGGACGCAGACTTTGATGCCCTACTTGCGGAAATGGGTAAGCTGCAAGACCAGCTCGACGCCGCCAACGCCTGGGATCTAGACTCCCAGTTAGCCCAGGCTATGGATGCCCTACGCTGCCCGCCGGCAGACGCTATGGTAAAGAACCTCTCCGGTGGTGAGCGCCGTCGTGTGGCCCTATGCAAGCTACTGTTAGAAGCCCCCGACCTCCTACTGCTAGATGAGCCCACCAACCACCTGGATGCCGAGTCCGTGCTCTGGTTGGAGCAGCACCTATCAACCTATAAGGGTGCGGTTATCGCCATCACCCACGACCGTTACTTCCTAGACCACGTAGCCCAGTGGATCGCTGAGGTAGACCGTGGTCACCTTTACCCCTATGAGGGCAACTACTCCACCTACCTGGAAACCAAGGAAAAGCGTCTAGAAGTCCAGGGTAAGAAGGACGCCAAGCTAGCCAAGCGCCTCAAGGACGAGCTGGAGTGGGTACGTTCCTCCGCTAAGGGGCGCCAAACCAAGTCCAAGGCCCGTCTGGCCCGCTATGAGGAAATGGCCGCTGAAGCCGAGCGCACCCGCAAGCTCGACTTTGAAGAAATCCAGATTCCCCCGGGCCCGCGCCTGGGCTCGGTGGTACTTGAAGCTACCAACCTACAAAAGGGCTTTGATGGCCGCAGCCTAATCAATGGCCTGTCCTTCACCCTGCCGCGTAACGGCATTGTGGGTGTGATCGGCCCCAACGGTGTTGGTAAGACCACCCTGTTCAAGACCATTGTGGGCCTAGAGCCTCTCGATGGGGGAGAGCTTAAGGTTGGCTCCACCGTGAAGCTGTCCTATGTAGACCAAAACCGCGCCGGTATTGACCCCAACAAGACCCTGTGGGAAGTTGTTTCTGACGGCCTGGACTACATCCAGGTAGGCAATGTGGAGATGCCTTCACGCGCCTATGTGGCCGCTTTCGGTTTCAAGGGCGCAGACCAGCAAAAGCCCGCCGGTGTGCTCTCCGGTGGTGAGCGTAACCGCTTGAACCTGGCCCTTACCCTCAAGCAGGGCGGTAACCTGCTGCTGCTGGATGAGCCCACCAACGACCTGGACGTGGAGACCCTCTCCAGCCTGGAAAACGCCCTGCTGGCGTTCCCCGGTTGCGCTGTGGTTATCACCCACGACCGTTGGTTCCTCGACCGCGTAGCCACCCACATTCTGGCTTGGGAAGGCACCGACGAGCACCCCGACAACTGGTACTGGTTCGAAGGTAACTTCGAGTCTTACGAGAAGAACAAGGTTGAGCGTCTAGGCCCCGATGCCGCCCGTCCGCACGCGGTGACCTACCGTAAGCTCACTCGCGACTAAGAAGCTGGGTCTGGCTAGACAAATCTGGGTCTGGTCCAAAAAATCTAGATTTGGTCAAAGAAAGCTAGATCCGGTCAAACAAAGCTAGATAATGATTGTTGCCGCCGCACTAAGTGCGGCGGCAACAGTTTTTTGTATGACTTGTGCTTGTTTGTCTTATGGCCGGCTTTAGCCGTCTAGTTGTACGGCCCAGTTGCCACTGGATTTTTGGCCCTCATGCGGAATGCGAATCATACCTTCCTGACTGATTGAGGAAACCAACTTGCCAGCCTGGTTATACACCAGGGCGCGGGCAGCGGCGCGCCCACCACTAGAACTAGGTGAATCCTGCACAAACAGTAGCCAGTCGTTAACGTTAACGTCACGGTGGAACCATTGGGCATGGTCTAGGGTAGCTAGGCTCATGCCGGGGCTACGCCACGACAGGCCCTGGCTACGCAGCGCTGGCTCCAGCATGATCTGGTCACACACATAAGCCAAAATAGCTCGGTGCACCATCTGGGTGGCACTGGCAGGCACCGCTCCGCGCACCTTAATCCACACATGCTGGTGGCTGTCAGGTTGCTTGGGGGGCTGCAGATACAGGTTGCCTTCCACATGGCGCACATCAAAGGCCGCTGTGCGCCCCAAGAATCGTGCCACTGGATGATCCACGTTACGGAAAATAGCTAGGGCGCTAACTAGCTCATCAGGTCCGGGCACCTTAGGCATGGGCTCATACAAATCAATGCCATCTTGGCGTTTTTGGAAGGAAGCGATAACCGTGGCCATATTGCGTCCATCCTGGCTGGCACGCACCTGGCGCTGGGAGAATGAACGCCCATCACGGAGCGCCTCAACCTCATACTGCACCGCTTTTTCCGGGTTACCCCCACCCACAAAATAGGTGTGCAAAGCGTGCAACTGACGCTCATAGCTATCACCTGGGGTGGTGTCAAAGCAGGCAGCTGCTGCCAGTACTGCCTGGCCAAGAACCTGACCACCATAGATGCGCCCCGACAGCTGGGGGAGGGAATCACCCTCAAAGCGGCCCATCACGGTGCCAGGTGGGAAGCCCTCAGTGTCCCCGCCGACGCCGTCGAGCCGAGCACAAGCCTCTAAATCGCTTTCTTCAGGGTCCCAAAACTCAAGCGCACGAAGCGCCAAAGACCGGGTAACCCCAGCCAAAGGCTCTTCGTGCGCTAGTGGAACCGGATACGGTTCAATCACAGACCGAGTTCCTCCAGGATCGGCAGCTCGGCGCGAACGGCAGCGCGGGCTTCCGCAGCCTCGGCGCAAGCCAGGGCGATGTCAGCTAGGCGCTTGCAGTCCTCACGGGTGACGCTCTTGAGTACGGCGTCAACGTCGGCCAGTGCGCGAGAGGTCATGGACAGCGAGGCCACACCCAGACCCACCAGCACTACGGCCAGGGCCGGATCAGCAGCGGCTTCACCACATACACCTACCGGGGACTTCTTTTCGCTGGCGGCGGCGCCGTCACAAGCGATCTTTAGCAGCCGCAGTACGGCCGGCTGCCAGGGGGTGTTCAGGTCAGCCAGGGAACCGAGCATCCGGTCGGCAGCCATCACGTACTGGGTTAGGTCGTTGGTACCCACCGAAGCGAAGTCGGCGTACTTGAACATGTGGTCAGCCATAGCCGCAGCTGAGGGGACCTCAATCATCATGCCGGCAAAGTCTAGGCCGTAGGAGCGGGCCTTCTCGGTGAAAGCCTTGGCCTCAGCGGGAGTGGAGATCATGGGGGCCATGACCCACACCTTGGCGTCGGTGTCGGCGGCAGCCTTGGCTAGGGCCTCTAGCTGGTGCTCTAGCACCTCGGGGCTGCGGCGGGCGGTACGGTAAGCGCGTACACCCAGAGCCGGGTTGGCCTCTGAGGTGTCGGTTAGGAAGGGTAGCGGCTTGTCAGCGCCGGCGTCGAGGGTACGTACTACAACCTTCTTACCGGGGAAGGCCTCAAAGACCGGGCGGTAGGAGTTGTACTGGTCCTCAACTGAAGGCTCTTCGGGCTGGTCCAGGAAGCAGAACTCGGTACGGAACAGGCCGATACCCATTGCGCCAGCGGCGGCAGCCTTGCGGGCGTCCTCAGCGTCACCGACGTTAGCTAGCAGCTGCACCTCGATGCCGTCAGCGGTGGCGCCGTCGCCGTGGAATTCACGCACTACGCTGGCTAGCTCGCGGGCCTTACGTAGCTGCTCCTCGCTGGGGTTGAGGAAGATTTCGCCCTTGGTGCCGTCTAGCAGCACGATTTCGCCTTCAAGCAGCTGGTCGGCTACGGCCTCACCGGTGCCAACGATGGCCGGGATGCCTAGGGCGCGGGCCAAAATGGCGGTGTGGGAGGTGGGGCCACCTTCGCTGGTTACGAAACCGATTACCTTGTCGGGGTCTAGTAGCGCGGTGTCAGCCGGGGCTAGGTCAGCAGCAACCAGAATGAAAGGCTCAGGGCGGGTAGGAATACCGGGCATGGGGGCGTCGGTTAGCACGGCCACGATGCGGTCGCGTACGTCGCGTACGTCGCGAGAACGCTCAGCCATGTAACCACCCAGGGACTCAAGCATGGCGGCTAGCGAGTCGGCGGCCTCCCACACAGCGCGCTGGGGGGTGATGCCACGGTCGCGCACTAGCGCCTGAGCTGAAGAGGTTAGGGTTGGGTCTGCGGCCATCTGGGCAGTGGTCTCAAGTAGGGTACGACCCTCGTCCTTGGCCTCTGCTGCAGATAGTTCCAGGTCCTTCTTAACCTTAAGCGCGGCGGCGGCGATACGCTCGGCTTCGGCGTCGACGTCGGCACCGGCGGGTAGGTTGGCGACTGCGGGCTCCTCAATGCCGGGGGCCATCCGTGCCACCGGGCCACCTACACGGCCGGGGCTTACGCCGATACCGTGCAGGGTTAGAGTGGAGTTTTCCGCTGCGGTCATTGCTGTCTCCTTGCTGCGATTGGGGGCTACGGCACCTTACGTCATCACCGGATTGGTAACGTAGGTAACGCCGTTTGCTGTGGTTATCGTATGTCTTTTTGATGACAGGCGAAACCTATTGCGGAAAATTTCTGTATTAGGTAGTCGACCAGGGACTTGGTGCGTTAACATCACCATACGAGTCCATATCAACCGATTAGGCAGCCGCTGTATGAGCGAAAATTTCGAATGGCAACAGCCTGAACCGGCCGTAATTGAACTAGCCCAAGCCCACGGTGTGGGCACCGAGTATTGGGACTACTACGGCAATCAGGCTAATCCTTCCCGTCAGACTCTGTTGGCAGTTTTAACTGCACTTGGGGTAGACGTTTCTAGCGACGAAGCAATTGCGCGTTCACTGGAGGATGTGCACCTGGGTTCTTGGCGCCAAACTCTGCCCGGATTTACCGTAGTACGTCAAGGACATTGGAAGCATGTGCCGGTGCATGTTCCCGATGGCGCCAGCGTGCGCGTAGACGTAGTACTGGAAACTGGCGCCACGGTTGCGCTTGAACAGGTAGATGACTGGGAACCTCCGCGCTGGGTTGACGGCGTATTTACTGGTCAGGCCTCTTTTGGCCTACCCACCGATCTACCGCTAGGCTGGCATGAGCTGGTGGCTTATGTGGGTGACGACGCCCAGGGCGTACGTGCTCCGATGGCGGTTGTGCCCGACAAACTAGAGCTACCTGCCGCCTTGGGGAAGCACAGCTACGGCATGATGACCCAGCTGTACTCGGTGCGTTCAAACGATTCTTGGGGCATTGGCGACCTGGATGATCTAACTGAGCTGGCTAGCTTCTTTGGGGATGAAGGCGCTGACTTTATCCTGATTAACCCGCTGCACGCCGGTGAGGTGGTTTCTCCGCTAACTGACTCGCCTTACCTGCCGGTTACGCGCCGCTTTGTTAACCCCATTTACATTCGCCCGGAAAACATTGCTGAGGTGGCACGTCTAAGCGGCCCGCAGCGTTCCTTGCTGCACTGGGGTCTAGACGAGCTACGCCCGCTAAACACTTCTGCTGCCCCGATTGACCGTGACGTAGTGTTTAAGGCTAAGCGTGAGGCTTTGGAGGTTATTTACGACGCGGGCCGTTCGCGTTCACGTCAGCGTGACTTCGAGCGTTTCCGCGCTGAGCAAGGCGATGGTTTAGAGCGTTTTGCACTTTGGTGTGCGCTTTGTGAAAAGTACGGGCCGATGAAGTCTTGGCCTGAGCATCTGCGTGATGCTAACAGTGCGTTTGTAGCTAATGAGGCCCACACCCTGGCTGGACGTATTGACTTCTATGCTTGGCTGCAGTGGATTGTTGACGAGCAGCTCCAGCGCGCCCAGGCGGAAGCTAAGGCATCTGGCATGTCTTTGGGTATCATGCATGACCTGGCGGTGGGTATTAACCCGAACGGGGCTGATGTGTGGACTACCCCGGAGGTATTTGCTGCTGGCGTGAGCGTGGGTGCCCCGCCGGACATGTATTCGCCGCTGGGTCAGAACTGGTCCCCGCCGCCCTTTAGCCCCACCGGCCTGGCTAAGGCGGGCTATGCACCGCTGCGCGACATGGTACGTACAGTGCTGCGTCACGCAGGTGCGCTGCGCCTAGACCACGTGATGGGCTTCTTTAGGCTCTGGTGGATTCCTGAGGGTCACAGCCCTAAGGAAGGTGCCTACGTTTACTACGACTATGAGGCCATGATCGGCATTGTGCTGCTAGAGGCGCAGCGGGCCGGGGCTTTGGTGATTGGTGAAGACTTGGGCACGGTTGAGCCTTGGGTGCGTGCACACCTGGCTGAACGTGGGGTGCTGGGCACTAGCGTGTTGTGGTTTGAAAAGATGGAGGGTGATTGGCCGCTGTATGCCGACCGCTACCGCGTAGATGCGCTTTCTACGGTTAACACCCACGACTTGCCGCCCACTGCGGGTTACTTGGCTGATGAGCATGTGGCTTTGCGTTCGCGTCTGGGTCTGCTTGACTGCGATAAGGAAGTTGCGCTGCGTGAGTCGCGTAAAGAACGCGAAAAGATGCTGATCCGCCTGCGTGAATACGGTCTGCTAGGCGATGACCCCACTGAGCGTGAGGTTATCGAGGCTCTATATGCCTATGTTTTGCAGACTCCCTCGCGTTTGGTGGGTGTGTCTTTGGTCGACGGCGTAGGTGAGCGTCGTACTCAGAACCTGCCGGGCACGGACGACGAGTACCCCAACTGGAAGATGCCTTTGTGTGATGGCAGTGGCGATCCGGTACTGGTGGAAGATCTGCCCAACAACGCCCGCCTATTGAGCCTTTTGGCAGTGGCTCGCGCTGGTGTAGTTAAGTAGACACTGACCAGATTAAACTTGCCCCCTTACTGCTTAGCAGTAAGGGGGCAATTGTTTTGCTACGAACAACTATAAATAATTACCGGTTTTAATGCTGTCTAAATTGCTTTACTAAGTGATTGGTAATTATTCTTCCTTAAGGTTTCCTGAATGTTCTCTTTATTGGATCTAAAAGGTGAAACAAAAGCATAACAGATTGACAAAATTGGTGCCGTGTGATATAATTAATATCGATATGTTAAGTCATATCTGAAAGGGAATTTCATATTATGAATATTAAACGGTTGCTTACCGTTACGGCGGCTTTAGCTACCTTCGCTGCCACTCCACTTGCTTATGCGGCACCTGATCCGTACGTAACTAACTACGGTTTGACTAGCTCAGACAAGTCCGTAACTGCTGCTGATGCAGCAAAATACGGGGCTAAAGTGTCCTACTCTCGCTATGAAGCCACTAACGCTGAGCTAACTGAAGCTAAGCGGATAGATTCTACCGGTTTGGAATCTACTGCTATTGAGGCTTCAAACCAGTCTTATGTTGAGCTGTCTAGCAAAGATTCTGCAGTTACTTTCAAGGTAGTGCAGGCAGCTGACGCACTTACTGTGCGCTTCACTTTGCCTGATGGCGCTAACGGCAAGCTGGCTGTGAAGGTAAATGGCAAGACAGTGTCTACCCTAGATTTAACTGCCAAGCACGCTTGGCAGTACGTGGATGGTAGCGTTGCCCATAATTACAAGACTGCCAATTCTAAGGCTCGTTTCCGCTTTGATGAGGTGCACACTTTATTGAGCACCAAAGTTAAAGCTGGCGATACCATTTCCTTGGTTAAGGTCTCTGACGACTCAACCGCTTACGGAATTGACTTCATTGAACTTGAAGAAGCTGGCGCAGCCATCGCCAAGCCGGCCGGGGCAATCAGCATTACTGACAAGGGTGCAAAGGCTAATGACGGCGCAGATGACACCGCCGCCTTTAACAGCGCCCTAGAGGATGCTAAAAAGACTGAAGCCAAAACTGTTTACATCCCCGCCGGCCAGTATGACTTTAATGGCAAGCTGGGGGTAAATGGGCAGGGCATTAAAATTGTTGGTGCCGGTATGTGGTATAGCCACGTTCACTTTACTGCTGACAAGCAATACGGTGGGGGTTTCGATTTTGACCACAACAGCAGCAACATTGTGCTTTCCGACTTCTATATGAGCTCGGAGCTGACCAACCGCTATGACGAAACTAAGGAAAAAGCCCAGTACAAGGCAATTGCTGGCTCGCTTGGTAAAGACTCTAAGGTTAAAAACCTGTGGATTGAGCACTTTGAATGCGCCGCCTGGATTGGTGACTACGCCGCTGCTGCCGAGCGCAAAGACACCAACAACCTGGTGATTGAAAACTCCCGTATCCGCAACAACCTGGCTGACGGGGTTAACTTCGCCCAGGGTACGATCAACTCTAAGGTGATCAACTCCAGCGTGCGTGGTAATGGTGATGACTCCCTGGCTTCATGGGCCAGCACGGATGACCGCACTAAGGCACCTATCACTGAGAACAACAAGTTCCTCAATAACACCATTGAGCTGGGCTGGCGTGCAGCCGGGGTAGGTTTCTTCGGTGGTAAGGGCCATGAGGTGTCCGGCAACCTGATTAAGGATGTGTTCTCTGGTGCTGGTATCCGCGTAAACACGGTATTTGAAGGTCACAACTTCAATCTGAACACCTCCGGTATTTCCATCCACGACAATATGCTCATCCGCACCGGTACCTCTGACGATTTCTATGGCAAGGTGCGTGGCTCGGTGGACTTCGAACGCGACCGCGCCGATATTAAGGGCATTGCTTTCACTGGCAACAAGATCGTGGCTCCTTTTGTAACCGCCGAGACCGCTAACTTCGATCTGGCTAATGGCGCTAACAAGATTGCCGACAACACGGTTTACGCCAAGTATGTACCCGAATCTGCCCCGGCTAGCTCCAATGCCAAGCAGGTGGTCAACAAGGATATCGACACTGGCGCTACCCTGAAGGAAAACAGCAACTGGAAGCTGTACTACTACAGCCACGACCAGGCCAGCAACGGTACCACCGTGCGCTACTGGCGTTCCAAGGTCAAGGCCATCCACGTAACCAAGGACATGACCTACTCCAAGCAGGGTAACTTGAAGGTCTACAACTTCACCGCTGGTGACATTCCCCAGTACCTGCCTGAAAACTCAACCAAGTTTGTGCAGGACTACAAGTACGAGGGCGAAGTTAAGCTTGATAAGAGCCAGAACGACAATGGGGAAGTAGTCCTGATCCGTTTCTGGTCTCACAAGTGAGTTCAAAGCGCTTTAACTAACGCATAGCAAAAATGGTCCCTAGCTTAAAAGCTAGGGACCATTTGCTCGCAGTAGCGAGTTTTAACGAAGCTTGTTGATTTCCTCAGCCACCGTCTCGGCGCTGGGGCCGACGATCACCTGTACGGTCTTGCCGACGCTTACAACGCCGAAAGTACCGGCCTGGCTCAGGGCCTCCTCGTCTACCAGTGTGGGATCGACCAGCTGTGAACGTAGGCGAGTGATGCAGGCTTCTAGGTCGGTGATGTTGTCACTGCCACCAAGCGCATCGATAATCTGCTGAGCCTGAGTCATTCTGTCTCCTCCCTGTTGGCTAACCATTGACCAATATCATATCTTTTGCAGTCACACCCGGCTACCGCTTTAGAAAATAGCTAATTAGTTAGAGAGGCGCTTATCAGCACTGATAATCAAACCTGCAAGAGCTAGCTGCACAAGTTTTAATTGTTAGCAGCTGATTTTGAGCAGATGGGCGTTTTATGGCTAGCTAATACAAAAGTGGGGGGATGGAAGCCAAGCTTCCATCCCCCCACTGCAGCTAGAAATCAGCTAGAAATACGTTCTAGATCAGGCTTTACGAGCAGCCTCAGCGTTCTTACCGGTACGCTCAGCAGCCTCGCTCTGGGCGCTAGCAAAGGCGTCAGCACTCTCTTCTTCCTCACGACCGGGAGTGTGGAAGTTGAACTTCTTGATCAGGAAGCTGAACAGGAAGTAGTAGATCACCGCGTAGATCAGCCCCACAATCACTAGCATGATCGGGCCTTGGAAGACGCCACCAGATAGGTCGGCAGACTTACCGAAGTTGATTACGTAGTCGATGAAACCTGCCGAGAAGGAGAAGCCATCCTTAATGCCAAGCGCATTAACCACCACCAGTGCGGTACCGGTCAAGATAGCGTGTACTACGTACAGCGGGAAGGCTACATAGGCGAAGGCGTATTCTAGAGGCTCGGTAACACCGGTGAGGAAAGCAGTTAGAGCCACAGAGATCATCAGGGCGCCAGTGGCCTTCTTCTTGGCCGGGTAGGCCGAGCGCCACATGGCCAGGGCAGCTGCTGGCAGGGCGAACATCATGATCGGGAAGAAACCGGTCATGAAGTTACCAGTCCAGGCGTTGGTCTCAGGGGTACCCTGGAAGAAGCAGGTCAGGTCACCGTGCAGGGTCTCGCCCTGCTTGGTTAGGCTTTGGCAGTTACCTAGCTGGAACCAAGGCAGAGAGTTCCACAGGTGGTGCAGGCCGAAGGGGATGAGTAGGCGGTTAACCACACCGTAAACGAAGTAAGCTACCGAGCCACCGATGCCGCCGTGGGCGCCAGCGTGCATTAGCCAGCCACCAAACTTCTCGTTGATGAGCCAGTTGAAGGCCGGGTAAATAGCGCCCATTACGGTGGCAATTAGAACTGCTGCGCCAGAGGTGATAATCGGGACAAAACGGCGCCCACCGAAGAAAGCTAGCCAGTCTGGCAGCTTAATACGGTAGAAACGCTGCCATAGCAGAGCGGCAGTGATGCCGATGATGATACCGCCGAGCACACCGTAGTTGATCTTGGCGTCGGGGCCTGCCGGGGCACCCCAGAACTTCGCTAAGGCGTCAAGCACTCCCTTAAAGACCAGGAAGCCAAACAGGCCAGCCACAGCAGTAGAGCCGTCAGACTTCTTAGCGAAACCTACGGCCACACCAACCGCGAAGATCAGCGGCAGGTTGTCAAAGACTGCGCCACCGGCAGCAGCTAGCACATCAGCCACCGGCTGCATCCAGCTGAGGTGTTTGGATAGGCCGTCAGCGCCGAGCACGTCGGCTTGGCCTAGACGCAGGAGTAAACCAGCTGCAGGCAGCGTGGCAATGGGGAGCATGAGGGAGCGGCCCATGCGCTGCAATGCGGCGAAGCCAGAACCCTTCTTCTTTGTAGTCACAGTGTTCTCCAGAGAATCAGCACAGCAACAATGCCGTGCACACTAAAACCAGTCATGGGGGATGACTGGAGCCTACCGGGGGCAAGCCCCTGATATGTGTAATTGAAGCACTCCTTCATAGCAGCGTCAACAAAAACACACAGGATCAAACAGCTTCCCACAGAAAACTATTCTCACCACCACTTATGGTACTAACTATTTCGCAAGCAAACCAAAGTTTTACCACATTGAAACCAACATTTTCCGATATCATGTAAGCAGAGCTCGCCTTAGGTGCAGCTTAACTTTGGTGTGGTCGCTAAAGTTTTAACAATAGGTAGTTTTAACTACCGCGATCCTAAATTGAAGGAGCCAATATGTCTCAGGCACAGCAGATTGTTGACGCCCTCGGCGGTTTTGACAACATTGTTGAAATTGAGCCGTGCATTACCCGTCTGCGCTGCGAGCTGGAGGACGCCAGCGTAGTAGATGAGGCAGCTCTCAAGCGTGCCGGCGCCCACGGTGTGCTGGTCATGGGTGACACTGTGCAGGTAATCGTCGGCCCCAACGCTGACAATATCAGTGAGGACATTGAGGACCTACGGTGAGCCTGTCAGTCCTAACTCCCCTTCCCGGCACAGTAGTTGCCATTGAGGATGTTCCGGACCCAGTCTTTGCCCAAAAGTTTGTGGGACCCGGGGTCGCCGTCGATCCTATCCGCAACGGTCAAGACGTAACCGTGCTAGCCCCCGTAAGCGGCAAGCTAGCTAAGATTCATCCTCACGCTTTCGTGATCCTTACCGAGGCAGGCGTCGGTGTACTAGTCCACCTGGGTCTAGACACGGTAACCCTGCAAGGTAAGGGTTTCGAATTGCATGCCAAAGAAGGCAGCCAGGTCAATCTCGGTGACCCGATCATCACCTGGAACCCCACCGCCATCGAGGCTTTGGGATTCAACCCGATTTGCCCAGTGATCACTATGGAAGTAGCTGAAGAGCGTCTGGACTTACCCAAGCCCGGCGCTGCGGTAAATGCGGGGGATAAGCTGCTAAGCGTCAACTAGCGCGCCCCAGCCAAAACTGCCACTAAAAGCCAGCACAAATCTTGGCAAATCCAGGGCAGATCTTGGCTAAGCGGCACAAATCTTGGCAAATCCAGGGCAAGTCTTGGTAAATACAGTGGGGGCCCAGTTCCAAGGAACTGGGCCCCCACTAGCGTTTAAACTCAGGCCACGGCCTGCGCGCCTAGTACGCGCTTAACGTCGTCGAGGTTTTCACGCACAATACGCTGCAAGGCGGCGGGGGAGTCAGTGTGGGTTTGCAGCCACTGCTCCAGCACGCCCTGGGCGTCAACGTCGTCCAAACCAACTGCCGGCAGCGGGAAGATACCAGCCAGGATCGACTCAGCCATGTGGAAGGTACGCGAGCTCCACACCTGCTCAACGATCTGCCCATAAGCCTCCACGAAGGGGGCCAACAGCTGCGGGTGGCGAGTGACATTGAGGAAACCACGCAAAGACTTAGCCAGGGTCTCGTTAGGAATCGAGGCGTCAGTGACCAGCTTTTCCCAAGCCTGGGCCTTAGCCTGCGGCGAGGGTAGGGTGCAGCGAGCCTCCGAGGTACGCTCGCGACCAGTGGTGGTCACGTCACGCTCAGCCTCAGCGGCAATCTCGGCCTCACCAAAGCGGCCGGCGGCCACCAGGCTGATCAGCAGTTCCCAACGCAGATCCTGATCCACAACCAGGCCTTCAAGCGGGGCTGAGCCGTCAAACCAGCCCACCACGCGCTCAATCTGCTCACCGGTTAGGGCGTGTGCGGCGGCGGCCTTGGCCAGCTGCAGCTGGGTGTCACTACCGGGGGCGGCCTCCTGGGCCAGCTGGGCCAGGGCGCGGGCAGCGTGCTCAATGTACTCAAGGCGCTGGGCTGGGGGCAGGTACAGGCCTACCACCGTGGCCACCTTGGCGATCAGGCCACGCACCACGGAAGAGTGAGTCTCTACGCTCAGGGCCTCCAAGGCAGCCGGCAGGAACTGGGCGGCGCTGATTTCGGCGTCACGCACCATGTCCCAGGCGCTAGCTAGGGCGATAGAACGCGGCAGCGAAGCGGTAAAGGCGGTGATGTGCTTGAGCGCAAAGTCAGCAGAAGCCTCATCCAGACGCACCTTGGCGTAGGTTAGGTCATCATCGTTAATCAGGATTACATCCGGGCGCGGGGAGCCCACCAGCTCACTGACCACGGTGCTGGCGCCGTCGACGTCGATTTCAACGCGAACACTACGCTCCAGCTTGCCGTTAGCATCCATGTTGTAGCCACCAATAGCTACGCGGTGGGGGCGCAGCGAGGCGGGGGAGCCAGCAGGGATCTCCTGGTCAAGCACGAAGGCGGTGATAATGCCCTGCTCATCTACCTCCAGACGCGGACGCAGGGTGGTGACCCCAGCTTCCTGCAGCCACAGGCGAGCCCAGGCCGATAGGTCACGGCCGCTGGTGGCCTCCAGTTCACGCAGCAGGTCATCGAACTCGGCGTTGGCGTAGGCGTGGGCAGCCAAGTAGTTCTTAATGCCGGCGAAGAACTTGTCGCGGCCCACGTAACCCACTAGCGCGGCCAGTACAGAGGCACCCTTGGCGTAGGTGATGCCGTCAAAGTTAACTTCGACGTCGTGCAGGTCCTTGATCTCTGCGGCCACCGGGTGGGTGGAGGAGAGCTGATCCTGGTTGTAAGCCCAGCCTTTCTCAATGGTTTGGAAGGTGGTCCAAGCGTCGCTCCAGCGGGTGGTTTCAGCTACCGCTAGGGTGGAGGTGTACTCGGCGAAAGACTCGTTTAGCCACAGGTCATTCCACCACTTCATGGTGACCATGTCGCCAAACCACATGTGGGCCAGCTCGTGCAAAATGGTTACCGCACGGCGCTCAACTAGGGCCTCGATGGGGCGAGAGCGGAAAATGTAGTCGTCACGGTGGGTGACGCAGCCGGCGTTCTCCATGGCGCCTGCGTTAAATTCAGGCACAAAGATTTGGTCGTACTTTTCGAAGGGGTAGGCGGTGTCAAATAGCTGCTCGAAGTACTCAAAGCCGGCCTTGGTCAGGTTGAGGATTTCCTCGCTGTCCATGTACTCAGCCAGGGAGCGGCGGCAGTAGGTACCCAGCTCAACCTGGCGGCCATCACCGGCCACGTAGGTGTCGGTGGCGCCCACGTAGGGGCCGGCCACAATCGCAGTCACATAGGAAGACAGCGGACGGGTGGGGGCGAAGTGGAAGGTGTGGGTACCTGCCTGCTCAGCCACAGGAGTGGGGGTGGGGGAGTTAGAAAATACCGTCCAGCTCTGCGGGGTCTTAACGGTGAAAGTGAAAGAAGCCTTAAGGTCAGGCTGCTCAAAGACGGTGAAAACGCGGCGGCTGTCGGGCACCTCAAACTGGCTGTAAAGGTAGGTGAGCCCATCAGCGGGGTCAACAAAGCGGTGTAGACCCTCACCGGTGTGCATGTAGGCACAGTCAGCCACTACTTCCAGCTCATTGTGCTCAGCTAGGTTCTCTAGAGCAATGCGGCTGTCGTGGTAGACAGCTGCCGGGTCTAGGTCAACCCCGTTGAGCTTGATCGAATGAACGGCGGGGGCAATTAGGTCAATAAAGGTGCTCGCCCCGGCCTTGGCGTCAAAACGCGCCACGGTAACAGAGCGGAAGGTCTCCTCGCCCTGGGTTAGATCCAGGTCGACGGCGTACTCGCGAGTAGTGATGATGTCAGCGCGCTCGCTGGCCTCCACTCGCGTGAGGTTAATGCCGGGCATTGACTCTCCTAAAAATACTAGTAGTAGTGCTGCTTATCTTACGCGAACCAGAGTGAAAGCTTTGACCCGCTTAGCCATCAGGCTAAGCGGGTCAAGGTTTAACAGGTGGTGGCTAGCTGCCTGGAACTGGCTAGCTAGCCGAACTAGTTACCTACTGGTTTGGTGGTGGCTAGCTATCTGGAAGTGGCTAGCTAGTTGTGAGTTAACCAGTGCTTTGGTGGCGGCTAGCTGCCTAGAACTGGTCAGCTGGGCTTACCAGATAGTTACGCGCTGGTCGGGATCCAGGTACAGTTCATCGCCGGGGACCACATTGAAGGTCTCATAGAACTCATCCAGGTTGCGCACGATACCGTTGCAACGGAACTCGTTAGGCGAGTGCGGGTCGGTGGCCAGCAGCAGCTCGGCGCGCTCCAGGCGGCTCTTTTGCTGCCAGATGCGGGCCCAAGAGTAGAAGAACCGCTCCAAAGCGCTCAAACCATCAATCACCGGGGCCTGGTCAAAAGACTCAATCCCCTTACGGGCCAAGGCCAGCTTGTAGGCCTTTAGGGCAATACCCAAACCACCCAGGTCACCAATGTTCTCACCAATAGTCAGCGCCCCCTTAACATGTGGGGCCGCCTGGCCCAGCTGCTCATAGTGGGCAGCCACATCTGCGGGCACATAAGCGTCATACTGGGCAATTAGAGCGCCGGTACGCTCCTCGAAAGCCTTACGGTCAGCTTCAGTCCACCAGTCACGCACCGCGCCGGTGCCATCAAAAGTGGAACCTTGGTCATCAAAACCGTGGCCAATCTCGTGACCAATAACCGCACCAATACCAGCGTAGTTAACGGCGTCGTCTGCCTCTAAATCAAAGAAAGGCGCCTGCAAAATAGCTGCCGGGAAAACAATCTCATTCATCACCGGGTTGTAGTAGGCGTTGACGGTCTGCGGCGTCATATGCCACTCGTCGCGGTCCACCGGCTTACCCAGCTTGCTTGCCTCATAGGCGGTTTCAAAAGCTTCAGCGGCGCGCACATTACCAACCAAATCGGTGGCGCTTAGCTGCAAGGCGCTGTAGTCACGCCACTTAGCGGGGTAGCCGATCTTTACCGTGAACTGCTCTAGCTTAGCCAAAGCCTCTTGGCGGGTAGCCGGGCTCATCCACTCCAGCTGGCTAATAGAGCCACGGTAAGCCTCTAGTAGGTCAGCCACCAGCACATCCATAGCCTCTTTGCTTGCGGCCGGGAAATGACGGTGCACATAAAGCTGGCCCAGGGCCTCACCCAAAGTGCCCTCAACCAAGCTCACCCCACGCTTCCAACGCGGACGCTGGGCATCAATACCCTGCAGCTTACGCGAGTAGAAATCAAAGCTCTCGGTGGCAATCTCCTGGCTCAGCAGCCCCGCGCGCGAGTGCAGCACATGCCAGATAATCCAGGCCCGCACATCCTCAAGCTCGCTTTCCTCCCACACCTTAGCGGCCTTAGGCAGGTAGTCAGGTTGACCCACAATAACCTCACGGTTAAAGAAGTCCTCACCCACCACCTTAGCGGCCGCAGCAGACCAGACCTCAAGCGGCAAACCCTGCGCGCTAGAGACCACATCAGCCCAGTTCATGGGGTTGTTCATGGCCTCAATGTCACGGCAACGCACCGCATCCCAGTGCCCGGCCGCGAGCGCCGTCTCCAGCTTCATAATGGCCTGGGCAATCTCTTCGCCCGGGCGGCCCAAACGCTGGTCATAGCCACTTAGAGCAAACATGTTAGCGATGTGAGCGGTATAAGCCTGGCGCAGCGCAGCCTTATCCTCTTCACGGTAGTAAGCCTCATCAGGCAGACCCAAACCGGCCTGAGAAACCCACACGGTGTAACGCTCAGGGTCATTAAGGTCAACCTCAACCCCAGCCCCAATCGGGCCGTGGAAAATCGCAAACAGCTTAGCGCCCATAACGCTAGCCAGCTCATCCTTGCTGGAGGCGCTAAACAGCTCGGCTACATCAGCCTCCAGCGCGGCCACACCGGCCGCATTAACTGCTTCCTCGTTCATAAAAGACTCATACAGTGAGCCAATCTGATAGGCCTCACCGCTAGCCTGACCGGCCTCAGTCTGCTTAGCGCAATCCTCAATAATCTGGCGGCAAGCCAGCTCAGCGCCGTCGCGCAGCTCCATAAAAGAGCCGGCAGAAGGGCGATCAGCCGGAATCTTAACGGTACGCAGCCAAGTGCCGTTTACATAGCGGTACAGGTCATCTTGCACCCGCACGCTAGTATCCATATCTGCCGGGTTGAGTACACCCGCAACTAGCTGGGTATTATTTTTATTCGTCATAAAACTATATTAGCCGCTGCCCTGAGCGCTTTGACTTAGTTTTCTTTAGGCCAATAACCGGGCACAATTGGTTACATGCGCGTACATATTGCCTCAGACCATGCCGGTTACGAACTCAAAGCCATTGCTATCACTCACCTAGAAAACAACGGCTACGAGGTTATTGACCACGGAGCATTAACCTACGACCCCAAAGACGACTACCCCTCCTTCTGCTTTGAAGCCGCCCAGGCCACCGTTAACGACCCCGGCAGCCTAGGCATCGTAATTGGCGGCTCCGGCAACGGCGAGCAAATCGCCGCCAACAAGGTACGTGGCGCCCGCGCCGCCCTAGCCTGGAACCTGCAAACCGCCCGCCTAGCCCGTGAGCACAACAACGCCAATGTGGTTGGTATCGGCGCCCGCATGCACACCAGTGAGGAAGCCCTAGAAATCATTGACGCCTTCCTGTCCGAGCCCTACAGCAACGACCCGCGCCACCAGCGCCGCATCGAAATTCTCGCTAGCCTTGAGGCCTGATGCCTGAAGGACACACAATTCACCGACTGGCTAAATCCCTAAACATCCTGTTTGGGGAAAGTCAGCTGCGCGCCTCTAGCCCCCAAGGCCGTTTCGCCCAGGGAGCCGCCCGCCTAGACGGGCAAGTTTTTATCAGCTCCTACGCCCACGGCAAACACCTACTGGCAGCTTTCGCCCCCGCCGCCGACGTCGCCCTAGATTCACCCGCCATCACCTGGCTACACACTCACCTGGGTCTATATGGGGCCTGGAACTTCGACGGCGACGCCACCTTCGTGGTACCCGAAATATTTGAAGTTCCTGACCTAGAACTAGGCTCCCGCCAGGGCCTGCCAGGCATTAAAGAACTAGGTGGCCACTCAGGCGGCAGTGCGCTCGCAGGCTTGACGCTGTCTACTCGCGCAGCTTTAACCCAGCCGGAGGGTGTTGCTGCCACCGTTGGCTCAGGTAAACCCCGCCCAGATTTGAAGCTACCCCAGGGTAAGTTAGCCCCTGGACAGTGGCAGCCTGAGCCCCCTAAAGGTGCGGTGCGTTTGCGGCTAGTTAGTAAGCATGGAGTGGCTGACCTATCTGGCCCTACCACCTGTGAACTGCTGGATTTAGAGGGCGTTAAAGCGGTTGAGGCACGCCTGGGCCCAGACCCGCTAGCCCCAGGGAAAACAGCCGAGGGGAAAGCAACCTTTATTGCTAACGTACGCCGGCGCCGTCGGGCCATTGGTGAGCTGCTGATGGACCAGTCGGTAATAGCCGGGGTGGGCAACATTTACCGGGCCGAATCTCTTTTCCGGGCTGGCATCAGTCCGCGCCGCCAAGGCGCCAATATTAGTGCGCAGCGCCTAGGCAAACTGTGGGATGACAATGCGGCCCTACTGGCTCACGGGGTGGCTACCGGTCTAATTACCACCGTTAACTCCGACGACGTACCCCAACCGCTACCACCTGATGATCCAGAGGCTGGGCGCTGGTATGTCTACCACCGCACCGGGCGGCCCTGCCTGCGTTGCGGCACCCCAATTGCTGGTGACATGATGCAGGGGCGCACCCTGTTTTGGTGTCCACGCTGCCAAGGGCGCTAATGGCAGAGGCGGCGCTAAACGGCCAATGTGGCGGTGCTAAGGGCCGCCACCAAAAGCGCTAAGCGAGCTAACTGGGTTCAAAATCAGTACAAAATCAATGCAAATTTAAGCGCAACAAAGGAGCATAAATGGCCAAGCTGCAATCAACTACTTGGACTAAAGACGCTAGCGGGGTGCTTACCCGTGAGCACCGTCTACAGGTACCGCTAGTTCACGGCGACGCCAGCGACAAGCGCACTATCACGGTGTATGCGCGCGAAGTAGCCATGGCTGGGGCAACCGATCGTGAGGCCCTGGTTTATCTGCAAGGTGGGCCCGGCTTTGAAGCTCCCTACCCCTATGTCGACGGCGGCCTGGGTTGGCTAGCTGAGCCGCTTAAGCATTACCGCCTGATTTTGCTAGACCAGCGCGGCACCGGTAACTCCACTGCGGTGGGTCGGCCCTGGGCTGACACACAGACCATGGTGGAATACCTAACCCACCTGCGTTCAGATTCTATTGTGGAAGACGCCGAGGCCCTGCGTGAGGCTTTAGGTATTGAACGTTGGAGCCTAATAGGCCAGTCTTTTGGCGGTTTTTGCGTAACCCGCTACGTCAGCGCACACAGCGAAAGCCTGCACCACGTCTACCTCACCGGTGGTCTGCCGGCAGTGGGCCACAGCTTGGATGAGGTTTACGCGGCCACCTACGCGGCTATGCGTGAAAAGTCCGAGCAGTTCTATGCCCGCTTCCCCGGCGACCGCGAGCGCATGTCTAACCTGCTAGAAATGGCCGACGCCGGCAAGCTACACACCGTGCATGGTGACGTTATCGGGGTTACCCGCCTGCGTAGCCTGGGTATGCTGCTAGGGGCCAGTGGCGGCGCGGATGTGCTGCATAACCTGCTTAGCCAGGAGCCTGGTTCTTGGCGTCAGCGCTGGGATATTGGTGAGCAGCTGGCCTTTAGTGCCCGCAACCCGCTGTATGCCTTCATCCACGAGTCTTGCTGGGCTGATGGGCAGGTAACTAACTGGGCGGCAGTGCGCACCCTGCCGGAAGATTTCAAGTCAGACCCCACCTTGCTAACCGGTGAGCACGTTAGCCCCAAGTTCTTTGAGGAAGACTCGCTGCTGCGTGACTGGGCTGAAGTAGCTCAGGCGCTAGCTGAGCACCCTTGGCCGCAGCTGTATTCGCCCCAGGCCATGCGCGCCAGCCAGGTTAAGGGCGCGGCGGCAGTGTATTTCCGTGACGCTTATGTGCCCACGCAGTTCTCGCTGGAAACTGCCGCTTTGGTGCCCGGCCTGCAAACCTGGGTGACCAGCGAGTATGAGCACAACGGGGTACGCGCCAGTGGGGGAGCGGTGTTTGCCCGCCTGCATGAGCTGGCCACCGGTAAGGTACTGCGCTAACAGTGCCAGCTGCCGCAAAGCCGGTGTTCTAGGCGCACCAGGTGGCAGCTGCTAAGTTGACATCTGCTGACTCCTAGATAGCGCTAAGAAATAAGAAGGGACCCCAGTGGGGTCCCTTCTTAGCGCTTAAGGCCATTTAAGACTGTGACAGCCGGCCATTTTCTAAAGCATCTTAAGCTTTATTAGCTGTAGCGCCTAGATGTAGATGGTCGGGTCTATCATCAGCTCCGGGTCGGTGCGTGGGTCGCGAACCTTGGAGGGTACCCCTACAGCCACATGCCCTTCAGGCAGGTTTTTAACCAGCACCGCGTTGGCGCCAATAACGCCGCCGTCGTAAACCGTAACCGGGCCCAAAACCTTAGCCCCAGCCCCCACCGTGACGTGGTTGCCAATGGTGGGGTGGCGCTTACCTGGGGTCATAGACACCCCGCCGAGGGTTACCCCGTGAAAGAGCAGGACGTCGTCGCCAACCGTGGTGGTTTCACCAATAACTACCCCCATACCGTGGTCAATGAAGAAACGTCGACCAATGGTGGCGCCAGGGTGAATCTCCACGCCGGTAGCTGCGCGGGCTGCCTGAGACAGGGCCCGGGCGGAAAAATGGTGGCCTTTAGACCACAATCGGTTGGCTACCCGGTAAGCCCACACCGCGTGTAAACCGGGGTAAAGCAAGGCCACCTCGGCGGTTGAACGCGCTGCCGGGTCACGGTCACGGGCAGTTTTAATGTCCTCGCGGATCAGTGCCAACAGTCCCATACCTTTACGGTCAGAGGGGCTAGAACAACATGGGCTAGCTGGCGCCTCAGTGGCTTCGCTGTGCACGTCGCCCATAACCAGGTCGGCTTTAGCAGCAGATAACTGGCTAGCTGGGGCGGGTGTGGTCTTAACTGTCACAGTCTTTTGCTTTCAGTCCAAATAAGCCGAGTACAGGGGAGTGGACAGGTAACGCTCACCGGTGTCGGGCAGCAGGGTGACAATGGTCTTACCCGCGAACTCGGGGCGGTGGGCTAGCTGGTCGGCGGCGGCCAGGGCAGCGCCGGAGGAGATACCCACTAGCAGACCTTCCTCAGCGGCGGCACGGCGGGCGTAGGTTAGCGCAGCTTCAGACTCAATGTGCAGCAGCTCATCCCAAATGTTCTGGTCAAGTACCTCGGGCACAATGTTGGCGCCAATACCCTGGATCTTGTGCGGGCCGGCGTGGCCTTCGCTTAGCAGGGGAGACTCAGCCGGTTCGATACCGAAAATCTTGACGTTGGGGTTCTTCTCGCGCAGCACCTGGCCCACACCGGTGAGGGTGCCGCCGGTGCCGATGCCGGCCACGAAAGCGTCAACCTGGCCGCCAGACTGTTCCCAGATTTCCAGGGCGGTGCCGGCGCGGTGAGCGGCGGGGTTAGCCTCATTGGTGAACTGGGAGGCCAGAATCGAGTTGGGGGTGGCCGCCTGGATTTCGCGGGCCTTGTCAGCTGCCCCCTGCACACCGTTAACACTGGTGAGCACTAGCTCTGCACCAAATGCGCGCATAATGGCGCGGCGTTCCTTGCTCATGGTGTCAGGCATGGTGATGATCACTCGGTAGCCTAGCGCTGCACCGATAGCCGACAGACCCACGCCGGTATTGCCGCTGGTGGCTTCCACAATGGTGCCGCCGGGCTTGAGGGCGCCGGAGGCTTCGGCGGCGCGAATGATGTTTAGGGCAATGCGGTCTTTAACCGAGTGGCCGGGGTTTAGGGCCTCAAACTTGGCTAGTACCGTGGCCGGGGCGTCAATAACGCGGTTAATGCGTACCAGTGGGGTGGAACCAACCAGGTCAGCAATAGAGTTAGCAATGTCAGTCATGGAAAATCTCCCTAAGTAAATTTTTTGGGTCCGCAGCGTCTAGAGTGGGTGCGCAAACGGTGGGAAAAATTTGAGTGGGGCCAGGGCCTGTCTGGCCAAGGGCAAATAGACGCCAGGCATGCGCAGGCGACGCACTAATTCGAGGCCTGACGTGCTACAGACACATGCACTGCGCGAAGGACATCATCAGCGCCATATTCATCATGGCTGTGTCTCCTTTCGCGCTCAAAAATCTTGCTAGCCAAGTGTTGGCCAGCCGCCAGTCACTGTACAACGCTAACTGGCGTAAGTACAACAGTTTTTCACTATCTAAAAAGCGCTAAATACCTCAGCTTCGCAGTGAGCGGATTAGGGACTATTAAGGGATTAGAGGGGCAGCTCAAGGATTTTGGTGCCGGCGGCTTCTAGCCGGCCTTGGCCTCGGGTCACGTTAGCTACTAGCGCGGCTAGCTGCGTGGGATCCTCGACGGCGCTGGCCAGTTCGATAGTTGCCTGACTTTCCCAGCGGGTTTGCACAATATTGGCGCCGCCGGCGCGCAGCTCAGCTTCAATGCGACCAGCCTCGGCCACCGGTGCGCGCAGCTGCCATAAATACTGTTGGCTGCGCCTACACAGACTTAACTGTTCTAAAGCTTGGGCGGTGGCCTGCGAATAGGCGCGCACCAGCCCGCCAGTGCCTAGCAGGGTGCCACCAAAGTAGCGGGTGACCACCACAGTTACATCAAAAATCTGGCTGCCACGCAACACCTCAAGCATGGGCTTACCAGCGGTACCCGAGGGTTCGCCGTCGTCGTTAGAGCGTTCCGTGGGGGTGGCGCCAGGGTTAGCGATAATAAAAGCGCTGCAATGGTGACGCGCGTCAGGGTAGAGGGCGCGGCGGCTGGCAATAAACTCACGGGCCTGGGCCTCACTAGTGGTGCGCGCCGCTAAACCCAGAAAGTGTGAGCGTTTAATTTCTAAGTCAATCTCGCTAGCGCTAGTATCTGCTGGAACCAGCACGCTAGCTGGTGCTAGTGAACTCATGAGCTAATTGTGGCATGAGCCAATTGTGAGTAACGCCTATTTATTAGTGCCTCGACTTAAGGGCGCCAAGGCTAGTAAAGTTGCTTAAGTTGTTTGAGGCGATGGAACTCACACCCGCATCTGTGCGTTATAGATTGGCTAGATCAGCGTGCACCGGGTAAGGTTACACGTCGGTTCAGGTTTGTTTTCTATACGAGAGGAGCGGGATCATGGCAGTTCCGAAGCGGAAGATGTCCCGTAGCAACACCCGCAACCGTCGCGCCCAGTGGAAGGCTGAGCTGACTCAGCTGGACAACTTGCGCATTGCCGGACGCGAGGTCAAGATTCCTCGTCGTCTAGCAAAGGCTTACAAGCTCGGCCTGGTCGAGGACTGATAAGTCTACGGTAGCGTCCCGAGCCTGCCGGGTTAAGCAGGTAGTGATGTGCATTTAGCGCATCCGCGCGGGTGTAGCTCAATGGTAGAGCCTCTGCCTTCCAAGCAGATTGCGCGGGTTCGATTCCCGTCACCCGCTCGAAGCGAGCATAAGGTTTACACCGCTATGTGAGCCACCGGGGTGTAGCGCAGCTTGGTAGCGCATCTGCTTTGGGAGCAGAGGGTCGCAGGTTCAAATCCTGTCACCCCGACCAAAAACTTGGCGTCGTGGCCATTTAATTACTCAACTAAGCGCCTAAACTTGCAAGTGGGCGTAAAATCTCTATTTGCCGCCAAGCAGAACTTGCCCCCGCAACGCTTAGTCCAGACATAACCTTACATAGCCTACAGTTACTGATGGATATCTGTTCGTTATATTAGTGTGCTTGCTGACAACTGAGGTGGTGGGCTATGTATGCTTGACGCGATTTCATACAATTAACCTAGCCATGAAATTTCGCAGGAAGGTTCCCAAACTATGGCCATGACCGCGATGAAGCTTATGGGTGACAAGGCTGGCGCGGTTCGCCTTTTGTTCGACCTATCCGATCAGCTAGCCAACTGCTCCCAAGATGCCCTGGCCGCACACTTTGAAAGCGCTGCGGTGGCTTTAGATGAGCATGAAGGCGTAAGCGGTTTAGGTCCCCTGCGCCGCACGGTTCGCGCTTCCCTACGTAAATACCGTGTAAACATTCTAAATGCGGCACAGGTGCATGACGATGAGCGGATCCAGGAGCACTATGAGCGCGAGATTGGGCGCACTCTAGAGACCTTGTTGGCTTATTTTTAAAGCGTAACTGCTCTCTTAAAGCTTTGTGATCGGCCTTGTAAAGGCTACTGAAGGCGCAAAAACCACCAGCTTACTGGCTGAAGTAGCTAGGCTGTGGCGGGCGCAAAGTGCAAATTAAGGATTTGTCCCCTAGACTGGGACGGTTAAAGGTGTCAAAAAAGTACACCCGCCGGCATGCCGGTGCCCTCATACCATCCATTTATTGGAGTACACGCCCGTGAAGAGCTCTGTCGAGATTCTAGATCCCACCTCCGTCAAGCTGACCGTGGAGGTTCCCCACGAGGAGCTGGGGAGCCAGCTCGACGCCGCCTACAAGGAGATCGGCTCCCAGATTCAGGTTCCCGGCTTCCGACGCGGCCACGTTCCCGCCCGCGTAATCGACCAGCGCGTCGGCCGTGGCACTGTAATCGAGCAGGCTATCAACGCCGCCCTGCCTGACCTCTACCGTGACGCCATGGTTGACTCTGGCCGCGTTCCGCTGCTGCAGCCTGAAATTGAGATCGTTGAGATTCCTGCTGTAACCGGTCCTCTCTCCGGCCAGTTCTCCTTCACCGCCACTGTAACCGTGCGTCCCGAGTTCGAGATTCCTTCCCTGGAAGGCACCGAGCTGACCGTTGACGCCACCACCGTTAGCGATGAAGACGTCGAGGCTGAGCTGGACAACCTGCGCGCCCGTTTTGGTTCTCTAAAGCCCATCAAGCGCAAGGCCAAGACCGGTGACTTCCTAACCATCGACCTAAAGGCTGAGATTGACGGCCAGGAGGTTGACTCGGTTTCCGGTATTTCCTACGAAATCGGCAAGGGAAACCTGCTTAAGGGTCTAGACACCGCTCTGCGCGGCCTAAAAACTGACGAGAGCGCCACCTTCACCACCACCCTGGCCGGTGGCGAGCACGCTGGTGAAGAAGCCGAGGTTACCGTTAAGGTCACCGCCGCCAAGCAGCGTGAGCTACCCGAGGCTGACGACGACTTTGCTCAGATGGCTTCCGAGTTCGACACCATCGAAGAGCTGCGCGAGGACCTGCGCAAGCAGGTGGCCGACCGCAAGACCGCCGACCAGGCCATTGCCGCCCGCGACGCGCTGCTAGAGCACCTAAAGTCCGTAGTGGAGTTCCCGGTGCCCGAGGCTGTGGTTGAGGCTCAGATTAGCCAGCACCTGGCCGCTGAGGGCAAGGAAGGCGACGAAGAGCACGCCAAGGAAATCCGCCCTGACGCTGAGAAGGCCGTGGTTGAGCAGCTGCTGCTAGACGTTCTGGCTGAGAAGCTGGATGTAGCCGTGACCCAGGATGAGCTGTTTGACTTCCTGCTGCAGACTGCCCAGCAGTATGGCATGGAGCCTGGCCAGTTCCTACAGGGCGCCCAGCAGGCCGGCCAGATTCCGGCTTTTGCCCAGGAAATTGCTCGCAACAAGTCCCTGGCTGTGGCCCTGCGTGAGGTTACCGTGAAGGACTCTGAGGGCAACGTAGTTGACCTGACCGAGTTCATTGGCACCAACGAGGAGCCCGCAGAGGCTGCCACTGAGGAAGCTCCGGCTGAAGACGCCGAGTGAGCTTAGCTCTCTAACTTAAAAAGGGCCGGTAGCGTAAGCTGCCGGCCCTTGGTTTATTTTGTAAGTGATTTGCAAATTTTATTTAGCGACCGGTTGCTTGCGTAAATAAGGCAGTGTGGCCTAACCTGAAGTCTCAATCATTTAACACGGTTTTAAGGGGAACAAATGGCCTCCACTGCTGTCGAACAGTCTATTTCTATCGCCAGCGTCAGCTCTGACTTGCCGATTTTGAAGGAAGCCACTACCTCACGAGTAGTGGTTAACAATGATGTGCTGCGGGTAGTCGACTTTGTTTTCGACGCCGGCCAGCTGCTAACCGAGCACGCCTCACCTAAGGCAGTGGTAGTGACCCTGCTAGAAGGTGAAATGGAATTTGATGTGGCCGGCGAAACCACGCTACTAAGTGACGGCGGCATGATCTACCTGGCTCCCGGCGAGCGTCACGCGCTGCGCGCCGTTACCCCCTGCCGTATGCGCCTAGTCATGGTTAACGTCTAGGAGCAGGACATGAGTAAAGATTTACAAGGTACCCCAGCCCAGAGTGGTGCAGCTGACCAGAGCGGCGCGGCTGACCAGAGCGGCGCGGCTAACCAGGACGCCCCGATCGAGAGTAGTAAAAAGCAGGACGCCCCGATCGAAAGCAGCGAAAGCCAGAGCGGCGCCGTCGAGCAAGGGGAGCGCAAGGGCCTACGCCAAGCCCCCGAAGCCTCCCGGATGCAAGGACACTGGCTGCTAGCCACACTGGGCAAAAAGATTTTGCGCCCCGGCGGCATTGCCCTAACCCGTAAAATGCTCGCCGCAGCCGCCCCCACCAGCCAAGACCGCATTGTTGAATTTGGCCCTGGCGTGGGCGCCACCGCGCGCCTGCTACTAAAGGCAAACCCCAAGTCTTACGCCGGCGTAGACCCAAACCCGCAAGGACGCCAGGCGGTTGCCAAGGTGATCGCCCCCTACGCCCAGGCCCAGTATGTGGTGGCCGACGCCGCCTGCACCGGCCTGCCTGATGCTAGCGCCGATCTGGTGGTGGGTGAAGCCATGCTCACCATACAGTCGCCTCAAGCCAAGGCCGCTATTGTGAAAGAAGCTGCCCGCCTACTGGCTCCCGGCGGCCGCTACGCCATCCATGAGATGGCCGTATCTAGCGGCTATAGTCAGGAAGACTTTGAAGCAGCCCGCAAAGAACTCTCGCGTACCATCAAGGTAGGTGCCCGCCCACTAACCGAGGACGGCTGGCGTCAGCTCATGGAAGAGGCCGGGCTAGAGGTGGTCTTCAGTGCCAAAGCGCCGCTACGCCTACTAGAGCCCACCCGCTTAATTCGCGATGAGGGTTTGCTAGGCGCGCTGCGTTTTTGGAACAATGCCCGTAAGATGCCTGGAGCTAAAGAACGCCTACGCACCATGCGTAAAGCTTTCAAGGTGCAAGGGCGCCTCATGGGAGGCTACGTGCTAGTGGCTAAAAAACCGCAAGCTAAGTGAGTTCATAGCTGCGCGGGGTTGACTCAACTAGCGGCCCAAAGCGAAAACTAAGCGATTTTCGTGCCTTGACAGTTAAAACAGGCTATTGTCTGATGCAGAAAAACCTTTCAAGGAAGGATAAGCGCGTGAGCGATGTCAACCCCAGCGCAGCCGCCGATAACGCTAGCGGCATGATGCTGACTGATTCCATCTACAACCGCCTGCTTAAAGAGCGCATCATTTGGCTGGGCTCTGATGTCCGTGACGATAATGCCAACGCTATCTGCGGGCAGATGCTACTGCTTGCTGCTGAAGACCCTGAGGCAGACATTTACCTGTACATCAACAGCCCCGGCGGCTCGGTAACTGCCGGCATGGCCATTTACGACACCATGCAGTACGTACAGCCCGACGTGGTAACTGTGGCCACCGGTATAGCTGCCTCTATGGGCCAGGTACTGCTGTCTTCTGGTGCTAAAGGTAAGCGCTACATCACCCCTCATGCCCGTGTGCTAATGCACCAGCCCCTTGGCGGCGCTGGTGGTAGTGCCAGCGAAATCCGTATCAACGCAGACCTGATTATCTCCATGAAGCAGCAGCTAGCTGAGATCACGGCAGCTAACACTGGTCACAGCGTTGAGCAGATTATTGCCGACGGAGACCGCGACCACTGGTACACCGCTCAGGAAGCTCTCGAATACGGCTTCGTAGACCACATCGTTAAGTCCGCTAGCGAAATCAGCAAGCAGAACGGAGACAACTGATGAGCACTCGCCCCTATTTTGATGCGATCGCCCGCCAGGTAGAGGCCAGTGCCGCCATGCCTTCTGCCCGCTACGTGCTACCTCAGTTTGAGGAGCGCACCGCTTACGGGTTTAAGCGCCAAGACCCCTACGCCAAGCTGTTTGAAGACCGCATTGTGTTTATGGGGGTGCAGGTGGATGACACCAGCGCCGACGACATTATGGCCCAGTTGCTGGTGCTAGAGTCGCAGGATCCTGACGGCCTAATCACCATGTACATTAACAGCCCCGGTGGTTCCTTCACCGCGCTAACCGCCATCTACGACACCATGCAGTACATTAAGCCGCAGGTGCAGACGGTGTGCCTGGGCCAGGCTGCCTCTGCCGCCGCAGTGCTACTGGCTGCCGGTGCTAAGGGTAAGCGCCTGGCGCTGCCTAACGCCCGCGTGCTGATCCACCAGCCCGCCATGGAGGGTGTCCAGGGACAGGCTAGCGACATTGAGATCGTGGCCAACGAAATTGACCGTATGCGTGCTTGGCTGGAAGAAACTCTAGCCTTCCACACCGGCCGCGACCGCGAACTAGTGCACCGTGATCTAGAGCGCGACAAGATTCTCACGGCTACCGCCGCCAAGGAATACGGCATCGTAGACCAGGTGCTCAACTCGCGTAAGTCTGCTCCGGCAGTACACTCGGTGTGACTTTAGGACCAAGACACTTTAAATTGCCCTGAAAATCAGCAATTTCTAAACGGGAGCGGTGCGACACGCTCCCGTTTAGCTGATTTTTATCTGAATACACCGTAAAGTTATCTTGTAGAAAAGCGTCGCTCGATATAAAGGAGTGCGTCTGTGGCTCGCGCTGAGAGTGTGGATCTTCTCAAATGTTCCTTCTGTGGGAAGAGTCAGAAGCAGGTTAAGAAGTTAATCGCTGGTCCTGGCGTATACATTTGTGACGAGTGCATTGAGCTATGTGTTGAGATCATTGAAGAAGAGATCAACGCTGACGCAGGCGAATTCAGCTTTGAACTTCCTAAGCCTAAAGAGATTTACGACTTTCTGTGCCAGCATGTTATTGGTCAAGATGCCGCTAAACGCGCATTGTCGGTAGCTGTTTACAACCACTATAAACGTGTAAAGGTTCGTGAAACTTCACTAACTGAACAAGAAGCGGTGCAGCTAAATAAATCAAATATTTTGCTGCTAGGTCCCACCGGTACTGGTAAAACTCACTTGGCCCGCACCCTGGCTAAGCTGCTGGATGTGCCCTTCGCCCTGGTAGATGCCACAGCCTTAACTGAAGCCGGATACGTGGGTGAGGATGTAGAAAACATCCTGCTTAAGCTGATTCAGGCTGCTGATGGTGACATTAAACGCGCTGAGCACGGAATTATTTACATTGACGAGATCGACAAGATCGGGCGCAAAAACGAGAACCCCTCAATTACGCGCGATGTTTCGGGTGAAGGCGTACAGCAGGCGCTGCTAAAGATCATTGAGGGCACAGTAGCTTCAGTGCCGCCCTCGGGCGGTCGCAAACATCCCCACCAGGAGTTCATGGAGATTGACACCTCCAACATCCTGTTTATTGCGGCGGGCTCTTTTGCTGGTATTGAGGAGATTTTGCGGGCACGACAGCGTAAAGAAACCGGCGCTCAGGTGGTTGGTTTCGGTTCCTCGCTGGTTGGCTCTGAGCGCGACGACGCCGCTTTCGATATGCGCGTGCGCCCCGAGGACCTGCGTAAATTCGGGCTAATTCCAGAGTTTATTGGCCGTCTGCCGGTGATTGCCACCGTGCAGGCTTTGGGTCAAGAAGATCTGGTGCGGGTCATGACTGAGCCTAAGAACTCGCTGATCAGCCAGTACAAGTACCTGCTGAGCTTGGATGGGGTAGAGCTAGAAATTAGCGACGACGCCGTAGCTGAGATCGCTAAGCTGGCCCTGGAGCGTGAAACCGGTGCCCGTGGCCTGTCTGCCATTGTTGAAGAGGTGCTGGGCGACGTCATGTTTGAGGTGCCCTCACACCCGGAGATTGGCCGCGTACACATTAACGCTGACGTGGTGCGCGGGCTAGCTAAGCCCACTTACGACGCCGGCTCGGGGGCGCTAACCAGCACGCTTAAGAGCCCCAAAAAGGCTCGCTCGAAGAGTGCCTAAACTATGAGCCCTGCCTACCAGCATGAAGACGCTGGTTTAAATTTGGCTAGCTCTAGTGAAGCCACCCTAGCTCAACCTGCGCCCACTCCACCTCAGTTGGTGGCGCTGCGCGCCACTATCGATAACCTTGATGCGGTGCTGGTGCATGTATTAGCGGAGCGTTTTAAATGCACCCGTCAGGTCGGTGAGCTTAAACGCGACCTAGACTTGCCAGCCGCTGACCATCAGCGTGAAGCCCAACAAATTGCCCGCCTAGAGGCGCTAGCGCGGGACTCGGGTCTAGATCCGGTATTTGCCCAGAAGTTCTTTAACTTCATTGTCAGTGAAGTTATCCGCCACCACGAGGCTATTAAAGAAGGCGCCTAGGCGACGCCCAAACGCGCGCTGCGCTTCGACGTCGCCCCTAAAAATAGCCTAAAAGCCGGCCTAGCCCTTCAAACCAGAGCTAGCCAGGCCGCTAATAACCCGGCGCTGCATAGAGAAGAACAAGATGAAGATCGGCGCCATAGACATGATAGACGCAGACATCATCATGCTGTAATCACTGGAGTGCTCGCCAGCTAAGGTGGCAATACCAACGCTTAGTGGCATTTTGTCTTCGCGCGTAGTCACAATTAGTGGCCACAACAAATCATTCCAAGACCACAGCACCGTAGTAATCGTCACCGCAGACAAGCCTGGCGCCGCCAGTGGCAGCATCACCTTAGTAAAAATCTGCCACTGCGAGCAGCCATCTAAGCGCGCGGCCTCCTCCATTTCACGTGGCAAACTTAGGAAAGTTTGGCGCATCAAAAAAGTTCCAAAGGCACTAAACAAACCCGGCAGCACAATCCCCCAGGGAGTCTCCAGTAGCCCAAGCCCCTGCACAATCTGGTACTGGGGGATCAGGTAAACCTGGCTGGGAACCATCAAAATCAGTAGCACCGCGCCAAACAGAATACCCCGGCCACTAAACTGCATCCGCGCAAAAGCATAGCCAGCCATGGAGCAAAACAGCAGCTGCGCCAGCGTGCGAATCACCGTGATCAGCACCGAAATCCAAAAGTTTTGCATAAAAGGCAGCTTGGTAAACACGTCAGAATAGTTATGCCACTGCAAAACCTCAGGCCAAAAAGTCGGCGGCACCGAACGCACTTCCGCATTTGTAGACAGCGACATAATAATCTGCCACACAAACGGAAATACCATAAACAGCCCAAAAAACAGCAGTAGCACATGGGCTGGAGCTAAATGCAACTGTGTACGTAGCACACGCTTTAAAGGCGTACGTTGAGGCTTAGACATAACGCACCCACTTCTTTTGCATAACGAACTGGAACAGGGTTACCAGGGCCACCATAACTAGAATAATTACTGCAATCGCAGCGGCGCCGCCCTTATCGTTATTCTCAAATGCGGTGTTGTAGAACAGATACACCAGTGAACGGGTATCCTTCATAGCCGGGTTAGCCTTGCCCACAATGGCAAATAGAGAATCAAATAATTGCAGGCCACCGATAGTGGTGACAATGGCTAATAGGAAAATCGAGGGAGTCAGTAGCGGAATAGTGATAGCCGTAAACTGCTTTACCCGCCCGGCGCCGTCAATGGCAGCAGCCTCATAGAGCTCATGCGGGATCGACTTTAAGCCCGCGCTAAGAATAATCACGTTAAAGCCAATAGAAGACCAGATACCGTAAAAGATAACCACAGCCAAAGCAAAGCCAGGAGTGGATAGCCAGTAGGGTGGGTTACTTACCCCCAAACCTTTAAGCATCTGGTTAAACAGGCCAAAGTTACCGTTGAAAATGATCTTCCAAACCTGACTGACCGCGATTGGCATGGCCAGATAAGGCATAAAGAACACGGTGCGATAAAACCGCACCCCGCGCAGGCCCGGCAGTTCAATTAAGGCTGCGATCAGCACAGAGATGATAATCGAGGCCACCACTGCCAATGTGTAGATAATTGTGTTAATAGTGGCTGAGGCTAAATCAGGGCGGTTAAACAGATCCGTGTAGTTTTCTAAACCAACCCATTTAGCAGAGCCCCCAAAAGCATCCGACCTAGTAAAAGATAAGTAGAAGTTTTTGATAATGGGGTAGTAGTAGAAGATAGCTACACCGCTAAGTAGTGGGGCTATAAACAGCCAGGGCCAGATTCCACCTTTACCTTTAACCGGCCTAGCCACCTTAGCGTTAGGTGCTTTAGCAGTTTTCATATTCACTCACCGGTAACTAATGCGTTAGTAAGTAATTAGGCGGTGGGTGGCATTTAAGTAGGGGAGGGCGGGCCCTAGTGAATCTAGCTTTCACTAAGGCTGCTACTAAATGCCACCCACCATTATTTGCTAGCTAACAGATTTACTGCTTTTCCTTGGCTAGCAACGCATCCATTTCGCTGGCCAGCTGCTTAGCGGCCTGTGCAACCGGAGTCTTGCCCTCAAAGGCGGGCACCAGAATCTCCACTTCCTTCTTGTTCCAAGCGGCGGTGTTAATCGAGACCGGGTAGGCTACTGCGTACTTTTCGGCGGCGTCGGTGTAAACCTTAAGGTCCCAACCATCAACCAGCTTGGTCCACTTCTCAGCGGCGCCCTCGTAGGCGGGGATAGCGGTGCCGTTAGTGGCCTCAATTTCCTGGACTTCCTTCGAAGCCATCACTGCCACCAGGGCCTTAGCGGCGGCCAGGTGCTTGGAGCCAGCAGATGCCACATAAGCTAGGCCGTGAATTACACTGGCCTGCTGCTTGTCTTTAGGTAGTGCCACCACCTGCAAGTTAGCGGTGTCCTTGTACTCGGTCTTGAACACGTTGGCCTGCCAGGAACCAGCCCAGTACATGGCAGCCTTGTCATTCTTGAATAGGTCTTCAGGCTTAGTGTCAGTCATAACCTGAATCTTGGGCATAGAGCCGTCCTTGATCAGCTCAGCCCAAATCTCTAGGCCCTTAATAGCTTCAGGCTGGGCGTAACCAGACTTGCCGTCCTTGATTACGTAGCCGCCGGCCTGAGCAATGGTGTTGTAGTAGGTTTCCTGCCCGCCGCCAATTACGTCGCCGACGACGCCGTAGGCCTTACCCGAGTCGCTAATGGCCTTAGCGGCCTTGTGGAAGTCCTCCCAGGTCCAATCCGCCTTAGGTAGTTCCACGCCGGCTGCGGCAAACAACTTCTTGTTAACCCACACGGCAATGGTGTCGTAGTCCTTGGGGATACCGTAGTGCTTTGACTTAACCGAGTAGATGTCGGCCAGGGCACGGGGGTACTTAGACCAGTCCACGTCCTTAAGATCGTCAAGGGCAGCCAGCTTGTTGTTGGTGGCGTAGAGCTTGGCGTTGGGGCCGTTCATCCAGAACACGTCAGGTAGCTTGTCGCCTTCAGCCTGGGTGCGCAGCTTGGTGAAGTAGTCCTTGAAAGCGGTCAAGGATAGGGTCACCTTAATGTTGGGGTACTTTTCGTTGAAGGCCTTAACCCCAGCCTGGATCGTGGGGGTCTGGTTCTTGTCCCAGTAAGCTAGGGTCAGCTCGACCTTGGTGTCCTTGCTTAGGGCGCCGCCGTCACCGGCGTCGTCGCTACCGCAGGCCGCTAAAGTGGCCGCAACCGCTAAAGCACCAGCGGCACTTAGAAATGATCGGCGAGTAAACATTGTGGGCTCCTTTACCCGATTGTGGTGGTTAATATGGTGGTTAATGTGGTGGTCAATTGCTGCACGCGGCAGCGTAAATGAAGTCTTTAACCGACTTGATTGTCGTTAAAGTATTTAATTAATGCGCTCTCAAGCTGGGGTACGCGGCGCGGAGTTGAACCGTTGCGTAAAGACTCCGTGGCTAAAATTCCGGCGGCCACCGCATACCAGGCTCCCAGTGGGGAGGTATCGGTTCGGCTACCGTTAACCACAAAGTTAATGAATTCATTTACGGTAAGCTGATCGGCATCACTGTGACCGCCGGCGTCACCCAAAATTGGGACCTGCTCGGCGCCGTCGAGATCAAAATAGGTAGGCACGCGCTTATCCCAAATCTTAATGTGACCGCCCTCGCCGTCACCGAAGTTTTCAATGCGCCCCTCGGTGCCGATTACCGTGTAATTACGCCAATAATCGGGGGCGAAGTGGCACTGTTCGTAAGAGGCCAGCACCCCGGACTCCATGCGCATAAGCATCATGGAAACATCTTCAACATCAATAACCGGGTTTAGACCCTTTTGTGACAGTGGCGGCCAATTGCTGTTATCAAACCAGTCACCCATAAGTAGATGAGAATTATCGGCGCGATCAGTGACCTGGTTATAAACCATTAAATCACCCATAGCCACCACATCATTAGTGTGCGAATTAGCCAGCCAATGCATTACATCAATATCATGGGCAGCTTTTTGCAGTAGCAAACCGGTGCCGTGCTCGCGTGTGGCGTGCCAGTCTTTAAAATAGAAATCTCCACCCGTGCCCACAAAGTGGCGGCACCAAATAGTTTTTACTTCACCAATGCGGCCAGAGCGAATAATGTCGCGCATTTCGCGAACCACATTCATATGGCGCATATTGTGGCCCACATAGAGTTTTGTGCCCGTCTCATAGGCGGTGCGCAGCACTCGGGTGGCGCCTTCCATGGTGATAGCTAGCGGCTTTTCCAGATACACGGCCACGCCGGCTTCGAGTAGCTGGCAGGTGATATCAGCGTGGGTGTCATCAGGGCTGGTGACAAAGGCAATGTCTAGGTCAGCGGCAATAAAATCACCCAGGTTATCGGTTAGCACTAGGGAGTCTGGGTCGCGCTCTAGACGCTGGCTTACCCGCGCCCGGGCTAGGTTGCTGGGCTCGCAGGCGGCCACGATCTTAGCGCTGAGTGGCCCTTTTTCGGCGTTTAGAGCTAAGTGGGAGCGTGCCCCCACGCCAACTACGCCTACCCGCAGGGTTGAAGTGTTCATTATGACCTCTCTTTGGGGTTAGGGATTTGGCAGGCGGGCACTAGCTGCGCGCAGGAGGTAGGGGCGTAGGTGGTGGTGTGTGCTGCCAAAATTCGTTTATCTGCTTGTTCAAGTGCCAGTGCCAGTGCCCCCACGGTGGGGGCGCAGGGCCCGTGTAGGCTGGCTTCTACATTTAGGGCCGGGGCCCCTTGGGGCAGGGTGCGTGAAAGTTCTTGGCGTAGCTGCTGGGCTGAAAAGCTGCTGTTAATTGGCAGTGAAACCACCACGGTGCTGGGGTCTACCACTAGCGCCAAGGGGCCGACGATGTCGGTTAGCATTTGCTTGCGCGTTGGCTTATCGCTTTGTTCACGCCCGGGCAGCGCGTCCATGATTTCGCCGGCATTATAGGTGCGCCCACGGTGGAGCTGGCCGTTCATGATTAGCCCGGTGTTTAGGCCTTCAACTAGGTCAACGAACAGCAGGTCATCATTTGACTCTAGGGTGCCGTTTTGGGTGCGGGCAGCAAATTCTCCCCAGGCGGCGCAGTTAATATCGTTTTCGATGCGCACATTAACCCCAAAACGCATGCGTAGGTGGTGGCCAAGGGGGAAGTTGTCAAAAACCGGTACCTGATCTGAGCGGTCTACGCGGCCGGTGGGGGTGATAATGCCAGTGGTGGACATGCCGATGGCGCAAAGCGGGCCATAGCTTTTAATTAGTGGCCGGGTGAAGTCTTCGATTATTGAGTACAGTTGGTTTAGGCGCTGGTTGGCGTCGCTGCGGGTGATGGGGGCACGTTGGCAGGTGATTACGTTGCCAGCCAGTGTCATAGCGGCAATGATTAGGTCATTACTGCGCAGGTCAATGCCTATTACTAGGCCAGCTTTGGGGCTGATGGCTAGGTTGCGGGCGGGGCGGCCGCCTTGGGATTTAGCTACCGAGTCTGTGTGTACTAGTCCAAAGTTAGCTAGTTGTTTAAGTAGGATGCCGGCGGTGGTGTGGCTGGTGCCGGTTAGGGTGGCAACTTTTTGGATGGTGGTGGTGCCGTTAAAGCGCATTTGGTCGACGGCGGTAGCTGCGATGCGGGCTTGGCGCGCCGTGAGGGAGATGGGGCAAACTACTGGCAAGTTAGCGTTGGAGTCTATAGCGCTAGCTAGACCCGGGTGAGCGTTGCTCATGTCCGTCCAATCTTCACTGCTGGAAGGCGGTGGCTTGGCGTCATCGCCGAAGGTTTTGAAAGGAGCTTTCATAACTCCAGTGTCGAAATAGTAACACTCTTTTTGTGATCTGCAACCTGTTTTGGAAAATTTCCTGCGCGGAAGTTTTTTAGCTGGCCCCTGTACGTGCTGGTGGGCAGGGGGTCGGCGGTAGCGAGGGCTGCCCGGCGGGGTGCTGAGGCTTTGGCGCGGGGTGCTGAGGCTTTGGCGCGAGGTACTGAGGATTCATAAAAGTGGGTCGCGATAAAGAAGCGAATTTTATGTTAGACTTAAAACACTCTGATGTGTTGGGTATTAAACATATAGGTGAGTTTTAATATGGCGGATATTGCGGTGGAAGCTCGCCAGCTTAAACGCAGCTTCAACAAAGGCAAGTTTGTGGCTGTTAACGGATTAAGCCTGGATATTAAATACGGCCAGATTCACGCCCTGCTAGGCCCTAACGGTGCAGGTAAAACCACTACCGTAAAAATGCTAACCACGCTTTTGCAGCCAGATAGTGGTAGCGTCAAAATCGCTGGCGTGGATGCGGTTAAAAACCCAACCAGTGCCCGGCGTAAGCTAGGCCTGGTACTAGGTGGGGATCTAGGTTTCTACCCGCGCGCTAGCGCGCAACAAAACCTGTGTTTCTTTGCCGATATTCAGGGCGTGCCCAGCGCTAAACGCCACCAGCGGGTAGCCCAGGTACTGCAAGACGTACAGTTAAGCCAGTACGCTGAGGCTAAAGTAAGCGGTTTCTCGCGTGGCATGAAACAGCGTCTACACATCGCCCGGGCCCTGCTGCACGAGCCGCGTATCTTGTTTCTAGATGAACCCACCACCGGCCTGGACCCGGATATATCACTGGAAATCCGTGATCTTATCTCCCGCCTGGCCCGTCAAGGGGTGGCTGTTTTGCTTACTTCTCATTCCATGGCTGAAGTAGAAGAGTTAGCCGACCAGATCAGCCTGATTGGCGCGGGTAAGCTGGTTATTAGTGGCCAGGTGCAAGACATTGCCGCCTATGCGGGGTTTGACCGCTGCTCTACTTTCACCCTGACCCCAGCCCAAGACAGCCACCTGAAGCTAAGCGAGTTACTGCCTAGCGCCGTCGTACACGAACGCAGGCCGGTATCTGCCCAGTGGCTGCACACTATCTATTGGCCCCAAGCACACAGTTCTGCCGCCTTAGAAGCAGAGCTGGAAGGCCAGCTTGGCCGCCTGCCGGCGGATTACTTGTGCCGGCCAGCCACCCTGGAGCAGGCTTATTTAGCTATGGCAGACAGGCTCGCACGCCAATGAGAATGCTGCGCATGTTGGCTTTCCAGTTTCGCCAATTTATTTCAGTGCCTTATTTTGTGCAGTTAATGCTGGTGGCTACCTTAACTACCACGCTGATCCAGTATTTAGCGCAGCGTGCTTGGGGTGGGGTTGACCCTACCGCTGCTTGGCTGCGTGGTGGGTCGATCGGCATGTGGACCACGGTTACCGCAGCGGCCGGGATTGTGGGTTTTGAGCGTTTCAAAGGCACCTTAGTGCAGTTAGTTATCGCCCCGATTGGGGCGCTTAAAGCGGTAGGTAGCGTGGTGAGCGCGGCGGCCTTGTTTGGCTTGCTGGCTTTCCCTACCGCCTGGCTGACCTGGGCGGTGCTTAACTGGGATGTCACGTTCACGCCTTGGCGTAAATTGTTGGCGCTGGCGGGGCCCCAGCTGGCTTTCTTTGTGGCCTGCCTGGTGGTTAGCTATGTTGTGGCCGCGATTTTTGTGCTCACCCCTAACGCCATCACCTATGAGGGGCTGCTGCTGATCCCGGTATTGATTGTTTCAGGCATTGTTTTCACCGACACCGCTATGCCCACCTGGCTGGCTTGGCTGGGTAAAGGGCTGCCGCTTAGTAGCGCTTACCGGATGCTGGTGCAGGGTGTCTCTTGGTCGCAGGCGTGTGCTTGGCTGCTTACCAGTGTTGCTTGGCTGGTTTTGGCTTGGGTGTTGGGGCGCCGTTGCTTGCGTTTAGCTTGCAAAGCGGGAACCTTGGAGGTGGTTTGATGGGGCCGGCTAATTTTTGGGCGCGTTTGGTTGACGGCGTGGCTATTTCTCGGGCGAGTTCCACTATTTTCGCTACCCTTGGTACGGCCCTGGTGTCGCTGCTGGTGATCCCGGTTTTGGAGATTGTTTATAGCCTGCTTTTCGGGGCGGACCTGCATTCAACTGAGCTGCTGCGTACTGCTTATGTGGCTAGCTGTGTGTCTTTTACCAGCGCTATTTGTTCTGGGATGGTTAGCCGCGTGGCCACGGACCGTCACCTGGGGGTGTTCCAGGAGGTTCATTCTTGGAGGCGTTTTGATGCTGCTTATTGGTTGGCTGTGGCGGTAGTGCCGGTTATTTTTGCTACGACGACGGCGTTGATCGCCCTGCTAGGGGTGCGGCTAGTGGCTTGGGGGCAGGCTGGGCATCCTAGCTTGGCTAGTTTGCTGGGCTTGTTTGGCTTATCCCTGGTTTGCGGGGTGTTGTTAGGGATTGGTGCTGGTGGTATCGGGGTAGATTTGTCTGACCCCTATGCTGGGGCTAACACGGTGGCTGCTTTACTGCCGATTCTTACTGGCGTGATTGTGCCGCTTAAGTATTATCCGGCCTGGCTGGTTTGGCTTAGTTATGTGACCCCGTTAGCGCGCTGCTTTAACCAGCCGGGATTGGTGTTAAATCCGGCCTCTGCGTTAACTGATCTAGCGGTGGCTGCATTTTGGGCGTTGGTTGGGGTTGTTTTGGTTTGGCATGCCATGAAACGGTTGCGTCAAGGTTTACGGCGCGAGGCCCTCTAGTTAAGACACAAGCTGGAAAGCATGATGAGCACTAAAACAGCGCGGGTGCAGGCATATTTCGCTGTCGCCCAAATGAACTATGGTGAAAATATTTCTTTAGCGCAGGTAGTGGCTGTGCATCGGGGTGCCTTTAACGCCCAGATCACGCAAGGCCCAGGTAAGGACGGCGGCGTCGTCGCTATTGCACTTGCCACCCCCGGTAACTGCACGGACCACCCGCTATGGCCCCCGGTAGTAGGTGACTGGGTGGCGCTAGCTGATGCGGCGCAAAACCAGGGGGAGGCCGCCGCCCACGCCGTAGAAATCATGCCGCGCACCAGCTACATTGAACGCCCCGCCGCCAGCGGCTTTGGGCTCAGCCAAGCTATCGCCGCCAATGTGGATGAGTTAGTGATTGTAGAGCCATTGCAGCCGGCCTTCTCAATTGGGCGGGTCGAGCGGTTTGTGGCAATAGCCCACGCCAGTGCCATCAGGGCGCGGGTAGTGCTAACCAAAGCAGACCTGGTGGCGGGCCAAGAAATCCAGGGCGCAATTGAGCAATGCGAGCCCTTGGTGGAGTCGGTGACGGCGCTAAACACCGCCGATACCCAGGCGGTAGCTGAGCTAAAAGAAAGCTTTACCCCCGGGGACACTTTAGTGCTGGTGGGCCGCTCAGGTGCGGGTAAATCCACGCTTACCAATGCGCTTTTAGGCACTAGCCTCGCTACCGGTAAAGTGCGAGCAGCAGACGGTAAAGGCCGCCACACCACCACTTCGCGCCAACTGTTGCAGGGGGAGGTAAATATTATTGACACCCCTGGAATCAGGGCTTTGGGGGCCACTGCGAATGCTGAGGCAGTAGACCAAACTTTCACGCAGATCGCTGCCCTGGCTGAGCAATGTCGCTATCGCGACTGTAGCCATAGGGGCGAGCCCGGCTGCGCTGTGGGCCAGGCTTTAACCCAAGGCGACTTAAGCCCAGAGGTGTTGGAGCGCTACCAGCGGATGCGTCGCGAGTCTGAGCGAAACGAACTTAACCGTGACGCCCGTTTGGCACGCCAATCTCAACGCACCGCCAGCAGGGATAACACTCGGGGTAGGCGCGAGACTATGCGGCTTAAAGGCCGGGGCAACTAACTACATGTAACTGCTTGTCTGCTTTGGCAGCCTTGGCGGTTTTACCAGCTTTGCCGGCCTGTAACTGCTTGCCGGCCTGTAGCTGCTTGCCGGCTGGGGCAGGGGGCGTCGTCGTCGTTGCAGTTAAAATCTGTGCAACCACTACTTATAACCAAAAGGTTTACATCTAGAACTCAAAAGGTTTACATCTAGAACTATCCCTTACAGTTACACCTAAAATCATCCCTTCCCTATAAAAATACGCGTTATTTTTATAGGGAAGGGATGAAATTGCCTGTAGATGAAATTGCCTGTATTTGACTGTGGTTACCTGTGATTACCTGTGTTTACAGGTGCTGTGTGTCAGTCGGTGGGCATGGAGCTGGCCTTGGAGGCGTAGATAGAGTCAACTACGTCCGCATACTTAGCCAGTGCCGCTGCGCGCTTAACCTTCAGCGAGGGGGTCAACAAACCATTGGCTTCAGTGAAATCATCGGTGAGCACGCGGAAAGAGCGGATAGATTCCGCCCGGGAGACGGCCTCGTTGGTACGCTCGACGGCGCGGTCTAAAGCCGCTAGTACCTCAGGGTTCTTCGCGGCCTGCTCCACGCTCATCTCTCCTAGGCCGTGATTCTTAAGCCACTGGGGCAGCATGTCGGCGTCCAGCGTGATCAGGGCAGAGATGAAAGGCTGGTTGTCACCAACCACTACCACCTGGCTTACCAGCGGGTGACCACGCAGGCGGTCTTCCAAAATAGCCGGAGCCACGTTCTTACCACCGGCAGTAATAATCAGTTCCTTACGGCGCCCGGTGATACGCAGGTAGCCGTCCTCATCGAGTGAACCAATGTCACCGGTGCGCAGCCAGCCGTCAGCAGTGAAAGCCTCCGCATTAGCCTCATCATTGTTCAGGTAGCCGGCAAATACGCCAATACCCTTAATTTCAATGTCGCCATCTACGGTTACGCGCACGCTATTGCCGGTAACCGGCGGGCCAACAGTGCCAATCTTGGACTGCACCGCAGTATTAACGGTGGCAGGGCCAATGGTTTCAGTCAAGCCATAACCTTCAAGCACGCTCATGCCCACGCCACGGTAGAAGTGGCCCAGGCGTTCACCTAGCGGGCCGCCACCAGAAATCACGTAGCGCACGTTTCCACCCAGCATGGAACGCAAAGTGGAGTAAACCAGGCGGTCAGCGGCGCGGTGAGCGAGCTTCAAAGAAGCGGAGGGGCCCCCTTGATCCAGGGCACGCGAATAGGTGATAGCCACCTTGGCAGCCCAACGGAAAATCTTCAGCTTGGTGCCCGAGCCGGCCTTAGCATCAGCAGCGTTGTAGACCTTTTCTAAAACGCGCGGCACACATAATAGGTAGGTGGGGTGGAAAGACTGTAGGTCAGGCAGCAGGGTCTTAACATTGGCGCAGTGGCCCACCACGCCGTCGCCGGCAATAGCAAGCAGCTGCAAGAAACGCGCATAGACGTGGGCTAGCGGCAAAAACAGCAGCAGGCGCACATCCTCGCCACGCAGCACCTGGGGAATCCAGTCCACACCGTTATGGGGTAGACCAGCAGCGTTACGGTGAGTTAGCACCGCACCCTTGGGGCGCCCGGTGGTGCCTGAGGTGTAAACGATGGAGTAAATGTCGTCGATGCGCAGAGCCTGGGTGCGCTGCTCCACCACATCAAAGTCAACGTTTTCGCCGGCGCTGTTGACCTTGGCGATAGCCTCATCAGCCAGGGAGAACACCGAAACCTGCTGCTTAGCTTCCTGGGAGGCCTGGTGAACCAGCTTGGCTAGCTTGGCGTTCTCGGTGAAAACTAGGCGCACCTGTGCGTTAGTTAGAATCCACTGGATCTGCTCAGAAGAGGAAGTTTCATAGATCGGCACGCTAACCAGCCCGGCGCGGGAGATCGCCATGTCGATAAGCATCCACTCATAAGAGGTGTGGGCCATGATGCCCACGCGCTGACCAGCTTCTAGACCTAGACCAACTAGGCCGCGCGCTAGCGCATCTACTTCATTTTGGAACTGGCGGGCACTTACCTCATCCCAACCGTCACCAGCGGCGTTACGCTTGGCCACCAGCGGCTTGTCAGGTAGCCGCTTAACCCGGTCGGCCAACAACCATGGCACACTCCAGGTTTCTTCTAGCTCATGAATGAGCGGTGACGAGGTTTGGGTAGCAATCTGAGCAGGGCTTTGAGTCACGGCCCCATTATTGCAGAAAAAACAAATTGTAGGGTCCCACTATCCTTGTAGGAATTCTACAAATTGTTTGTGGTAAATAAAAGCGGTTGGCACTCGGTGAACAAAATCGAGCACCAACCGCTTTTAACGGGGTGATTTACCAGATGGCGCGGCTACTGGCGGTTCCTATCGGCATCCGGGAATAAAATCTCGGCCCAGGTCGGAGTCTGCTTAGCCGGGGCCTGCTTAGCTGGGGCCTGCTTAGCTGGGGCCTGCCCCAAAGTTGAGGAAACCACAGTGGCGCTTTCGCAGCTGTCGCTGGCGTTGACCGTAAACTCGCCGGTTACCTTGGCGGCTTCAATCAGGTCCGTGCGCACCAGCTCCACCTGCTTAGCTAGCTGCTCGGGCAGCTCCAAGGTGACCTCTAGGATCGGGGTCTTCTGGCTGGTCTTAGCTTCAGACTTGAGCTTACGTAGGCTGGCTAGCACCTGTCCGACGGCGCCCACTAGTTCGACGTCGGCCCCGCTAGCAGCCTCACGCAGCCAGTCGCTGGTGGGCCAGGGGGCGCGGTGCACGCTGCCGGTGCGGTACCAAGACCACACCTCTTCAGTGGCAAACGGCATGAACGGGGCGAACAGACGCACGAAGGTGTCTACCGCGATAGCTAGGGTAGTGCGGGCGCTACGTACGGCCTCGGGGCGGTGGTTGCCCTCAAAGTCGTTGGCGCGGTCCTTAATCAGCTCAATGTAGTCGTCGCAGAAAGTCCAGAAGAAGGACTCAGCCACTTCTAGGGCGCGGGCGTGCTCGAAGTTGTCAAAAGCGGCCGTGGCGGCGTCGACCACATCAGCCAAGCCCAGCAGCACGGCCTGGTCAACCGGCTCGCTAACCTCGCTAGCATCCAGGCTGGGGGCCGGGGCAGCAGCCTTAGTGGCCTCATCGGCGTCCCAAGGCAGCCCCATAGACAGGGCAAACTTAGAGGCGTTAAGGATCTTAATGGCCAGGCGGCGACCGATCTTAATCTGGGCCTCTTCAAAGGCCGCATCTAGACCCAGACGCGCCGAAGTAGCCCAGTAACGCACCGCGTCAGAGCCATACTTTTCCAGCAGGCCCTTGGGGGTGACCACATTACCCTTAGACTTACTCATCTTCTTGTGGTCAGAGTCCAAGATCCAGCCAGAAATACCGGCGTGCTTCCAAGGCAGGGCGCCAAACTCAAGGTCGGCACGCACCACGGAAGAGAACAGCCAGGTACGGATAATGTCCTGGCCCTGAGGGCGAATATCCATCGGGTAAACCCGCTTGAATAGGTCCTCATCGTTTAGCCAGCCAGAAACCAGCTGGGCAGACAGGGAAGAGGTAGCCCAGGTGTCCATAATGTCTAGCTCGCCAACGAAACCACCAGGAACGCCGCGCTGCTCAGCGCTGTAACCTGCGGGCACGTCACTAGAGGGGTCGACCGGCAGGGCGCTCTCATCAGGGGTGATGATGGCGTTGTAGTCCACATCGCCGTTAGCATCCACCTGGTACCACAGCGGGAAAGGCACCCCAAAGAAACGCTGACGCGAAATCAGCCAGTCATTGTTTAGACCCTTAACCCAGTTCTCGTAGCGCACGCGCATAAAGTCAGGGTGGAACTTAAGCTCCTGGCCGCGCTCTAACAGCTCAGCGTTTAGATCCTTGCCACTAGCAGGGTTAGTCCAAGGCTTACCACCATTGCGGATGTACCACTGACGCGAAGTAACAATCTCCAGGGGCTTGTCGCCCTTTTCGAAGAAGTTAGTCTGACGCACCGTCTTAGTGGGCTCACCACTCATCTCACCGCTTTCACGCAGCTGCTTAACCAGCACCTCGCGGGCAGAGAAAGTAGTCTTACCAGCCATCTGCTCATAAACCTGGCGGCCCGACTCACTAGTGATCCACTCAGGGGTCTCCAGCTCCAAGCGCCCATCCTTACGCAGCACCGCACGCAAAGGCAGCTTCAGATCACGCCACCAGTCAATATCGGTGGTGTCACCAAAGGTACAGCACATAGCAATACCGGCACCCTTGTCCTTTTCAGCCTCAGGGTGAGGCAGCACCGGCACCTCAACCCCAAACACCGGGCTAGAAACCGTGGTGCCAAACAGGGGCTGGTAGCGCTCGTCGTCGGGGTGAGCCACCAAAGCCACACAAGCCGGCAGTAGCTCAGGGCGAGTGGTCTCAATATAAACATCAACCCCATTTTCAATCGGGGCACCCGCCGCAGCAGCCTTAGCGGCCACAGCGGCGTCGGTGATGTGGAAAGCCAAACGGTGGTAGAAACCCGGGTACTCGCGGCTCTCCAACTCAGCCTGGGCCACAGCAGTCTGGAAAGTTACATCCCACAGACCCGGAGCCTGCGCCTGGTAAGCCTCACCACGCGCCAAGTTACGCAAGAACGCAGCCTGCGCCACCTTACGGGCACTCTCACCAATAGTCTGGTAGGTAGAAGACCAATCCACACTCAAACCAAGAGTACGCCACAGATCCTCAAACTGCTTCTCATCTGCAAGAGTCAGGCGCTCACATAGCTCCACGAAGTTACGGCGCGAAACGGGCACCTGATCGCGAGCCTTAATGGACTTACCCTCACCACCCACATGCGGGGGCTCAAAATTCTCCACATAAGGCAGCGAAGGATCGCAGCGAACCCCAAAGAAGTTCTGTACACGACGCTCAGTAGGCAGACCATTGTCATCCCAACCCATGGGATAGAACACAGCCTTACCACGCATACGCTGGTAACGAGCCACCGTATCAGTGTGGGAGTAAGAAAAGACGTGCCCCACGTGCAGCGAACCAGAAACAGTGGGCGGGGGAGTGTCAATAGAAAACACTTCATGCCGCTCAGCGTTGCGGTCAAAGTCGTAGGTGCCCTGTTGAGACCAGGTTTCGTTCCAACGCTGCTCTAGGCCATCAGCGCTGACCTTGGCAGGAGCGTTAGGCGTGTGCGTCTGGGACGCAAAAAACCGTGCGTTGCCAGTGGAAGAATTTGCAGACATAAACCTGATTCTCTCACGATCACGGCCCCAGATGCGCACCAGGCACACGTTAAACGTGCAACGCTTGCCTTAAATACCCCAGCGGTTTAAACCAACCCCCACAGCCACACTTAAACTGCCGGCACTTTGCGTAAGCTGCCAGCATTTTGCGTAAGCTGCCAGCACTTTGCGGGTAATCTCACGCCCTACAATGTGGCAGGCATAAGAACCTAGCCATAAAATGCTAGGGCATAAGCATTGACCCGGCCGCACTCGCGGATATCACCGGTGAGCTTCCGGAAGAACCGGGGTTAGCGTTAACTGGCAGTTAGCTCTAGTTGGCTCTGCTGCAAAACGCGCTGGCCCCCTAGTAGAACCGGACGGTCGCAACGTTATAGCGCCAATTAAGCGGCTTTGGCTGCTAGCTGCAAGGCCCCACCGGGCTTTGCGTGGCTGGCTAGCTGGGCAAGCGAGGTGGTACCGCGGCTAAAAGCTGGCCTTAGGGTTAGCTTGGGTCGTCCTCGTGACAAGGATCGTACGAGGACTTCAAGAGGCAAAATGTCCAACTTTGCGCATAACGGCGACGCATTCTATCCGCTTCACCGCCCGGGCCAAGCAGTTCCCGCTTCCCCGAACCTGCCCCGCATTGAGGAAGAAATCCTGGCTTACTGGAAGCAGGATGACACTTTCCGCGCCAGCGTTGAAAACCGTGCGACCGGCCGCAATGGAGACAACGAGTTCGTTTTCTATGACGGCCCGCCTTTCGCTAACGGTCTGCCCCACTATGGCCACCTGATCACCGGTTACGCCAAGGACGCAGTGGGCCGCTTCCAGACCCAAAAAGGCCACCGCGTTGAGCGCCGCTTTGGTTGGGACACCCACGGTCTGCCCGCAGAGCTTGAGGCCCAGCGTCAGTTAGGCATTGAGGACGTCACTGAGATCACCCGCCCCGGCGGCATCGGCATCGAAAAGTTCAATGAGGCCTGCCGCTCCTCGGTGCTGCGCTACACCAAGGAATGGGAAGACTACGTCACCCGCCAGGCCCGCTGGGTGGACTTCGAACACGACTACAAGACCCTAGACCCCGACTACACTGAGTCAGTGCTGTGGGCCTTTAAGCAGCTTTACGACAAGGGCCTGGCCTACCAGGGCCACCGCGTGCTGCCTTACTGCTGGAACGACCGCACTCCGCTGAGCAACCACGAGCTCAAGATGGATGACGACGTCTACCAGGACCGCACTGACAACACCGTAACGGTTGGGTTGCGTCTAGAAAAGAAGCTACGTGAAGACTCTGCGCGCCCTGAGCTGGCACTGATCTGGACTACCACGCCGTGGACTCTGCCTTCTAACTCCGCCGTTGCGGTGGGTCCGGAAATTGAGTACTCGCTGGTAGAGGTCGACGCCGCCCACAACAGTAAGCTGGCTGGTGAGCGCGTAATCATCGCTTCAGACCTAATTGGCGCCTACGCCAAGGAGCTGGGCGAGGAACCCGTCGTCGTCGCCACCTATAAGGGGTCGGAGCTGGTGGGCCTGCACTACCACCCCATCTACGACTACTTCGACACCCCTGAGCGTCGCGCGCAGGGCGCCGCCCCTGGCCCTAACGGCTGGTCGATCATCGCCGCCGACTACGTGACCACCACTGACGGTACCGGCCTGGTTCACCAGGCTCCCGCCTTCGGTGAGGACGACATGTGGACCTGCATGGAGTACGGCATTGGCGTGGTGCTGCCTGTTGATGAGGGCGGTATGTTCACCCGTGAGGTCAGCGACTACGAAGGTATGCAGATCTTTGACGCCAACCGCTACGTGGTGGCTGACCTACGTGAGCAGGCCGGCCCAATCGCCCGCCGCGCGCCCGAGATCCGCGCGGTGCTGGTGCGAGAGAAGTCCTATGTGCACTCCTACCCGCACTGCTGGCGCTGCCGCAAGCCCCTTATGTACAAGGCCGTAAGCTCCTGGTTCGTTAAGGTCACCGAGATCCGCGAGCGCATGGTGGAACTAAACCAGCAGATCACCTGGGTGCCTGAGCACATCAAGGACGGTATTTTCGGCAAGTGGCTGGCTGGTGCCCGCGACTGGTCTATTTCCCGTAACCGCTTCTGGGGTGCCCCCATCCCGGTGTGGGTTAGCGACAACCCTGAATACCCGCGCGTGGACGTGTATGGTTCCAAAGCTGAGCTGGAGGCTGACTTTGGCGTGGAGGTAACTGACTTCCACCGTCCCTTCATTGATCAGCTCACCCGCCCCAATCCGGACGACCCCACCGGCAAGTCCACTATGCGTCGTATTTCTGACGTATTTGACTGCTGGTTTGAGTCTGGCTCTATGCCTTTCGCTCAGGTGCACTACCCCTTTGAAAACCGTGAGTGGTTCGAAAACCACTACCCGGGTGATTTCATTGTGGAGTACATCGGCCAGACCCGTGGCTGGTTCTACACCCTGCATGTGCTAGCTACCGCCCTGTTTGACCGTCCGGCTTTCCGTTCGTGTGTTTCACATGGAATTTTGCTGGGTAACGACGGCGCCAAGATGAGTAAGTCTTTGCGTAACTACCCAGATGTAAACATCGTCTTTAACCGTGACGGCGCTGACGCTATGCGTTGGACTTTGCTTTCCAGCCCGGTTATGCGTGGTGGCACGCTGATCGTTAAGGAAAAGGCGGTGCGTGACGCGCTGCGTCAGATCCACCTGCCGCTGTGGTCTACCTGGTACTTCTTGAACATGTATGCGGCCACCTGCGACGGCGGCTATGTTTCGCCCGGCTTGGACCTGAGCGACAAGAGCCTGTTTGGCCCCCAGGGGCGCCTGGCGGTTATGGATCGCTACATTCTGTCTTTGACTAAGGAGCTAGCCGCCCAGGTTGATCAGCAGCTAAGCAGCTATGACCTGGCCGGTGCTTGCGCTTCGATCCGTGAATTCATTGATGTGCTCACCAACTGGTATTTGCGCACTTCACGTTCGCGTTTTGTCTCTGGCGAGAAGCTGGCTTTTGACACTTTGGTGACGGTGCTGCGTACGTTGACTGAGGTTATGGCTCCCTTGGCGCCGCTGACCACTGAGGAGATTTGGCGTGGTCTAACTGGGGGCCGCTCGGTGCACCTAACTGACTGGCCGGTTTTGCCTGACTATGTTGACGACGTCGCCTTGGTAAGTGCCGTTGATGAGGCCCGCGCCGCTGTGTCTGCTGCTCTGGGTCTGCGCAAGGCCCACCAGCTGCGTGTGCGTCAGCCGCTGCGTAAGTTGACTGTGGCCACCACTGAGCCGCAGGCGCTGGCTGCCTTTAGCGACTTGATCGCTGAGGAGGTTAACGTCAAGCAGGTTGAGTTGCTGCACGCTGATGAGTCTGGTTACACCCAAAAGCAGGAGGTGTCGCTTAACCCCAAGGCCTTTAGCCCCCAGGTGCGTAAGGCCACCAGTAAGCTGTTTGCTGCGGTTAAGTCTGGCCAGTGGGAGCTAACTGAGACGGGCGTGCGCTTCCCCGGCGTCATGGTTGCAGACCAAGCGGTGGAGCTGAGCGGTGAGGCGGTAAACGTATCCACCAAGATTGAGGTTGAAGACCCCTCTTTGGTGGCGGCCACGCTAGCTTCGGGTGCTTTCGTCATCTTGGACACTGCCCTAGATGAGGAGCTGGAAGCTGAAGGTTGGGCCCGTGACCTGATCCGTGTGGTGCAAGATGAGCGTAAGGCCGCCGACCTGCTGGTGGCTGACACCATTGACCTGACGGTGCTGGTGCCCGCCGCTAAGGCAGCTTGGACTGAGCGTTTCGCTGACCTTATCGGTGCTGAGACCAACGCTGCCAGCGTAAGTGTGGTTGGGGTAGATGGTGATGAGGTTAGCGTTGAGCTAGCCAAGTCCAGTATCTGAACCAGCCTGTAGATATTATTGCGGGCGGGCTGCTGCGGTAGTTCGCCCGCTTTCATAGCTAAAAACCCACAGAAAGTTAGCATCATGAGTGAAGCAGATCCGCGCGGCATTGACCCGGAACTATATGAGTATTTGGAAGCCGCCCAGGAGCTTGACGAGATTTCTGTGGCTGAAGCTGCCCGCCGTGAACAATCAGCCCAGGCCGCCCAGGCCGCAGCTGAGGAGGAGGACCGCCAAGCCATCCGCGCCCTGGTGGAGGGTTCCCTGCTAGCGGGCAGTGGCGACTTAGATGAGGTGCTTTTAGGTCTTGAGGGCGACGTCGACGCCGACTGGGAGGGGGATAGGGATGACCCCGGCCAGAGCCACCAAGATGAGGGGGACAGCCACCAAGAGGCTAACCACCGTCAAGCTCTAGCGCGCGCCGCCTATGAGCAGGGGGTACGTGAGCGCCTAGCCCAGGTGGAGGCCGAAATTTTGAGCCGCGCCCCCGAGCACAAGGTACAGCCCTCCTTGGAGCGGGTGGAGCTGGCCCTAGACTATTTGGGTAACCCCCAAAAAACCTTTAAAGCTGTACACATCACCGGCACTAACGGTAAAACCTCCACCTCGCGTATGGTCGAGCGGCTAGCTGCCTCCACCGGTATGCGCACGGGGCGTTTCACCAGTCCCCACCTGCACACTATCCGTGAGCGCATCGCTCTAGATGGGGAGCCCATCAGCGCTGAAGGCTTTATTGCTGCCTGGGAGGATGTAGCCCCGGTAATTGAGTTGGTTGACGCCCACAGCGCTAAAAACGGTGGGCCGCGCATGAGTTTCTTTGAAGTGCTCACCGTGATGGCTTACGCCGTGTTTGCTGACTACCCGGTGGATGTGGCCATTGTTGAGGTAGGTATGGGTGGGCGCTGGGACGCCACCAATGTGCTAGATCAGGCCACTGCCGTGATTACCCCTATTGGCCGCGACCATGAGCGCTGGCTGGGTTCAACCATTGGGGAAATTGCTTACGAAAAGTCGGGGATTATTAAACCTGGTGCCACAGTTATTGCTGCGGCCCAGAGTGAGGAGGCCCAAGCCCAGATTTTGCAGGCGGTAGCAGATAAGCGCGCCCTGCTGCGGCAGGATGTAAGTGGTTACGTCAGCTTTGATGCCCGCATGGATCTGGAAGCTGAAAGCTTGGCCCGTGAAAATGGGGGACTGGCGGTGGCTAGCCGACAGTTTGCTGTGGGTGGGCAGATGCTCACTTTGGTGACGGCCGCAGCGGTTTATGAGGACGTGTTTTTGCCTTTGCACGGCCAGTATCAGGCCCACAATGCGCTGCTGGCCCTGGCCGCTGCTGAAAGCCTGTTTGGTGGTAGGGCTTTGCCGGCGCAGATTGTTGAAAATGCTTTTGCCCAGGTCACTAGCCCTGGCCGCCTTGAGGTGGTGCGCACTAGCCCCACTGTGCTGGTGGACGCAGCCCACAACCCCCACGGCGTGAGCGCTTTGCGTACTGCTTTAGAAGAGTCTTTCCCCTTAAAGCACCTGGTGCTGGTGTATGCGGCCATGGCTGATAAGGACGTGGAAGGGGTGCTTTCTGAGCTTGAGCCGATCTGTGAGGCTGTGGTTTGTGTGCCTATGGATTCGCCTCGGGCTATGGAGCTAGATGATCTGGTGGAAATTGCCGACGACGTCTTTGGCTCTGATCGGGTGCGTAGCGCCACCAACCTGGTTGATGCGGTTGATTTGGCGGCGCAGCTGGCTGAATCTTCTGACGATCCGCTGCCTTCAAGCGGGGTTTTGATCTTGGGTTCAGTGGTTCTAGCGGCCCAGGCGCGAGAGCTATTTGGTCTCAAGAGCTAACTTAAGGATCGGGAAAGCTCCCCAAAGAAATAGCTACGTCGACGGCGTAGGGTTAGCGGTAGCGGCCCTGCGCCGTCAAACTTTTTAAAGGACCTAATTAAGAGGCCACAAATAACGTCAGAAGAGAGGTGATCAAGTAGTGACGGAAAACTCGGCGAGAATTTTTGCCTACCCAATTACGGCAGTGGTGTGGGCTAACTTCATGCCCAAAATTGGCCCAGAAAACCTGGGCACAAAAGTTTTAGTGGAGGGTGCTCCGGGTCCGGATGTAATCGCTATCAAGAGTTGCGATAACTATAGCCAAACTGAAATCGACCGCTACGTTAGTAGTTCATTATCCCAGGACACAGATCGTTCAAGACTTTATCATGAAGGGCTAGCTTGTGAGCAAAAAATCTAAAGACTCTTCGCCTGGAGTTATCTCCTCGCTATTTATTATGCTGTTTTTTGGCTACCTAGTTTTAACTTGGATAGTGCGTGAGTTTGTGCCAAGGGTGGGTCCGGAGTCGCTGGCGTCAGAACTTATGGCTAACTCTTTCACTATACCGGTAGGTTTAGTGGTGGCGCCGGCAATATTTTTCTGTATTAAGAGAGCCCGGCGCAGTAAACGTAGTGGCGATGGTAAGGTTTCTAAGTGGCGCGGCTGGGCGTTATTTCTAGCCCTGGTTGAAATTGCCTGTATTGTTTCGCTGCCCTTTGGCTCGGTGGCTCCGGTTCGTGACCTTTTTTCTGGCTCTGAAGTGATCAATGTTAAGGGCTGTCAAAACTATTTCACAGAAAAAGAAGAGTATGGTTGGGGATCTAGGAAAGAGAATAGGCATACAGATAGCTCTCGGAATACTAGATATGTGTACTTTACTAGCTTTGATCTGGTCACCACTGAAGGTAAAACTATCGATGTTAAATTTACTGATAGTCGGAAAAACTCAGAGTTTTATGCGCCGGTAGTTAAGTTCTGTAAAGACAAGGGCACTAGTGCCGTTATGAGCCGCTACCCGCACACCGGTATCATTAAAGAGTTTACTGTTAAAGAAAAGTGATCTAGCTCGTGAATTTGCGTCCTTCGGAGAAAATATTTGCAGCAGTCATGTTCTCAGGGCCTATATATTTGACCCTCCTAAAGATTGTGCACTCAGTGGTGCCAAGGGTTGGTCCAGAATCGCTGACGTCAGAACTTATGACTAACTCTTTCACTATACCGTTGGGGTTAGTGCTAGCTGCGCTATTATTTTTCTGTATTAAAAAAGCCCGGCAGAGCAAACGTAGCGATGACGGTAAATTATCTAAATGGCATAACTACATATTGGTTATAGTATTATCTGAAGTTGCCTGCGCTGTTCCCTTGCCATTTAGTGCTATCACTCCGGTTCGTGACCTGTTCTCTGGCCCTGAAGTGATCAATGTTAAGGGATGTCAAAACTATTTCACAGAAAAAGAAGAGCATGGTTGGGGATCTAGAAAAGAGAACCGACACACAGACGAATCTGAAGATACTCATTATGTCTACTTCACTAGCTTTGATCTGGTCACGAGTGAAGGTAAAAGTATAAATATTAAATTTACTGATAGTCGGGAAGAGTCAGAGTTTTATGCGCCGGTAGTTAAGTTCTGTAAAGACAAGGGCACTAGTGCCGTTATGAGCCGCTACCCGCACACCGGTATCATTAAAGAGTTTACTGTTAAAGAAAAGTGAGTTAGTCCGTGAGTATAAACCCACCAACTTCTGGCCCCTACCCAAACCAGAGTACTACATCCCTAAATCAGGCAAGCCAGGAGCCTACGCCAGGATCCTGCCTGCCAGTGTTTTTAGGTGTCTTGCTGGTTTTTGGCTACCTACCTGCGGCAGTGGTGTGGGCTAACTTCATGCCCAAAATTGGTCCAGAAAACCTGGGCACAAAACTTTTGGTTGAAGGCTGGCCGCTAATAGTGGGCTTGCTAGTGCTGCCAGTGTGGATTAGCTGCCTGTGGAATGCTCGTGCAGTAGGTAACGATACTTCTAGGTGGCGCAAGTGGGCCCTGATTTTAACGCTGGTTGAAGTCACTTCCTTTATGCAGGTGCCCTTACAAGCAGCTAAACCTGTAGCTGATGCTATCTCTGGCCCGGATGTAATCGCTATTAAAGGCTGTGATAACTACAGTCAAACCGAGGTTGATCGCTATATCAGCCGCTCATTTACCGGTAAACGTAAAACTAACTTTAAATACGCCATTAAGTTTGATCTGGTCACAACCCGTAACGAGGCAATTCATTTTGATTTTGATATAGATACTAAAAACAATCCTGACTTGTATGCGCCATTAGTTAAGTTTTGTAAAGACAAGGGCACTAGCGCCGTTTTGAAGCGTTACCCCAACACTGAGATTGTGGAAGACTTCCAAGTCAAGTAGCCGCCAGGGGAGGGGTTTTATGACAAGATAAGGCACATGAGCCAAGTTGAACGTTCCCTGGTCCTAGTAAAACCCGATGGTTACAGCCGTGGCCTAACCGGTGAGGTGCTGCGCCGCATCGAAGCTAAAGGCTACAAGCTGGTAGCTCTCAAGATCGTAAACGCCACCGAAGAGATTCTCTCGCGCCACTACGCCGAGCATGTCTCTAAGCCTTTCTACCCGGGCTTGGTTGAGTTCATGACTTCCGCACCGGTTGTGGCCGTGGTGGTTGAAGGTCAGCGTGTAGTGGAAGGGGTGCGCTCCCTGATGGGCGCCACTGACCCCACCGTGGCCGCCCCGGGCACGATCCGTGGCGACCTGGCCCGCGCCTGGGACACGCCGGCCATTTTGAATATTGTGCACGGTTCAGATTCGCCTGCTTCAGCTGAGCGTGAGGTGGCTATCTGGTTCCCCGAACTAGCATCTGCCTAGCATCTGCGCACGCTGGAAGCTTTTGCATAGGGCTTAATCCCCTATTCATGCTGGTAGAAGCAGGTTTAGGGTGTAAGGGTCCAAGACGCGAAGCGGGGAAGAGTAAATCCCCATCTCCCCGCTTCGCGGCAAGATTTTCTTTTAAAGGGGAGAAAATGCAATTAACCAAGCCCGTACTTAAAGAGACTAAACGTGCACTGATCGCAGCGGTGGGGTCAGTGTTTGTGGGGGCCATGATGCTGGCCGTGGTGGGCTCGGTAGTGTTTCACGTCTTGATTGGCTAATTAGCTGCCCTGTCAGGTGGCCTAAGTCTAGACTGAGCTCATGGACTACAGTCTTTTAATTTACATCATTGCCGCATTGGTGGTGGTGCTGGGGGCCGGCTTTGGTTTGCGCGGCCTACAGCGTCGCCGCGAGCAGCTACCACCTGCGCCAACTCGACCTGAAATCAGTGCCTCCACAGAGCCGCAAGAATCTGAACCTGAACCAGCTAGTCAGTACGAAACCCCTGAATCACTACCTGGGCGTATGCAGCGTCTACGTTCACGCCTGGCCGGTTCAGGAAGCTTTGGCCGCACAGTTTTGGCGGTACTTTCTCGCGGTGACCTCTCTGAGGCTGACTGGGAAGAAATTGAAGACAGCCTACTGACCGCCGACCTTGGCCTGGAGGTTAGCACTGAGCTGATGGATAAGCTGCGCACGCAGCTAAAGGTGCTAGACACCCACGATCCGGCCACCGCCAAGCAGGTTCTGCGCCAGCAGCTTCTAGAGCTGGTAGACCCCGACATGGACCGCTCGCTCAACCTTGAACCCACCCAGGGTACTAACGGTGAACCAGCCCCCGCCGCCATCTTAATGGTGGGCGTTAACGGCACCGGTAAAACCACCACCTGCGGCAAGCTAGCACGCGTACTGGTAGCCCAAGACAAGCAGGTGCTTATGGGGGCCGCCGACACCTTCCGCGCCGCCGCCGCCGAGCAGCTAACCACCTGGGGCCAGCGCGTAGGTGTAGAGGTAGTGCGCTCAGATAAGGAAGGTGCAGACCCCGCCTCGGTAGCCTTTGACGCCATCAAGCAAGGCCAAGCCAGCGGCGTCGACGTGGTGCTAGTAGACACCGCCGGGCGCCTACAAAACAAAGCCGGCCTAATGGACGAGCTAGGCAAAATCAAGCGAGTCATGGAAAAAATCGCCCCCGTCGGCGAAATCCTGCTGGTACTAGACGCCACCACCGGCCAAAACGGTATGCGCCAAGCCCAGGTGTTCTCCGAAGCCGTAGGTGTCAGCGGCATCGTGCTAACCAAACTCGATGGCACCGCTAAGGGCGGCATCGTGGTAACCGTTCAGCGTGAACTGGGCGTGCCCGTCAAACTAGTGGGCCTGGGGGAGGGGCCAGACGACCTAGCCCCCTTCGACCCGGAAGGCTTCGTAGACGCCCTACTGGCCTAAAAGGTTCCTCAAATTAGACTGCGGTTTCCCTACAAGTAGGGAGGCCGCAGTTAGCTGCATATAGGCACTGATTTAAAAGGTCCCTTGTTACAAAAACCTGATATTTACTAGTTCAAACACCCAAAAGCCGTCTAAACTGTAACCTAGGCGACAAGAGGAGATATTCATGGCGGTAATTACGGTCCTAGGTGCTGGAGCTATGGGAAGCGCGCTTACCCGCCCCCTGGTTGAAGCAGGCTGGCAGGTGCGGCTATGGGGTTCTATTTACGACGACGCCATCCTCGACGCTATCGACGCCGGCCAAGCCCACCCCACCCTAAAAGAAACCATCAGCCCCGCCGTAACCACCTTCCGTGCCGGCCAACTAGCCCAAGCCGTAAACCAAGCCCAAGTAGTAGTAATCTCAGTGGCCTCAGGCGCCGTCGTTAGCGTACTTGAACAAGTAGCCCCCTACCTGGGCGGCGTCGAATCCCTATGGCTCACCTCCAAAGGCTTTTGGCAAACCGAAACCGAAGTAGAACTACTACCAGAGGCAATCAAACAAATCGCCAAAGCTAAAGGCATCGACCTACCCCCGCTAGTAGCCATCGCCGGCCCCGTAAAAGCCAGTGAATGCGCCAGCGCCAAACCTACCGCCACCGTATTTGCCTGCCGCGACTACGAACTAGCCAAACGCTACGCAAAAACCGTCACCACCCCCAACTACGCGGTCACCCCCAGCCAAGACGAAATCGGGGTAGAAGTCTGCGCAGCCCTAAAAAACATTTACGCCATCGCCCTAGGTATCGCCGACGGCATGAGCGAAGCAGATAAACAACCCCGCGACAACCTACGCGCCGCCATCTTCGTACAAGCAGTCACCGAAATGGCCTCACTATGCCACGCCATGGGGGGAGACCTACAAACCGCCTACGGCCTAGCCGGCATGGGAGACCTACAACTAACCTCAACTGCCGGGCGCTCGCGGCTATACGGTCACGCCGTCGGCGCCGGCCAAAACCCACGCCAAGCTCTAGAACAAATGCAATCCCAAGGGCTAACCATTGAAGGCTCACCAGCAGCCCTAATCGCCCACCAACTAGTGCAACAACTAGGCCTTAACGCACCCCTGCTTGAGGCCGTCTACCAGCTGCTACATGGACACGTAGATGACGCCGGGGCGCTTATTTGTGCAGTAGCCCTAGGGACAGAAGCATAAAAACCAGCTGGTACTGACTTTGAGCCTTAAAGTCCTCTAGACTTAACCGTGTCGCAACACACAGAAGTGTTACGCCACAGCGATCGACGAAGATCAGAAAGGCTCAAAGTCATGCCCTGTGCATACCTAGCCGACGAAGTCTCAGCCCTAGGCGCCGGCGTCCTAGCCATGGCCGCCGTGCAAAGCCAGCTATACCAACAACTACGCCAAATCAACGCAGACCTAGACCAACTGCGCACCAACCAAAACGCCTAAAAACATTTTCAAAGGAGAAAAAATGTACACCATCACCATCCTCGGCGCCGGCGCCATGGGCAGCGCCCTAACCCGCCCCCTAATCGACACCGGCTGGCAAGTACGCCTCTGGGGCACCTGGCTAGACGACCACCTACTAGACGCCATCGAAAACGGCCAACCCCACCCACGCATCAACGTCATCATCGACCACCGCGTACAAACCTACCGCGCAAACCAACTACAAGAGGCCCTCGACGGCGCCGACGTAGCCGTCATGGCCGTAGCCAGCCACGCAGTCAACGCCATAACCGAACTAGCCCTACCCCAAATCACCAAAACCAAAGCCCTCTGGCTCAGCGCCAAAGGCTTCAACGTAGCCCCCAACGGCCAAATCCAACTCCTACCCGACGCCATCCGCGCCCAAGCCCAAGCCACCGGCCTCCAACTACCCCCAATCATGGCCATCGCCGGCCCCGTAAAAGCCAACGAATGTGCCCAAGGCCTACCCACCGCCACCATCTTCGCCTGCACAGACCAAGACCAAGCCCAACACTGGGCCGCCAACACCAACAGCGGCAACTACGCCCCCACCTACAGCCAAGACGAAATCGGCGTAGAACTCTGCGCAGCCATGAAAAACGTCTACGCCATCGCCCTAGGCATCGCCGACGGCCTAGAAACCGCCACCAAAATACCCCACCACAACCTCAAAGCCGCCGCCTTCACCCAAGCCACCAAAGAAATGAGCCAACTATGCGCCAACCTAGGCGGCCAAACTGACACCCCCTACGGCCTCGCTGGCATCGGCGATCTAGAAGTCACCGGCCTATCAGGACGCAACAAAATCTACGGCACCCGCCTGGGCCAAGGCCAAAGCGCCCCCCAAGCCTACAAAGAAATGCAAGACCTGGAACAAACCGTCGAAGGCGTAAGCGCAGCAGCGCTCGCGGTTAGGTTGGTGGCGCAGTTTAACGATCCGCTGTTAACCCAGCAGCTGCCCCTGCTGCACGCGGTGGCCCAGATTTTGGCTGCAGAGGCGGCCTTGGATGTTGAGGCCATCATCTCCCAGGCGGTTTTGCCGGCCCCGGCCCAGCCGGTAGCAGATATGGTGCGCATTTACGGCCAAGATAGCGGCGCTGATCAGCCTAAGTTTTAGCCGGCGCGGCCGGTTTGCCTGGCGCGCCCGGTTTGCGGCCGGTTGCGCCAGCCACCGCTAAAACTGGGAGCGCTAGGCTAGTAGCCATGATCCTGACAGCTTTAGCGGTTGGCGCGCTTATCGGCCTGGTAGTGGGGGCACTGGGAGCTGGGGGAGGGATCCTATCGGTGCCGGCGCTGATCTATCTGCTCGGCGTTGCGCCCCATGAGGCCACCAGCGCCTCCCTGGTGATTGTGCTGTTTACTGCTCTGGCGGCGCTGGGCGGGCGCATCGGTAAAAACACTATCTGCTACCAGATCGCTTTAGTGTTTGCGGCTTTAGCGACTGTGGGCACCTGGCTGGGTTCACTGGCTAACCAGGCGGTGAGCGCAGATTTATTGATGTACGCCTTCGCCCTGCTGCTGATCTGTGTGGGGCTGGTGATGCTGCGTCGGGCCTACCCAGGACTGTTTAGGGTTGTGCCTAGAGTCGGCGGTGCTGGCTTAAATAACGACGGCGCCGCTGGCTCAGGTAGCTACGTTGCCGGCGGGGCTGGGGGCGACGGCGTTGCGGCTGAGCACGACGGCGCAGCTGCGGCTGATGACGCGGATGGCACTGGCTCGACGCCAGCCCTGAGGGCGGTTTCAGCAATGGGGGAGGTTACCTCAATTGGGGCAGTGCCGCTGTGGCGGGTGGCTTTGGTGGCCACCATAACCGGTGCACTTACCGGGTTTTTTGGGGTGGGCGGCGGCTTTGCGATAGTGCCGGCACTGACTTTAGTGCTGCATTTACCCATTAAACGCGCCGCCTCCACCTCGCTGCTAATCATGACGATTACGGCGGTGGTGGCGTTAGTGGCCAGAGCGCAAACCTCCCTAAACGTAGATTTAGGGGTGATTGGTGCGTTTACTGTGGCCTCAATGCTTGGCTCAGTAGCTGGAGCGCCGCTGACACGTAAAGTAAGCAGCCAAAAACTTACCGCCAGCTTCGCAGTGCTGCTGCTCGCCGTCGCCGTGGCCACCTTGGTGGGCCAAAGCTAGTTTCAGGCAATAGCTCCCGCGTAACGCAGAGCGTTAGCCAGGCCGTCGTCGTGAATGTCAGTGCTAATCCAGTCAGCAGCAGCCTTAGCTGCAGCAGTGCCGTTACCCATGCAAATACCTAGGCCGGCAGCTTCAAGTACCTCTAGGTCATTGCTGGAGTCGCCGATAGCCACCACCTGGTCGATACCAACCCCCAGGTATTTAGCTGCCGCCAACATGCCGCTGGCTTTAGTGTTGCCTTTAAGCACAATCTCCCCGCCGCGCGAGCCATTGCCAGGGTCATAGGAGCCGTCCACTACCTCAAAGTAGTCACCCCAACGCTCACGCATATCATCTAGGGTTACGGGGCTGGTGGCGGCCAAAGTGAAGGTCACCTTGTTAGGGTCGCCGGGTAGTCCCGGCTGCACATAGGGAAGTACCTGGCGAATGTAGGCCTGCCAGTTACCGCCGTGAGAGGCCGGCTGCTTTTCCCAGTCATGGCCATCTTCCCCGCGTGCAGCCGCTAGCACCTGCTCCTCGGTAGCAAACCCGAATACCTTCCAGGCGCCGTCGGAGGCATTAACTTTATCGGGGGACTGCCACACATAAGTACCCTGGGACTCTTCCAAATACTTACTTACCTGCGGCACCAACTCACTAGGCACACGGTTATCAACCACCACATGTTCGCCAATTTTCACGTAGCTGCCGTTAGCCGCAACAATGCCGGAAAAACCCAGGTCCCACAAGAAATCATAAACTTCAGGCAGAGAACGCCCAGTGCACAGCATTAGGGTGTGACCGTTGGCTTTAGCCTGAGCCAGGGCTGTGCGTGCAGAGTCGGGGACTAACTGGTTGTTATCGACTACAGTTCCATCTACATCGCACAAAATCAGCATGGCACTTAGCCTATCTTGACTCTTTGCCGCAAACCTAGGTCTTTTACTTAACAGCAGTAGGGCTTACTAAATAGGCTTAATACATGCTGGAAGTAGAACTAAACAACCATACATTCATGCCCCAAGTTGGCTTTGGTACCTACAAAGTCACCCCTGAACAAGCCAGTGACGCGGTGTATACAGCCATCAGCTACGGCTACCGTCACATCGATACCGCCCAGCTTTACTTCAACGAGGCTGAAGTAGGCAAAGGCATTGCTAGGGCTATCGCTGACGGGCTAGTTAACCGCGAGCAGCTATACGTAACCACCAAGCTAAACAACAACAACCACGCTCCCGCTGATGTTGAGCGTTCCTTCGATGAATCTCTAGCCAAGCTGGGCTGCGACTATGTGGACCTATTCCTGGTGCACTGGCCCATGCCTAACCGTGCAGACCTGGACATGGTAGCCACCTGGAAGGCTATGACCAAGCTGCTTGATGATGGCCGTTTGCGTTCAATTGGGGTGTCAAACTTCCTGCCTGAGCATATTGAGCGCATCAGCCAGGCCACCGGGGTAATGCCGGTTAACAACCAGATTGAGCTGCACCCGCAGTTCATGAACCGTCTCAGCGCCGACTACTGCCGCCAGCATGGCATTGCGGTAACTGCGTGGTCGCCGCTGGCCAGGGGGCGTGTCTTTGACACCCCGCAGGTGAGCCAGGTGGCCCAGCAGCTGGGAGTAACTCCTGCCCAGGCGGTGCTGCGCTGGCATATTCAGCTTGGCAATGTGGTTATCCCTAAGTCGGTTACCCCGGCGCGGATTGCTGCCAACTTGGATATTGACAGCTTTGAGCTAAGCAGCCAGCAGATGGAACTGATCTCTTCACTGGATCAGGGCGAGGCGGGTCGTAGCGGCAAACACCCCGATTATGACTGGCTCTAAAAATCAGTCAGAAAACTACAACCAGGGCGCGGCTTCATTGTTAGGATGAAACAAAAACTCTGGTACGTTATCTCACTATGTGAACAGGGGGTGACGTAAGCGGAATACGCGCTTAGCTTATTAGCTACTAGGTCGCACCGACGCATCCGCTGGTGCGACCTTATGTGTATCTATCGGCATGAAAGACAGGTAGCTAATGTCTTCGAACTCCGGCAAGAGCCCGGCACGCGAGCAGTGGGGTAGCCAGTTTGGCTTCCTCATGGCCGCCATCGGCTCTGCAATCGGTCTTGGTAACATCTGGCGTTTCCCCGGCGTGACCTACTCTAACGGTGGCGGCGCCTTCATGATTCCCTATGTGGTAGCGCTGCTAACTGCCGGTGTTCCCTTCCTACTGCTCGACTATGCTGTCGGCCACCGCTACCGTGGATCCTCCCCGGCAGTATTCCGTCGCATGTCTAAGCGCTGGGAGTGGCTGGGCTGGTGGCACGTAGTGGTCTGCTTCGTCATCATGACCTACTACGCCGTAATTATCGGCTGGTCCCTGCGTTACACCTTCTACTCGGTTAACACTGCTTGGGATCAGGACAAAGATGGTGCCAAGGACTTCTTCTTCAACAAGTTCCTGCATGTAGCCGGCACTGTTGGCTACAACTCCAGTCCGGTGTGGAACGTGGTTATTCCCCTGGTAGTGGTGTGGGCCATCGTTATTGCTGTTATCGGTAAGGGTGTAGCCGGCGGTGTTGAACGAGCTAACAAGGTCTTCTTGCCCCTGCTGGTGCTGCTGTTCGTAGTGCTGGTAGTGCGCGCCCTGTTCCTGCCCGGCGCAGTAGATGGCCTTAACGCCCTGTGGACCCCCAACTTCGATTCCCTGGGTGAGCCCAAGGTTTGGGTTGCGGCTTACTCGCAGATCTTCTACTCGCTCTCCATTGGTTTCGGCATCATGCTGACCTACGCTTCCTACCTGCCCAAGAAGACCAACCTGGTGGGTACCGGCCTGGTAGCCGCATTCGCTAACTCCTCCTTCGAGGTGCTGGCCGGTTTCGGTGTATTTGGTACCCTGGGCTTCATGGCCCACCAGCAGGGTGTAGGTGTTAACAAGCTGGAGGGCCTGACCGGTATCTCCCTGTCCTTCATCACCTTCCCCACCATTATTAACGAAATGCCTGGTGGAGCCCTGTTCGGTATCCTGTTCTTCCTTTCGTTGACCCTGGCCGGTATCACCTCGCTGATCTCTCTGCTGCAGGTGGTAGGTGCGGCTGCTGCTGAAAAGATGGGTACCACCCCGCTTAAGGCCGCCCTGGTTGTGGGTATCCCCGCTGCTGTAGTTTCCGTATTCGTTTTCGGTACCACCTCGGGTGTTTACTCTCTCGACGTCGTTGACGCCTACATCAACCAGGTTGGTGTGCTCAGCTCGGCCATTATCATGTCGGCAGTCACCGGTGTAATCCTGCGCAAGCTGCCTATGCTGCGTAAGCACCTGAACAAGGTCTCTGACACCAAGTTCGTGGGCCAGTGGTGGATTGTTATTGTGGGCGCGGCTCTGCCGATCCTGCTGGCCTACATGATGGGTGACACTGTCTTGGGTTACATCGAAAATGGCTATAATCCCAAGGACTACTCGCGTGGCTTTGAAGGTATTTTCGGTTGGGGCATGCTGGCGGTATCCGTAGTGGCCACCATTGCACTGACTTGGGCTCCGTGGCGCACCAATGTGGACAGCTTCGTCGCTCAGGATGAAGAAGGCACCGAATACAGCCACGCGGGTGTGCCCGCCCCGGCTAAAAAGAAGGAAGTTACTTCCGACGCCGAAGCTGTTTCCAGCACTCAGGCCTAACAGATAAGGAAAGAAGCAATGAACACTTCAGCAATCGCTTTGATGCTTTTCTCCGTAGTGGTTATCTGGGGCGGTCTGATCGCCGCAACGGTGGCGCTAGTGCGCAAGAACCGCGCGGAGGCAGCTGAAACTGTCGCTCAGGTGCTGTCCAGCGAGCAGGAATAGCTGCGCCACACGCTTAGCTTTAAACTCTTTTGAGCAAGGCTAAGACTGAGATTTGCGCCAAGGGTGGTTAACACCTCTTTGGTAACTGAGGGTGGGCACGTAAGAATAGGTTCTATGACCGATTCTTTTGTGCCTGCCCTCGTCGCTTTTGATTTAGACGATACGCTGGCTCCCTCAAAATCCCCCATGCCTGCCCCCATGGCTCAGGCTCTGCGTCAGCTACTAGACGTAGTTCCCGTATGCATTATTTCCGGTGGCCAGATGGGCCAGTTCCGTAGCCAGGTGCTGACTAACCTGCACGCTAACGACGCCGAACTGGCAGCTTTGCACTTGATGCCCACCTGCGGTACTCGCTACTACACCTGGGATGGTTCCGACTGGGGCCTGGTTTACGCCCACGACCTCTCCGACGCTCAGCGCGACGCCGCTCTAGAAGCGGTAGAGCGTGAAGCTAAGCGCCTAGGCCTGTGGGAAAGCCAAACTTGGGGTGACATCCTTGAAGACCGTGGCTCCCAGATCACCTTCTCCGCCCTAGGTCAGGAGGCTCCGCTAGAAGCCAAGAAGGCTTGGGACCCCACCGGCGAAAAGAAGAACACTCTGCGTGAAGCAGTTGCCGCCTACCTGCCTGACTTGGAAGTGCGCTCTGGTGGTTCCACCAGCGTGGACATCACCCTCAAGGGTGTAGACAAGGCTTACGGTATGCGCGCCCTGTCTGAGCAGACCGGCATTTCCCTAGACGACATGCTCTTCATTGGTGACCGTCTAGACCCTGACGGCAACGACTACCCGGTTAAGGCCATGGGGGTACGCACCCACGCAGTTACCGGCTGGGAAGACACCGCAGCCTATGTCACCGCTCTAGCCCAGCGCATTGCTGCCGCTAAGGCCTGAGTTCTCGCATTAGCTAAGCCGTCAAGCTAGCTAAACCTTCCAACTGAGCCAAGCTTGCAAGCTGGGCTCAAGTGACAGCTTAAGCGACCCGGCTAAGCCGGGTCGCTTTGCTATAGGCACAATCTGCTTTGAGCTGGCGGCAATAAGGTAGCCTTTAGTAGTTGTTTGCAGGCTTTTACGAAGGAAAATGCGGTGGCATACCCCAGCGAAGCTGATATTGATGCTATGAGCCAACAGGAGCTTGAGGCATACATCGCTGAGCAGGAACGCGATGATTTTGCAGTCGGCTCAGCTAAAACATTCGCGCTCGGTATGGGCCTGTCTAGCCTAGTGGCGCTAGCGGTTAGCTGGGAGTTAATCGCTGCCGAGATGGCCCAGCTGAAAAACCCGCTAACCCAGCTTTCGTGCGACATTAACCCGCTGGTGTCTTGTGGCGCCTCACTTACCATCTGGCAGGGTAACCTGCTGGGCGTGCCCAACGCCTTTGTAGGGGCCATGGCTTACAGTGCTTTTGTGGTTTTGGCAGCCTTGATTGGGGCGCAAGTTAAACTGCCACGCTGGATCTGGCAGGGACTAGCCGCCGGCGCCGTCGTAAATCTAGGCTTTGTGCTCTGGTTCGTAAGCCAATCAGTGTGGGTGCTTAACAAGCTGTGCCCTTGGTGCATGGTGCTGTGGGTGGTTACTATCCCCATGGCTTGGACTTTGCTGGCTCGCTGCGCCGTCGAAGGTGCCCTGCCCCTAAATGAAGCTGCTAGCCGCACCCTATATAAAGCACGTTGGTGGCTAGTGGGGGCCACTTATTTACTGATCGTGTTGGCTGTTGTCTTTGGTCTGTGGCAGCAGTGGCAGGCGGTACTGGGGTGAACCAGAGCGCGGACTCTACCGTCACCCAGGACTACCTAAAAGCGGTATGGGCTCTAGAAGAGTGGGGCGGTTCAGCCTCGGTGACTGCCTTAGCTAAACGTATGCAGGTGGCTAACTCGACTGCCTCGGAGAATGTTTCACGCCTGGTGGAGATGGGTTTGCTGGTGCATCAGCCTTATAAACCGGTCACCTTATCTGAGCTAGGTCAGCAGCGTGCCTTAGTAATGGTTAGGCGCCACCGGATTTTGGAAACTTTCCTGGTGCAAGAGCTGGGTTTTGACTGGGATGAGGTGCATCAGGAGGCCGAAGTCCTGGAGCATTCGGTTTCTAACCGCCTGCTTGAACGCCTAGAGCAGCGCCTGGGGTACCCCACCCGGGACCCGCATGGTGACCCGATTCCGCGTGCAGATGGCACTATTGAACGCCCCGCTTTGGTGCGTCTGGCGCAGCTGGAAATTGGGCAAAGTGCGGCTTTAGCTCGTATTGCCGACGACGCCCAACTGCTGCGTGCTTTAAGCCAGGCCGCCATGGGTCTAGACTGCACCCTTAAACTGTTGGCCCGTAAACCAGGCCCGGCGGGCAGACAGCTGGCACAAATTGAGTGCCAGGGACACCAGCTGTGGGTGGACAATGAAAGTCTATGGCTGCGCCTAGACACTTTGACCAGCTAAATAAGGCAAAATAAAGCCATGGCTAGCATTTTCACCAAAATCATTGACGGACAGATCCCCGGTAATTTCGTATGGGCAGATGACCAGTGCGTGGCCTTTGCTGACATCAACCCCCACACCGATGGGCATGTGCTAGTGGTGCCGCGCCAGGAAGTATCCTCCTACCTGGAGGCCAGCGATGAACTGCTGGCACATCTAACCGTGGTAGCTAAGCGCATTGGTCAAGCCCAGGTGAAGGCTTTTGACGCTCCGCGTAGCGGCTTAGCAATTGTGGGTTTTGATGTGGACCACCTGCACCTGCACGTGTTGCCGATCTACCAGGGCGGCGATCTGGACTCCACTAAGGTGCGCCAGGGTGAACCGCTAGAAAAGATCGCGGCCGCCATGGACAAGCTACGCGCAGCTTTGCGCGACAACGGCTGGGCGCAGTTCGTACCCACCAATGACTGAGCATTTACGCCGCGCCGTCGTCACCGGTGCCTCTAGCGGTATTGGCTGGGCCATAACTGAGCGCCTAGTGACCGACGGCTGGCAGGTGGTAGGTATTAGCCGCACCGGCCAGGTGCCCGAGGGAGCTTTGAGTGTAAGCGTTGACCTGGCAGGCGATGGGGCGGGGGAGGCTATCACCCAAGCCCAAAACCTGCTCGGCGGCGTCGACGCTTATGTGGGAGCGGCTGGAAGCACCTATGAGCAGCTGGCTGCCCGCGCCGACTTGGAGCAGGTAAATAACCAGCTGCGCCTGCACTACCTGGCTAACTATGAGGCTATTAGCCTGCTACTGCCGGGCATGGTCAGGGCGCGCTGGGGGCGGATTGTGCTGCTTTCCTCTGTAGTGGCTCAAAGTGGTATGGCTGGTTTAAGCGCCTATGGGGCGGCAAAAGGTGCTCTAGAGGCGCTGGTTAAATCGCTGGCGCTAGAGGTGGGCCGGCGCGCTATCACGGTTAATGCGGTGGCCCCCGGTTATATCCAAACCCCTATGACCCAGTCACTAAGCCCGCGCCAGCAAGAACGCTACCTGCAACGCACAGGCGCCGCCAGGCCGGGCACGCCTCAGGATGTGGCCGGACCGGTAGCTTTTTTGCTTAGCGACGACGCCGCCTACATAAACGGGCAGATCCTGCATGTAGATGGGGCTATGGGGGTAGGAAACTGAAGCAATGATCGTAATCTATGTCAAACTTCGATAAAGTGACCTGAACCAATAGCTATTCAAACAATAGAACAATAAACTAAAGACTATGGCTAAACGGTTGATCTTAGTGCGGCACGCGAAAGCCGAATACGGCGCGATCCAGGACGCCGAACGTTCCCTGACCAAAACTGGACATCGCCAAGCATTGCAGCTTGGACTCGAATTAGCGCAGCGTTTAGACCGACTCGATTTGATGATAATTAGCCCCGCCAAGCGGGCCCAGCAAACCGCAGAACCCCTGATTGGCTCCCTGCTTCCCCGCAATTACTGCCAAGAAGATGTGATTTACAGCGGCGGACCCCAGCAGTGGCTAGATTTGATTCACTTAATTGATGAGTCGGTTACGAACGTAATGATTGTGGGGCACGAGCCCACAGTTTCTGCGCTTGCCTATGGGCTCGACGGCGAAAGCACGTTGGCCCGGCAAATTTCTTTCGGGGTCTCTACTGCCACCGCTGTTATTTTGGAGGTAGTGGGCTCTTGGAAGGAACTAGCTTCCGGCGGGGCGATAGTGACTGATGTGGTCAGTCGCGGCGCCTCAGATATGTGGATTTAGCAGTCTAAATTCAGCGCTTTATTAGCTGCTTATTGACAGCGTAGCTGGGAAAACACACGTAAACTAACGGGTGGAAGGTGTTTAGGGTGGGCCGGTAGCCTGCCCTAAATGCGCACCCAGTAACTCCTGCAAAGGACAATAGGTAAAGGAGCAAGCTATGGATTCCAAGCCCGAGGTAGATTACCTCAAGGAAGCTAAGGCCGTATATGACGAGCTCAAGGCTGAGCTCGGCAAGGAAGTTATCCGCATCAAGGCTGAAAAGGCTGATGATCTAAGCTTGGAAGAATCCAAGTTTGGGGGCTTTCCTTTTGTGCCCCTAGGCGGCGCGATTCCCACCAACGCTGAGGGTAACCAACTGGCCTTGCTGGCCCAGATCAACTGCGCTCAGCTGCCTGAAAACAACATGTATCCAAGCGATGGCTGGCTACAAATCTGGTGTCTAGAAGACGAAATGTACGGTTTTTGCTCTGACACGATTCAGCCCGAAACCAACCAAAAGGTGCTCTACATCCCGGCTGGTACCCAAGGCGAGCCGCTAGAGCGGGTAGAGGCCATGTATCACCCTTATGGCAACGAGGAATGCCCGCTTTGGTTCGTTGATGAGCAAGGAGCTATTTGGGGGATGCGCCTAAGCTTCACCCATGGCTACCAAGGCCCCACTTACAGTGATGGCCGGTTTGATGATTTGTTCCTAAGCCAGTGGAATAAGCGTCACCCCGACCAGACGATCAAGAACCTATACGATGATTTACCTGATGAGGTATTTGAAGTCTTGACGGATGACTTTGCTAGCCCTGGGGAAAATGCGCACCAGCTGGGTGGCTACCCGTACTTCACCCAGTATGACCCTCGTTTTGAATATCGCTCCTCAGAAGCCACCAAGTACACCGAGCTGCTGTTCCAGATTGACAGCCAGTTTGATACTAAATGGGACCTGTGCTGGGGCGACGCTGGAGTGCGTAACTTTTTTATTTCCCGTGAAGATCTAGAGGCCCTAGACTTCTCTGACGTGCTCTACAACTTTGACTGTTGCTGAGCTAACTGCCTAGCGGCGTTGCCAAGGCGCTAGCGCGCTCAACCAGCGCCGCTAAGGTGGTAGCGCGCTAAAAGTAGGCGCTACATAAACGAACTGACCCGGCCAGATTGGCCGGGTCAGTTGTAACTAAGTGGTTTAGTAGCCCTCAGGCTTTGACCGCAGTGATTTAGTTACCGCCAGAGACTACAGCGCCCTTAGGTACCACGGTGATACCAGATTCGGTAACCATGAAGCCACGTTCGCGGTCTTGGTCTGGGTTCACACCAACGATTGCGCCAGGTTCAATCCGAACGTACTTGTCCAGGATGCAACGTTCCACAACCGCATTGCGGCCTACGTAAACATTGTCTAGCAGCACCGATTCATTTACACGTGACCAAGAGTTGATGCGTACACCGGGGGAGAGGATGGAGGAGACCACCTCGCCACCAGAGACAATCACACCAGGGGACACAATGGAGTCCACTGCGTGGCCCACACGCTCACGCTCACGGTCACCGTAAACGAACTTGGCCGGGGGTACAGCCGAGTTGTAGCCGGTGAATAGCGGCCAGGACTCGTTGTAGAGGTTGAAGACCGGGTTGACGCTGATCAGGTCCATGTGAGCCTCGTAGTAGGCGTCCATGGTACCCACGTCGCGCCAGTAGTCGCGGTCACGCTCGCTAGCACCGGGAACCACGTTGTCCTTGAAGTCGTAGACGCCGGCTAGGCCACGTTCTACGAACCAAGGCACAATGTTGCCGCCCATGTCGTGCTTGGAGTCCTCGTTGGTGGCGTCTAGGGTGACAGCTTCCTTGAGGGCGTCAGCGTTGAAGACGTAGTTACCCATAGAGGCTAGAACCTCATTGGGCGAGTCGGGCAGACCCGGGGTGGAGCTGGGCTTTTCCACGAAAGCTTTGATCTTGCCACGGTTTTCAGGGTCAGTCTCGATAACACCGAACTGGTTGGCTAGAGACTTGGGCTGACGAATACCGGCAACCGTTAGCGGCAGTCCAGATGCGATGTGGTGGTCAACCATCTGGGAAAAGTCCATGCGGTAAATGTTGTCAGCACCAGTGATGACTACGTAGTCGGGCCGCTCGTCATCGAGCAGGTTCAAAGACTGGTAGATAGCATCTGCGCTACCAAGGAACCAGTGCTTACCTACACGCTGCTGAGCAGGTACTGAAGCAATGTAATTACCCAGCATGGAAGATAGGCGCCAGGTCTTAGAAATGTGGCGGTCTAGAGAGTGGGACTTGTACTGGGTAAGCACCACGACGTGCAAGTAACCGGAGTTGACCATGTTCGACAGTGAAAAGTCGATTAGGCGGTACTGTCCGCCAAAGGGGACCGCCGGCTTTGCGCGATCAAATGTTAGAGGCATTAAGCGTTTGCCCTCACCACCAGCAAGGACAATCGCGAGTACACGATGAGCAACCATGACCACAGCATAGCGTCATAAAGCACACTTGCGCGACGCAAGTCACCAAATTGCTAGCTGAGAAAATTCTGATAAGGGTCTAATGGCCCAGTTCGGGTAGCAATTTAGGACTCAAAACCTAAAAATCCCCGGGGAGTTGGTGTCCGCTGTGGCGATTTGCGTAAGCAACAACACAAAAACCCCAAATATGCGTTAGATTTGTGTCCGTGGGCACATGCCCACTACTGGCACACCTAGAAAGATGTTCACCAATGAGAGTTGATCTGATCACCAAGGAATACCCGCCTTTCATCTACGGTGGTGCGGGGGTGCACGTCAATGAGCTGGCCAAGGTGCTGCGCCCGCTCGCTGATGTGCGTGTGCACGCTTTTGGTGGACCGCGTGAGCCGGGCACCGAAGGTGCAGATCCTGGCGTGACTGGTTACGCGAACCTACCTGAGCTGGCCAATGTTAACCCGGCCCTACAGACTTTCGGGGTTGACCTAGAAATCGCTGGTGACTGCGCTGGTGCTGACCTAGTGCACTCCCACACCTGGTACGCCAACCTTGCTGGTCATCTGGCTGGTCTACTAAACGACATTCCCCACGTGCTCAGCGCTCACTCGTTAGAGCCCATGCGTCCGTGGAAGGCTGAGCAACTAGGTGGCGGTTACGCCCTGTCCTCCTGGGCTGAAGCTCAGGCCTACTCCGGCGCTGCTGCTGTGATCGCAGTTTCCGGCGGTATGCGTGAGGACATTTTGCGTTCCTACCCGCAGGTAGACCCTGAACGTGTCAAGGTTGTACACAACGGTATTGACCTGTCTGGCTGGCGCCGTCCTGAAGGCGAGGCCGCTGCTGAGCTGAGCGAGGCTACCCTTAAGCGTCTAGGCATTGACCCCACTCGTCCCACCGTAGTCTTCGTAGGACGTATTACCCGCCAGAAGGGTCTGCCGCACCTGCTGCGCGCCTGCGAGCAGCTACCCAGCGACGTACAGATCGTGCTGTGCGCTGGCGCCCCCGACACCCCCGAGATCATGCGTGAAGTTGAGGGCCTGGTGGCTCAGCTGCGCGAGAAGCGTACCGGTGTGGTTTGGGTTGAAGAAATGCTGCCGCGCGAGCAGCTAATCGCCGTGCTGGCCGCCTCTGACGTGTTCGTGTGCCCCTCGGTTTACGAGCCGCTAGGCATCGTTAACCTTGAGGCTATGGCTGTGGGGCTGCCCGTGGTGGGTTCAGCTACCGGCGGTATTCCCGAGGTTATCGACGACGGCGTCACCGGTCTGCTGGTGCCCATCGACCAGGTCCAGGACGGCACCGGCACCCCGATTGACCCGGCCCGTTTCGAAGCCGACCTGGCTGAGCGCCTAACCGCCCTAGTCACCGACGAGGCCCGCGCCAAGGCCATGGGTGCTGCCTCGCGTAAGCGCGTAGAAGACCACTTCGCTTGGGAAGCTATCGCCAAGCGCACCATGGAGGTCTACAACTGGGTGCTTAAGCAGGGCTAAAGTCTGCTGCTAATGGGGCCAAGTTCTATAGGCAAAATGTCCTAGGTACTTGGCCCCAAGCCGTATGCTTGATACATGAGTGTTCTCAGGCTGCAAGACGTGTCGCTATGGCGCGGTAAAACCACCATTTTGTCTCACCTTTCCTGGCAGGTTGACCCAGGCCAAGCTTGGGTAGTGCTAGGAGCTAATGGAGCTGGTAAAACCACGCTTTCACGAGTGGCCGCAGCGCGCCTATTCCCATCGCAGGGAAGCGTTGAAATCATGGATCAGCAGCTAGGGCGAGTTGATTTGGCTGAGCTGCGCCCGGCTATTGGCCTGGCTTCTTCAGCTCTGTCGCATGAAGTCTTAGGCGGTGAAAAGGTTCGTGACGTTGTAGTTTCTGGCGCCTATGGGGTAATTGGACGCTGGCGTGAAGAATATGAAGAATTTGATTTTCAACGCGCCGATGAGCTGCTGGCAGCTTTAAACATGTCCGATAAGGCCACGCGCACCTGGTCTACGCTTTCTTCAGGTGAACGCAAACGCGTCGAGGTGGCCCGTGCGCTTATGCCAGACCCAGAACTACTAATCTTGGATGAACCAGCCTCAGGTTTGGACCTGGGTGGGCGTGAAATGCTGCTAAACGCACTGAGCCAGATCGTGACCCAGCCAGGGGCGCCGTCGGTAATTTTAGTAACCCACCACCTGGAGGAAATTCCAGAGGGCTTTACCCACGCGCTGGCTTTACGTGAAGGTAAGTTGGTGGCCGCTGGCCCAATTGACCAGGTGGTTAATTCGCAGGTTATGAGCCAAACTTATGGTCTAGCCTTGCAGGTAGATGTGGATCGTGGCCGCTACCGAGCCAGGGCGCTACGCTCAGCTTAAAAGCAAGCTGAGCACTTAAGGCGGAGAGGAGAAAAACATGTGGATTTGGTGGGCTGGTGCAGCTCTAGCTTTAGCTGCCGTTGAGGTGGTGTCCACGGACCTAGTCTTTCTCATGCTTGCCGGCGGCGCGCTGGCTGGTACCGGCGCGGCCCTACTAGGGGCGCCAGTGTGGGGACAGTTTGTGGCTTTCGCACTGGTGGCTATCGTCTTAATGTTTCTGGCGCGCCCCCCGCTGAAAGCCTATCTGCTGGCTTCTACCCCCAATATGCTAACCAATGTGGAGGCGCTAGCTGGTCGTGAGGCCACAGTGCTGCAAAGGGTTAGCGAAACTGGTGGTTTAGTGCAGCTAAACGGTGGCCAGTGGAGTGCGCGTAGCGTGGATAAACTTAGTTTCGCTGAGGGTGCTAGTGTGCGGGTTGTGCGTATCGATGGCGCCGTGGCCGTAGTGGGCCCACTAGTAGCTGCCTCAGCTCATTAGAGGCCTGAATCTTAAGAAGGGAATGAAATGGAGCTAATAATCCCGGTTGCGATACTAGTTTTCGCTGCCGTAGTGGTAATGAAGTCCATTAGGATTGTGCCTCAGTCCTATTCGATCATCGTTGAACGTCTGGGTAAATTTAAGGCCAAGTATGACGCCGGTCTGCACCTGCTGATGCCTTTTGTTGACCGTGTGCGCTCTACCGTGGATCTGCGTGAACAGGTGGTGTCTTTCCCACCGCAGCCGGTGATTACCTCAGACAACCTGGTGGTTTCTATCGACTCGGTGATCTACTACCAGGTCACTGACCCCAAACGCGCCACCTACGAGATTGCCAACTACCTGCAGGCTATTGAACAGCTGACGATTACCACCTTGCGTAACGTGATTGGTTCGATGGATCTAGAGCAGACCCTTACCAGCCGCGATGAGATTAACGGCCAGCTGCGCGGGGTGCTTGACCAGGCCACCGGGCGTTGGGGTATTCGCGTCTCTAACGTGGAACTGAAGTCTATTGACCCGCCGCGCTCGATTCAGGGCTCTATGGAGCAGCAGATGCGCGCTGAGCGTGACCGCCGCGCCGCTATCCTTACTGCTGAGGGTGTTAAGCAGTCCCAGATTCTGACCGCTGAGGGTAACAAGGCATCCCAGATTCTAAGCGCTGAGGCTGACAAACAGTCGGCAATTTTGCGCGCTGAAGGTCAAGCCCAGTCTATGGTGCTGCGCGCTGAGGGTGAAGCCCGCGCAATTTTGCAGGTCTTTGACGCTATTCACCGTGGCGATCCTGATCCTAAGCTGCTGGCTTACCAGTACCTGCAGATGCTGCCTAAGATCGCTGAAGGTGATTCTTCCAAGCTGTGGATTGTGCCCAGTGAGCTTACTGGTGCGCTGAGCTCAATTTCTGAGGCTATGGGCGGCTCTATTGATCCTGCTAGCCCTAAGCCCGCTCAGGGCGCGGATCTGCCTAACCCGTTTGAAGCCCAGCTGCCCAGTGCCGCCCAGGCTCTTAAGCAGGCCGAGGCTGCTTTGGGGTTAGCTGAGGCTGAGGCGGTAAAGCCGGTTGATGCCCCGCCAGCGCCTCCACGTGGCGCACATGCAGCCCCTGGGGATAGCGAGCCGCCGCTGAACGCATAAACTGTCAGGGTGCTGATTGAGATAACAGACCCTAGCGACGTCCGTCTAGCTGACTATACACAGCTGACGGACGTCGCTTTGCGTAAGCGTCTAGAAACCGCCAATGGGCTGTATATGGCCGAGTCCACCAAGGTTATTACCCGGGCTGTGGCTGGCGGACATGAGCCGCGTTCGTTTTTGATGACTAGGCGGTGGCTGGAGGATATGCGTCCGGTAATTGCCGCTGCTAAGGGCACTGGGGGTGATCCGTTAGGCGGGGATAAGCCAGTTTTTGTGGGCGACGACGCCGTAGTGGAGGGGCTTACTGGTTTCCACCTGCATCGTGGGGCTCTGGCTGCGATGAATCGTCCCCAGCTGCCCAGCGTGGCCCAGGTACTGGCCGGCGCGCGTGGGGGAGCGGGGGCTAGGCGTGTGGCGGTGCTGGAAAACCTGGTTGACCACACCAATGTGGGGGCAGTTTTCCGTAGCGCTGCCGCCTTGGGGATTGACGCAGTGCTGGCTAGCCCTTCATGCGCGGATCCGCTTTACCGCCGTAGCGTGCGAGTATCTATGGGAACGGTTTTCCAGGTGCCTTGGACTCGTATAACCACCTGGCCGGCGGTCGATGAGCTACATGCATCCGGCTTTAAAGTTGCCGCCATGGCTCTTAGCGATGATTCCTATGCCTTAGATGAGTTTGCGGCGCTAGATGTGGTTAGTGACCCGGCTTCTAAGCTAGCCATTGTGCTGGGAACTGAAGGTGATGGGCTAAGCCGCCGGGCTATGCGCAATGCTGATTATGTGGTGCGCATTCCTATGGCCGGTGGGGTTGATTCGCTAAATGTGGCGGCTGCTAGCGCGGTGGCTTTCTGGGAGCTGCGCGCCCGCTAACCCCAACCAGCTTGTAAACCCAACCAGCTTGGACGCCATCGCTTAAAACTGTGCGCAAGCCTTGGAGTGCTAAAACCAGCTTTGGGGCCACCATTTAAAACCGCACGCAAGCAAAAACTAACCCCCTGGCCACTAGCGTGACCAGGGGGTTAGCTGTTGTTTAGGCCTTACTTGGTGGCCTTGATCAGGTCAGTGCCGGCCTTGATAGAGCCGTCGGCGATAACCTCAACTTCAGCGAAGTTCATGTAGTTGGTGACCAGTACCGGGGTGACCAACTTGTAGCCGGCTTCCTCGATAACTGCGCGGTCAACTACCACCAGGGTCTGACCAGCCTTGACGCGGTCACCCTTACCAACCTTGACGTCGAAGCCCTTGCCTTCGAGGTTCACGGTGTCGATACCGACGTGAATCAGGATTTCCAGGCCATTGTCTAGAGCCAGGCCGTAGGCGTGGCCGGAGGAGGGGGCAACCACTACGGAACCGTCAGCGGGGGCCACAACCTTGATGGAGGCGCCGTCGCTGGGCTCAATGCCAGCACCCTTGCCTACCGCGCCGGAGGAGAATACCGGGTCCGGTACGTCTTCCAGAGCAACCACGGTGCCGTTTAGGGGAGCGGTCAGAACCACTTCCTGGCCGGCAACCAGCTCAGCCTTGGGGGCAGCCTCGGCCGGGGCTGCGGGGGCAGCCTCAGCGGCTTCCTGCTGCTCAGCAGCGGCAGCAGCCTTTTCTTCCTTGCTCTGGTAGCCGAAGGTGACAACCATGAAGGCAGAGACGAAGAAGGCCACAGCGATGGAGATCGCGTAGGTAACGGTGGGGTGGAAGACCGGGATGGTCAGCAGCGAGGTGAATACGAAGGTACCGGTCAGCACGGGCGAACCGGAGATCCAGGAGATCACACCAATGGTCAGACCACCAGCGGCACAACCGGTCAGCATCAGCGGGTAGATGCGCTTGAAGCGTAGGTGGATACCGTAGAGGGAGGGCTCGGAAATACCACCGAACAGACCGGCGGCCAGAGCACCAGAAGCGGTCTGACGCAGTTCCTTGTCGCCGTTGCGCAGGGTCAGGATGAGTACACCCAGGGTGGCGCCGAAGCAGGCGAAGTTCCAGGTACCCATGGGGCCCTGAATGAAGTCAGCGTGGGCGGGGCCAGCGATGTTGGCCAGCTGCAGAGCGTTAAGCGGCCAGTGCAGACCCAGCGGCACCAGGAACGGGTACAGCAGCGGAATGAAGATAGCGAAGACGATCGGGGCAGTGGTGTTGAGCCAAGACAGACCCGAACCAATGCTGTTACCTAGCCATAGCGAGAAGGGGCCGATCAGGAAGGCCGAAACCGGAACCATCACCAAGAAGGAGAAGAACGGCACGAATACCATCTGTACGTTGGCCGGGATGACCTTCTTCAGGCTGCGGTAAACCAGAGCCAGGATCGGCACCATGATCAGCGGTAGGAACACCTGGCCGCCGTAGTCCGACCACTTCATGGGCAGACCGAAGATCTCGGTGGTGCACAGGTCAGAGCCCACGGAGCTCTTGGTGCAGGTAGTTTCCTTAAGGCCCTTAAGGGCGGTGTACTCGGGGGTCAGCAGGGCCAGGACAACAGCTGCACCTACCCAGGGGTCAATGTCTAGCTTCTTAGCTGCGTTGTAGGCCACCATGGCGGGCAGGAAGTAGAACACTGAACGCCACATGGTGTTGGTGAACACTAGCCACGAGGGTAGGACCTTGGCGTGGGTGTCTACTACACCGAAGGCTTCCAGTACCGCGATTAGGGCCAGGATTAGTGAGGCACCCAGCAGCACCGGTAGCAGCGGGCGGAAAGCGTCAGATAGGTACTCGAAGAACGCATCTACGTAGGCATTCTTGCCGCGAGCCTTGGCGCGAGCGGCAGCCTTGACGTCAGCGTCAGACTTAGCGCTAGAAGAAGCACCGCCAGCCATGGCAGGTAGCTTCATGATGTCGTTGTAGACACTCTGAACCGCACCGCCAATGATGATCTGGTAACGGTCGCCAGACTGGGGGACTGCACCCATAACGCCCGGGATCTTCTCAACGGTGCCCTTGTCAACGACAGAGGCATCCTTGAGTTCGAAACGCAGACGCGTAGCGCAGTGGGTTAGGTGGGTGATGTTCTCGGCGCCGCCTACGGCATCGAGAATCGCCTGAGGCGTACTAGTGGTGGTAGCCACCGCATTGGCTCCTTCCGGGGTGGACACATTATGCGCAGTGCGCAACAGTTGAGAATAATCGCATAGCGTGCAGATATTCAATGCTTGACAAACCCTAATTCAGGAAAGTTTTTTTCACCACAGGTGAATAAATTTTTTCTCGAAGCGCACTTGATCCCCAGGCCGGTGGTTACGACTAGCTATCAAAGAGCACGCTTGCAACGTTGAAGTTGTTTAGCGCTTCAGTCATAGCCCAATAAGCACAAAGGGTTATGTTCTAACAAATGCGATTTGGAAGGCAGTGAAATGACCGGTGTAACTGCAGTGGCATTAACACCTACAGACCAAGAGCTGAAATATATGTCCAATGGTTGGACGGTGTTTAGTGCGCTCTACGAATTATTTGGGCTTAGTCGCCCATGTTGTCTGAGCACTTCAACCGCTGGCTCCCTTAATTGGACCGGTGCTGATGCTGATTACGCCCCTCTGGCTCGCATCGATTACATCCAGGCCCGGCTAGCCTTGCGCCTGCTACCGCCCTTAGCTTTAAAAGACCGCCAAAACCGCGCCCCTGACTTAGGTTCACTGCTGCGCGCCTGCGCCGCTAGCGAAGGCGATATTTGGCTGCAGGGTTATTTGATTGGCCCCGCCCGCAGTGACGAGCGGTTAAGTGTTGACGGCATTTTTATTGCCCAAGACGAGCGCGGCCCCTGGCAGGTAGACACTTTTCACAGCCCCAGCTGCCAATGCCAAGGGCTATGGGCTTATTTGCAGGGCGAATTAGGGTTAGATGGCGCCATGCCAGACGAAATTATTTGGCGTGAAATAGACGCCACAGGCAGCCAAGGTTGGTGGCTGTGGTGGGACTAGTAGCATTAGGGGGTGATTAACGTCCAAAACCTAGTTATGCGTATCGGTGCCCGCCAGCTTGTCAGTGGGGCTAGCTTTCGAGTTGATAAAGGTATGCATATTGGTTTAGTTGGGCGTAATGGCGCTGGTAAAACCACTATGACCAAGCTGATCGCCTCAGCTTCCGTAGCTAAATCCGCCTCAGCGGCCATCGACGCCGATGTGCACCACTCGCTTGAAGCTGTCGAATACGAAGGCACTATCCACGCCGGCGGCTCAGTAGGTTACCTGCCCCAGGACACCAAGGTAGGTGACCTAGAGCAAATTGCCCGCGATCGTATTCTCTCTGCCCGCGACATTGACGGACTGCTGCGCCGCCTGCGCAAAGCCGAACAAAAAATCGCCACCACCAGCGGTGACGCCCAGGCCAAAGCATTAGATAGGTACACCCGGCTAGATCACGAATTTACTATGTCTGGCGGGTATGCCGCCGCCAGCGAAGCTGCCCGCATCGCTGCTGCTCTGGGCCTACCTGAACGAGTACTAGACCAACCCATCGGTACCCTCTCAGGTGGTCAGCGTCGTCGCGTAGAACTAGCCAGGGTGCTATTTCAAAAACCCGACACGCTGCTACTAGATGAGCCCACCAACCACCTAGACCACGACTCAGTACTGTGGCTACGCGACCACCTGCGCACCTACCCGGGCGGATACATTGTTATCAGCCACGACGTAGACCTAATTCGCGACACTGTAAACCAGGTGATGTATCTAGACGCCAACCGAGGCGTACTCGATATCTACCACATGGGGTGGGACGCCTACCTAAAGCAACGTGCCGACGACGAAGCCAGGCGCCGTCGTGAACGCCTAAACGCAGAAAAGAAGGCCGAAGCCTTACGCGCTCAGGGTGAAAAAATGCGGGCTAAAGCCACCAAAGCCGTAGCCGCCCAGCAAATGCTACGCCGCGCTGAGCAGCTTTTAGCCAGCATCGAAACCGAAGCAACCGTTGAAAAAGTTGCCCACCTACGCTTCCCAGACCCCGCCCCCTCAGGTAAAACCCCATTGCGGGCGCAGGGGCTGAGTAAAGCCTACGGCTCACTGGAAGTTTTCTCCGGCGTAGACCTAGCCATTGATCGGGGCTCGCGCGTAGTGGTGCTGGGGCTAAACGGCGCCGGTAAAACCACGCTGCTGCGGCTACTGTCCGGGATTGAGCAGCCCGACTCAGGCAAGGTAATTGACGGCCACGGCCTTAAACTGGGCTACTACGCCCAGGAACACGAAACTATCGACAACACCCGCACAGTTGCCGAAAACCTACGCTCAGCAGCCCCAGACCTAGACGACACCGAAATCCGCAACATTTTGGGCTCATTCCTCTTCTCCGGGGCAGACGCCGACAAGAGCGCCGGGGTGCTCTCGGGCGGCGAAAAAACCCGTCTAGCCCTGGCCCTGCTAGTTACCAGTGCAGCCAACGTACTGCTACTAGATGAGCCCACCAACAACCTAGATCCGGCCAGCCGCGAAGAAATTTTGCGGGCACTGGGCACCTATAAAGGCGCGGTAGTGCTAGTAACCCACGATGAGGGGGCGGTAGAAGCCCTCAACCCCGATCGGGTACTGCTGCTGCCAGACGGTGACGAAGATCTATGGAGTGAGGACTACCTAGAACTAGTCACCTTGGCCTAAATCACGCCTATATTTTCGCTGCTAGCCCCTGCCAGTGCACTTAGGTAGCCCTAGCGGGAATAGCATAGGCATATCTGATGTTTAACCGCCTGGGTTAAGACCCGAGCGCAAGAGACAAATAATCAAGGAGTAGCAATGAGCCAAACCACCAACGAGGTGGCCACCCATGAGGTTATGCTGACCGATGTTGCCGCCGCCAAGGTGGCTAGCCTACTTGAGCAGGAAGGCCGTGATGACCTGCGTCTGCGCGTAGGTGTACAGCCCGGCGGTTGCTCGGGTCTGGTCTACCAGCTTTACTTCGACGAGCGTGTACTAGACGGCGACGCCATTCGCGCCTTTGGTGAAGAAGGCAAGCAGGTTGAGGTAATCGTGGACCGCATGAGCATTCCTTACCTCAACGGCGCCACTATCGACTTCGCTGACACCATTGAGAAGCAGGGCTTCACGATTGACAACCCCAACGCGGTTGGTTCGTGCGCCTGCGGCGAGTCCTTCCACTAAAACCACCCGCTATACCCTCGTCATCGCAGCTGATGGCGGGGGTATAGTGCGATAGCAAACAAAAAAGCAAAGGAAATCTTGTGCGTCGATCTCTAACCGCCGCAGCGGCGCTGTTGCTGGCTGCCAGCTTGGGCCTAGCCGGTTGCTCTGGTGATGGCAAAAAGTCCGCTAAGGCTGCTGCCACGCCTACTAGCGCCGCCACTAAGCAGGAAAAAGTTGACTGCTCTAAGCTGAAGATTGATACCGACTCTAAGGCGCTACCTACCATTGGTCAGCCCAGTTCTAACAAGGCCCCGGCTATTACCTGGGTTAAGGGTGCTAAGGCCCCCACTAACCTGACGGTTAAGACCATTAAGGCCGGCAGCGGGGCCGCAGTAGCTGCTGACTCTAATGTGGCCGCTAACTACTCGGGTTGGAAGTGGGGTTCTGCCACTACTTTCGACAGCTCCTTCGAGCGCGGCTCAGCTACCCGCTTTAGCCTTAACGGCGTTATTGACGGTTGGCGCTGTGGCTTGTTGGGACACAAGGTTGGCGACGTGCTTGAGATTTCTATTCCCGGCAAGCTCGCCTACGGTGACAAGCCCGCTAACCCGCAGGCCCCGGCTGGTACCTTGGTGTTCTACGTGGAACTAACTGATGCTTTGACGAGTGCACAGATTTCGGCTGCTTCTAAGGATGCCACCCCGGTTGAGGGCGCCACTGAAGAGCTGGAAAAGAACGGTATTACCATCACCGGTAAGCTGGGCCAGGCTCCCTCGATCACAATCAAGGCTGGCATTAGCGCCCCCACCTCCGCCAAGCTGATTACGCTCGCTAGCGGTAACGGTGAAAAACTCACCGATACCGACACGGCCCTGGGGTACATGTCCATGGCCACTTGGGATGGTAACAAGCGCTCTAGCTGGACTGAGTCCTCACCGCAGCCGGTACAGATGTCAGTGTCCCAGATTAAGCAGCTGGTTGACCTATCAGGTATTCCGGTTGGTAGCCGCGTGGTGATCATTTTGCCGCCTCAGGCCAGCAGCCAGGGGGGACGGACCACGCCTGCGTCAGTTTACGTATTCGATATCGCCGCCAAATAAGGCCTAATTGCTGCCAAATAAGGCCCTCTAAGTCTGGGCCGGCACTAGGGCTTGGGCTGCCTAAAAACCAGCATTTAGGCCGGTAAAGCAGCTTAAGGATGGCAGTAAATACGTTGGGGGCGGCTACCAAACGGTAGCCGCCCCCACGTTTTACTAGGTGCTAGTTCAGCTTGCTAGTTTAGATTGGTGGTTTTCAGCCCAGGATCAGCTGCTTGGCGTTAGCTACGGCATTGTCTAGACGCTTGGCTACATCGTTCCAGTTGGCGATGTTCCAGATGGCCTTAACGTAGTCAGCCTTTACGTTGAGGTAGTCCAGGTAGAAGGCGTGCTCCCACATGTCCACCATGAACAGCGGCACGGTGCCCACGGGCACGTTGGCCTGCTGGTCGAACAGCTGGAAGATAACTAGCTTGCCGGAGATGGAGTCATAGGCCAGTACGGCCCAGCCGCTGCCCTGGATGCCCAGTGCGGTGGCGGTGAAATGGGCGCGGAACTTTTCAAAGGAACCGAAAGAGTCCTTGATGGCTTCAGCTAGCTCGCCCTCAGGCTCGCCGCCGCCATTGGGGGAGAGATTGTTCCAGAAAATGGTGTGGTTGGTGTGTCCACCTAGGTTGAAAGCTAGGTTCTTTTCCCACAGGTTGATGGCGCCAAGGTTGCCTTCTTCACGGGCAGCAGCCAGGGCTTCTAGAGCGCTGTTGGCTCCAGCTACATAGGCGGCGTGGTGCTTATCGTGGTGTAGCTCCATGATGCGCCCGGAGATGTGCGGCTCTAAAGCGGCGTAGTCGTAAGGTAGCTCAGGCAGGGTGTAGATAGCCATGTCAACTCCTGAAAAACTAGAGAATGTGGTTTAGGGCTTTTGTCCTAAAAATTACTTAGCTCTAGTGTAGCTACAAATTGGTTAGTGTAGGTGTGAAAGATACACTTAACGCGAACATTTGTGTGCGTCCCCTGCGGCGCCGCCACCCAGGAGGAAAACATGACTTCAGCGCCTGAATCAGACAGCGTGGAACTGCTGGTGTTTTCAGACGATTCAGATACTCGCAAGCAGGTGATCGAGGCGGTAGGACGCCGCCCAGATAAAGGCTTGCCGCGAGTAACTTGGTTTGAATGCGCCACCGCTGAAGCTGTGCGCCTGGCCTTAAAAGAGAACCCCACTCGCTTTGCTGCTCTAGTGTTTGACAGCGAAGTTAAAAAGTTCGGCGGTATGGGTTTAGCTCACGAACTCCTTACCGAAATGGACTCGCGTCCGGCGGTAGTTATGCTCACCGCCCGTCCCCAGGACGCTTGGCTTTCCGCCTGGGCTCACGCCGACGCCGTAGTGTCGCGTCCGCTAGATCCGGTAACGGTAGCCCAGGCCGTGGCGCAGGCAATGCGCAAGCAGCTAGCTAAGTAATTTAGGTGTGGGCTAGTAGTTTGGCGTGCCGCGCCGGCGAATCAATTGGCCACGATAGGTTCGCTTGCGGATCCAAACTCACTAGCCTGGCCCCCTCATCTAGGGCCCAGTCAGCCAATAGGTTGGCTTCCTCAACCATAAGCGTGCCCATAATCCGCTCTGGCGGGTCGATGGGGCTTAAAAATGCCTCAAACTCGGCTAAAACATCTAAGGGGTAGACGCCGCTCGGGCTTACCACAGAGCCCACTAGGTGTCCATGGCTGATAGCCACAAATTCCCAGCCCCCTAGGCTGCGCCGTCGTGCCGAAACCAAATAGGGACAGGTAAACAGCGGACGCAGGCGCTGAACCCGCTCCAGGCCACGCACATAAGCCTGCAAACGTTTAGTGATCACCCCGGCGTCCTCATAGCGCTGTACTTGGGCTAACGCCTGAATACGCTGCATCAGCGGATCCACCACCAAAGTGGCATTATCGCTAAGAGCCTGGTGGGCCAAATCAGCTAGGGCAGGGTAGTCCGCATCGCTGACAGTGTCACTAATGCCCTTATCGCCCACCCTATCTAGGGCAAAAACTTCCTCAATCGCCACCCGAGCTGCATTAGCACTACGCCGTGAAGAATAGGGGCCAATTACCCCGCCTTGGCATAGCTGTTCGTAGTCAACGTAGCTAACAATCGACAATCGCGGACGTGGCCCGGCGGTTAGCTTCAGCCAAGCTTTAGTGGCGTGTTTACGCGAACGGCGGTTAGCGGGCGGGTCATAGAAACTAATTTGGCGTAGTTCTTGCACCCGAGCCTCAATCAGGGTGGGGTAGCGCTCATATTCAACCCGGTTAGCTACATCCAGCATGGTGGCAATATGCCTACGTGACTCTGAAGCCGTGAAATATGAGCGCACCCGTTGGTGCAAATTCGTGGCGCTACCTACATAAAGCACCTGGTCGCCAGGTGAATAGAAGCGATACACCCCGGGCGCTTGCGGCAGATCGGCGGCCATGGCTGCCTTAGCGCGCCGTGAGGCGGGAATCGGATCGCAGGCGCTAGTTAGATCCTCCATATGGGTTAGCCCCTGTAGGGCCACCTTCTCCAGGGCCGCATAGAGCACATCCACAGTGGCGCGGGCGTCGTCGAGAGCGCGGTGAGTGGGGGTAGTTTGCGCACCTACAAAGCGGGCCAAAGTACCCAGTTTATGGTTGGCCACATCATTGCGACTCCAGGCCCTGCGCGTCAGTTTCAAAGTATCCAGCACCCGCACCGAGGGCCAATCAATCCCAAAAGCCCCCGCTGCGCTACGTAGATGACTAACATCAAAACGCGCATTATGGGCCACAATCACTGTGTCAGGCTCATCTAGGCGAGCCCAGCTCATAAAGTCGCCCAGCACTTCTTCTAATGGTGGTGCGCTGGCCACCATGGAGGTGGTGATGCCGGTGAGCATGGTGATGTAGGCGGGCACAGCCGTACCCGGATTAGCTAAAGACCCAAACTCATCAAGTATTTCGCCCCCGCGCACGCGCACCGCCCCAAACTCGGTTATGGCATCAGGTCCGGGTTGGGCGCCGGTGGTTTCTAAGTCCACCACCACGAAAGTTACTTGCTCTAAGGGTGTGCCCATTTGCAGCAAGCTAGCCTGGTGAGGGTAATTAGGGTCAGGATTGGGCGCTTTAGCTACAGTGGACACAGTCGAAACTGTAATATCAATGTAGTACTTGTCTCCACACGCGCCCAGCCGCGCTAGGCGCCAGTTCACTAATGAGTTTTGGGAGGTTCCATGGGATACCGTGCGATTAAGGCGACGGCTGGACCGGCCATCCACATGATGTATCAACCCTGGATTCGTGGTGAAGAACATATTCCTGTTGAAGGTCCGGCCATCCTAGCTTCCAACCACCTGGCGGTTATCGACTCTTTCTTCCTACCGTTGATGATTGAGCGCGAGGTGGCGTTCATTGGTAAATCAGACTATTTCACCGGTAAAGGCCTTAAAGGCTGGGGCGTGAAAAAGTTTATGACCTCCGTGGGCACCATCCCGGTGGACCGTCGCGGCGGTAAATATTCGATGGCGGCCCTGCAAGCCGGCATTGACCGGCTAAACTCCGGTGAGCTTTTTGGTATTTACCCTGAAGGCACCCGCAGCCCTGACGGACGCCTCTACCGTGGTAAAACCGGTGTGGCCCGCGTGGCGCTAGCTACCGGCGCCCCGGTGCTGCCGGTAGCCATGATCGGCACCAATATTGCCCAGCCGATCGGCCAGGTAGTGCCGCGTCTGCACCGCATTGGGGTGGTTATTGGCCAGCCTCTAGACTTTAGCCGTTACCAGGGCCTAGAAAACGACCGCTTCGTTTTACGTTCTATCACCGACGAAATCATGTATTCCCTAATGGCTCTCTCCGGCCAGGAATACGTTGACCTATACGCTGCAGACGTAAAGAAAATGATGGACGCTGACAAGCTCAGCGCCGCTGAAGTGGTAGAGAAAATGCTGGCCGCCCAGGCTGAGGCCAACCCGCTGGCTATGCCGGTACAGGCCCCCGGTGGACGCCAAGCCCCACTGACTAGTGTGCCCCAGCCGCCGGCTGAGGTTGAGGAGCCTGCCGCCCAGAGCGAGGAAGACTCAGCTAAGTAGTCCCTTTGACTCGTGCACCAACAAAGGTGAGCGAGTACACTAGTAAAGAAATCTGTGGCCGCAGGCCATATACACCCACAATTGAAAGGTTCTCGATGTCGGTTCGTCGCGTCGCCCTTCTAACCGCGGGCGGTTTCGCCCCCTGCCTATCCGCCGCTGTTGGTGACCTCATTGAGCGTTACACCGAGGTAGCTCCCGAGGTTGAGATCATTGCTTACCAGTATGGCTACCACGGCCTGCTGACCGGCAACTACATCGTCATTGACGAGGAGGCTCGTAAGAACGCTGGCCTGCTGCGCAACTTCGGTGGTTCCCCCATTGGTAACTCTCGCGTCAAGCTGACCAACGCCAAGAACCTGGTTGAGCGTGGTCTAGTAGCCGAAGGTGTAGACCCGCTGGCATTCGCTGCTGAGCAGCTACGCAAGGACGGCGTGGACGTGCTGCACACCATCGGTGGCGATGACACCAACACCACCGCTGCTGACCTAGCTGCCTACCTACACGAGCACAACTACGAACTAACCGTAGTGGGCCTACCCAAGACCATTGACAACGATGTAGTGCCGATCCGTCAGTCCCTGGGTGCCTGGACTGCCGCCGACGAAGGCGCCAACTTCGCCTTCAACGTAATCGGTGAGCACCGCTCCAACCCCCGTATGCTGATCGTGCACGAGTGCATGGGTCGTAACTGTGGTTACCTAACCGCTGAGACCGCCCTACGCTACCGTCAGCTGCTAGACACCAAGCAGTGGGCCCCCTCCCTGGGTCTAACCCGCGAGCGCTGGGACGTGCACGCTGTTTACCTGCCCGAGGTTAAGCTAGACATCGCCGCTGAGGCTGAGCGTCTAAAGGCCATCATGGACGAGCAGGGTAACGTTAACATCTTCCTGTCTGAGGGTGCTGGCGTTCCTGAGATCATCGCCGAACTAGAGGCTGCTGGTGAAGAGGTGCAGCGTGACCCCTTCGGCCACGTCAAGCTAGACACCATCAACCCCGGCCAGTGGTTCGCCAAGAAGTTCGCCAAGCTCATTGGCGCCGAGAAGGTTATGGTCCAGAAGTCGGGTTACTACTCTCGTGCAGCTGCCGCTCACCAGGAAGACCTAGACCTGATCAAGCGCATGTGCGACCTGGCTGTTGAGTGCGCTCTGCGCGGCGAGCCTGGCGTAATCGGTCAGGACGAGGAGAACGGTGACGTGCTAACCGCCATCGCGTTCCCGCGTATCGCCGGTGGCAAGCCTTTCAACATCGACCAGGACTGGTTCAAGGGCCTGATGGAGGGCATCGGCCAGCACGTTGAGCCCTCTGACGCTCCTGTGGAGCACTGAGCTTAAACGCTACTGAGGTGGCTCCCACGTTTATGTGGGGGCCACCTTTTTTACCCTTTATGATTGGGCCTATGCGTAACTTTGATTGGCGTTCGTGTCCGGCGGCTCAGCAACCGTCCTATCCCGATCCCCAGCAGTTAGCTGACGTGGTTAACGATCTACGACGTCGTCCGCCGCTGGTGTTTGCCGGTGAAGCTGATTCTTTACGGGCTGATATGGAGCGTGCTGGTCAAGGCAAAGCTTTTGTGTTGATGGGGGGCGACTGTGCGGAGTCGTTTGAAAAGGGCGATGCCACCACTATTCGCCTAAAGGTACAAACCATCTTGCAGATGGCGATTGTGCTTACCTATGGGGCCTCCATGCCGGTGGTAAAAATTGGGCGCATGGCAGGCCAATACGCTAAGCCGCGCTCTGCTGATACTGAAACTCGTGACGGGGTTACCTTACCGGTATATCGCGGCGACTGTGTTAACGGCCATGAGTTTACTAAGTCGGCCCGTATTCCAGACCCCAAGCGGATGTTGGATGCATATTTACGCTCTGGTACTACGCTGAACCTGATTCGTGCTTTCACCATGGGGGGCTATGCCTCACTTAGTGAAGTGCACTCATGGAACCGGGGCTTTACTGAAAACCCGGCCTATGCGCGTTTTGCCACTATGGCGGGGGAGTTGGACCGCTCTATGCGCTTTATGAAAGCCGCTGGGGTGGATTTTGGGGCGCTAACCCAGGTTGATTTCTACTCCGCCCATGAGGCGCTGCTGCTTGACTATGAAGATGCCATGACGCGTGAGGATTCACGTACCGGCGACCCTTATGACACCAGCGCCCATATGCTTTGGATTGGTGAACGCACCCGTGACATCGACGGCGCCCATGTGGCCCTGCTTTCAGGCGTGCGTAACCCTATTGGGGTCAAGATCGGTCCTGACGCTAGCCCTGATGAGCTCTATGCGCTTATGGATAGGCTTAACCCCAGTGGTGAAGGCGGGCGCATCAGCTTTATTACCCGCATGGGGGCAGACCTGATTGAGCAGCGTCTGCCAGCCCTGGCCCAGGCGGTTAAGGCTGACGGGCGTCCGGTTACCTGGATTTGCGATCCGATGCACGGCAACACCATTACTTCTGAAAATGGTTACAAGACGCGCCGTTTTGCCGATATTTTGGCTGAAACCCGCAGTTTCTTCCAGGTGCATCGCGCTGTTGGGACCGTGCCTGGGGGTATACACGTAGAGCTGACCGGCGATGATGTCACTGAAGTTTTAGGCGGCGGTGAGCATATCGCTGAAGCTGACTTAGCCCAGCGCTACGAAACCCTGGTTGATCCGCGCCTAAACCACCAGCAGTCCCTAGAGATTGCCTTTGAAGTGGCAGAAATGCTGCGTAGCTAAAGCCACCTAAAGTTTTGAGCCCACGGCTTGCCGTGGGCTCAACGCTTTGGTGCAGGGTGGGTTTTTGGCGCCCGCGCGCCAAAAACCCACAGCCTAGCTGCCCTAGCTGCCGCTGGAAATAGTTAGGGTGACCGTATCACCGGTTTTGGCGGTAGTACCGGCAGTAGGCTGCTGGCTAATTACTTGGCCCTTGGGTACGGTGCTAGAGCTAGCTGAAATACCGGCGGCTTTTAGCCCTACATCGTCTAGGGCGGTTACTGCATCGTCTTGGGTTTTACCGGTTACGTCAGGAATTGAAACCTGTGAGGGTTTATCGGGGCTAGCCAAAATGTAGGCGCCAATTCCAGCCAGTCCGGCCAGTGCCAGTGCGGTAGGGATACCCACCAGCAGGCCACGTCGACGCAGGCCCTCATCGTCGTCGTCGTCGCTATAGCTTTGCTGCCAGCCAGTATCAGCCATAGCGGGCATCTGAGGCTGGTAGGTGGGGGTGGAGTAGTAGCTGGGGGTGCTGTACTGCCCGCTGTTACCGCTGGTAGCAGAGAAGTTAGAGGGAGCCGAGGCAGCAGAATAAGCCGACCTGGAGGCCACTGGTGCACCGGACTGTGGCCCCACATTTACTCCAGCTACGTGCTGGCTAGAGACCGGCATGGGGTCTACCAGAGTGTGGCTTTCTTCAGAATCCAAATCGTGCTTGAGCACATTGGCCGGAATAGTGTCCACTAACCGCTCGACCAACTCTAAAGCCTTAGTGGCGTTGGCGGGGCGAATATTTAAATCATGGTTGGTTAGCGCGCTGACAATCTCGTCGATCTGCGGCGGCAGCCAAGGCACCAGCTTGGAGGGAGCCGGAATGGGCTCATTTACGTTGAGTAAAGCTACCTGTACTGGGGTGTCAGCCGTAAAAGGCTGCGTACCAGTTAGTAGCTCATAGAAGGTAACGCCTACCGCAAATATGTCGGCGCTAGTGCCAGCCTTACCGGTACGCACCAGCTCAGGGGACATATAGGCTACGGTCCCCATAACCGTGCCGGTAGCGGTGGCGGTGATGGCGTCGGCAGCGCGGGCCAGACCAAAGTCGGCTACCTTGGCGGTTTTACCGTTAGTGGGCAGCAGGACGTTTTCGGGCTTGATGTCGCGGTGGATAATGCCGACTTGGTGGGCGGTTTCTAGGGAGGAAAGTAGCTGCTTGGTTAGCTCAATGGCGCGTCCAAGCGTGTAGCCACGAGTGGCGATGAACTTACGCATGGTAATGCCATCGATCAGTTCCATCACCAGATATGGGCGTCCGGAGGGGGTTTTGCCTTGGTCATAGACGGCAACGATCCCCGCATCCGACAGCTGCGCGGCCGAATGGGCTTCACGCTTGAAACGCGAAACGAAAGCTTCATTATCGGCCAGGTGCGAGTGCATAACCTTAATGGCTACCTCGCGCCCTAGGCGGTGGTCATAACCGCGATAGACGACAGCCATTCCGCCCTGTGCCAAGCGTGCGCGCACTTCATAGCGCTCATCTAGAACCTGGCCTAAAACGGAATCTTTACTCACGTGCCCTAGTCTAGGGGGTTAACAAATTCTATGCATGGCCTGCAGCTGGGAAATTGGTGAATTTAAGCTTGGCGAATGGTTAAAACTTGAGCTAAAACCTGCAAATCAGCGATAACTGAGGCCCCCAGAGCGTCATGGCTAAGGCAAGCTAAACCACGTGTTAGGTAGTCGTTGATAAGTTGTTCATGCTTTTGGTAGGCCCCGCAGTCCTTCATTAGGTTCGCCACAGCTGCGATTTGCATCTCAGATGCGTTTGGGTTGCCGACGACGTCGCTTAGTAGGGCGCGTCCGTTAGCGTCTGCTAGCTGCCAGGTAAGCCCCACCAAAACGGTGCGTTTACCTTCACGAATGTCTCCGCCAACGGGCTTGCCGGTGACTTTGGAGGAACCAAACACACCCAGCTCATCGTCGCGTAGCTGGAAGGCGGCACCCACATTTTCACCGTAAGTTTCTAGGGTTTTTACTGTCGGGCTGGTCGGGGCGGCACCTGCTAGTAGTGCGCCAATAATCAACGGGCAGGCCACCGAGTAGCGCGCCGACTTGTGTTTGATAACCGCTAGCGACTGGGCCACCATTTGCTCGCCATCTGATCCGTTTAAGGGCAGGTTTTCGCTTCGCACATCTAGGTACTGGCCTAGTGCCACCTCTGCGCACATGTGGTTAAAAGCATTAACAGCACCGTAGTTTCCAGTTACCTCACTAGCCTGTGTGACCAAGTCGCCAGCCCAGGCTAGTAGGGCGTCGCCCGCCAAAATCGCTGCGGCCTGACCAAAATCACTGTCACTGCCGCGCCAGCCGTTATCACCGTGTAGCTTGGAAAAGGCTATGTGCGTGGCTACTTGCCCGCGCCTGGTTAAGGCGTGATCAATGACGTCGTCGTGCACCAAGGCGCTAGCCTGATAAAACTCTAGCGCCGCTCCCAGGGCTGCTGCCTGAGGTGACATTAAAGCCAGTTTGTAAGCCCCAAACTCACTGGCGTATGCGTAGCCAATAGCCCCCAGGATAGCGCGCATACGTTTACCACCTGCCAGGGCGCCAGAAAGTATGGTAAAAACTTCATTTAGTGCTGGCGTGTTGCGCCACGAACCGGCATACCTGCCAAGACGCTCAGATACCTGAGTATCAAAATGGGGGCGGAGATTAGCTAGGTGTGCCGGCAGATCGCTCATGGCTACACGATAGGCGATCAGTCACATTTGTGGTACTGCGCTGGCTTTGTGAGTACGCTGAACGAGTAGTCAAACAGCCTTTGACTAGGGATAATACAAAACGAGGTGCAAAAAAAATGGCCGTCATCATGAGCTATCACGGGACCCTGGAATCACGGGCCGCTTTAGTTGAAGCAGTGAATTTGGCCAAACTTTTAGGCGAAAAACTTTTGTGCGTATATGCCCAAAAGCATCGCGGTGACGATCTGGCTGTGGACAGCCAGGTGATGGAAGTGCTTCATGATGCGCTCGGTCAAGAAGATCTGGACTACGCGGTGCAGCCCTGCCCACGCGGTAAGGATGTAAGCGAGTTCGTGCTGGAAGTAGCCCGCGAAAACCACGCCTCCTACGTGGTGATTGGTTTGGCTCACCGCTCACGTTGCGGCGGTATGAATATAGGTCCTAACGCCCAGCGCCTGCTGCTTGAAGCCCCCTGCCCGGTAGTCACCTACACCACTAAGCTCGACTAGCGTTGCCACATTGCGTAACCAAAATAGGAAACGGCGGGAATAAAAGCTAAACTAGCGGGGTTGTACCCCAAGATAGTGGCAAAATTGCCCCTGTTGTCGATGTTTTGGTGCGCGAAAGGATGTCCGTGGCTCCCAATAAAGCTAGTCGCAAGCCGGTTGATGCCGAACTGGAATTCGACCCGGAGGACGAGGAATACGACGAATCCCTTGAAGAAGCCTTGATAGACGAGGACTTCGAAGAAGATTCTGAACAGGACTCTGACGAGGACGCCGATGAGGAGAGCGACGACTACGATGAGCCCGCGCCGGCTCCCGCTCCTGAAAAGCGCGACTACTACCTGGATGTAAATCTGGAAAACAATGGTGACGGCTCTAAAAAGTCACCGTTCAACACTCCTGCCGCTTTCAAAAACATCCGTCTAGCCCCCGGCTCCACCCTGTTTGTGCGCTCGCACACCGTGGTTAAGGATCTGGAACTCGTTGGCGACGGCACCTTGGAAGAGCCCATCACTCTGGCCCCCTACGGTCACGGCCCGGTACCGCGCTTCATCTACAAGGGCTCAGCCCCCATGGTGGCTCGCGACTTCCTAACCCAAAACGGCCTGGTATTCCGTGGCTGGGTAATTAAGGGCATCAAAATGCAGCCCTCCATTGCTGCTCTAACCGGTGACCTAGAGCGCGTGCGTCAGGAAGAAGCCGAAAAGGCTAACGCCAAGAAGAAGGGCAAGCGCTCTAAAAAGGAAGAGAAAAAGGGCTACACCGTTAACGACTCTGATGAGGGTGACGAGCCGGCACAGAAGGTAGTCACCGCTGGTGCTACCGCCGACCCGGTTAAGGACTACCTCAAGCAGATCGGTAAAGTTGCCCTACTTAACGCCGTCCAAGAGGTGGAGCTAGCCAAGCGTATTGAGGCTGGCCTTTACGCTGAGCACATCCTGGCTGACAAATCCGCTGAGCTGACCAGCAAATACCGCCGTGAACTGTACTGGATTACCCAGGACGGTCAACGCGCCAAGAACCACCTGCTGGAAGCTAACCTGCGTCTAGTGGTTTCGCTAGCTAAGCGCTACACCGGCCGCGGTATGTTGTTCTTGGACCTGATCCAGGAAGGTAACCTGGGTCTAATCCGCGCTGTAGAAAAGTTTGACTACACCAAGGGCTACAAGTTCTCCACCTACGCCACCTGGTGGATCCGTCAGGCTATTACCCGCGCCATGGCCGATCAGGCCCGCACCATCCGTATCCCGGTGCACATGGTTGAGGTAATCAACAAGCTGGCCCGCGTCCAGCGCCAGATGCTGCAGGATCTAGGGCGTGAACCTACCCCGGCTGAACTGGCTGTAGAGCTCGACATGACCGAAGAAAAGGTCATTGAAGTGCAAAAGTATGGGCGTGAACCCATCTCACTGCACACTCCGCTAGGTGAAGACGGCGACAGCGAATTTGGTGACCTGATTGAGGACTCCGAGGCGGTTGTGCCCGCAGACGCCGTATCATTCACCCTGCTGCAAGAGCAGCTGCACGCAGTGCTTGATACCCTCTCTGAGCGTGAAGCCGGCGTGGTGTCTATGCGCTTTGGTCTAACCGATGGCCAGCCCAAGACCCTAGATGAGATCGGTAAGGTTTACGGGGTAACCCGTGAGCGTATCCGCCAGATCGAATCTAAGACCATGAGCAAACTGCGCCACCCCTCACGCAGCCAGGTGTTACGCGACTACCTAGACTAGAAGATGGCCCCCTAGCTGTTAGCTAGGGGGCCACGTTACTTTGGTTGTTGGTTAAGTCAATGGTTAGTGCTCAGTCGAGCAATGGCTGTGGCTTAGTCGAGCTCGTCGGTAAAGTCATCAATGCGCAAAGCCTGGGCGCGCAGCGCCTCTAAATTGGCCTTACCGTGGTGGGCGCAAAACAGTAGCGGCCCGTTCATTAGTACCGCACGCATGTAAGCGCGCGCCCCGCAAAGGTCGCAGCGGTCTGCCACATTGAGCGGCTCAACCGCCTGGCTAGCTGACTGATTCAATACGCTGCTAACATTCATGGCTTAATACCAACATAGGTTTTTAAGATTTTGTCCTTCTAAAGCCCTATTTTTGCTGTTGGCGCAGTGTGTTCACCCACAGATACACCCGCAATATGCATTAATTGGCGCAATCAGATAGGTTGTACACGTGTCCGAAGCCCCTACCTACTCCGCTCGTCATCTGTCCGTTTTAGAAGGCCTAGAAGCGGTTCGCAAGCGTCCAGGCATGTATATCGGTTCTACCGATCAGCGTGGACTGATGCATTGCGTTTGGGAAATAGTAGATAACGCCGTTGACGAGGCACTTGAAGGTTACGCCAAAAATATTGACGTATTCGTGCATACAGATGGCTCAATTGAGGTGCGTGACGACGGACGTGGGGTGCCGGTAGATACTGAGCCTTCCACTGGGCTGAGCGGAGTGGAGCTGGTTTACACCAAGCTGCATGCCGGCGGTAAATTCGGCGGCGGCCTCTATGGCGCTGCCGGCGGTTTGCACGGGGTGGGTGCCTCAGTGGTTAACGCCCTGTCTGCCCGCATGGATGTGCAGGTAGATCGCGGCGGCAAAACCTACGCCATGAGTTTTAGGCGCGGTGAGCCAGGAATCTTTGATGATTCAAGCGGCATGAGCCCCAACAGCCCCTTTACTGCCTTCGATGAGGCCAGTGAACTGCGGGTTGTGGGTAAGGTTAAGCGAGGGGTTAGCGGCACGCGGGTGCGTTACTGGGCTGACCGCCAGATTTTCCCCAGCCCTAATGACTACGACGGCGCCGCTTTAGCCTCCCGGCTGCGTCAAACTTCGTTTTTGGTACCCGGGCTGAGCCTGCGGCTAATCGATGAGCGAGCCAGCGTCGTCGTCGACAATGAAACTGACGCTCAGAAACCCACCGGTCCCCAAACCTACCTGGCCTTGGGGGGCACCGCCGACTTTGTTGACTACCTGGCGAAAGACGGCTCAGTGACCGATACTTTCCGCCTCACCGGCCAGGGCACCTATAACGAGACCGTACAGCAGCTTGACGAGCGCGGACATCTGCGTCCGGTAGAGGTGGAGCGCACCTGCCAGGTGGATGTGGCGCTACGCTGGGGGATCGGCTACGACACCTGTGAGCGTTCCTTTGTAAACATTATTGCTACGCCCCTGGGCGGCACCCACCTAACCGGCTTTGAGCAGGCCGTAGTTAAGGTGATGCGCAAACAGATCAGCGCCAATTCGCGCGCCTTAAAACTAAACTCTCGCGACGGCAAAATTGAAAAAGACGACGTTTTAGCTGGCCTGACCGCAGTGGTTACCGTGCGCGTGCCCGAGCCGCAGTTTGAGGGGCAAACTAAAGAAGTTCTAGGCACCGCTCCGGTGCGAGCCATTGTGGCCGCAGTGGTGGAAAAAGAGCTAACCGCCCTGCTTAACAGCCCTAAGCGTGACCTCAAAGCCCAGGCGCGGGCTCTGCAAGAAAAAATTGTGGGGGAGATGCGTGCGCGTGTCAGTGCCCGGATGCATAAGGAAATTACCCGCCGTAAAACTGCGCTGGAAACTTCCACCCTGCCCGCTAAACTAGCTGACTGCCGTAGCGACGACGTGGCCACATCCGAGCTGTTTATCGTTGAGGGTGACTCGGCGCTGGGTACCGCCAAAAATGCGCGCAACAGCGAAAACCAGGCTTTGCTGCCTATTCGTGGCAAGATCCTTAACGTGCAAAAGGCTTCCGCCGCCGATATGCTGCATAACGCTGAATGCGCCGCCATCATCCAGGTGGTAGGGGCTGGCAGTGGACGCACCTTCGATATTTCCTCAGCCCGTTACGGCAAGGTTATTTTGATGACTGATGCTGACGTCGACGGCGCCCATATCCGTACCTTGCTGCTGACGCTGTTCTTCCGCTATATGCGCCCCATGATTGAGGCGGGGCGGGTTTACGCTGCGGTACCGCCGCTGCACCGCATTGAGGTCAGCGCTAAGGGACGTAAGAAGAAAGAAATTATCTACACCTACTCTGATGAAGAGCTGGTTAGCACTTTAGGCAAGCTAGAAAAGCAGGGGCGCACTTTTAAAGAACCCCAACGCTATAAGGGTCTAGGTGAAATGGACGCCCACCAGCTGGCTGAAACCACTATGGAACCCCAACACCGGATGCTGCGCCGAATCACGCTAGCTGATGAGGCGGCGGTGGAACTGGCCGAATCCACCTTTGAGCTCCTTATGGGTTCAAGTGTGGCGCCTAGGCGCGAGTTTATTATCGACAGCGCTGATGAGGTAGACCGCGAGCGCATTGACGCCTAAACCATAGGGCCAGCTGTTATCAGGCTGCCCGCATTGGCCGCAACCGGGCGAATCTGTACAAAATTTAAACCCTTACAAAAACTTGTTCTGCCGGCCTTAGGCCGGCAGAACAAACATTAAGCTAGGGTGCTTAAAGGCGCGCTAGAAAGTGCCAACTAAATCAGTCAAACTGGGGCTTTACGGCAGGTTTGAAGTGGCGCTAGAGCTGTATAGTTCCAGGAATAATTTCAGGGTCGTGGCTGGCAATTACACGTAGGCAGCGCGGGTCTTTAGACACCTGGCGAATCCAGTCCAGGGAGCGGCGCGCCCAGCCGGCCTTGATAACCACGCCGGGACGTAGATCCTCTTCTAGGGAGGGGCGCCCATAGCCGGCGTCGGAGGTAAGCAAGATGAACTCGCGCCCGTCGTGGACGCTGTTGCCAGAAGCATTAGGTACCCAGCGGGCCGGGTCGGAGCTGGAAATGTTAGAAGAGCGAATAATGGTGGCAGTTAGCCCATAGGAGTGACCCGGTAGGGCCACTGTAACCACGGAGCCATCCCCATAGACATCAAATCCTGCATCCCAAGGACCAATTTTGGTGTTCCACGGATAGGTGTTGATAGCTACATGTTTCCACTGGTGGGGCAGGTAGCGTAGGTGGTCTCGTTTGGCGGCGCACCACTCAGCTTTAGAGACCATAATGCCGGGGGCGTCTTTAACTAGGCGCAAACCATCAGCGTGATCGCAGTGCAGGTGTGAGAGCATCACTAGGTCAAGATCTTTAGGGCTAATACCCATTTTCGCTAGCTGCTCGTCAATAGCCTGGCCTTGCGGTAAAACTGCCCTTTTAGCTAAGTATTGCTGACGTAGGTTAGCTATTTGGCCTAGTTTGGTGCGGTTATCTGGGTGCCAGCCGGTGTCAATGAGCAAGCGCCCATGGGGGCCCTCAAGCAGGTAGCACGATACCGGTACCTCAACTAACCGTGACTCATCGCGTAGCAGGTGGGTCCAAGCTAACGGGTGGTCGCTGGGACGACGGTAGAGCAAAGCTTCATCAACGATAACGCTGCCGGTGTGAAAAATAGTAAGGGCTGACATTTTGGAGTCCTAGGGAAAGGGGTCAAGCTTATGACCTATTGTAAACTTTCTAACCTATTGTCGACTAGTTTATTTACTCGTTTGTCCATGTAAGGGGTGGGTTTGTCTAACCAGATAACCCCGCTAGATGCCGGCCGTACCGCGATAAGTCGGCCATTATTAACAATTAAGGGCCTAAATAAACCGTTAGCGGTAGGACAAATAAGCTTTTCACCTGCTTCATCAGTAAGACAGGTGCGGTTACGGTAGCCTACATGCAGCTCATCAAAAGCGGGTAAATAAATTAACCTGCGGGCCTGGGATAGATTATCTGCTAACAGATCAGGTAAATCTGCGCGCATATATAACAGCTGATTATACTCTTTGACAGCTTTAGGTGGCGCAGCGGGAGTAAATGTATTTTCCTCGATTTTTACGCGGATAATTAGCTCGCTGTTACTAACTGCATCTTCTAGGGCTTGGCGGGCCTGAGTTACCGGTAAAGCGGCCCAACGAGCCAGGTCGGCCACGCTTACAGGGCCGTGCCCGTAGGCGTAGCGCCTAGCTACTTCCATACGCGCCGCGCGCAGATCAGCTGGATCAAATTTAAAGCCACTAGCCGCACTGGTGGCGGCAGGTAGGCAGGTGGCGTCAATGAAACGATGCTCATTGGTGCCCATAGGAGCCTCCACTACTAGACCTTCTCGATCCAGCTGCCACATCATCAAATTGCACCAGCGGTTAACCCTTGCTTGCGGTGAGGCGGGAGCTTGGGGAGAAGTGGCATTTTGGGCTTTAACGGCCAGGCCCGCTTGCAGCCACAGGGCAAACATGTCTTTGCGCCTAATTCCCTGCGTGGGGGCGTGGGTTTTAACCAGCTGCCAAGCGGTCTCTAGCTCAGTTTCACTAATGCCCCCTAGGATCGCCTGATTGCGCAAACTATAGTTGGAGCGCTGATTTAGGGTTAGCCGAAGCCAGTGGTAGTCAGCGGCGCTAGTAATATGCACGGTACCGCGCATGGGTCGCGAGCGCACCAACTCTAACTGGTTAAAAGCTGTGGTTACATCGCTGAACTTTGCGTTCGCGGCGCGCTCCAATAGGGCGTGGGGTAGGGCTGAAACTTGCTGGCCTTGCACCGCCAGCAGATTGTTAACTGCCTGCACTACGCTAGTGGCGCTGGTAGCTGGTACTAAACCTTGGCTGACAATGCGTGCCAGGCTGACCATAACCGGTAGGGTAGGACACGCACTCATAACTGACTCCTAAATAGCTGACATTTTGAGGATAATCTGGCTAAATAGTTAAATCCACCAGCACTGAACTAGGATAAGGGCATCAAGGCATTACAGGGGGGAAAATTGGGTAATACCAGCGCTACGGGGACCAGCTATCACTTGCCCGACAACGTAACTTACGACGACGCCGTCGACCCTGATTTTTCACATGCGGTTGGCTTTGGCCCGGCGCAAGATGAGCAGGTACCTACCTGGCTAGCCCTGGCTAAATACGCCGCCTGGTTTACGTTTTCGCAGGTAGTAACCCTAATTGTGTATATGGTGGTGCACTCTTATCTGTACACCCCGGTAGGCCAAATCCGTATCCCACTAGGATTGCTACAGTTCCTAGATTCCTTCACCGGGGTCGGCTCACTGGGCCCATTTATGCTGCTAGCCGTGTTTTTCTGTGCCGGGCCAAAGATTCGTCAGGTGCGCGCCTTTATTTCCTACCCCTTTGTGGTGGCCATGGCGCTGCTAACCACCTGGGTGATGCTGTTTTTTGAAGACGCCACGCGCACTTTCTTCCACGGCGCGCTGATGCTCGATATCGCCTACTGGGAAGTTAGTCGCTACGCCTTGCCATGCGCTGGGATGGGGGCGCTGCTTGGTTTAGGGCTGCGCCACCTATTCCACTGGGGGCGTGACCGCTGGCTAAACCGCTAGCCAGAGCCCAAAGCGTTGACTTAACCGGACAGCTAACCGGCACCGCTTTTGACGCCGTCGGGCCTTGACGCACGCGGGGCGCGAAAGATTACGAATATGTAGCGAGCAAGTGTGCCAACATAGGTACATGAGTGAACTTTTCTCAGCCACTATCGCAGCCATGGAGGCCGATCTCGACCCGGCTAACCCGCTAGCTAAGCCCTGGAGCCTGGAACTAGGCCTACCTGACTTTAGCGTGCTAAAGCATGAAGACTTTGAACCAGCTATCCGCGCCGGTATGCGTCAGCAGCGTGCCCAGTGGGAAGCTATCGCCACCAACCCGCAGCCGCCCACCGTTGACAACACTGTGGTGGCCTGCGAACTTAGCGGCGCCCTACTTGAGCGCGCCCTAATCGCTCTAGGTGCACTAACTTCAGCCACCTACTGCCCGGATCTAGATGACCTAGAAGAGCGCCTAGCTCCCGAACTGAGCGAGCACTCAGACGCCTACTCGCTAGATGCACGCATGTATCGTCGCTACAAGCAGCTGGCCGAATCAGAGCAGGAATTTGACGAGGAAACCAAGCGCGTCATCACCCTGGCCGTAGAAGAATTTGAGCGCGACGGCGTGGCCCTAGAAGGCGCAGACCTGGCCAAGCTACGTGAACTAAACGCCGCCATCACTAAGCTTTCGGCGCGTTTCCACACCCTGGTTACTGACGAAATCCACGCCAGCGGGGTAGCTAACTTTACCCTCACCCCGCAGCTGGCCACGCTAGAAAGCCACGACGAGCGCGTAGCCCTACTTAACAAGGCTAAGAGCCGTAACTTTGGGGGCGAGCGTGACACCCGTCAGATCGTTGAGCAGCTAGCTAAGCTACGCGCCCAGCGTGCTCAGCTATTGGGTTTTGAACACCACGCCGCTAGTGTGGCCGCAGAATCTGCAGCTAAAACCACGCAGGCCGTAAACGCCATGCTTTCACGCCTGGCCGGTCCGGCTATGGCCAACGCCCGCCGTGATGGACAGCGTCTAGCCCAGCGCATGGCTCAGGCTGAGCCCGGCGTCGAGTTCACCACCGCAGACTGGCTGCGCTATGAGGAAGCCGAACGTAAAGAACTGTTCGGTGTGGATGACGAGATTTTGGCCCCCTACCTGGAGCTAAATAACGTCATTGACGGTGTCTTCTTTGCCGCCAACCGTCTCTACGGCATCACTTTCCACGAGCGCGAAGACCTGGCCGCTCACATGTATGATCCCGACCTGCGTGTATGGGAAGTGCGCGAAGCTGATGGCAGTGTGCTGGCGCTATTTGTGGGTGACTACTATGCCCGCGCCGGTAAGTCCGGTGGCGCCTGGATGAATACTTTTAATGAGCCCGGCGCCTTGACTGACACCAAGCCGATCATCATTAACTGCCTCAACATCACCAAGC
>ERZ773246.24-NODE-24-length-101692-cov-13.3614_pt1 | contig 101692 bp, 95 predicted proteins | sample MGYA00580519_ERZ773246 | MGnify/ENA primary metagenome ERZ773246 (study PRJEB29015, sample SAMEA2738153) | human oral metagenome | biome: human oral; feature: human-associated habitat; material: saliva | place: China | collected 2246 ...
AACCACTTACTAAAACCAGCGACGTCGGCACTGAAATAACCCGCATTGTGGGCCTGAGCCGTGAGCAATTCACCCAAACCGTGGTTTTGCCGCAAGGTAAGTTCGCCCAGTTTTTGCGTTCAACTTCAAAAGACCGCCAGGATCTGCTGCAAGAGCTATTTGGCACCGCGATTTTTGAAGATTTGCAGCTTGATCTAGTTGAGCGCGCCCGCAAGGTCAAAAAGAATCAGGAAGCTTTAGAGGCCACCTTGCGCGCCAATTTGGGGGTACTGGCCTCATTGCTGGATGACTCGCCCCAGTTAAGTCAGGCGCAATCGCTGGTTTACGAGCCGGTGCCGGAAGTTGACTGCGAGTTTGACCCACTAGAAACCGCGTGGACCAGCCGTTTTGAGTCGCTTACGCCCTGGCTGGAGCACAACCAGCGCTGCGCCGATTTAGAGGTGAGCGCGCTTAGAGAACAGGAAGATAAATTACGCAGCCAATTTGCCTCTCAGCGTGATTTGGCAGCCCGCCAAGAACGCTATTTGGCGCTCACTAAAGAGCATGAGCAGCTAGTGACCCTAGGGCCTGCACAGAGGCAGCGCCTAGCCCAGATTCAGGCCTTGCAGGCTCTATCTGACTTAAAGCCTTGGCATGAGCAGCTAAAACAGGCTCAAGCCCAGCAAGCTGTAGCGCAAAGGCAGCTAAGCCAGGCGGTGGCGCAGGTCGAGCAGCTGGAGCCAGATGAGCGCGTGCAGGCTGTTTTACAGCCGGGAGATTACCAGGGCGCCCAGGCATTAAGTGTGCAGCTAACCACCCAGGTGGCAGCCCTAAACCCGCAGGTAGAGCTGGAGGCGGGACTGGCCGGGCGGCGTCGTGATTTGCAAACCAAAACCCAGGCCCACGAAAGCGCCAGCGCCAAACTAGCCCAAGCTCGCGAGCGACAAAACCAGCTACCCACCCAGATTGCCTCCAAGCAGGAGCTTTTGGAGCAGCTAAACGAACAGGCCGCTACCTTGCCCGCATCCCAGCTGGCCCAAGAACAAGCTGCCCAGGCCCTGAAACTAGCCAACGCCCATGAGCAGCTAGTCAAAGACCAGCAGCAGGCACTTAAACGTCAGCAGCTTGTAGCGCTGGAGTTAAAGCAGGCTAGCCAGAGGCACAAGCACATGTTGGAGCAGTGGCTGAGCCAGTCGGCCCTGAACTTGGCGCAAAATTTGGTTGACGGCGCCCCCTGCCCGGTATGCGGCGCCACCGAGCACCCGGCTCCGGCCACCCAGGGCGGCGAGAATATCACTCAGGAGCAGCTAGATCAGGCCCTTGAGGAAGTTAACGAGGCTCAAGAGGAGCTTTCGCAGGCTAGTGAAAAGGTAACGAAACTGGCTGCCCAGCTTGAGGCGCAGCCTTGCCAACTAAGCCCAGCCCAGGCTCGCGAACAGTTACAGGAGGCTAAAGCGGCTCTGGCGGCGGCCAAGCAGGCTAGTGAGCAGGCAAGCAGCTGTAAGGCGCAGATTGCCAAGCTAAATGCGCAGCTTGAGGCGCTGCGGGCAGATAATCAGACGGCCCAGGCTCGCCTGGCTGGTGACGCTAAAGAGATCCAGTTGTTGGGTGAAAAGATTGACGCCGATGCGGCTTCGCTAAGCTGTGAGGGATTTGAGAGCGTGGCCGCGAAGGTTGAGTATTTGAGTCAGTTGGCCGCCGCCCTTGAGCAGTTGGCTAACGCCGCCCAGGAGCTAGCCCAATGCCAAAAGCGTGCGCAGCAGGCCGCTGACAGTTTCGCTGCGCAATGGGCTCAGGCCAGTGCCAGCTTTGCTGATCACAGCGCTAAACCGGCGGCCCCTGCCCCTACAGACCCGGCCGAGACAGAGCCAACCCAAGCAGAGCCAACCCAAGACACCAGCGCCACTAACGCCCAGGAGGGCTATGCGCAGGCCTGCCAGGCTTTTGCCGGGTTAGATTTGGCTGCTTTGAAAGCTGCCTCAGCCAGCTATGAAAAATCCTTATCGATTAACCAGGCGGCTTTGGCTGAGCTTGAAGGAATTGAGCTGACTCCTCCCCCGCTAGAGCAAACCCAGGGCCAGCTAGAGCAGGCTCAAGCTAAGACACAAGCGTGCCAAACCTATGCCAGTACCTGGCAGGCTTTTGCCGGGCAGGTAAATGCGCAGCTAGCTAAGTTAAATGAGCTTCTGGCCCGCCGTAGTAAGGCCAGCGATAAGGATGCTCAACTGTTGGCGTTGGCTAGCGCCGCCAATGGCGACAACCAAGCCCGCTTGACACTGTCTGCTTGGGTGTTGCAGGCGCACTTCCGCCAGGTGTTAGTGTTCGCCAATGAGCGCCTGGGAGTGATTGGGGCGGGCCGCTATGAGCTGATTAATGTTGATAGTGAGGAAGATACTCGCCAGCAGAAGCAGGGCTTGGGCCTGGCGGTGGTTGACCATTTAAGTGGCACTACTCGCTCTCCACGTACGCTTTCGGGCGGCGAGAGTTTCTATGTGTCTTTGGCTTTAGCCCTGGCTTTGGCTGATGTGGTGGCCACCCAAAATGGGGGTATCGAGATGAACACCCTGTTTATTGATGAGGGTTTTGGTTCCCTTGATGAGGGCACGCTGGCTGAGGTTATGGATGTGCTTGGTGCTTTGCATTCAGGCGGGCGCGTGGTGGGGATTGTTTCTCATGTCAGCGAACTAAAGCGTGCTATCCCCGCCGCCGTTGAGGTGCGCCCTCTGCTTGGCGGTGGCTCTACCCTACGCACACGGGTTTAGGTGCGCGCCCTCGCCGCTGGCAAGTCTGGCGTGACCTCAAGCTTGCACGCGTGTTTAGAGCCTGCGCGCGAGTTTAGGACCAGTTTTTAGCCAGTACCGCCACTTCACACACGTCGAACCAGAGCAGATCGGCGTCAGCGCTGCGTTCAAAAGCGTCCTCGTCGCCTTCGGCTGCTAGTTTTACATCCGCACTGGCTTGATCTTCATCTGCCAATACTGCGGCCACGTCGTCCCAGGGCACATCCACCAGCACCTGGACAGTGCCAGGTAGGGTTTCGTCGTCGACCTCTAATTCACGCAGGTTTTCACGCTCCACGTCAGCAGCAATTACTACGCGACGGTAGCGTTTTTGCGCCTCGTCTTGCTCAGAGATGGCAATTACTGAGGAGTCAGCTGCGCATAGGCAGGCAGATACTTCCAGGCCTTCTTCGTCTTCGTCAGGTAGCGCCGCAGCCAGTGAGGCGGTGGCGGCGTGGGCCTGACGGGAGGTGATGGCCGGGGCGGAAAGGTCCGCCACTGTGGCAGGTAGATATACGCGCATAACGTTTAGTTTAACGGCCTAACCGAAACTAAAGCGCTAGCGCCTCGCCAAAGCTAGCCGCTTAAGCCAGCTGGGTCATCACTAGTTTGGCCAGTTTGGCAATGGATTTGGCGGCCGCGCTGCGGCTTTCCACCACTGCCACCGGCTGGGCTTGCATCAGGGCCTTATCAAACAGACGGTAATCTGCGGGCACGTAGACAATGTCTGAAGCGCTGGTGTAGCGGGCAAGTACGCTGCCGATAGCACTGTTGGGGTCAGCCCCGGCGGTGCTTGAGCGTACTCGGTTAACTACCACCTGGCTGCGTCCACCAACTGCTTGACGGTTGGAGTTGAGCAGCTGGATTAGGCGTCTAATACCTACCGGATCAGCCGCGCCCACAATCAAAGTCAGGTCCGCTTGTTCAAGTAGGGCGGCGGCGACGGCGTCATGGTCGGGTTCCATGGCGAAGTCTTCTACCCGCTCTTCTTCCAGCCCACCGCTTAAGTCCACCACAGTGTATTCGGCGGTGTGGCGGCAGACTTCCCAAACCTTGTTCATGGAGGCTACTGGCAGTTCACGCCAGCGCCCTGAGCGTCCCAGCCCGGTTAGTACCTGCAGGTCAGCTTTGGCGCTGAGCAGGGTTTGTACCAGCCGAGTGGAGTCGAGCTCGCCGTGGGTGGCCAGGCGCGCGGCACTAGCCAGGCCCGAGGAGTCTTCAGGCAGTCCCAGCAGCTGTACCTGTGCGGGAGCATTGATGTCGCAGTCAACCAAAATGGTGCTGCCCTGCTCGTTTAGGTAGGCGGCCAGTGCCAGTGCCAGGGTGGAGCGCCCCGGCGCCCCGTGGGTGCCCCAAACTGCAATGATTTTGCCGATTTTAGGCTTGCCTGCAGCGTCAATTTCTTCGCGCTGCGAGGCTGGTGCAAAAGCGCTGGTGGCCGGGCTTGAGGGGGTTCCCGCAGTAACTGGCCAGCCGAGCTTTACTTCAGGCTGCGCTGAGTTAGTGGTTACGGCTGTGTTTAGTGGGGCTGCGTTATTTTGCGACGACGCCGCAGCCAAGGGGCCTGTAACTCCAGCCCCACCCGCCCTAGCCGGCCCTGCGCCAGCCGGGCCTGCCCCGGCCGTGCTGGCAGCTGAAAAAGCAGCCCGTGTTGAGCGGCGGGTAGGTAGCCCCCCATTCGGGGTAAGCGCAGCCCCAGGACTAGCTGGGCCATTAACTGCGCGAGGTTGCCCATTGGGGGCATAAGCACTCGGGGCGCCCTGGCTGCCAGGCATGGCCATGGGCATGGCGGCGCCAGGGGTGCCTTGCCCGCCAGGCATACCGAGTCCACCTGCACCCGGGACGCCCACAGCCCCAGGAACCGCGCCTGCGACTGGCCCAGCACCGGGCATCGGGGCCATGACACCAGGCATGACACCTGGCACGCCAGCGCCAGGCATGGCGCCAGGAATACCAGCCCCAGGGGCCGCACCCGGCATACCAGGCTGTGCGGGGCCACCAGCCCCAGGCACTGCGCCAGCGCGACCGGCGGGGCCAGCAACTACTGGACCACCTGCACTGGGGGTACTGGCCCCATTTTTGCGCGCCAGCAAAGCACGTAAACCTTTACGACGTGGAGGCTGAGCCCCATTGCTGCCAGCTGGGTTTTGGTAGCCGTTAATTTGGCCAGGCGCCAGCACCTGAGTCTGCGCCGGCATAGGGCCACCAGGTGCCGCTGCTGAAGCCGCGAATGGAGCCGAAGTAGCCGACCAAGCAGTCCCTGCAGCCGACATTGCCGACCAGGGCCCACCGGCTCCTGAGGCTGCAGTAGGGATTGCAGCTGAGGCGGCGGAAGCATAGGGTGCGGCAGAAGCAGCCGAGCCATAAGGCGCAGCTGAGGCGGCGGAAGCATAGGGGGCGGCAGAAGCAGCCGAGCCATAAGGCGCAGCTGAAGCGGCCGAAGCAAAGGATGCGGCTGAAGCCAGCGGCCCAGCCGAAGCGGCCGACATCCCAGTGCTAGCTGAGAAACCAGAACCCGCCAAATCTGAGCTAGCCACACCTCGCTGCTGCGGCGGGGCAAAAGGCGAGACTTCTATGCCAGCACCTGCCATCTGGCTAGCTTCACCAGGCGCTGCCATCCCAGCTTGCGCCGTCGCCCCGTTTCGGGCATCTACCCCACTTTGGGGTGCCCCGCCGGCGTAATCAGCTACAACAGGCCCATCCGGCGTGGCCGGGCGCGCCGTTTGAGAGCGGCGCACACTGCGTCGCGTAACTGGTTGAACCGACTGCGGCAGCACGCGAGCAGCTAATGCCCCCTCAGGCAATGGAGGCGAGTCAATACTGGTCTGGCCAGCTGAAACAGCCGACTTGACAGTATCTACATTAGAGTCATTGAGCTGCTGCGGCGGATCGTCCGGTTCAACCTTAGCTTTAGCCTCGCCGCTTTGTTCCTGACCAGCCGCAGTGAAGTAGCTGGCCGCGTTGCCCTGGCTGGGGGTAACTAGGCTGGCAGCATGGCTGGCATGGCGGGCACGACGGCGCCCCATGCGGGTGGTTGGCTGCGCAGCGGTGATGTCTGCTGGGCTTTGTTCAGAGCTGGTAACTGGCGCCTCAGCTGGCGCCTCAGGTAAGTCGGCGCTGGGCGCCGGTGGCTCGAAGCTTGGAGCTGGGGGCAAGGGTAGCGCTAAAGCCGGATCTAACTGCCCACTAGGGACCGGAGCCTCGGTTGGCGGTATAAGCGGTACTTGCCCCACTGCGCTATCAAACGGCGGGGGTGGTAGCTGCTCTGGCGGCGCGGGCGGCGGACTGGAAGCTGAAGCCTGGCTTTGCACGACGGCGTCGAACAAAGGAGAGCTAGCCCCGTCCGTCGTCGCCGCCATGGGCACATCTAAAGGATTAAAGGCTGCAGAACGCGCGCTAGGCAGCCCCAAGGCGCCGTCGTCAACTGCCGTAGGCGAAAGCCCAAATAGCTCATCACCCAAACTGGCTGCAGCCGTGGGCTGGGGCGAAACCGTGCCAGCAACCAAAACCCGTGAAATTTCGGCAACCACTCGCTGAGGCGAACCCGGCCAAGGAGCCACCCAGGCGCCCAGATCATGCCAGCGCACCCCGTCATTGCGGGTCAACACAATCGCGGGCACGCCATAAGAATTCAAAGTGGCAATCACTGTGCGATCTAGTCCGTCAAGCTGCTCATCGATAATGGCCAGCTGTCCTAGTCCCACGGCAGCATCAGCTAAAAGCTCACTTATATCTGCACAGCGGCGCGAAACATACAGGTCACGCTCAGCGTCAATTTGTCGCAAAAGCGTGGAATCGTCATCCCATAAAGCTAGTAATACGGCTGTTCTCATTGCTCAGACCCCGTGTTCACCAGCACCAAGCCGGCACCAGAGCCGACTGCGGTGAGCACAGGCTCAACTTGTTCGGCCGGTACCAGCACGCGCACGCTGGTGCTTTTATCTGCGACGATGGCGTTTTGATCGCCTCCGATTGCGTCCACTATCAGTCCTTGAGCCACGCGCCTAGCTCCATTGGTGCTAGCTGCTTTAGTTGCCGACGGCGTGGGTGCTATGGCCGCTACGTTTCTGGAAGGCAACTGCCACAGCTCCACGGTATCGCCAACCCGAATGCTATTTAAAAGCTGACCACTGCTTTGCACCACAATTGAGCGCATATTCAATTTGCTTTGCTGGCTAGTGGCATCGGCTGGCAATAACTCTCCTGAGTGTAATGAACGTTGCGCATATGTGTCAGCTTTAAGTTGCTTTTGTTGCACATAAGCGCTACTTGCGCTCCCAAGATTCACTGAGACTAATTTCAGGTTTTTTCCAGCTTTTAGAGCAGTTCCTGGGGCTACATCCTGACTCAAAGCCCATACCTGCTGTGTACTAGTGGCTCTATCAATTAGTACTGAACCGGCTACCATAGACACGATGACCAGCACTATTCCGATAAAAAGCCTAGGATCTCGCCAAGTTGGGCGCCTCCAGCGCCAAGCATCAATGCTCGCACCAGCATCACTTTGATGCTGCCGCGCCTCATATCTATTCGATTGATTTAATTCAGACATATGCGCATCCCTTGGTAACAACCCCCAGGTCGTCCAGCTATCTGCCTATCCTAAGAGAAATTCTGGGCAGCCATGAAGTTTTCACAATCTCACCTAACCAGTTTGCATCTGGGCTAACCCGTGACATTATTAGGACATGGCACCTCGATTTTTATCTATCGCCGACGTCGCCGAGCAGTTATCGATTTCCGCCCAGGCCGTCCGTTCACTTATCCGCACCGGAGAGCTACCCGCTATTCAGGTTGGCGCTCGCGGTCTATGGCGCATTGAAGTAGCTGCACTCGAAGACTACATCGACAAGCAGTATGCGCACACCCGCGAGGCCGTATCCGAAGGTGGATTAGACCTCTAAGCGCTATCGCTAGCACCCAATTTTGGCTAGCGATAGTGACCGCACGACCTAAATATTAGCCTCTTGTGGCTAAATACTGGTCACAATTTCAATTGCTGACAGGATAAGCGTGACCCGATCGGATAAGTCACGCTTATCCACGCTCAGTACGTCCACGTGATCCGCACCGACGCGGATGATCCTGCCGGTAATATCACCTGCCGCTGTGTTGAATCTGGCCGGTCGCTTAGTTCGCATAATTTGACGCAAAACTGCCGCAACCGTGTAGCTAACCCGCTGTGACGCCGTCGTCTCTAACTGGCGCCCCACACCCCGCACACTAACTACTGCTCCCATTGGCACCAGCATCTGACTGGCGTCGCCGGCGCGCAGTAGCAAAAATTCTTGGCGTGCTTGCAGTAGCTTGCCGCTAGCTACCCGCCCACTGCGAGTGGTTAGGGTAAGCGCACCGCCTTCCACCGCGCGCAGACGATCTACCAACGCGCTTCTACCAGCTTCAGCCTCGGCTAGCTCCCAAGCCTGAGCTGCCCGGGCAGAGCGTTCATACTGCTCAAACTGACTATCTAGATCCGCCAGCAGGCTCTCTAAGTGCATGATTCAAGATTGCCATAACCAAAGTCACATTCGCTATTGACAGGTAAGTTCTGGCGAAACATAATTAAACATCACTGTTTCTCACCAAAGAAGGTGTACCGATGTCTAAGAGCCTAAAATGTTGGCTAGGTCTTCACCTGGTTGCCTGGCTCGGCACAGCGCTGAGCGTCTTGCTGATAGCAGCCGCCGTGGCTTTGCTCAGGCCCTTGTCTTTACAGTATTTGTCGCTGTGGTCGATGGCGGATGTCAGCACTGCGCTGGCCGGCCTGGCCGCCGCAGCCGGCGCGGCACTGGTAGCCTGGCACGCACTGGGAGCCATATGGGTGCTGGCATGTGCTTGTACTCACCGCACTTTGAATTTGCGTCACAGCGCGCCTTTGGTACGCAAACTGGCCACCGGGGCCGCCATTATTGCCCTTAGCTGCGCCCCGGCCAGCGCTAATGACGACAATCTGGGCTGGGGTGCACACGGCCCCTCCCCTAGCGCCACCGCAAGCACCTCAGCCACAGCCACGCCCACTAGCCAAGCCAGTACCTCGCCCACTAGCCACGCCAGCGCCACGCCCACTAGCCACGCCAGCGCGCGAGCCAGGGCTACAACAAGCCCTAGCGCCTCAAGTCGGCCCAGCGCGCGATCGTCAGCCAGCCCAAGCCGCTCTAGTGCTCATCCACGCACTGGCGGGCCAGGGGCTAAAACCCCGGCAGTTAAAAGTCCAAGCCCCAAGGCTCCAAGGCCCAAGGCCACCCCTAAAGCGGGCGACGCTAAAGCAACTAGCCAGGCTAGGGCCAAGAGCGGCGGCTCCAATCCCGCTAGTGCGCAGCGCTCAGGTACTTGCGTCCCAGCTCCGGACGCTAAGCCCGCCCCGGTTATTCGCCAACACCTGGTTTTAGCTGGCGAGAGCCTATGGTCTATTTCCCTCCAGTGGCTACAGCAAAATGGGATCCCCTCCCCCACCAACGGGCAGGTAGCGCAACTGTCTAAACAGATTTTTGCGGCCAATGCGGCACTCATCGGCTCTAATCCAGATTTGATTCGCCCCGGCCTGGCGCTAACAATCCCCACTAAGGGCTAGCCATGAGCATGCTTTATGCCCCCAGCTATGCCCCTAGTGCGCATCAGCAAGCCGCCCAAAAGCGCCAAGGTGCAGCGCCCACCCGCCGAGCCCTGCCAGGCCAGCCAAAAGGCGCCGTCGACCCTGGCTCACCCAAGCCACAGCAAAGCCATCAAAGCCAAACTCGACGCCAAAGCCAGCAACTGCCTGATCCGGGGCGCTGGGCAGGGACGGTAGCCGTTTACGCCTGGGAAATCATGCACGGGATGCGCCAGCCGCAACATTTAGCCCGCTGGCTCACCCCGGAACTGTACGACGCCCTCAGCCGTCGGGCACAGGTAGCCACACGCTGCCAGGCCGGCAAGCCAGCCCGGATCCCCTACCTATATGCGGTGCGGGCCCAGGCCAGTGCCAGCGGCTGGGAAGTTAGCGTGCTTCTCTCCCACGACGGGCGCATCCACGCCTGTGCCTGCCAGATCCAGTTGCGCCACGGGCACTGGGTAATGACCTACCTGCACATGGGCTAACGGATCCTTAGGCGCTTTGCGGCTTCAGCGGCCTGCTCAGCGACAGTCTGACAGTCTGCTCAGCGACGCTTACGTTTCTTGTTGGAGCGACGACGACGCTCAGCGCGATTACCCTGGTTATCGCTACCTTGAGTGTCGGCGTCGGAGTAGGTCACCGCAGTAGACAGGGCCTTACGGCCGGTGTCACCCATGATCGAGGCCTGCTCGCGGGCCTGAGCAGCTTCGCGGGCAGCCTGCTTGGCCTGAGCTTCAAAGCGGGCGCAGTAAGCGAAAATCTGCTCGATCGTATCTTCACGAATGGCTTCCATCATGGCCTTGAACATGTGGGCACCCTCGTTGGCGTATTCAACCAACGGGTCGCGCTGGGCCATGGCCCGCAGTCCAATACCTTCCTTGAGGTAGTCCATTTCGTACAGGTGCTCACGCCAGTGCTGGTCCACCACGGCCAGCAGCAGGCGACGCTCCAGGGTGCGCATGGGTTCTTCACCCAGCTGCGCCACAGCTAGATCGTTAGCGGACAAGCTAGCTTCGGCGTCCTCATAGGCCACCGCAATATCCTCAGTGAGCTCTTCAGTTAGGCGCTCGCTGGTTAGCGCATCCAGGCCACCTACGCCGTCAACCACCTCATCCACGGTCAAACCCATCGGGTAGACAGTGGACAGGTCCTTCCACAGCTGGTCCAGGTCCCACTGGTCGCTGCGCCCCTCGGCGGTGCGCTGGGCCACCACGTTGGCAATTACGCGCTCACGGAAGGCCTTGATGTGGGGCTCTAGATCCTCACCCTGCAGTACCTTGCGGCGCTCGTCGTAAACCTTTTGACGCTGCTCGGTGAGCACGTCGTCGTACTTAAGCACGTTTTTACGGATCTCAAAGTTACGTGCCTCCAGCTGACGCTGGTAGGAAGCGATGTTGCGGGTGATCATCTTAGATTCCAGCGGCACGTCGTCGGGGTAACGGTCCGAGGCGATAATCTGCTGAGCTAAACCGGTGGCGTAGGTGCGCATCAGATCGTCCTGCATGGACAGGTAGAAGCGGCTCTCACCAGGGTCGCCCTGACGGCCACTACGACCACGCAGCTGGTTATCGATACGGCGCGACTCGTGGCGTTCGGTGCCCAGCACGTACAGACCACCGAGCTCCACCACCTCGTCGTGCTCCACCGAGACGGCTTCCTTGGCTGCCTTCAGGGCGGCCGGCCAAGCTTTTTCGTACTCGTCGGGGGTGTCGATGGGGTCTAGGCCAGCTTCCTTCAAGGAGGCCACGGCAATGAACTCAGCGTTACCACCCAGCATGATGTCGGTACCACGACCAGCCATGTTGGTGGCTACGGTTACCGCGCCTTTACGTCCGGCCATGGCCACGACGGCGGCTTCACGGGCGTGCTGCTTAGCGTTTAGTACCTCGTGGGGGATGTGGCGCTCACGCAGCAGGGCCGAGAGCTCCTCGCTCTTTTCCACACTGGTGGTACCCACCAAAACCGGCTGTCCGGCGTCGTGACGTTCTTCAATATCGTCAACTACCGCGTTCAGCTTGGACTTAACGGACTTGTACACCAGGTCCGGCTGGTCCTTGCGGATCATGGGCTTGTTGGTGGGGATGGGCACGACGCCGATCTTGTAGGTACCAGCGAATTCTGCGGCCTCGGTTTCAGCCGTACCGGTCATGCCTGAACGCGAACCTTCCGGGTACAAACGGAAGTAGTTCTGCAAGGTGATGGTGGCTAGAGTCTGGTTTTCACTCTTGATCTCTACCCGCTCTTTGGCCTCAATGGCCTGGTGTAGACCCTCGTTGTAACGGCGCCCAGCCAATACACGACCGGTGTGCTCATCAACAATCAGCACTTCGCCGTCGGCAACAATGTAGTCACGGTCGCGCTTGAACAGTTCCTTGGCGCGGATGGCATTGTTGAGGAAACCGATCAGGGCGGTGTTGCCGGCTTCGTAGAGGTTGTCGATACCTAGACGGTCCTCGATCTTCTCAATACCGGGGGCCAAAATACCTACGGTGCGTTTCTTCTCGTCAACCTCATAGTCCTTGTTGGGACTGAGGATCTCAGCTATATCAGCGAACTCGCGGTACCACTTGTTGTTGTTACCGTCGGCAGGGCCGGAAATAATCAGCGGGGTACGGGCTTCGTCAATAAGGATGGAGTCAACCTCGTCAACAATCACGAAGTTGTGCCCGCGCTGGACCATGTCCTCAGGGCGCTGGGCCATATTGTCGCGCAGGTAGTCGAAGCCCATCTCATTGTTGGTGCCGTAAGTGATGTCGCAGTCATACTGCTTGCGGCGTTCAGAGGGATCCTGACCAGCAAGTACACAACCGGTGGTCAGCCCTAGGAAACGGTGCACACGCCCCATTAGGTCAGACTGGTACTCGGCCAAGAAGTCGTTGACGGTAACCACGTGCACACCCTTGCCGGTTAGTGCGCGCAGGTAGGAGGGCAAAGCAGCAACCAGGGTTTTACCTTCACCGGTTTTCATCTCAGCAATGTTGCCCAGGTGTAGGGCCGCACCACCCATTAGCTGCACCCGGTAGGGGCGCTGGCCTAGTACGCGGTCGGCGGCTTCACGCACAGTTGCAAAAGCTTCAGGCAAGATATCGTCGAGGGTTTCGCCCTCTTCTAGGCGCTGGCGAAACTCTTTGGTCTGATTACGCAGTTCTTCGTCAGTGAATTGGCGGTAGTCATCTTCAAGAGCATCAACCTGGTCCGCGATAGCACTTAGCTTTCGCAAGGTCCGGCCTTCACCGATGCGTAGGATCCGGTCAACAATAGACACGCTTACAAGCTCCTTGCTGGCTTAAGCCTGTTACGGGCAGCCATTTGAATATATTCAACCTTGTCTATCGTACTATCGCCCGGCTAAGGCTTTGAATCTATTCGCTATTTGCTTTTCGTGCACCTGGCCTCACCATTGAGGCCTCCGCCCTTGCGATTTAGGACCCACCTTTGTGATTCGGGCCCCTGGCACGCACCCAGACTTACTGCGTTGACCAGAGCTTGTACTGCGTTGACCAGGGCTTGCGCGAGTTTTCCACAGATTTATTTTAGCTATTGGCTCTGACAGGGCATGTTAGAGATATTTGATTTATGTTTAACACTCTTACACCTCTTGCCCGCCTTACATTTCGAAAGTCAAAGCCACTTCCAGCTATAAGGCGGCGCCACCGGCTTCCTCCAAGGCCGCCACACTTAAGCTCGCCACCGCCATGAACCACCGCACTCAAGGCCGCCGGTCAGCTGGTTTTACCGCGCCAATGCGCCGGTTGCGGCCTGTGGGATACAGACCTATGCCCACAGTGCCGCCAGCTACTAAGTCACAGCGCCACCTTGCTCAACAGTGATTTACTGCCGGCCACAGATCTGGCTATCTGGAGCCAGGGTACCTATGCGGGAGCTTTGCGCCAGATTGTGCTCAGTTTTAAAAGCGGCCGTCACCGTGCCATCACCGCAGCCATATTGGCTGGGATTGACGACGGCGCCGCCGCCATGATCCCTTGGCTTACCTACCAGCTCGCTAGCGACAAACCCCTAGCGATCATCAACGCCCCCTCTAAGCTTTCGCGGCGTTGGCACGCCAACCTAGTGGCTCGCCAATTAGCCCAAGGCTTAGCTGATTTTTTAGCTCCACGGCTAGATATAGCTGTGGTTAGCGCCGATCCGCTACGCCTACGCTCTGGCAAACAGCTTGGTAAAAGCGCGCATCAGCGCGCTCAGCGTCAGGTGCAGTGCCTAGCTGACGCCACCGGCTGGCAGGTAGTGCTGGTGGACGACGTCGTCACTACCGGATCCACGCTGGAAGCCAGCGCTAAAGCTTTAGAGGAGGCGGGCGGCGTCGTCGTTTGCGCCTGGACCCTAGCTGCAGCGCCTAGCAAAAAACGTACACCACGGCCCTAAATTCAACGTAAAACATGATTTCGCCTACAGAATACTAGCCAAAATGATGGTGACACAGGACACGATCATGTACTATAGTGTGTCTTACAACACACCATCCCAATCGTTGGTATGTTACGGAAACAACCAAGGAGGGTTGATTCAACTATGGAAATCACGGTTGTAGGCCGCCACGCTGAAATTAGCTCCCGCTTCCGCGCTTACGCAGAAGAGAAGATCAGCAAGGTAACCCAGTACGACCCGCGCGCACAACGAGTAGAAATCGAAGTCAGCCACGAGCGCAACCCCCGTTTGGCAGACACTTCTGAGCGAGTTGAGCTCACGGTGATCTCCAAGGGCCCGGTTATCCGCGCAGAGGCCAGCTCCAGCGACCGCTACGCAGCTTTTGACTTGGCTATCGACAAGCTATTCGAGCGCCTACGTCGTGCACGTGATCGCAAGAAGGACCACCGCCGCTACCCGATGATCACTGCTGAGGTCGAACAGGCCCTAGTTGAGCAGGGTATCGAAGTAGCCCCCGAAGCCGAGGTTGAGGAAATCGTACTGCCTCCCACCAAACCAGGCGAGGTAGTTGAATCCCAGATCGGCGACTCCCCGGTGATTGTGCGCCAGAAACTGCACCAGTCCACGCCTTTAACCATTGAAGAGGCACTTTACGAGATGGAACTGGTGGGCCACTCCTTCTACCTATTCATTGAAGCATCCTCCGGCCAGCCTTGCGTGATCTACCACCGAAAAGGTTGGACCTATGGTCTACTGCGTCTAGAGACGGTGTAGACACCTAAAGCGGGGCATCGAGCGTTTTAAGACGCCTGCCCACAGCTGCTAATGCAGCACGGGTGGCTGGGGAAACCCAGCCACCCTTTTATGCCCGCCTGCCACCCTTTTATGTCCTGTTTATGTTCTGGCGCGAGCAGCGCCGTCGGCAGTGCAAGCAGGCAAAGTACAGTTCAAGCAGACAAAGCGCCCGGCGCTGGCCCACATTTACACCCAAAATCGTCCGTCGCCTATGAAAATACGCGTTTAAATTATAGGGAAGGGACGATTTTACCTGTATTTGTCTGTATTTGTCTGTGTTTGTCTGTATTTGCCTGCGCCTGCCTGCATTCACCTAATTTTCCTGTGGTTGCCTGTTTAGACGCGGCTGTAGGTGGCCGCCTTCAGGCCCGAATAGCTGGGCACCCAAGTAGCACCCGAAGAAACCATCAGCTGCCCCTGGTCAGTCAGTACCGACACCTGTCCACCATGCCTACCTGAAACCAGACGCACGGCGTTAGTAACCTGAGTTATATCAGTCACCATCCCGCCCACCGGCGCGTACGCCAGCTGCGCCACCCCAGCAGTATTAGCTTTAGCCAGCACCGCCACGGTTACCTCATCAACCCAGCTCAGCGCCGCCACGTCAGTTTGGTAAATCGAATATGCCTCGCCCAGCCCAGTGGGTACGCCCTTATCGTCACGCACCACCGCACACACCGAAACCCGCATAGATTCACCCACAGCCACCGCGTAGGCTAGGCGGTAGCCGTCACTAGCCACATCAAAAGCCGCAATAGGCAAGTTTGAAGGCACCGCAAGCGTGTAGCGGGCCCCTTGAGGCGAGTAAGCCAGCACATTAGCGCCTTGACACAGCCACACCCAACCCAAGTTATCGGCACACACCGCCCCTAAATCAGTGTCGCCATTTACCTGCGTAAGGGTTTTAGTAGATACGGTCAACCGCTCTAAAGCATTATTGCGCTGCAGGTAAACGGTGTTGGCGTCAGCTACCGCCACCCCATTAATGCCTTCACCCAGGGCGCCGGCATCGAGCAACACCCGCGTGTTATTGCCCTCCAGGCGCACCAGCCCCGCCGCGCTAGAGGCCACCACTGCACCGGGAGAACGCTGGCCCTGGCGGATCGTGGTGCTAGAGCCAATAACTGTGCTGCCACAGTTAACTATCACCTGGTTAACTGATCCCAGCTGCCCCAAGGTAGTGGCCAGTTGACGCACAATTGCTTGCTTATCGTTAGCTGAAGCGTTAGCCACCTCGCTGGATAAATCCACTGTGGCCACAGCCTGACTGACCTCAACTCCCGCGCTGCCTAAGGTGACGCCGTCGGGAATGGCACTAGAAAGAGTCTGGTTAAGCCAGGGGGCCGGGCCGGTCAGCAGCGCACTAACCACATGGGTAGTTAGCCTGCGGCGCAGCACCCAGCGCCTATCGGGCACCAAAGAGGTGCGCGTGCGGTTAAAAAAGTACAGGTTTTGCGCCACAAAAGCGTTCTGGAAGGAAGTAGCAGAGAGTAAAACGCCGTCGGGAAGCGCCGCAATACGCCACTGCCCGGCCCCATCGGTGGCTAGTGACAAGGTCAACTCATGGTTAGCTCCCCCAAAAGCCACCGAGTAGATACCTTTAGCATCCAGCGTGGCCAGGGCCGGGGCAGACACGTTCAAGGAACCGTCACTGGCGTCACTCACCCGCGCGTTGCCGGCAGAGTCATAAATCCACACTTGGGCATCCGGGCGCCAGGAACTAGCAGCCTGCCCCAGCAGGAAGCTGCGGGCGGTAGCAAATTCGTCAGAGTAACCGGCCGCGCAGGCCAGCAAAAAACCCTCCACGATCTGGGTGGGACTAGCGCCTTTAACCGGCCCCTGAGCGTATTGCAGCACCAGGTCGGCTTGGCGCACGCCATGATCAGCCACTCGCACCGGCCCGCTAGTGGGCAGCGTGGCGCAGGCCCCTAACCCCAGCCCGGCCCCCGCCAGCAGCGAGGCTTTAAGCAGGCTGCGGCGTGAAGCAAGGACAGCAAAACGCTTGGAAGAGAAGTTAGGATGCATCGTTTTCCTCCTCCTCATCAGCCCAACGCGTGGCCGGAATCAGCAGCGGCAAGCCCAGCGACGGCGTAGGCACCGGCTCGGGGTTTGGCCCCATATGCCCGGCCACATCCTTAACCAAAGCCTCCAGCGGGGCGTCGGGTGGAATCACGTCCAGTGGCCCTCGACCTGCAGGAACATCTTGGTTGCGGGGAATTAGCAGCAAGAATGCGGCGCCGTCGCCAGGCCACCCCCAGGCGCTGAGAGTGCCGTTGTGCAAGGCGGCGTCTTCACGCGAAATCGACAGGCCCAGACCGGTCCCCCCGCTTTTGCGCGCCCGCGAGGGATCGGCCCGGTAGAAGCGGTCAAAGACGTGCTCGGCCACCTCTTCGCTCATGCCAATGCCGTGGTCACGCACCCGCACAGCCACGGCCGTGTCATCGCCCACCACGTTAATATCGATGGGCTTACCTTCGCCGTGTTCGGTTGCGTTAACCACCAGGTTGCGCAGGATTCGCTCAATTCGGGTGTGGTCGACGACGGCGGTCACCTTATTACCTTCAATGTGCAGGCGGATTTGGCAACCGTTAGCTTGAGCTAGTGGCTGGGCAAAATCAATAACGTCGCGGGCAATTTCACCCACATCCCATTCCTGCAAAGATAGGGCCGCTGAGCCGGCGTCGAAACGCGAAATTTCTAGCAGATCCGCCAGCATCTTGTCGAAACGCTCAATTTGCCCAAATAGCAGCTCGGTGCTGCGTTTTAGGCGCGGATCACTGAAGTTATCGCGGGCATCAAACAGGGTCTCACCAGCCAGCAAAATGGTGGTCATGGGCGTGCGCAGCTCATGGGAAACATCAGAAACAAAACGCTGTTGCAGACGCGAAAGCTCACTTAGGCGATCAATTTGGGCTTCAATTGAATCAGCCATGTTGTTAAAAGACAGCGCTAGGGAGGCCGCCTCATCCTGGCTTTTAATTTCTAGACGCTCACCAAAATTGCCAGCGGCTAGGCGCTGGGCAGCTAGCGAGGTGCGTCTAACTGGCAGCAGCACACGCCAAGTAAGTAATGCCACGGCAATTCCCATGGCTACCACCAGCATGGCTCCACCCGACACCAGGGCGCGGGTGGCCACATCAAGTAGGTGTTGCTCATTTTTTAGCGAATACACCAGGAACACGTTGTAGGTGCCAGCCAAAGGCAAAGTCAGTTGGCTGGCCACCACAATGCCAGGTACCGTGTTGCCGTCGTCAACTACCTTGGCGTACTGCCAGTATTGGCGGTGCGGGTTAGATTCCAGCTGGGTGATTAGATCATTAGAAATGGCCTGGCGTAAGCCGGAGGTGGAAGACAGGTCGTTAATAACGATTGAAGAGTTGGAGCTACGCGAACGCATTAGCACCACCCCCACCCCGTTGGCGCCGCTAATGGCGTCTTTTAGGGAGGTGACTTGGCTTTGGGCCAGGGCCGAGACTTCAGCCGTGGTGTTGACGGCGGTGGCGTCCATTTGGCTTTGGGCTGTAGCCACGCGTGTATCAGCATCTGCGATTACTGCGTCTAGGCGTTCGCGCAGTAGGTCTGAGCGTACCCAGGAGGTGGCGAAGATAATCAGGGCTAGCACTGACACCATCCCCACCACCATGACCTGCACGGCTACGCGCAGCACTAGTGAACGCGCTAGGGCTAGGCGCAAGTATTTTAGGGGGCTATGCGCCAGCCACTGGCGTATAGCGTCTAGGCCACGCATCAGCCCTGGGCACTACCGGCGCGGTAACCTACGCCGCGCACAGTGATAACCACCTTGGGGTGCTCGGGGTCTAGTTCTACCTTGGCCCGCAGGCGCTGCACATGCACGTTGACCAGGCGGTTGTCAGCGCTGTGCTGGTAACCCCACACACGCTCTAGTAGCTCTTCACGGGTAAACACCTTCCAGGGTTCACGCGCCAGGGTCACTACCAGGTCAAATTCCAGCGGGGTTAGCGGCACTACTTGACCTGCACGGCGAGCCTCGTGGGCAAGCACATCAATGTCAATATCGCCAATGCGCAGCTTGTCCTTGGGTGGCTCTGCATTGGCGGCGACGTCGCTGACACGGCGCAGGCGGGTACGTACCCGGGCCATCAGCTCACGGTTTTTGAAGGGCTTAGCCACATAGTCGTCAGCCCCAGCCTCCAGCCCGGCCACCACATCCTGGGTGTCGCTGCGGGCGGTGAGCATAATGATGGGCACATCAGAAATAGCCCTAATGCGGCGGCAGATTTCAATGCCATCCATGCCCGGCAGCATCAGATCCAGCAGTACTAGCTCTGGCTGGTTAATAGTAAAAGCTTGCAAAGCATGCGTACCGTCTGCGCAATAAACCACGTCATAACCCCCGCTTTCGAGGGTCATGCCAACCATTTCAGACAGGGCAGTATCATCATCTACCAGTAAGATACGCGTGCTCATAACTACATTGTGACACTTAAAGCATATTTTTGCATGGTTATACAGGAAGTAGCTAAACCTCCTCCTTAAGGCGTAGGCACAAGTTACGTAAACCTGGCAGGATTAGTTATGTAGCACATTCCCAAGGAGGTAACGGTGAGCGAGACTTGGCGCACGCCTAATTTCGACGAAAGCGCTGGAGAACAGCCATCTGGGCAGCCATCTGGCTCTGCCAGCAGCTCTGGTGGCTATGCCAACCCCTACCCTGGGCAAGGTTCCTACCCTGGTGCTGGTGACGACGACGGCGCTAGCGTCCCTGGTGCGGGTAGCGCTGCTGGGGCTGGCGGCTACCCTGGTGGCTACCCTGGAACGGCTGGTTATCCCGGCGCGGGCAGTTCTGCCACCTCAGGGGCGCCCGGTTACCCTGGCGCGGCTGGATACAACCCGGGGACTTACCCAGGCGGTAGCTATCCTGGCGCTGCTCCTGGTTACCCCGGCACTGGTAGTTACCCAGGTGGTGGTGCTTATCCGAGCGGCGGCTACGGATCTATGGGCGCCGCAAACTTCTATGTCTACAAGCCTGGCATTATTCCCCTGCGCCCCCTGTCTATTGGCGACATCTATCAGGGCGCATTTGCGGCAATTAAAACTAATGCGCGCACCATGTTTGGTTTCACCGCCGCCCTGCTAGGGGTAGTGCTAGTAATTAGCATTGCCACAAATTACGCAATTATCAACCTGGTATTACCTAACTACCTCAGCTCCGACTCCCCTTACAGCGCTGCTTTCACTTCCTTATCCGGCTCTTTTTCTCAGCTAGGCGGCACTCTCTTACAAGCTTTAGCCACGGTTTTACTTTCAGGTTTAATTGTTGTAGCCGTATCTCGCTCTGTACTTGGGCGAGTAGCTTCCAGTAAAGAAGTATGGGAACGCACTAAATCAAAGTTCCTGCCATTAATTGGGCTAAATATAATCACCGGTATTATTAGCGGCCTGATGGTCATAATTGGAATCGTCGCATTTTTTGTGCTGTTAGCTAGCGTAGCCTCTACAGCTGAGACAGAAACAGAATTATGGCAAGGCATGGGTATAGCCCTAGTCGGCATATTTATACTGATAGTGGCTGGCGTAGTAGTAAGCTCCTACTTATCCATTAAATTCAGTGTTGCCTCACCAGCCATGGTGCTTGAAAACCTGGGAGTGTTTGCTGCTATTGGCCGCTCTTGGAGCCTGACTCGCAAAAACTTTTGGCGTCTGTTAGGCATCAATATCCTGACCACTATAATCACCTCTATGGTGGCCGGCGTCTTTGGCGGTATTGCTAGCGCACTAAGCGTAATTTTTGTTGTTGCCGGATCCTCGTCTCCTGAAGATGCGATCACATCCATAAATACTGCTTACATACTGACTATGGTTATGTCTTCCATCGCTCAGCTATTAATTCTACCTTTCACTTCCTCGGTCAACGCGCTGCTATATATCGATCTGCGTATGCGTAAAGAAGGCCTGGATGTGGAGCTGCGTAACGCTGTAGCAGAACAACAGGCACAATGAATTTAATCTGGAAGTTTGCCCTTCTACCGGCTTGGAGTCAGCCTACTCCAAGCCCAGATGAAGCACGCCAACAAGCCCACCATGAGCTCAGTAAAATAGCTTATAAACCTAAACAAAATCTTTTAGAAAAGCTATTTAAATGGCTGGACTCCACACTAAGTAAAGCTAAACTAAATTTGGGTTTACCTGAATGGGTTGGGGCGCTGCTTACCTTTTTGATCTTTGTGGCGCTGATAGCTTTGCTGCTCTACTTAGCCACAAAAATCACTTTGGCGCGCCGTAAACGCAAATCAAAAGCGCTTTTTGACGATAAACGTGATGCTAGTACGCTCACGCTTAGCGCCAATAAGGCGGCTGCCGCCGGCGACTGGGTTAACGCCGTCGTAGACCGTTTCCGCGCCATTATCCGCTCTCTAGACGAGCGCGCCTTACTGGAAGATTATCCAGGCATGACCGCACAGGAGGCCGGCTATCTTGGCACCCAGGTAATGCCAACGCTAAGTGAGGGATTTGCTTACGCCGCTAACCTGTTTGACCGGGCTCGCTATGGCCATGAAGAAACCGGTCCTAGCGATGATCAGTGGATGCGTGATTTCGCCGTCACCGTCACAAACACCCCAGGCATAACCCAGCAAAGCGCCCATAACCTCACCCCGGAGTTAACTCACGGCTCAGCTGGCCCACTGGACGTTACCCCGTATGCGTCTAACCCCTACGCCACTGAAGGTAGGCGGCGATGAGTGTACAAACAACCCCCGCACAAGCCACTGCCACCTCTAAAAAGAGCGGATTTAAAGGCTGGAAGCTACTGGCAATCGCACTTAGCTTGCTGCTGGCAGGCATGGTTATCTATGCCTCCATGAAAGAGGAACTCACTAAAGAGCCCTACGACATCCACAGCGTTAGCTCCGATGGGGTGCGGGCTTTAGCGCAGGTGCTCGGTGACCACTATGACGTCTCAGTGGACCAGGTGCCCTCAGCTGCAAAGGCTATCGAGGCTGCCCAGCAGGGCAAACCGGTAACCATCTTTAATGCTGGCCGGCTACGAAATTATGACTTTGAAACTCTACTAACTACCTCAAACGCTGATATCACCCTGGTTGGCTTCGAGTACTACCTGCCTGAGTCCCTGACTGAAAGCGGTTTGGAACCGCAAGGCTATAACGATAAACCTGCCTCTCGCGGCACCTGCTCTATACCCACCAAAGCCCAAACCATCAGCGCAACCGGAAACGCCATCATAGTGCGTAACCCGCAGGCGCTAGCCGACAGCCAGTACCTGGGCCGTGGCCCAGCCCAGCTGTGTTTCGCTTATGCCGACGGCTACGGCTATCTGGAACTGCCCTTAAAATCAGGCAAAACCCTGCGCATCATCACTAATCCAGAGCTAGTTACCAACAAGTACCTAGACAAAGATGACAATGCAGCCTTGGCACTTTATGCCACCGGGCGGGGCAGCGAAGTAGCTTTTTATAACGCCGAAAATGCTGACTCATTTAATTCGGATCAGCAGCTTAAACCCTACCCATCCTGGCTGGTGCCATTAATGTGGCAGTTTGCTCTATTGGCATTGGTGTGGGCATTTATTGTGGGCCGGCGCCAAGGTCGGATTGTTAACGAGCCACTGCCGGTAGTTGCGCAAGGCACCGAAACCACGGTGGGGCGCGCCGGACTGTATCAGCGCGCTAGAGCCAGTGAGCATAGTGGCCGTATTTTGCGTATAGCCACCATTATTAGGCTCGGCCGGCGCCTGGGGATTGCCCCAAATACTGACGCCACTTTGGTAGTGCAAACGGTATCTATGGCCTGTAACCGCACAGCTAAAGAAATTGAATACATACTCTATGGGCCCGAGCCGGCAAGTGCAGTAGAACTGACTCAGCTAAGCCAAGCCCTTGAACAATTAGAAGAAGAGGTAAAGCACTATGAGCGCTGAAAACCTAGACTATAGCGTTCCCACCCAGGCCCGCCTGGCAGCGGTGCGCAGCGAGGTCGCTAAAGCTGTGGTGGGCCAGGACGCCGCCGTCACCGGCCTAGTGGTAGCCCTGCTAGCGGGCGGTCACGTACTGCTTGAGGGCGTGCCCGGGGTGGCTAAAACCCTGCTGGTTAGGGCTTTGGCGGCGTCGTTGGAGCTAGACACTAAACGTATCCAGTTCACCCCAGACCTGATGCCTGGTGACGTAACCGGTTCGCTGATTTATGACTCGCGCACCGCCGAGTTTTCTTTGCGCCCGGGCCCGGTATTCACCAACCTGCTGCTGGCTGACGAAATTAACCGTACTCCCCCCAAAACTCAGGCGGCTTTACTTGAGGCAATGGAGGAACGCCAGGTTTCTATTGACGGCACGCCTCGGGCTTTGCCTGAGCCTTTCATGGTGATCGCCACCCAGAACCCGGTTGAATATGAGGGCACCTATCCCCTGCCTGAGGCGCAGCTGGACCGTTTCCTAATGAAACTGGTGCTGCCGCTACCTGAACGCGACACTGAAATTGAGGTACTCACCCGCCACGCCAACGGTTTTAACCCGCGTGACCTAGTTAGCGCCGGGTTGCAGGCAGTTACTAACGCCCAGGATCTGCGCCTGGCCCGCAGTGAGGTGGCCAAGGTTGGTGTTGGCCCTGAGGTGACCGCATATATTGTGGATTTGGTGCGGGCTACGCGGGTTTCGCCGTCGCTGTCACTGGGGGTATCCCCGCGTGGAGCCACCGCCCTGCTGGCTACTTCGCGGGCTTGGGCTTGGCTTAACGGGCGCTCTTTTGTCACTCCCGACGACGTCAAAAACTTTGCCCTGCCCACCTTGCGTCACCGCATTAAGCTGCGTCCTGAAGCTGAGCTTGAAGGGGTCAGTGCCGCTTCGGTTATCGACGGCGTACTGCGTATGGTTGCGGTCCCGCGCTGAGGTAAATGCATGTTTGCCTCTAAACGGCTGGCTTTGCTGCTGGCCCCGTGTTTGCTGCTGGTTTTTCTTTCCACGCGCGCAGCCCTAATCTGGGACCTGGCGGTGATCTGCCTGGCCCTGCTGGATGCCTTTTTGGCGCCAAAACCCCTGGAGCTTAGGGTGGAGCGCGAAAATGGCCCCACTGTGCGTTTAGGGCAGCCCAGCTCCTCGCGTATTACGATCACTAACACTGCCAAGCGCGCTATGCGCGGGAGCCTGCATGACGCCTGGGTACCTAGCGCCGGGGCTAGCGATAACTTTTACCAGTTCAATTTGGGCCCCGGTGAAAGACGACGTTTTACTACCCCGCTGCAGCCTAAACGCCGAGGCAAACGCCGGGCTGACTATGCCACTGTACGTTCGCTTGGGCCGCTGGGCTTGGCTGGGCGCCAGCGTTCCCTGGTAGCGCCGGCACATGTACAGGTGCTGCCGCCGTTTAATTCACGTAAACATTTACCTTCACGCCTTAATCTGCTGCGCGAAATGGATGGGCGCAGCGCGGTTATGGTGCGTGGGGCAGGCACAGAATTTGATTCTTTGCGTCAGTATGTTCCCGGCGACGACGTGCGTTCCATTGACTGGCGTTCGACGGCGCGGCGCGGCGAAGTGGTGGTGCGTACCTGGCGCCCTGAGCGTGATAGGCATGTGCTGATCATTATTGACAGTGCTCGTCACAGCGCCACCCGCATGGAGGAGGGCACGCGTTTAGATGTCGGCATTGATAGCTCATTTTTACTTTCTGCCCTAGCTAGCGCGGCTGGTGACCGGGTGGAGGTAATGGCGCTAGACACTAGGCGCCGGGCCTGGATCGCCGGTAAGAAGTCAGGTGAGTTGATTGCTGCCATGGCTAATGAGCTAGCTGATGTGGAGCCGTATCTGGGTGAGCTGTCAGCGCCGGCGCTTAACTTGGCGGCCTCCCAGCGCCTAAGTCAACATGCCCTGGTGGTTTTGCTTAGCAGCCTTGAGGCGGTAAGCCACGATCAGGCCCTAACTGACGTGCTGGCCATGATTGCCCATAAGCACACGCTTATTTTTGCTAGCGCCATAAACCCGCAAATTGAGCAGATGACCCATGAGCGTGACAACGCTGACCTGGCTTATCAGGCTGCCGCCGCTGAGCGCACACTACTAGAAACTAACCAGGCATGCAGTCAGCTAAAGCGTCTGGGCATTGAGGTAGTGGAAGCCACTCCGGCCACTTTGGCGCCGGCTTTGGCTGACACTTACCTGGCTCTTAAGGCCGCTGGCCGTCTCTAGAGCGGCGCAGCCTTAACCGGAGCCTTAGCGCAGTTTCTATTTCGCTCGGCTGCGCGGCCGCAGGCATACATTTAGGCCCACCCCTATCAGGGTGGGCCTAAATGTTTGGGAGCGGGCCTGAATGTTTTAGGCCTGGGGGTTAGACTATAGGTTTAGGCTTGGGCAGCGTAAGCGCCGATTTGGCTTGGGGCCAAGTCGCCGTCGTCGCCTTGCAAAGCCGCACGGCGTCCCAAAATGAAGGTATAAGCCCACAAGCCCACAGCGGCACTGGCCCCAAGCGTAATCTTGATCCACAGCGGCAGATCCGAAGGGGTCACAAAGCCCTCCAAAGCCCCGGCCACAGCCAAGGCGGCAGTTAGGGAGATAACCGCTGAAACCAGCACGCGCCCCTCCTGGGCTAGGGCTTGGCCGCGAGTGCGCCTGCCGGGCACCAGCATGGTCCAAAACAGGCGCAGCCCCACCCCGCCGCTCATAAATACGCAGCTAAGTTCTAGCAGGCCGTGGGGGCTTATGTAGGCAAAGAATTTACCGATTTCGCCCTGCTCACTCATTACCGCACCCATTATCCCTACATTTAAGGCATTTTGCCATTGCACCAAGATCGGGAAAATACCGGTCAGGCCGCTAATGATGCTGATGGCGGCCACGCGGGCGTTATTGGTCCACACTTGGGAGGCAAACTCTGAATGGGCGTACTGAGAGTAATAACCCACGAATTGACTTTGGGCAATAGAGCGGCGCGTAGCTGGAGGAATCAGGAGGTCAAAAACCGTCATATTGTTGAGCAGGTACAGCGCACAGATCAGCGACACTGCCAGGGACGCTACCATCACCCCAACTGAGAACCAGCGCGCCTTATATAGCCCCATGGGCATGGTGACGGTCACGAAGCGGCGCACATTAGTGGCCCGCGCGTCTTGGTGGTAGCCAATGCGTCCGCGTGCTCGCGCCAGTAGACGGCTGAGCTCCACAATTGCGTCAGGGTCGGGGGCTTGGCTGCGTACAGCGGAAAGCTGTTGGCCTACCTGACCGTAAAGCGAGATCAGCTCATCGGTTTCTTTGGCGCTGAGAATGCGTTTGTTGGCTAGCTTGCCCAGACGTTCCCACTGGTCTTTATGAGATTGGCGCAGCGCATCTATATCCACCCGGGTACTCTTTTCTTGTGGAGACTTTGAACAGCTCATCGGAAAGAATGATCGTCCCTGAGCAGGTTATCACTGGTGAAGGCGTGGTGGTTGATATCGCCCCGGCTCCTTTGCCTACCCGCATGGGTTCAGCAGTGATTGACTATGCCGTGTATTTCCTGGGTTTATCGTTCTCTCTGCGGCTTTTGTACACCGCTGTTAACCAATCGACTGTGTCTGCGGCGGTTTTGGCAACCAGCGTGGCGTTGATGCTGGCTTTTTGGCTGATTTTTATGCCGTGGCTGGTGGAGGTGCTCAGCCGGGGGCGTAGTTTGGGCCGGTTAGTTATGGGCTTGCGGGTTGTGCGCGACGACGGCGGCCCGGCTCACCCTTATCAGAGCTTTGTACGGGCTATCTGTGCTCCCTTTGAAGTGCTGTTCACCACCGGGATAGTAGCCGTGGTGGTGATGTTGTTTTCTAAGCGTTCTAAGCGTATTGGTGACATTCTGGCGGGCACCTATGCCGCCCAGGAGGACAACATTATTACCTCTCCACCGGTGCTGATCATGCCGCCTGAGCTGCGTTATTGGGCTCGTGGGGCGGATATTCGCGAGCTGCCCACGCACCTGTCGCTTTCGGCTTATACCTTCTTGCAGCGCGCCTCCAGCTTGGATCTGCGCAGCCGCGCCTCCCTGGGGCAGGCTTTAGCTGATCAGGTCTCTGGTTTGGTCTCTCCCCCACCCCCGCCGCACACAAATCCGGAGCGGCTACTGGCGGCGGTTTTGGTGGAGCGACGTGACCGGGAGTATTTCTTGAATTTGCAACGCGAACGGCGCCACCAGCAGCAACAGGCAGCGGCAGCGCAGCTTCCTTATGGTTTAGGCACCCTATAACTAAGCCGGCCGACCAAGGTGGTCGGCCGGCTTGCGTTTGGCGCCGAGCCGGTGAGCGCAGACAGTTTTACTTCTTTACTTCCCGGCGTTGGCTTGATGCTAGGGGCTGGCGCTTAGGGGTAGATACTGGCGGCTTTTAGCGCGGCAGCAGCATAGCTACCCCGTCACGCACCGGGTAGGCTCGCGTAGCTTCGCGGTTAACCAGGTAGTAGTCGGCGCCAGGGGCCTGTACCTGCACCTGAGAGCCAGAGCCAGGGGCTACCTGGAGGGAGCCAAGCCCGGGCACCAGCAGCACCGTGGGGGGCATGTGATCGGCGTCGGTTAGCGGTGAAGCATCCACCGGGTCACGCAGCAACTCACGTAGCCAAGGGGCAATCTGGCTCATCAGCCCTCCTTTTCGCCCTTTAACAGGCGCAGATGCGAACGACGCGTGACCTCTGTGTCTGAGCGCGGGTTACGTAGATCCGCCGGCATAGAGCTGCGGGCGCGGTCTACTGCTTCAGAGCGTTTAGGTGAACGCCGCGACGCCGCCCGCACCGCCTCAGCTAGCGCGTCTAGATCGTCTGGGGTGGGCGGGGCCGGCTCGAACTCGGTCACCAGACGCACCACCTGCCACTGGCGCGGAGCCGTGAAAGAATCCACGTGCACCTCACACAGATCATAAGCCTGTGGATCGGCCTCCACCGACAACGGCCCAATCACAATAGTTGAGTCCGCATAGTTGGAGGTCAACGTAGCTACCGCATTACGCCCACAACCGGGGCGGCGGCACTTTCTGCCTCGCACTTGTGTTACACCAGCTTCTCTTGGCCGTCTGCCTTGAGGCCATCAACAATTGCCTTAACCTGCTGAGCGTGAGCTGGGTCTGCCACCAGTAGGGCGTCAGGGGTGTCCACAACCACCAGGTTGGGCACACCCAGCAAGGCCACTAGACGCCCGGCAGAGCTAGCCACCAGGGCGCCGTCGGAATCTACGTTACGCACCTGGGTGGCGCCAGATAGATCCAGCTGCTTAACCCCCGCACCAGTGCCCTGCTTAGCGGCCGGGATCAACTCAATGAGGGCATCAAAGCCACCTACGTCATCCCAGCCCATAGCGGCCGGCACCACTGCCACGCCACCAGCGGCCGCCACCGGCTCAGCAATAGCGTGGTCAATGGCGATCTTTTCCAGGCCCGGCCAGGTGGAGGCCAGTACCTCTTCGCGCTGCGGAGTGTCCCAAACCTTGGCGATAGCCTCAATACCTGCAGCCAGAGCCGGCTTGGTGGTGGCCAGGTGGTCTAGCAAAACCCCGGCTTTAACCACAAACATGCCCGCATTCCAGCGGTAGTCGCCGCTAGCCAGGTAGGCGGCGGCAGTCTCAGCGTCAGGTTTTTCCGTAAAGCCAGCCACCGCGCGACCGCTGGGGGCGCCGGGCACAGTAATGGGCTCAGCGCAGTGAATGTAGCCAAAAGCAGTAGAAGGACCGCTAGCTTCGATCCCAATGGTGACCACATATCCGGCCAGGGCCAGCTCAGCAGCCTCACGTACAGCCGTGTGGAAAGCAGCCTCATCAGCGATAGTTTGGTCGGCAGCAAAAGAACCCACCACAGCGTCACGACCATTACGGTTAGCAATCACAGCCGCCGCCAGGCCAATAGCGGCCATAGAGTCACGCGGGGCCGGCTCAGCAATTAGCTGCTCGCGGTCAAGCTGCGGTAACTGATCAGCTACCGCAGCTACATGGGCGATACCGGTTACCACGGTGATCGAGTCAGATACCGGATCCAGGCGGGCCACAGTCCCCTGCAGCAGGGAGCGGCCAGCGCCGGTCAGATCGAGGAGAAACTTCGGACGCTCACGACGCGAAAGTGGCCATAAGCGGGTGCCGGCTCCACCGGCAGGGATGATGGCGTGGATTTGGGTCATAGACCAAGCCTAGCGGGTTTAGCTGTCGGTTAAAGCCGCGCCACCCGGGGCAGTTTCAGCTGTGCTTTTCTCTTTAGTAGCAATCGCCATCCAGGCGCTGGTATAAAGCAACACCATGGCAGCTGTGTGCATCCAAATCAACAGCAAAACAATCGTTGAAAACGAGCCTAACAGCGGATTTACACTGCCAGCAATTAAGCCTTGGCTGCTGGCCAGGCGCAGCAGCGTCATAGCGCCAGCCCCCATAAAAGAACCGATCACTAGCACGCGGCGGTTTACATCCACCTTAGCGAGTATAACTATTGCACTTACCACGCCGGCGTCGACAATAAAACCCACTACATAAGCAAACAGCTCTACCAACACAGCAGAACCAGGAATATGTAGGTAACTATCCAGCTCAGTATGCACCGCCACGGCCAAAGCCAGCGCCGCTGAGCTCACGCCTACTTCAACCACCACCACCGCTACCATGGCGGCGTCACGCAAGCGTAAAGCCAAAAAATTTGCCTGCAGCACTGGGGCTGAAAACATAGCCCGCACTCCGCCACGCAAAGCTGCTGGAATTTCCAGCGCCGCAGCCACCAGCGTCACCGTACTAATAAAGGCGGCCACCCCAATACCCTGATTTAGCTCTAGCTGATCCAAACTCACCAGCCCCGAGCTAGAACCATCAGAAATAACCCCAGGCAGTGCCTGGCTAAGCGTTTTAACCAGGGCTTCACGCCAACCCGGAAACACGCTAGAAAGATGTAACAGCGACGAGACCACAATCGTCATAGCCGCAAACAAGCTGATCACGCCGGTATAGGCAATACCGGCCGCCATAATTGCGCCACGCTCAGCCTTAAAACGCATATAGGCCCGGCCAAACGTGGTGGCCTGCCAGCGGGCATAAACCGCTTTACAGGCCACCACAATTTTACGGATAGCTGCTAACACTAGATACGGCCCATACCCGGGGGACGCAAATCCCCAGGGCCACCATAGTTACCGCCAGGGGTAACAATCGTGCCGCTGTGACCAGCGATGATATCTAGCGCATCTTCCAGGCGGCCAATTGCAGCCATATCCCCGGTCAGCTCCACGAAACGGCAAGCTGCCTCCACCTTGGGGCCCATAGAGCCAGCGGGCAAACCCATTTCGCGCAGTCGCATTGGGGTAGCGCGCTTAACCATGCGGGCGTGGGCTGTGCCATAACCTTCGTAGACACCGTCTACGTCGGTGAGGATGATTAGCGCATCGGCTTCCAGGTCTTCAGCTAACACCGCAGCAGTTAGATCCTTGTCAATAACCGCCTCGGCACCTTGCAGCTGACCCTTCTCGTTACGGATCACAGGCACGCCGCCGCCACCAGCACAAATCACCACTGCCCCGGAGTTAACCAGGTTGCGAATCAGGCGGGTTTCAATCACCCGCTGCGGGGCGGGACTGCCCACCACACGGCGGAAGTGCTCGCCGTCGGCCTTAACTACCCAGCCGCGCTCGCGGGCAATGCGCTTGGCGGTTTCCTCGTCATAAACCTCACCCACGAACTTAGTGGGGTTGGCAAAGGCGGGGTCTCCAGAGAGCACCAGGGTTTGGCACACCATGGTGGCCACCTGGCGCCCGGGCAGGGCGTTTTGCATGGCTTGCAGCAGCCAGTAGCCGATCATGCCCTGGGTTTCAGCGCCCAGCGTGTCTAGCGGGTAGGCGCGGCTAAGGCGCTCGTCATTGGCACTTTCCAGGGCCAAGACGCCCACCTGGGGGCCGTTCCCGTGGGTGATGATCAGCTCGTGCTCGGTAGCTAGCTTGGCCAGTTGGGCCGCAGCTAGCTGCACATTAGCAATCTGGATGTCGGCGTCAGGTTTGTCACCACGACGCAACAGGGCGTTACCGCCCAGGGCAACCACAATGCGCAAAGGTCACTCCCCTAGGGTGGCCACCATAACGGCCTTGATGGTGTGCATACGGTTTTCGGCCTGGTCAAAGGCGATGTTCACGTCGCTTTCGAACACGTCGTTGGTAACCTCTAGGGCGTCCAGACCGGTCTTTTCGTAGATGTCGCGGCCCACAGTGGTGTTTAGGTCGTGGAAGGCGGGTAGGCAGTGCAGGAACTTCACGTTGGGGTTGCCGGTCTTGGCTACCAGCTGCGCGTTAACCTGGTAGGGCAGTAGCAGCTTGATGCGCTCGTCCCAAACTTCCTTGGGCTCACCCATGGATACCCACACGTCGGTGTAGAGGAAGTCAACGCCCTTAACGCCTTCTTCTACATTGTCGGTGATGGTGATGCGGGCGCCGGTGGTCTTGGCGATTTCGCGGGCGGCCTCAACTACCTCGTCAGAGTTCTGTAGCTCGGTGGGGGCCACCATGCGCACGTCCATGCCCATCATGGCGCCGGAAACTAGCAGCGAGTTACCTACGTTGTTGCGGGCGTCGCCTAGGTAGGCAAAAGCTACCTCGCTTAGGGGCTTGTCAGAGTGCTCGATCATGGTCAGCTGGTCGGCCAGCATCTGGGTGGGGTGCCAGTCGTCGGTTAGACCGTTCCATACGGGCACGCCAGAAAGCTGGGCTAGCTGCTCTACGTTGGACTGCTTGTCGCCACGGTATTCAATGCCGTCATAGAAGCGGCCTAGTACGCGGGCGGTGTCGGCTACGGATTCCTTGTGACCAATCTGTGAACCGGTGGGCTCCAGGTAGGTTACGTTGGCTCCCTGGTCGTAGGCGCCAACCTCGAAGGAGCAGCGAGTACGGGTGGAGGTCTTTTCGAAGATCAGGGCGATGTTCTTGCCCTTGAGGTGCTGAACCTCGCGGCCTTCCTTCTTAGCAGCCTTGAGTTCAGCGGCCAGGTTTAGCAGGCCACGCCACTCTTCGGGGGTGAAGTCTAGTTCGCGCAGGAAGGAACGACCGTGCAGGGGGTATGCCATGAGTGGCTTCTCCGTTTCTTTGGCTTTAGAGGGTTTGGATTGGTCTAGGGGTGGATTGTGGCCAGTTTTTTACGACGACGCCGCCAGGCGCTTGGCCTTTAACGCCCGGGCGGGTGGTTAACCGGTTATGCCCGCTCGGTGGCCCGATTGACGGGCCACCAACTGGACTTAGACCGGCTGGCGCAGGGTCGGGCAGCTCATGCAGCGCGGGCCACCACGACCACGGCCGAGTTCACTGCCAGGTACGGTGAGCACCTCCAGGCCGCGACTTTGTAGGTAGGTGTTGGTGGCTACGTTACGTTCGTAAGTGACTACGGTGCCGGGGGAAATGGTTAGACAGTTGTTTGCGTCATCCCACTGCTCGCGGGCGGCAGCCAGGGAGTCTTGCGGAGTGGTTAGCACCTCAATGTCGGCTAGGCCCAGGGCGCGAGCGATGACATGGTGCATGTCTTCAGCTGGGTGGGAGACGATAGCCGGGTGCTGGGGGTCATGCCCGGGGGTGATCACCAGGGAGGGGCGCATACCCAGACCCGCGTATTTGGTGAAGGTACCCTCGTTGATCATGGTCATGACCGTGTCTAAGTGCATCTGCGAGCGCACTTTGGGCATGTCTAGGGCCACAATTCGGTTTACCTTGCCTGAGGTAAACAGTTTGCTAGCTAGGATTTCTACACCTTGGGTGGTGGAGCGTTCACCTAGACCAATTAGTACTGCGCCATTACCGATAATCAGTACGTCTCCACCTTCGACGGCGCCGGTGCCGTCCATGGAACCAAAGTTAAATACGGGGAATTCTTCGTTAGCAAACAGCGGGTGCCAACGGTAGATTGCCTGGTAGTTAACGGTTTCACGGCGTCGGGCCGGCAGGCGCATGGAGTTAATGGATACGCCGTTATAGATCCAGCAGGAGGTGTCGCGGGTAAAGAGGTGGTTTACCAACGGCTCTAGGACTAGATCGTCGCCGTCCATGCCAGCAATTACTACTGAGGAGGGGGCGCTAGTGTTTTCTAGTAGCTCGTTCTTAGTTAGGCCGGCCACCAAAATGCGGGCGAGTTCCTCGCTGGGCAGGGTGCTGAAGTGGCTGCGAATGTTGTCTACAGCTAGCGGGCCGAAGGTGGCCGGGGTGAAGGTGTTTTCTAGTACGTGAGTGCGGGCTTCGCTGTTGTCTAGCGATTGGGCCAGCAGATCTTGCATATAAAGTACTTCGACGCCGCGTGAGCGCAGTACGTTTGCGAATTTATCGTGTTCTTCTTGCGCTTCGGCTAGCCACAAAATGTCGTCAAAGAGCAGGTCGTCTTTGTTTTGTGGGGTCAGGCGCTTCATCTCGTCACCAGGGCGGTGCAAGATAACTTGTTCTAGGCGACCAATTTCCGACTCAACAGCTAGAGCCATTTGCATCACTCCTCGGGATTTGACTGTGCCCATAGATACGCTCAGCTCGTCACTGTTTGCACGTTAACGAGGCTTAGACACATGCATTAAGGCCGCATTCCTAGGGCATTATATGTTGCCTCTTCGACCCTAACCAAGAACCCAGATAAGTCAAACCCTTTGCGCTTATAAAGCCAACAAGAAGCAACAATATGGCAAAATATCTACCGTGAGTGACAATACCGCAACCCCCATGCTGGCCCGCCAACGCCAGGACTTCATCATGGATTTAGTTACGCGCAACGGTGGCGTGCGCGTGGCAGAAGTAGTTGAGGCACTGGGCATCTCTGAGATGACTGTGCGCCGCGACATTACCGAGCTGGTTAGCGCCGGCCTAGTAGAGCGCGTCCACGGCGGCGCGGTAGCCGCTGGGCCCAGCTCTATGGAACCGCGCTTTGCCACTAAATCTGAGCAGCATACCAATGAAAAACGCCAAATTGCGCTAGCTGCCGCTAAGCTCGTGCGCCCCCAGGATTCTTTGGCCCTCTCTGGAGGCACCACCACTTTGGCAGTGGCACGCGCGCTAACTGAGTTGGAACATTTTCCAACTTTGACCATCATTACTAACTCGCTGCCGGCAGCTAATTTGCTGTTCGACGCCGCAGATACGGCCCGTGATCAGGGCCACCCTGCCCCCACCGTGATTTTGATTGGTGGTGAGCGCACCCCCTCTGCCGCCTTGGTGGGGCTGACCGGGATTGATGCGCTCTCTTCGCTACGCGTGGAATGGTCGTTTATGGGTACTCACGCTTTCGATGCGCGCGTAGGTTTGATGACCCCGAACCTGTCTGAGGCTGCCACTAACCGTGCGCTGGTGCGTTGTGCGCGCACCACGGTGGCGGTTATGGACGTCTCTAAGTGGGATGCGCTCGGACTGCAATGCTTCTGCTCCCTCGATGACCTGGATGTTTTGATCACCGACCGCTCACCTGAGCCCCAGACCGTGGCCCGCCTGGAAGACCACGGCATTACGCTGACCATTGCGGATTAACTACTAGTGCAGGCTAACTACTAGCGTGGACTGACCATATATGAAGAAGGAGCAAAGATGCTAAACCTGCCCGCTTTAAGCTTTAGTCAGGGCGCTAAGGGTGCCACAGATTTGTTTGTGGCTACCTTTGGCAGCCAGCCTGAGGGGGTGTGGCAAGCCCCTGGGCGCGTCAATGTTATTGGCGAACACACTGACTACAACGGCGGCCTCGCCTTCCCGATCGCCTTACCGCACCGCGCTTTTGTGGCTTTGCGCCGGCGCCCTGACCGCCTGGTACGCCTGGTTTCTTCAGCCGACCCTAGCGATGTGGTGAGCTTGGATTTGGATCAGGTAGCCCCTAAAGGCGAAAACGGTGAGGTCAGTGGCTGGGCTGCTTACCTGGTGGGCGTGGCTTGGGCGCTGGAGCAAGACGGCTTGGGCCCGCTGCCCGGCTTCGATATTGCTCTAGAATCTTGCGTACCACTGGGGGCGGGTTTGTCTTCTTCTGCCGCTTTGGAATGCGCGGTGGCGGTAGCTCTCGACGACGTCGCCGGGCTGGCTTTGGCTGGTCCAACTGATAACCCCTCGGATGTGGGCCGCGAGCGCCTAGCTCGGCTGTGCTGCTTGGCCGAAAATAAGATTGCTGGCGCCCCTACTGGCGGGTTGGATCAGGCGGCGTCACTGCGATGCCGTGCCGGACACGCTTTAGCGCTAGATTGCACTGATTTTTCAGCTGAGCAGGTGCCTTTTAACTTGAGCGAGTCGGGTTTGAGTCTGCTGGTGATTGACACTCGCGCCCCGCACGCGCTGGTTGATGGCCAATATGCCGCGCGGCGCAGTAGCTGTGAGCAGGCTGCAAAGCTGTTGGAAGTGGAGCTTTTGGCTGATTTGGATCCTGAGCAGCTTGACTACAACCTGGAGCTGCTAGCGCAAAGCGCTCGCGAGCAGGGCCTAGAGCAGCAGGTGGACACTTTGGTACGCCGCACGCGCCATGTGGTTAGCGAGATTGAGCGTACGGAAAAGCTCATTGAGCTGCTGCAAACTCAAGATTTAACTGATGCGGCCGCACTAGCTGAGGTTGGCCAGTTAATGAATGCTTCGCATGACTCGCTACGCTATGACTATGAAGTGACTGTAGGCGAGTTGGATACGGCGGTTGAGGCAGCCCGCGCTGCTGGAGCTATTGGGGCGCGTATGACTGGCGGTGGTTTTGGTGGCTCTGCCATTGCCTTGGTACGCACCCAGGAGTTGGAGCAGGTAGCCCAGGCTATTGCGCAGGCCTTCGCTAAGGCTGGTTACCGTGAGCCGGCCTTTTTGCAGGCCGAGCCCGGCCCGGGAGCCGGCGGCTTAGACTGAATCGAGCTAATCGAGCTCTCCGTAATAGTGCATACGTGCACTATCATGGATTTATGGCTCGGTTTCGGCGGGAAGATGCGCCGTCCCTGGTACGTGAGGCACGCAGGGACGCGTCTCTTACGCAGGCAGAGCTGGCGAGGTTGACCGGAATGAGTCAGTCAACCCTTGCACAGATTGAGTCTGGTAAGCGTGCTGTGTCTGCTGAAATGCTTGAGCGTATCTTGCGTATGGCAGACTATCGGCCCTCTGTGCCACTGGCCCGCCATGCTTCCTCGATCAGTAGCTACGCCAAGGAACGAGGCCTTGAGGCTCTGCGTGTCTTTGGCTCTATCGTTCAGGGAACGGATGGCTTCGAGTCGGATATTGATCTGATCGGCACCCCAAGCCGTGATTTATCACTGTTTGAGTTGGCGGATATCGCCGCATACACAAGCGAGCTAACCGGTTTTCCTACCGAAGTCCACACGGATACGCATGTGCCTGCAGCCTTACAACAGGCAATTGACGAAGCCATGCCGGTTGAGAACTGTACTATTTGATGAACTTGCTTGCCAGGCTATGTACTTGCTTTACTTCCCGGCTTTGCAAGCTCCACGTGCCCAGCTGCGCTGCAACCAAGTCTGGGAATTTCTTACTAATATCCCGCAAGGCATTTCCCACAGACTTGCGAACGTACTCGCTGCTATCACTTCGAAGCCGCGATAGTCTCTCGATTGCTTCACATGGGTTATCTCTGAAGTACGGACGACTCGTCCAAATCCGTAAACCTTCAGTAACGGCTCGCCGCACATGTGGGCGAGAATCATTCAACCACTCGTCGATAACACCCAGTGCTTGCTCATATCCCCTGGTCGCACAGAACTCATCGACAGCTTTGGCAAGAACCTCTTGAACCCTCCAACTGTCATCCTTGGAGACTTCATCTCTGAGGAAGTTTAAAATCTCTTCCTCTTGTGACAGGTGTCCTAGCAGGAATACTGCATACATACGCACCTGGTAAACCTGGGACCGATAAGCCAGGTGGGCAAGTGCCTTAGCGTGTTCTCGGTCAAATGAGTGGTAGTCAGCCTGCGCGCGCCGCTGTTATTCTTTGAAGCCTCTCTCAATAAGCGCGAGCTCACGCTCTAGCTGCATAACATACTCGTTCATAGAAATTGGCGCCTCTCAGGACAAAACCTCACAAGCTGCCTCCAGGATACGCCGGTAGAGGCGTTAATAAGTGGTGGTGGCGCAGCCTTAAGGCTGCGCCACCACCACTATTGTGTGTAGCTGCTTTGCAGGCGCCGCCTAGCGGCGCTAGCTTGTAGCTGGAGCTAGCTAAGTAGTGCTAAGCAGGTGCTCACTTCTTCTGGTATACGCGCACGTAGTCAACACTCATGTCCTGACCGTTGACATACTGCTTTTCGATGTAGCCACCAGCCTGGTTGTAGCGTCCCTCCAGGAAGTTACCGCCTACACCGTGGTTAAGCAGCAGGTAGAAGTTCTTGTCAAAGGGCATGAGGCCATTGGCGTGAGTACCGCGCAGCGGGCCCTTGATTTCGTGGGTCTTTACGCCGTCGATGTAGTAGGTCAGCTTATTGGGCTCCCACAGCAGACCGTAGGTGTGGTAGCCATCTTGGGTGTTGATTCCAAAGTGCTTCTTGTTCCAGTTGTTGGACTGGTCGCGCTTACCCTTGTCCTTGCTAAACCAGTGCGCAGTGGACTGCACAAACTGGGGGTCGTAACCCTTGGATTCAAAGACGTCAATTTCACCAGAGTGCGGCCAGGCACCATAAGTCTTGTCCTGAGCCAGTAGCCAGAAGCTAGACCAGGAAGAGTGGCCCTTGGGCAGCTTGATACGGGCCTCATAGTAGCCGTACTTGAAGTACTTCTTGTCGCGCGAGCGCAGCATGGCAGAGGTGTAACGACGGCTCTGAATGCAGTTTTTGCCAGTCTTAACCTTCTGACCACCACATACGTTAGTTTGTACACCACCCTTCTCGTAGTAGGCCACCAGGTGCAGTGAGCCATCCTTAACGTAAAGGTTGCGGGGCTGGTCCTTGTAAACCATCTGCATATTGTCACCCCAGGCGCCAGTGGCAGGATCCCAGTTATTACGGTCTAGCTGGGTGCCTTCAAACTCATCACTCCACACCAGGCGGTACCTGGCAGGCACATAGGGGCTGTTAGCAGCCTGAGCCTCCTGGGGGCCCACCAGGTTCAGACCAGCCACAGCAGTAACCAGTGCCGTCAATGCTGCAAACTTGCGCAGCCAACCTCGGCGCAACACACGCTTCTGCTTCACTTAAATCTCCATCATCATCTAACCACAGTCACCAGCCTGTGGCACTTGGCGTAAAAACGACCAGAAAACTTGATCGCCGCGTTATGGAAATGAGATTAAAGTTGGTTTCTGCATGGATCCTGGGAAACTTTGACAACTATTCTGAGGTGGGGATACATCCCCATGCCCAACCATCAAGTAAGATTCTCATTAGTACTTACGTCCCGAACAGGTAAGGATGCCCATTGTGAAGCGTTACTTACTAACTAGTTTAAAAGTTCTGCTGGCCCTGGTTGTGACAGCAGCACTAGTAAAACTCGCATTCTTTCCAGACAGCGAGCAAACCACGCCCACCACAGCGCAAACAGGTTTTTCAGTTAGCACCCCGCTAGTTACCGTCACCAAAGCTGACGTTAAATCCGCCGTCGACATTGACGGCCAAGTAGTTGCCGACGCCCCCACCCAAGTGCCAGCCACCTCCGTGGGCACCGTAGCGCGCCTCTACTTTGACAACGGCGCTGCGGTTACCTCCGGTGAACCCATCTTGACCATCAAGAAAACCGAAACCGTAACCACCACCGACAATGGCTCTAATGGGTCTAACGGCGCAAACGGATCTAGTGACTCTAAGGGTGCCAACGGATCTAGTGACTCTTCAGATTCGGACTCCAAAGCTGACACCACCCCCAAAACCACCGAAAAAGTCACCTACATTGATGTCTACGCCCCCACCACCGGCACCATCAACTACTCGGTGATTAAAGACCAAGAAACCACGGTAGGCACCTCCATCGCCTCCATCTCCACCGGCACCTACAGCGCCACCGGCACCATCAGCGCTGCTCAGCAGTACCAGCTGACCCAGGCCCCCACCAGCGCCACGCTCACCATCAAATCCGGGCCGGCGCCGTTTGCCTGCGGCAACCTAAAAATTGGCACTGGAACAGCCAGTTCCTCATCTAACTCCACTGCCGCCCCTAAAGATACCGCCGACGCCGCTAGCGGCGACGCCACCACCGTACAGGTACGCTGCGCCGTCCCCGCAGACAAGAAAGTATTCCCAGGCCTGAAAGCCACCATCTCTATCGCCGTCGGCGAAGCTAAAGGGGCCCTGACCGTGCCCCTAACCGCCGTGCAAGGCAACTACGCAACCGGCAAGGTGTGGGTTGTGCCCGACCCATCCAAGCCCACCAAAACCGTAGAAACCACCGTCAAACTGGGCATTAACGACGGCAACCAGATTGTAGTTACCTCCGGGCTTAAAGAAGGCGACTCCATCTTGCAGTTCGTGCCCGACCAAGACGTAGACAAAACCGGCAAACCCAACAGCTGCGACCCTGACGGGACCTGCTATGACTCAGCCGGTAAGGAAATTAAGTGAGCGCCCTGATCGAGCTGGAGTCAATCGCCCGCTCCTTCATAGTTGACGACGCTGAACTGAAAATCCTCACCGATATCAACCTGCGCGTTGAGGCCGGCCAACACATTGCCATTGTGGGGCGCTCAGGTACTGGTAAATCCACCCTGCTCAACATCATCGGCATGTTGGATACCCCCTCCAGCGGCGAATACCGCTTCAACGGGGCGAGCGTTAACCGGCTAGGTGAGGCCGCCCGCGCCAAAGTACGCGGAGGTGGATTTGGGTTCATTTTCCAATCCTTCAACCTCATCAACGGGCTAACCACCACCGAAAACGTCTACACCCCGCTGCTCTACGCCAGCGGCTCGCAGTTTTGGACCCGCAAAACCCGTGCCAAGCAGCTACTTGAAGCGGTAGGGCTGGAAAGCAAAATAGATCAATCCATTGAGCGTCTTTCCGGCGGTGAGCAGCAGCGGGTAGCTATCGCCCGCGCGCTAAGCCGCCGCCCCCAGGTGATCTTGGCTGACGAGCCCACCGGCGCCCTGGATGTACACACCGCCGCCAGTGTTATGGATCTACTTGAAAAACAGTGCCATGAAAGCGGGGCGGCACTAATCGTGATCACCCACGATCTGGCTGTAGCCGCCCGCGCCCAAATGGCCTACCAGTTAGCAGACGGGTGCCTGCACCCCATCGATATCAGGCAGGGGCTGGCATGAGCCTAATCATTGGTTCCCTCATTGAAGCCTGGACCCAGCTGCGTATCTCTAAACTGCGTGTGCTGCTGTCCCTGGTGGGTGTAGCCGCCTCAGTGGCCGCCATGACCTTCGTAATTGCCCTCGGGCAAGTCTCAGTCATAGTCATCCAAAACGAGATGGCCCGCTACTCCGGCTATCCCGGCACAGTTAGCGTGCAGATAAGCCCCAGCAGTGGTGAAAGTGACGGCGCTGACGAGAGCCAAGCCACCAACTCTGACAGCGCGGGCGGGGTAACCCAGCAGGCCAGCGCCTCCCAGGCACACAAAGTCTCTAAATCCATGAATGACTTTGTTAAACGCTACAAGGTGCAGGCCGCCGCCACCTCTTATGAAACCAACATCAGGTTCATGTTCCCCTTTGGCCCCCAACGGGTCAACACCACCGTGGTCAGTGCCAGCTACAACAAGGTGGTGCCGGTAAGCCTGTCGCAAGGGCGCTGGTTTAGCCAGGCAGACACTAAAAACCTGGCCACCCCCATAGTGGTAAATAAGGCGTTTGCTAAAGAACTAGGCATTGAGACCCTCAGCGCCCCCTTCACAGTGCAATCTTTCACCCCTTCACGCACTTCCTTCACGATTGTGGGTATCACTGCGGAAAAAGACTCACCTAACTGCTATGACGACGAAAACGGCAAGCAGGTGTGCACCAAGGAATATAAGGCCTATGTGTTGCGTGATCCTTTTGAAGCTAGCCTTACCGACGCCGCCACCGCCCCCGTACCCACGTTAAATATGTATGTGGGACGCGAGCAGGTCAGCAAAATGCAGGCCCTAGCTAAACGCGAATTTGGGGCCCAGTTTGGCGCCAAAACCGTGCAAGTAAACTCCAATATTGACACTGGCGCCAGCAATAGCTCCATGCGCACCTTCACCCTGGTGGTATCCGCTGCCGGCGTGTTCATGATGGTGCTAGGCGCGCTGGGGCTGATCAACGTCTCTATTGTGACAGTGCGTCAACGTATCCATGAGATCGGGGTGCGCCGCGCCTTTGGGGCCAGCAGCTGGCGCATTTTCTTCTCAATCATGCTCGAATCGGTGGTGGCCACAGTGGTGGCCGGCATCGTGGGTATTGCGATATCTATCCTGGCGCTACGGTTTGTGCCACTGGGCCCAATCTTAGGGATCCAAACCGATGCACCCACCCCCGCCTACCCCTTCAGCGCTGCCCTAATCGGTTTAGCAGCAGCCACCGGCGTGGGCGCCCTGGCAGGTATCATCCCCGCCTGGGTGGCTATGCGTATCAAACCCATTGACGCCATCCGCTTCTAAAAACCTAAGCGCGCGCTGAGGCGCGCGCTTAGGTTTAGTTGGTGCCCGTCCAGGGGTGCATAAATGCGGCCAGGGCTGCGCACCCAGCGATGGCCGTGATGGCCGCTCTAGCTTTCTAGGGCGTAGCTAACCTCCAGCGGAGCGTGGTCTGACCAACGCTCGGCGTAGCTTGGCGCGCGGCCAATAGTAAAATCTTGTGCCTGCTTCGCCAGGGCCGGGGTGGCCACCTGGTAGTCAATACGCCAACCAGTGTTGTTATCAAAAGCCTTACCGCGCTGAGACCACCAAGTGTAAGGCCCCTGCGCATCTGGCCCAGCCAGTTGGCGCTGCACATCCACCCAACCCTGGCTAAACCAACCCTCCAGGTGGGCGATTTCCTCATCCAACACACCCGCAGTCTTGTTGTGGTTAGGCTTCCAGTTCTTAATGTCCTTCTCGCTACGCACCACATTAAGATCGCCCGCCATTAGCGCCTGCGGCCCACCTGCAGCAGCACGCTCAAACAGCTGGCTCATGCGCTCATCAACCAACTCCAGGTGAGCATACTTCTGCTCCATCTTGGGGGTACCCACCTCGCCAGAGTGAATATAGGCGCTAACCACCGTCAGCTGCTGGCCAGCGGGCAAAACCAAATCCGCCTCCAACCAACGCCCCGAATCGACGTCAGGCTCCAAAGTGCCAGGGCGAGCCACGCCGTCGCGCACCTGCGCCACCTGGATGCCACTGCCCTCACGCACCGCAACCGCCACGCCCGCGCGGCCCTTAATCCGGCACGGCAACACGTGGGCCTCATAGCCGGGCAGCAAACTCGCTGCAATCTCGCTATCAGCACGCACCTCCTGCAACAGCAACACCTGCGGGGCGCTTTGCTCCAGCCACTGGCCCATACCTTTACGGGCAGCGGCCCGAATCCCATTAACGTTGACGGTAACAATACGCATAAACCAAGAATAGCTAAGCCCGCCCTAACCAGGGCGGTAGACCCGGCGGGCGCAGTTAATGCGGTGATTAACCCGGCGCGGGCACAAATATGACGGCAGGCCCAGCACGCGGGCGCTTAGCGGGCCGACAGGGCCGGCGCAGGCGGAAAATAGGGCGCCAAGCCCCGCGCGCTTAACCACGCACACACTTAAACGCGATAATTAACCCAAACCAGCCACCCAGCTAAGGAACAAAACATGCGCGGAATTCATGCCTATATCAGTGGACGCGTGCAAGGCGTGGGCTTTCGCTACAGCTGCCACCAAGAAGCCCTCAAATATAAGCTCTCCGGTAACGTCCGTAATCTCGACGACGGCAGGGTTGAGGTATGGGCAGCCGGTGACAGTGCGCTAATGGCTAGGTTCATCACCTGGCTAGGGCGAGGTCCACGCTGGGCCGCAGTTACCGATGTGGAGCTGCGCGAGCTTAGCCAGGTGCAAACCGAACTGCTACGCCGCCAAGGCGAATTCAAATACGGCAACTAAGTTGGCGCAGGCCAGCTCCGGGGCACAAAACCTGCACGAAAGCGCGGTAGGATCGCAGGCATGCGACAGCATCACCAGGCCTCCTTCGAAGACCTACCCATCGACGAGGACTACCACACTCCCCCGCGCTCGCGGCGTCGGCTCTGGGTGGGGGCGGCCATCACCATAATTGCGGCGCTATGCCCGCTACTGGCGCAGCTGCCCGTGCTAAACAACCTGTCCACCACACTCTGGCTGCTTTCCCTGCCGCTGTGCTTTGTAGGGGTTGCGCTAATCGCCTCCTACCTGCACCACCGCTACAACAAGCCCTAAAGGCCACCAGCTAACTGGCGCTGGGCAGTTTCCACCACATTAGCTAGCAGTAGCGCGCGAGTCATGGGGCCTACCCCGCCCGGGTTAGGTGACAGGGCACTAGCTACGTCGTCGACGCCGTCAGCCACATCCCCGCAGATACGGGCCTTACCGTCAGCGCCAACCACACGGCTGACCCCCACATCGAGCACCACCGCGCCAGGCTTGACCATATCGGGAGTAATAATCCCGGCCACGCCAGCGGCACTAATAATGATGTCTGCGCGGCGAGTGTGGCTGGCCAGATCACGCGTGCCCGTGTGGCAGACATCCACCGTGGCATTGACCTCGCGCCTACCCAGCAGCAAACCAATCGAGCGCCCCACAGTTACGCCCCTACCCACCACGCAAATATCCTGGTTGGCCAGGGAAATACCGTTACGAACCAGCAGCTCAATACAGCCGCGCGGGGTGCAAGGCAGGGGCGAATCAATAGGGCCACTGACCCGCAACACCAGGCGCCCCAGGTTAGTGGGGTGCAAGCCGTCAGCGTCCTTAGCCGGATCAATGCGCTCCAACACGGCGTTAGTGTCAATGCCGCGCGGCAAAGGCAGCTGCACAATATAGCCGGTGCAGGCAGGGTCAGCATTTAGCTGATCCACCGCCGCCTCAATCTGGGCCTGGGTGGCCTCAGCGGGCAGATCAACACGGATAGAGTTAATCCCCACCTCGGCACAGTCGGCGTGCTTGCCGGCCACATACTTCACGCTACCAGGGTCGCTGCCCACCAGCAGCGTACCCAGGCCGGGCACAACTCCCGCCGCACGCAGCTGCTCCACGCTAGCGCGCAGCTCAGCCTTAATCTGTCCGGCAATCAGCTTGCCATCCAGCACCCGCGCGCTACCGGCCCAAGGCGCCCTCACTGCACCAGGCCCGGGTAGAGCGGGAAGGCCTTAGTCAGGTTAGTAACCCGCCCGCGCAGCTTCTCTAGCAGCTCCTGGCTGACATTGCCGGTGGCGCCAGCCTTAAGCACAGCCGCAATAATCTCGGCTACCTCACTAAACTCGCCAGCGCCAAAGCCGCGCGTAGCCAAAGCCGGGGTGCCAATACGCAGGCCAGAGGTTACTCGCGGCGGGCGCGGGTCGAAAGGCACCGCGTTACGGTTAACCGTGATACCAATCTGTGCCAGCAGATCCTCAGCCTGTTGCCCATCTAGCGCACTGTCACGCAGGTCAACCAGCACCAGGTGCACGTCAGTGCCGCCGGTAACCACCTGGATGCCGGCGCTGCTAACGTCGTCAGCTAGCAGGCGCTGGGAGATCAGCTGCGCCCCCTGCAAGGTGCGACGCTGACGGTCCACAAATTCCTCAGTGCCCGCAGCCTTCATAGCCACCGCCTTAGCAGCAATCACGTGCATCAGCGGACCACCCTGCTGACCAGGGAACACTGCCGAGTTAAGCTTCTTACCCCACTGCTCGCCCCGGTTAGACAGCAACATACCCGAACGCGGCCCAGCCAGGGTCTTGTGCACGGTGGTGGAAACAACGTCCGCATACGGCAGCGGTGAGGGGTGCAGGCCCGCCGCCACCAGGCCGGCAAAGTGCGCCATATCCACCCACAGGGCAGCGCCAACCTCGTCAGCAATCTCGCGGAAAGCCGCAAAGTCCAGGTGGCGCGGGTAAGCCGACCAGCCAGCAATAATCACGCTGGGTTTTTCAGCCTTAGCCACGGCGCGCACCTGATCCATTTCAATGCGCATCGATTCACGATCCACCTCATAGGCGGTGGCGTGGTAAACCTTGCCGGAGAAGTTAATCCTCATGCCGTGGGTTAGGTGACCGCCGTGAGCAAGGCTCAGGCCCAAAATAGTGTCACCGGGCTGAGCCAGAGCGTGCAGCACGGCAGCGTTAGCCTGGGCCCCCGAGTGCGGCTGCACATTGACCCACTGGGCCCCAAAAACAGCTTTGGCACGCTCAATGGCCAGGTTTTCGGCCTTGTCTACCTCCTCGCAGCCGCCGTAGTAGCGTCGGCCCGGGTAGCCTTCCGCGTACTTGTTGGTTAGCACGCTGCCTTGGGCCTGCAGTACTGCGCGGGGCACAAAGTTTTCACTGGCGATCATCTCTAAACCGTCGCGCTGGCGCTCCAGCTCCGCGTCAAGGATAGCTGCGATCTCAGGGTCGAATTCTTGCAGGGTCTGGTCTGTAAGTGACATGGTCCACCTTAAGGTCTGGTCCGGTTTTAGGGGTTTAGCTGCGGTTTTGCTGCCAGTTTTGGCCAGGGCCACAGCTGCGGTTTTTAGGGTGTTTTTAGCCGACGACGGCGCGGCGACGGCACGAGTCCAGCCAGGCTTCAATTAGGGGCTGGTCTACTGCGGCAATTGTGGGCACCACCAAAATACCCGGGTCGGTAGCAAAGGCGCGCTGACGTGAAATCTGCATAGCAGCGATGCCGCCGCCACGGGCGGCGGCTACCCCGTTAATGGAGTCCTCCAGCACCACTGCGTTAGCGCGGCCTACCCCGAACTTGTGTAGTGCCAGTTCATAGGGGTCCGGCCAGGGCTTGCCCAGCTCTGAGTCTTCACCGGAAACCACCAGGTCAACTACGCCTAGTGCGTCAGCTACCGGTTCAATCACGCCGCGCGGCGAAGCCGAAACAATAGCAATCTTGATGCCGGCCTCATGTAGGGCGTGTACTAGCTCCTGGGCGCCCGGCTCAAACGGGGGTGCTTCAGCAATGCGCTGAGCTACCTGCTTGGCCACAATCGCATAGAACTCATAGCCACCGGCCAGGTCCTTTACCGTGCCCAGCTCCACCATCAAGTTGGCAGTAAAGTCACGTGAGGCTCCACGCATCTTTTCACGCGTTTGCTGGTCAATGAGCACCCCTCGCTTTGCGCATTCTGAGCGCAAAAACTCTTCCCAGATGATCTCTGAATCCACCAGGGTGCCGTCCATGTCAAAAAGCACCGCTGCTAGGTTAGTCATGCGTGATCCTCACTTTAAATTGGGTGCCGACGTAGTCGCTATAGTCACATCTTAAAGGGCGCAGGCAATTTAACGCAGCAACTAAGCCGCTAATGCCTGCGCCCTTAAAACCAAGAACTACTTAACCAGTTGCGAACTACTTAACCAGCTGCCCGGCGCGGTAAACCTTAACCGGGTTCAGGTCACAGTCGGTCACCACTACGTCGGCAATCAGCCCGGCGACCAGCTCGCCACGGGCGGGGTCACCTAGGATCTCGGCGCCCTGCACGCTGGCGGCGTAGACGGCGTCCTCTAGCGCCACCCCGCCGTGCCAGGTGGTGCGCACCACGTCAATCAGGTGGGCGGTGCCGCCAGCAATCGCCCCGCCTTCGGTTAGGCGAGCTACGCCGTCGGCCACAGTAACCGGCTGAGAGCCCAGCACATAGGAGCCGTCAGCCATACCCGCCGCAGCCATAGCGTCTGTGATCAGCACCAGGTTGGCCGGCCCCAGTGTGTCGAATAGGTCGCGCACGATAGCTGGCGCCAGGTGTACGCCGTCGCCAATGAGCTCAGCAATAACCTCGCCGCGCTGGGCCCCAGCCACCACCTCGGGCACGGGGCCCGGGTCACGGTGGTGGATGGGACGCATCCCGTTAAACAGGTGGGTGGCGGTGGCGCGCTCTGAACGCACCGGCTTGTCGGTGGCTAGACGCGACCAAATACGTCGATCGGTTTCTTCCAGGCAGCGGCGTACCGGCTCGGCGCCAGAGTCGCTGTGTCCAAAGGAGGGCAGCGCCCCGCCCTCAAGCAGGGCCTCGATTACACCGTCGTCACCTAGCAGGCCCGGTTTTTCGGGGGCAACGGTCATGGTGACCACGTGCCCGCGCCCCAGTTGCAGCAACTCACGGGTTAGTTCAGCGTCAGGGTCAATGATGTAGGTAGGATCCTGGGCGCCGCAGCGCTCAACTGAAACGAATGGGCCCTCATAGTGGATGCCGGCAATCTCGCCCTCATCAGCCAAATCCGCCAGTAACTTGGTGCGTTCACGCAACACCTCGGGGCTGGCAGTGACGCAGGAGGTGACGATGGTGGTGGTGCCGTGACGGCGGTGCTCAAGCACGGCGGTCATGGCCTGCTCGCGGGTAGTGGCGTTGGGGAAAGATTCCCCGCCACCGCCGTGGCAGTGTACGTCGATTAGACCCGGCAGTAGGTAGCCACCCTCGGGAGCAGGGCTGGCTTGCTGAAGTTCGCGGGCAAAACCGGCAGCTGCGGCCTGCTCAGCTTCCCCCACCCACAGCAGGTGTGAACCGTTAACAACGACTAGGCCGTCTAACAGGATGGTTTCGGGTAGTACAACTCGCCCGCGTAGGGCGAAACTGGCTTCTTTGCTCATGTGCCTAGTTTATCTGCCCTTTGTGCGCTTTTAGAGCGTTAAAGTCCCTGTTAAAAGTGATTTTTGAGCTACTTAATGGCGCCCTGTTAGAACAAGCGTGAGTCGGCGTCGTCCATACCGCGCATAGCGTCATAGTCTAAGATCAGACAAGTGATGCCGCGATCTTCAGCCAATGTGCGGGCCTGGGGTTTGATACTTTGGGCGGCGAACACAGCCTTGACTGGGGCCAGTAGCGGGTCACGGTCTAGCAGCTCACGGTAGCGGGTTAGCTGCTCGACGCCGTCGATTCCGCCTACGCGCTTAATTTCTACGGCCACGGTGTGGTCATCAGCGTCTTTAGCCAAAATGTCTACCGGGCCGATGGCGGTGTAGTACTCGCGGCGGATCAGGCGGTGGCCGGGGCCTAGCAGCTCAATTTGCTGGGCTAACAGTTCTTGCAAGTGGGCTTCCACGCCGTCTTTAGTCAGTCCAGGCTCTGCCCCTAGCTCTTCGTTGACGTCGGCATATACCTGGTAGATACGGATGCGCAGGCGGTCATCAGTTTTGGCAGAGCGCACGTCTAGCAGCTGCACTACCCCGGCCTGCTCATGCTCAGCGTCGATGTCTAGTTCTTCCACGCTTAGCGGGGGCATCATCCAGTTAAGGGGCTTGTAGGAGCCGCCGTCGGAGTGAATTAGCACTGAGCCGTCGGCTTTAAACATGATTAGCCGCTTGGCTTTGGGCAGGTGGGCGCTTAGGCGGCCAGAGTAATCAACAGAGCAGTCAGCAATCAGCAAGCGCATTGGATAACCCAATCATTTACACCCAAAATCATCCTTCACAGGTGATTTTTCCATGGGGTTTTATAGGGAAGGGACGAAATGTCAGTTTTTGTGTAGTGTTTAGTATGCCTTGAAACTATACATAGCCGCCTGCACGCGGGGCAGCTGAATCGGCCCAGGCCACCAGCGCTGAATGGAATTCTTCAGCCATAGCCAGCTCATATGAGGTCTGCCCGTAGGTGAGAGTCACTTCCACCACGCTGCCGCCATTAACTCGACGACGCGGCTGGCTTAACTCCACAAACCTGCGTTCAATGCGCAGGCGCGGGCTAGGTGAGGCGGACACGATGCGATACCAGTCAAGGGTTTCACTACGCATCTGGGCGATTCCGCCCATCCAACCAGATTTAACGGCTAGCGCACACTCGAAAGCCCCCACTCGGGCAGATAGCGTACGCAGACGAACAAAAAACAGTACTAGCGCGATTAGCGCCGCAACCAGTGCAATTAGACCCCATACCCAGACAGCGTGCATGGGCACTAGTCTAGGTCGTCACCATCCAAAGCAGCGAGAGCGACGTGCTCAACCTTAGTATCTACTTCGATGCTTTCGACATCGAGGCTGCCAACTTCGTCCTCACCCACAGCGTCAGCGGCCACGGTGACCTGGTCATGGTCAACTGAACAGAATCCCCCACGCACATGCACACGGTAGGGCTTATCGCCCTCCACCTGCACATATCCGTCACCAAGAAGGGCCAGCACCGGGGCGCGGCCAGGTAGTACACCCAGTGCGCCGGTGACGGTGGGCAGCGAAACGCTGTCTGCCTGCCCGCTGAATACCTGCCTGCGCAGGGAGACAATCTCAACGTTTAGCTTGCTCACTTTTTTCTCCTGGCTTGGTTAATTTACTGCCGTTACGTCACTGGGGCGTCACTTAATTTCCGACGACGCCGCCCGCCGCGCTACCGGAGCTAGACTGCCGGGGCTGCGGGCGCCGTCGCCGTCCCGCCCAGGTGACCCCAGGCGGGACGTAAGCCAACTACTTAGTCAGCTCGTGAGCGCGGCGCTCTAGATCTTCGATGCCACCGATGTTGAAGAATGCCTGCTCAGGCACGTGGTCGTAGGTACCTTCACAGATAGCCTTGAAGGCGGCCACAGTCTCAGACAGGGGCACGGTAGAGCCGGGAACACCGGTGAACTTTTCAGCCATGTAGGTGTTCTGGCTCAGGAACTGCTGGATACGGCGGGCGCGCGCAACCGTAACCTTGTCTTCTTCACTGAGCTCATCAACACCCAAGATGGCGATGATGTCCTGCAGCTCCTGGTTCTTCTGCAAGATGGACTTAACCTGGGTGGCCACCTCGTAGTGTTCCTTACCCACATAACGCGGGTCCAAAATACGTGAGGTAGAGGTTAGCGGGTCCACAGCCGGGTACAGACCACGTGAAGCAATTTCACGCGAAAGCTCGGTGGTGGCGTCCAGGTGAGCGAAGGTGGTGGCCGGAGCCGGGTCGGTGTAGTCGTCGGCGGGCACGTAAATAGCCTGCAGCGAGGTGATGGAGTGACCACCTGCAGAGGTAATACGCTCCTGCAACTGACCCATTTCATCAGCCAGGTTGGGCTGGTAACCCACAGCGGAGGGCATACGGCCCAGCAGGGTGGAAACCTCAGAACCGGCCTGGGTGAAACGGAAGATGTTGTCGATGAACAGCAGCACGTCCTGGTGCTGTACATCACGGAAGTATTCCGCCATGGTCAGGGCGGTTAGGGCCACGCGCAGACGGGTGCCCGGGGGCTCGTCCATCTGGCCGAATACCAGGGCGGTCTTATCGAACACCCCGGCTTCACCCATTTCGACGATCAGGTCGTTACCCTCACGGGTACGCTCCCCCACACCGGCGAATACGGACACACCACCGTGGTCCTGGGCCACACGCTGAATCATTTCCTGAATCAGCACGGTCTTACCCACACCGGCACCACCGAATAGACCAATCTTTCCACCCTGCACATAGGGGGTTAGCAGGTCGATAACCTTAATACCGGTTTCGAACATCTGAGTCTTGGACTCTAGCTCGTCGAAGGCCGGGGGCTGGCGGTGGATAGGCCAACGCTGGGAAACCTCGAAGTGCTCGCCTTCCTTGAGGTTTAGCACCTCACCGGTCACGTTGAACACGTGGCCCTTGGTGATGTCACCTACCGGCACAGAGATAGGGGCGCCGGTGTCGATTACCTGGGCGCCACGCACCAGACCGTCAGTGGGCTTAAGCGAAATTGCACGCACAATGTTGTCACCCAGATACTGGGCTACTTCCAAAGTTAGGGTGGAGGTAACCCCATCTAGGGTTAGATCCGTGTGCAATGCGTTGTACATCGCCGGTAGTCCGTCCGGCGGGAACTCAATGTCTACTACGGGGCCGATGATGCGGGTAATACGCCCGGTAGCCCCGGTGTTTGGGTAATTAGCCATTTATCGTTCTTCCGTGTTCTATCTGGGCGTTTACTTTCCCGCCAGGGCGTCAGCACCGGAAACAATTTCGGTGATTTCCTGGGTGATTTCACCCTGTCGAGCGGCGTTTGCCAGACGGGTGTAAGTAGTGATGAGTTCTTCGGCGTTGTCGGTGGCCGTGTGCATGGCACGCTGACGGCTAGCCAGCTCACTGGCGGCGCTTTGCAGCAGCGCGTCATTGATACGGCTGGCCACATAGCGCGGCAGCAGAGCGTTGAGTACTTCCGCGCTGGAAGGCTCAAACTCATACAGCGGCATGGCGGTAGTTTCTTCAGCGTGGAAACGCTCCTGGGTGGCGGCCACGTCTTCACGGACCAGTTCACCGGGACCTTCCACATCCACTACGCGCAGCGGCAGCATACGGCGTACTTCCGGCACCTGGGTAACCATGGTTTTGAACCGCGTAAAGACGATGTGCACTTCGCTTACGGCACCGTCTTCAGGTTTAGCCAGGAAGGTGCTGAGCAAAGTTGCCGAAATATCGTCAATCATTTGCGGGCTGGGACGGTCAGACTCGCCCACCCAAGATTTTTCTACCGGACGGTCGCGGAAGGAGAAGTAGCCTTGCGCGCGGCGACCACAGGTGTAGATCACCGGCTCTTTGCCCTCTTCAACCAGGTGCTCGATGAGTCGTTCACTTTCACGCAGGATGGTGGCCGAGTAAGCCCCAGCCATACCGCGGTCAGAGGTAACCACCAGCACCGCTACCCGATTGGTGTCGGTGCGTTCACGGGTAATGGGGTGGTCCAAGCCCGAGTAGGAGGCTACTGCCGCCACTGCGCGAGATAGCGCCGCATTGTAGGGGCCCGAGCTCTGGGCGGCATCGCGGGCCGCGCCAATGCGCGAGGCAGCGATTAGCTCCATAGCCCTAAAGACCTTTTTCAGGGTTCGGGTGGAGTTAATCCTCTGCTTATAGACGCGTTGTGCTCCAGCCACCTCAGCCTCGCTTGACTTCGATCTGCTCTACGGTGCGCTCAGCAGCAGGGGCATCCTCAAGCTCAGCCACCTCGGCGTCTAGCAGTGCGCCGTCGCCCATGAAGGTGGTACGGAAAGCCTCAACGGCCTTACGCAGCTTGTCTTCAGTCTCATCGGTCAGCTGACCGGTGGTGGCGATGGTTTCTAGTACGTCGGTTTCAGAGTGCAGGTAGTTGAGCATCTCCTTCTCGAAACGAGATACGTCCTTAAGGGCGACGTCGTCGAGGTAACCATTGGTACCTGCCCACACACTGGCTACCTGGTCCTGGACCTTGTAGGGGGTGTACTGGGGCTGCTTTAGCAGTTCCATCAGGCGAGCGCCACGGGTGAGCTGGGCGCGCGTGGCGGCGTCCAGGTCGGAGGCGAACATGGCGAAAGCCTGCATGGAGCGGTACTGGGCCAGGGTGATCTTGAGGGTACCGGAGACCTTCTTCATGGCCTTAATCTGTGCGGCACCACCCACACGGGATACCGAGACACCTACGTCAACAGCCGGGCGCTGGTCAGAGTTGAACAGGTCGGACTGTAGGAAGATCTGGCCGTCAGTAATGGAAATTACGTTGGTGGGGATGTAGGCCGAAACGTCGTTGGCTTTGGTCTCGATGATGGGCAGACCGGTCATGGAGCCGCCACCGAGGTCATCGGATAGCTTGGAGCAACGCTCTAGCAGACGAGAGTGCAGGTAGAAGACGTCGCCGGGGTAGGCTTCACGGCCCGGGGGACGACGCAGCAGCAGCGACACTGCACGGTAGGCTTCAGCCTGCTTGGATAGGTCATCGAAAACAATCAGCACGTGCTTGGAGTTGTACATCCAGTGCTGACCGATGGCGCTACCGGTGTAGGGAGCTAGGTACTTGAAGCCGGCCGGGTCTGAAGCGGGCGAGGCCACGATGGTGGTGTATTCCAGCGCGCCGGCCTCTTCCAGGGTGCGACGCACCGAGGCGATGGTGGAGCCCTTCTGGCCGATGGCTACATAGATGCAGCGCACCTGCTTGTTGGGGTCACCGCTAAGCCAGTTGTCACGCTGGTTCAAGATGGTGTCCAGAGCGATAGCGGTCTTACCGGTCTGACGGTCACCAATGATCAGCTGGCGCTGGCCACGACCGATCGGGATCATGGAGTCGATGGCCTTAAGACCGGTCTGCAGCGGCTCGTGCACGCTCTTACGCTGCATAACGCCGGGAGCCTGTAGCTCCAGAGCGCGGCGTCCTTCTAGATCGGTGATGTCGCCTAGACCGTCGATGGGGTTACCCAGCGGGTCTACTACACGGCCCAGGTAGCCGTCACCGACCGGCACGGACAGTACCTCGCCGGTACGGCGTACAGCCTGTCCTTCTTCAATGCCGGTGTAGTCACCTAGAACGACGACGCCGATCTGGCGCTCTTCCAGGTTCATGGCCATGCCTAGGGTGCCGTCTTCGAAAGACAGCAGCTCGTTGGCCATGGTGCCGGCCAGCCCCTCCACGTGGGCGATACCGTCGGCAGCAAACACGACCTGACCGACTTCTTCACCGGCCACGTCGGTGGCTCGGTAGGAGCTAACAAACTCATTTAGAGCACTGCGAATCTCTGCAGGAGAGATACTCAGCTCAGCCATATTGCGGTTCCTTACCTCATTTACTGCCGTTGCCGGCACGAATGTTTAAGCGATTTGGGTGCGCAGTGCCTTGAGGGCGCTGCGGGTGGTGTTGTCGTATAGACGCTCGTCGACCAGGATGCGCAGGCCCCCGATTACCTCAGGGTCTACCTCTAGGTGCAGTTCGACGTCGTGCCCGGTGCGTTTGGCTAGGGCCTTGATCAGGCGCTGCTGCTGGGCTTGGGTTAGCTCGACGGCGCTGGTCACGTTGGCAATCACTAGGCCCCGACGACGTGCAGCAAGCTCGCATACACGGCGCAGGTTGTAGGTGATGCCGGCACGCACCTCGTGGCGGGCGCACCACACTAGGAGAGTCAGCGCAGCTTCTGAAAGCTGGCTTTCAAACAACCTGGTGGCTAGCTGCGCGCGCTGGTCTGGGGTGCTAAGGCGCGAGGGGTCCAGAGCTTGACGTAGCTGCCGGTCGTGCTTTAGCACGTTGATTACCGCGAAGAGCTCATCTTCAACTGGCACTGAGGCACTGACCGAGCCGGCAATAACCGATTCGATACCAAGATCGTGCATACGTGTCAGTAGTTTGATGGGGTCTAGCCAGTGGCCGGTCACCAGTTCACAAAGCTGCTTCACAACTGCTGCATCCGCTGTGCCGGTAAAGACTTCACGTGCCAGTTTCTGCTTATCCGCATTGGAACGGGCAGGGTCGGTAAGTGAGTTAAGTAGCGGACGGTTTTCAGCAATGATGTGGGCTACGCCCAGCATCTGGCGACCTAGCACCACGGAGCGCTTTCCACCGGCGGCTAGCTGTCTAGCCCAGACTTTGGCTGTGAGCTCGGCGCTCATCAACGCACACTCGCTTCGGTTTCAAGCTGGGCGATAGATTCGTCGATTAGACGTGCTGCCGCCTTGGGGTCCGATAGCTCGGCGCGCAGTAGCTTTTCGGCAATTTCGGTTGCCAGCAGGCCTACTTCGCTGCGTAGAGCTTCACGGGCTGCACCGGTTTCAGCTTCAAGCTGGCGCTTGGAGGCCGCCAGGGCTTTGTCAGCTTCTCCCTCAGCGTCGGTGCGAGCCTGGCTGAGGATGCGTTCAGCTTCACCGTGGGCCTTGTCGCGCAGCGCAGCAGCGTCGCGACGGGCGCCTTCAACCAGTTCCGCAGCTTCTTTCTGGGTGCGGGTGCGGTCAGATTTTGCCTGTTCGGCGAAGTCCAGACCAGCCTGAATCTTGGCAGTACGCTCATCTAGGATCGCGGTGAACTTAGGCAACGCGTACTTAAGTAGCACGACGGCGATCACAACGAAGCACAGCGAACCCCAGATCAGGTCAGCTGGCTCTGGCAGCAGGATGGAGTGCTCGCTGTGTTCGCTAGAGTGCGCGGCAGCGAGCACAGCGGTATATACGCTGGCTGATGCCATGATGATCAGAAGGCGAAGCCAGCAGCGAAGCCGAGCAGACCCAGAGCCTCAATCAGGGCCGCACCGATGAACATGTTGGTACGCAGCGCACCAGCAACCTCGGGCTGACGAGCAGTACCTTCCTGGGTCTTACCAACGACGATACCGATGCCGATACCGGGGCCTAGGGTAGCCAGACCGTAACCGATGGTAGCGATGGAGCCAGTCATGGAATTGTTCTCCTTGTGGTTGAAACCGGCTTAGGTTTAAGCCGATGGTCTTTGTTAGTTAAGGATAGCTTTATTTGCCTAAGTAAGTATCTAGGCGATCAGTGGGCGGAGATCGAGGTGTCGATGTAGACCGCCGTCAGCAGGGCGAAGATGTATGCCTGCAAGACAGCCACGAAAGCTTCAAACAGGATGAACACCAGGCCCAGCCCCAAAGTGACTACACCCAGGCCCTTAATCCAGCCGCTGGCCTCAAAGAACAGAGCGTTTGTGGCCAGGAAGCACAGGGCTAGCAGGATGTGTCCAGAAACCATGTTGGCCAAAAGACGTAGTGTCAAAGTCACTGGCCGCATGATGAAGGTGGAGAAGATTTCAATGGGGGTTACTAGCACGTAGAGCACCCCGGGCACACCCTTAGGCATGGTTTGATCTTTGAAGAATTTGAACGGGTTGCCGTGCGAGGCCTTAATACCTGCTGCCACGAAGATGACGTAGGCGAAGATGGCGAACACTAGCGGCATACCAATCACCGAGGTACCTGCCACCTGCAGGCCCGGGATAATTCCAGCTAGGTTCATAAACAAGATGCCTAGAAAAACTACGGTCAGCACCGGCGTGTAGCGCACAGCACGACGCTCACCTAGCACGTCTTCAGCCACGTTCTTGCGCACGAACTCCAGCAGCATTTCCAGCATGTTTTGGAAACGTCCAGGCACTAGCTTGGCGCGTGCGGCCCCGATCCCAAATGCCAGCACTAGCACTAGCGTCATGATGATGCGTACCAGCATGATGCGGTTGAGCTCGAACGGGGTGTTCAAGAATGCGAATGCCGGAGGAAAGAAGTCATCGATGCTTGGTGGCACAAATCCACCTTTCGCGGCTACAGCCGTGACCAGCTGAGCGGGTGCGGTTACATCCAGCACCGAGGCCCCCCTTTGGTTGATGGTTTAGGTTTCACAGAACTACTGCGTCTCGGCTCTTCACCTTACAGCAATTCCTAAGTACCTATTGTGCTCCTAAAGCTGCGAGGAAAGCACGCCTTAGTACCTAGCTACAATAGCTTGAGTCACATCAGTAACTCTTTTAGCAGAAATCCTTAGGACTTAGGCCCCGCGCCAGACTCATTTGTCTCTACATATACCTTATTGCCTGTGGCTAAGCTCACTACTTCGGTTAAGGTTAAACCCACCAAAATTACAGCTAAAGACAGTACAAAGTAGCGCGGGTTAACTGCTTTATCACCCAAATTTTTTAGCGCTATCAGGCAGCCGATCATCACCAGCACTTTGAGCGTAAAGTCGATCATGACCCCTGAGCCGGCCAGCTGTGGGTAGCGGTCCCAGGGAATGTACAAGATCGCGGCGGTCACTAGGCTCAGCAATAGGCCCGCTCCCCCACCCCAGGCCAGTCCAGCCGCCTTGGCTCCCTCTAGCGCGAAGGAAATCCCCAGGCTTAGGCAGGCAAGGATCAGCCCAACTGCTAGGCAGCGGCGGGCGGTGCGGCGGAAGTTCTGGGTGGCGCTTAGGTGGCTCATTTGGCTCGCTTATTGGTTAGCTACCGGCGCTTTTAAATTGCCGGCACTCCGGTGGGGTTGGTGTCGTCGTCTTCCTCGTCTTCCCATAGGGATTGGTTGGGGACGACGTCGTAGCGCACGTTGGGGTTGCGCGGGGCCTGCCACGCCGGGTTGTTGTTAGCGCCGGCTCCGTAAGGGCCTTGTGGGCTCGACGGCGGCTGCGGCGCACCGGCCTGGGCTACCTGCTGGGACGCAGCTGCTGGTGCAGCCGGAGTGACTGCTGGCTGCGTTAGCGCCGGGACGGCCTGAGTGGCCTGGGTAAAAGGCGGCTCTGGCGTAGTAGCAGCGTGGCGGCCAGCTCGACGACGCTGCGGCGGCGGTGCATCTGCACCCGGCATTTGCCCAGCTTGAGTTGCTGGAGCAACCGGCACAGACAAAGCAGCCTGCACCGCAGCGTCTTGGCTTACCTGAGCCACCGGCTGGGCAGGTGCCCCAGGTTGCGTGGGCGCGCTCAGCGGGGCCTGAGCCGGGGCCAGCTGGGCCGCAGCTAGCTGCTGGCTGCGCATAGGCTCGCTCAGCTTGGATGCGGCAAGCTCATCAGGTGAATTGGTCGCAAAATAAGATGAAGGTGCAGATTGTGTTGAGGGTGCGCTAAGGCTTGAAGGCGCATTCACAGCAGCACTTGAGGGCGACGTCGAGGCCACGCTAACGCTAGAAGCAGCAGAGGCCGCACTAGCCGGCGCCGACTCATCTGACTGTAGCCAAGGCGGCGTAGTCGAGCGCGGCTTAAGCCTAGAGCGGCGGGTCCTAGGCGCCGTCGTCGCACTAGAAGCAGCAGAACCAGCGGGCGCAACAGAGCCAGCATCAGCAGAACCAGCGGGCGCAACAGAGCCAGCCTCAGCAGAGCCAACCTCAGCAGAACTAGCCACAACAGGCACACTAGCGGTGGCCGAGCTAGCTGCACTGAGAGAGGAGCTATCAACCACGGGCGTGGAGGCGCTACGCACACGCACCACCGGAGTGGCATCAGTCTTGTCGGGAAGCTTGGTCGGATGCACCGAAGCAGGCAAATCCTGTTTAGGCACAGCCTTAGATACAGGCTTAGGCGCAGGCTTTTCAGCGGGCTCTTCACGCTTAGTTTTGCGCATAAAGCCGGTGAACACGAAGGCTGCGATCAGGGATAGTCCCAGGGCCAAAATAGCCTGTCGGGTATCGATGAAGGCCCAAGCCGCCAGCGGGAAAACCACCGCCGCCGTCCACATATACATAACCAGCACCACGCGCCGGTGCGTCAAACCAGCCGAAAGCAGACGGTGGTGGATGTGCATACGATCCGGATGGAAGGGGCTTTTACCTGCGCTAACGCGACGCACCACAGCCAGCATCATGTCCGTTAGCGGCAACAGCATCATGGCCAGGGGCAACAGCACCGGCAAGAAGGCCGGCAGCGCGCGCCCATAGCTAATCGAAATCGGGTCAATCTGGCCGGTAACCACAATTGCCGTGGCCGCACTCATTAAGCCCAGCAGCATAGAGCCACAGTCGCCCATGAAGATTGTGGCCGGGTTGAAGTTATGCGGCAAAAAGCCCAGGCAGATACCGATCAGGGCGGCACCTAATGTGGCCGCCAGTGAGGCGTAAGAGTCAGGCGACGTGTTACGGGTAAGCACATAGGTGTAGCCAAAAAACGCCATGGCGCCAATAGCTACAGTTCCCGCAGCCAAACCGTCCAAACCATCAACAAAGTTAACGGCGTTAATGGCGGTAAGTACCACGAAAATCGTCATGACCATGGAAAAACCGGAAGAACCGATAGTCAGCCCCGCAATTGGGAAAGACACCAGTTGCACACCCTGCCAGGCCAAAATCGAGGCTGCCAGGGCTTGGCCGGCAAGTTTTGCCCACCATTCCAGGTCAAATAGGTCATCCACCACGCCCAGTGCACACAGCAGGCCGCCAGAGGTCACCACGCCCCAGGCGCTGCCTCCTTCAAACACGCCCTCCAGGTAGGGAATATGGGAGGCCACCGCAATGGCAGCCACCATACCCACATACATGGCCACCCCGCCCAAACGCGGCACGGGCACCTTGTGCACGTCACGCGAACGCACCGGGGTGAGCGTGTGAGTCACCAAAGCGATATGGCGCACCACCGGCACACTCACATAGGTAATGGCCGCAGCCACCAACAAAATCAGTAGGTAAACCTTCACAGGCGACCCCTATCCGTTTACCTTGCCGATAACAGCTTCGATCTGCGCCACGCTGAGCACCCCTACACGCAGCACCTTAGGCTGGGGGGCTGCGAAAGAAACGATAGTGGAGGGTACCGGGCCAGGGGTGGCGCCGTCGTCGAGCAAGTAAATCTCGCCCGAGTCGATCTGAGGACCAAAGTAAGTGCGCGCCTGGGTGGCGTCGGTGGCGGGCGGCTGGCCGGTGAGGTTGGCGCTGGTAACTGCCAGCGGGCCGGTTTGGCTCAGCAGCTGCAAAGTGAGCGGATAGTTGGGTTGGCGTACGGCTACGGTGCCGCCGGTTTCACCCAGGTCCCAGCTTAGATCTGGGTGGGCGGGAAGAATCAGGGTAAGCGCCCCGGGCCAGTAGGCTTCCATGAGGGCGCGGGCTGGGGCTGGGATATTGGCGACGACGCCGTCTAGCTGACAGATGTCGCTAACTAGTACTGGCGGGGGCATTTGCCGTCCCCGGCCTTTGGCGGCCAGAACCTGTGCCACGGCGCGGGCGTCACTTGCTAACGCACCGATTCCATAGACGGTGTCGGTAGGGATGATCGCCACTTTAGCGGCCTGAAGATGGCTGACTGCGGCTTGCACGGGGATAGTCACTCTCCCATACTGCCACCCGTCAGGCCACCTATTCCACCCCGTTGGGACTTAAACCACTCGTTGACGTATCTCTCCCGCGCTTAAACTTACCTGTTTAAGCCCGCCCTCGCTTTCATAAACAACCACCACGGTGCGATCAGTCCAGGCCACATCGCTGTAGCCAAAACTACCTGGCTCAAGCTCAGCTAGGAACTGATAGCGCACCGGCCCATACTCTTCTCCCTCTGTGTAACCATAGTCTGCGCCCGGGGGTAGCAGTACGGCTTCCAGCCAGCCATTACGGCGTTGGCGCGCATCAAAGGCGTTAGTAAGCAGTGCGAACCGGTCATCGGCATGCCTACCGCCGTAAACAGTGTTGTAAAGCTCAGATTGCATTAAAAATACGTGCGGTTGGTCAGAAACAATCACTAACCCAAATTCACTGGCGCGCACGCTAACCATGCCCGCATTGCAGCCCGGATCTCTGACAGGATTGGGCGAAGCCTTAGACCAGCTAACTCCCCCGTTTAAGCTGACTGCAGACAGGCGCTGGCCGCTATAGCCGGCGTCACGCGCGGAAAGCAGCAGGACGTCTGCGTTTACTTGGGCTATGCAAAATTCATCGACGCCGCTGGTGGCGGTGCCGCCGGCCAGGCTACCGGTTTGTCCTGCCTGTGTTTGCTGACAAGGTTGGCCCAGGAACCAGCTTTGGCCGCCGTCGTCGCTAAGCAGACAGCAGGCCTGCATCTGCTGCGCACCCTCACTGCTGCCCTCTACCCGCAGCACTAGGGGCTGTACCAGGCGGCCGCCATTTAGGCAGACGCCATGACCCGAGACGCTAAAGCCGCAGGGAGCCACCTTGAAATTGGTGCGCCAACTACGTTTGCCGTTTGTCGCAGCGGCAGCCATATCGATTTGGCGCCAGCGCCAGGTGTAGCCGCTATCTTCGCTGACCCCGTAGAGCAGGGCTAGCTCCTCGTCACCCTGTTTGGCTAGGGCGGCGGCAGGAGTTTCATGCCAGCCCGGGGCGGGAGCTTGCAGGGCCGGCTTGGCCCCAAACAGGCCAGTTAGTCGTGAGGCTGTAATAAATAGGTGTAGCTTGCTGCCATCCCAGATCAGGGAGGGGTCAGAGTAGCCGCAGCCGATACCATCCAGGCTGTAACCGCGCGCGACCCCCTCAGCCAGAATCTGGGCGTCATCCCAGGTGGAGCCGTGGTTGTAGCTGTGGCGCACCACTACCGAGTTGGGGTTGGGCAGGTCGTCAGGCAGCGCGCCGCCGCTGGAGCGCCACTGTTCACCTTTGGGACGTGGGCGTAGATCATGAACTAGCACCAGGTGGCCTGAACCCAGATGTACCAACGCTGGCACTCGGGCACTAAAGTCGGCTTGGCCGCTAGGGTAAAGTATTTGTTTTTCCATGTTCCCAGGTTACTTTTATGCGGGAGTTTTGGCAGGCAGTTGGCAGGCGGGGTTAGACCAGGTTGCGGGCGTTTTGTCAGGCAGATGGCAGGCGGGGGTTAGACCAGGTTGCGGGCGTTAGACCAGGTTGCGGGCGTTAGACCAGGTTGCGGGCATTAGCCCAGCGGGTTAGCTCATAGCGGTTAGATAGTTGCAGCTTGCGCAGCACTTTAGAGACGTGGGTTTCCACAGTTTTAATGGAGATGAACAGTTCACTGGCTACCTCTTTATAGGTGTAGCCGCGCGCAATTAGACGCATAACTTCGCGTTCACGGTTGGAAAGTAAGTCCAGTTCGCTGTCTTCTACCTGCGCTGGGGTGGAGCCAAACGCGTCCAGTACAAAACCGGCTAGGCGCGGGGAGAAAGCGGCGTCGCCACTGGCTACCCGCTCAATGGCTGCCACCAGGTCAGATGGGGCAATGGCTTTAGTAACGTAGCCGCGAGCGCCGGCCCGGATAACGCTTACGACGTCGTCGGCGGCGTCAGAGACGCTCAGTGCCAAAAAGCGGGTGGCAGTGACGTCCGCGCAGTCTCGAACCACCTGGGCACCACCGGAGCCACTGCCGCCGGGCAGGTGCACGTCTAGCAGCACCACATCGGGTTTTAGGGCGTGGACGGCGGCGATTGCCCCGGGCACATCCTCGGCCTCGCCCACTACGGTGATTCGCTGCGGTACGCGCTCTAGTTGGGCGCGCACCCCGGCGCGGATAAGGGCGTGGTCGTCAACGAGCAGGACGCTTAGAGGTTCAGCCATGTAGTTAATTGTATTGGCTCCCCTACACCCAAAATCATCCCTTCCCTATAAAAAATACATGGGGTTTTATAGGCAACGGACGAAATGTCAGTTTTTGTGCAGCCAGTGCCGTCAGTGCAGCCAGTGCACCCAGCTCCTGCAAGCCAACTACTACAGAACTACTGCAAGGCCAGGCGCAGACACACCTCTGTACCAGGCTCTCGCGCACGGATGGTGGCACTGCCGCCGTGGCGCTGCATCCGACCGATGATGGAATCGCGCACCCCGTGGCGGTCTGGGTTTATGGCTTCTAGGTCAAAGCCTGCGCCGTGATCGCGCACGTAGGCTTCCACTTCTTGGCCGCTAACCTCCACATATAGGCTGATTGGGGGTTTGCCGTGGCGCACCGCGTTGGCTAGGGCTTCACGTAGGGCCGAGGTGAGTACGCGGGTTTTGGCGGTAGCCGGGGTGTCTCCCACAATCACGCTATCTACGGGCACGCCGTAAAGCTGCTCAATTTCACGTGAAACGCTTTCTACCTCGCTGCGAAGGTTTTCGTTGGTGGGGTGGTTGTCCCCGTAAAGCCAGGCGCGCAGTTCGCGTTCTTGGCTTAGCGCCAGGGCGGCCACGCGCTGCGGGTCGTCGGCTTGGGCACGCAGCAGGGTGAGGGTTTGCAGCACCGAGTCGTGCAGGTGGGCGGCAATATCGGCGCGTTCGGAGGCGCGCGCCTGGGCGGCTTGGGTTTGGGACAGTTGCCTGATTACTCCCAGCCACAGCGGGGCGAGCACTAGGGCCACCACGCTGAGCATCACTAGAGCCGCGAACGCCCCGATCAGCATGCCTGACATGTCGGTGTGGTCGCTGAGCCAAATCAGCACCCCTAAAACCGCTAGGGCCAGGCCGGCCGCTAAGCGCGCGATTGCCGCCATTGAACGCGGGGTATGCATTACTTCTTCGGCTTGGCTCCAGGCCAGGGCGGCGCCGCAACCGATTATCAGCAGCGGCATGTAGGCGTTGCTTTCCAGCCAGCCTCGACTCCAGGCCACCAGGATTGCAGCCAGGGCTAGCAGCACTACGCCGCTAAATATGGTGGCGGCCTGATCTCTGCCGTCTTTGCTTTGTAGCTGGTTTAGCTGCGCGGCCAGGCGGGTGGGGGCGACTAGCTGCGAACTGGCTGGATTGCCGGCTGGGATTAGGGCTATGGCCAGGGCATATGCCAGCGCGCCGACCCCGTTTAGGAAGAGCAGACCCACAAAAATAGCGCGCACTAGCCACACGTTTACGCCCAGGTGGGTGGCTATGCCCGCGCACACCCCGCCCATTAGGGCTGCTGGTGGCATTTGTCCGTCAGCTAGTGGGGTGGGGTTGTGGTTTAGGCGCACCAGTTGGGGGCGCGACGACGCCGCCCGGGTACCGCCTTGAGTTCCGGCTCGGCTACCGGCGCCCTGGCCACCTGTCACACGGCTGGCTCCCGGCTGCCTACCGCCCGCCTGTGGGCCGGCCTGAGTAGCACTCCCCCACACGCTGCCTACTTGCGGCTCGCTGCTCCCCTGCCCTCTACCTCGGGGGTTGCGCCAACTAGGCGGCGGGGTGAAATCGGGACGCCAAGGCTGGCCCGCAGCAAACTCAGGCTGGCCCGCTGCGAGGGCTGACTGTCCTCCAGCAGGGTCCGACTGTGCGGCAGCGGGGGCCGATTCGGCGGCCTGAGTTCCCAGCGCTGGCCCTTGAGCTGCGACCTGGAATGCTGCATATGAGTCCTGAGCCGGCTGGGCAGCCTGTCCTCCAGCAGGGTCCGACGCGACCGGAGCTGAGACAAGTGACGCTGAAGTGAGCGCAGCTGAGGCGAGCGGCGGCGTCGTCGAACCCATAAGTGGCGACGTCGGCCCTGGGGAAGGCTGCGGCGAGTCAGAGGACTGATTAGGGGTGGCACTCACGTTTATATAGTTGCACGCAAAGGGGTGCCATTAGGGGTGAGTAGGGATTAATCAGGGTTATATCAGGGTAGTCCCCAATATCGCCAAAGCATCGGTTAGCTGCAAACTTGAAGCATGAACAGCAAAGACTTTAACAACGACGCCGAGCGCGAGGGTGCTGCGGACTCTACTTCCGCGCAGGGCTCCGCGCACAGCGAGTCCGCGCAGGGCCGCCCGGGCCAGACCTTCCAGGGCGCCGGCTACCAGGCCCCCGGCTACCAGAACGGTCCCGCATTCCAGGGCCCCGGCCACCACAGTACCCCCGGCGCCTACGGCCAAAGCGGCATGGACCGCTTCTTTAACTCGATCCGCGCCATGAACCTCTACCGCGCCCAGCCGCGCGTGCTTGGTGGCGTATGCTCGGGGATTTCCCAGCGCTACGGCATCGACATGACCCTGATGCGCATCCTGTTTATAGTTGCCGCCCTGCTTGGTTTTGGCGGTTTCCTCTACGCCCTGGCCTGGGCTTTCCTGCCCGAGGTTGAAGATGGACGCATCCACCTGGAGCAGGCCCTACACGGCGACTTCACCGGCGGCCTGGCTGGCGCGATTGTGTTAGCGCTCTTTAGCGGTGCCCCGGCGAGCATTTCGGTAGATTTATTACCCAGTTTTTTTGGCAGTAGCACCTTTATTGGTATCGCCGCTGTGGTAGCGGTGCTGCTCATCGCTAACTCACGGCGTAACTCGCAAAACTACTCTGGCTACCCCTACGGCCCTGGCGGTTACGACGGCGGCGCTGGCTATGGTCCCGACGGCGGCAACGGGGGCGGCACTGACGGCGGCTACGGAAACAGCGGCGTCGACTCAGAAAACTACGACCCAAACGGGGCTTACGCCTCAACCCGAGGCTACGACGGCGGCGTCGGCCACGGCCCCAACGGCACTTACAACGGCAATTATGGCCCCAACAGCGCTTACAACGGAGGCGAGGGCCAGCAGGTTTTTTCCGCCCCGCCCGTAGGCAGCAACGGTAAGCCCATTCCGCGTTGGCAGGGCAACTACAACGCGGGCGGCCCGCGCCCTAACTACCAGCCCTACCAGCGTAAAAACTGGGTACCCGGACCGGGCAGCATGTTAAGCCTGATCACCCTGGGTTTGCTGGTGATGTGCGCAATTCCTATGGTGCTTGAGCAGAGCCTGCGCTCCCTGGTGATCTCGGCGGCCTTAGCGGCAGGCGTGATGGGCCTGGCCCTGGCAGTGTGCGCAGTACGCGGACGTCACGGCGGCTGGATCAGCGTAATGGCAGTATTTTCCCTGATTTTCGGTTTCATGCCGATCGCTGCAATCACTTCGGCGGCACCGCAAAGCGCGCTGGATATTGATTGGCAAAATGTTCGGGTAGATAAGTCCAACTACAACTACATGGTTCCTTCGATCCCGAACTTCGTAGGTGAAACAACCCTTGACCTTACCCAGGCTCCAGCCGGCGAAAACCGCACCATCACGGTGAACTCTTTTGTTGGCCAGCTGACTATTAAAACCGCCTACGGCCAGAGCGTGCGGATTGAGATGGACCATTCTAAGGGTGTAGAAGCGGCCACGCTGAGTGCCTACTCCCCCTGGCAGGTCAGTGAGAACGGCGTCGTGCACACCCTGCAGCCCACCAACACCTACAACTCTATCGACGGTGACAACTCCGACGATTTCGACGACGACGCCAGCACCCCCACCCCGCGCAACTGGGTGACCGCCTCCCCTAGTACGGCACCAACCAGCCCCAGTACGGCAGTGGCTACCCCCTCTGGCACTGCAAGCGCAACTCCCGGCAGCACAGTGGCCAGCCCCGGCGCCACGGCGTCAAGCAATGGTGACAACGGCAGCGGCGCAGGCAGCAACGCAAACAATGGCACCAATTCGGGCAGCTCGCGGCCGTTTGCCATGTACTACTACGAAAAGAGCACGGTTAACGGTTGGCCTTCAGGCTCTGCCAGCAAGCTGATCTTCTCTTCGCCATCTAGCGCGCAGAGCTCAAATGCAGGCAGTTCAAAGGGCACCATCACGGTCAAGGTGGGCCAGGCTGTAGGCCAGGTGCGCACCATCGAATCGGCTCCCACCAGCAACTAAGGAAACAAGCAAATGAGCATCAACAGCAGTTACCTAAACCCCGATAGCTCCGGTGCCCCCTACGGATCTAACAGTTCCAATGGTTCCGCTGACTCCTATGGGACCGGGGCCGGGACTGAGACGGGGACATACGGGGCTTACGGGGCGGCCAGCGCCACGGAAACCAGCGCGAGCGGCACTTCGGCCAGCTCAGCCGCTTACAACTCCACCGGCGCTTACTCCAACGATGCCTACGAGTCCACCGGCTCCTCCAACTCCACCGGCTCCTCCGAGTCCACTAAGGACGATGCGGTCTGGCGGGGCCAGAGCAGCAAAGAGCCTGCCGAGCTAAAGCGTCCGCGTGTGTCCACCCTGATTGCTTCCCTGATCATGTTGGCCGCAGCCGCAATTTTGGGGGCGCTGGCAATGGGAGTGCACTTCTCCTGGACGGCGGTAGGGGCTAGCACCCTGGGCACGATTGGCCTGGTCTTGATCGTGTCGGCATTCTTCGCCAACCGCAACAAGTCCCACACCTGACAGACAAGCACTGCCAATACACAGGCAGGTGCAGGCACAACATTAGGCAAGTACAGACAGGTACAGGCAAAATCGTCCGTTCCCTATGAAAAATACGTGTATTTTTATAGGGAACGGACGATATTTCAGTTTCTGCACCCCCACCCAGCCGAGCGCCGTCGTCGGCCCCAAAACCTGCACATTTACCACGTAACCGCCACCCTCACCACCCGCGCGGGGCTTAATCCCCATACCCGCGCCGCCGGCAGCATAAATACCCTGTAGGCAGTTAATGTCACTTGGCCCGGGCCGCATTGCGACGACGCCGGGCCCTGCCACAGGGAGGGTAAGCCCCATGACCACAGTGGGCGCAGACGTAGAAGCCCTACGTCAACTGGCGCAAATGTTTACGGATAACTCGTCGAAGCTGACCGGCGACGTAATTCCTACGATCAATTCGCGGCTAAATTCCAGCGGCTGGGTGGGTGAAGACGCCGACAGCTTCAAGGCCGACTGGCACGGTCACCTCATGGGGCAGCTCAACAACGCGGCGACCCAGCTTTCCGACGCCGCCGCCACGCTAAACCGTAACGCGGACGAGCAGGAGCAGGCCTCCTCGATCGCGGGGGCCAGCTCGGCGCTTCAAAGCGGGCTTTCCAACCCGCAGCCGGCGAACAATGATCCCGCAGCTGAAAAGGCCAAGCATTGGTGGGAGAAGGTCGGGGACAGCGTTGTTGACTGGTGGAACAAGCCGATCGAAGACAAGCTGCACGACATCAGCGATGTCACTGGAAAAGCGGCTACAGTCTGCACTATTGCCGCCGGAGTGCTAGCCCTGACTGGTGTTGGCGCACCGGTGGCTGCTGCACTGTTCACAACTGCACAAGTGTTAACAATTGCTTCGGCGTCAACCGATATTGCCGCGAACGGCATTGACCTATACAACGGCAAAATTGGTTGGGCCGAGTTTGGGGTTAGCACTGTTCTTGACGGCATTTCCATTGCAGGTGCGCGCGGATCATTATCGGGCCTTTCGAAAGCCCCCACTGCCGCAGGGGCAGGGCAAACCGTTAGCGGAAATCTTGAGCATGCCCTTAAGACTCCTGCACAGAACACTCTTGATTTCATAGGTAAAGAAACAGCACACGACACGTTCAATCTCCGTAACTTCAGTCAAGGTGTTTCTAAAGAAGCAGTAATGAATACTGTAGATGACATTGCGAAAGATACCCTCAAAGGCACCGTTAAGGGGAGCATCGAGGATGCAGCCACATACCACGCTAAGTATGCTGACGAATGGTTAAAGGGCGATAATCCAACTTATGATTTCAACCCATATCAGGTAGTTAAGGAAAACGCGACTGGCTCAATGTACGAGAGTGCCGTTGGATCTTGGAGTGAGTTCTTTCCTCTACCAAAAGACCCCAACCAAAAGTCTGAATAGCCTGTTGTAGATTACTAACTACTACAGTTTAAAGCTAACTAATCAGCGCCTTCCGCGCGTTCATCACAGACACCCATCGCCTTGCAGGCACAGTATCTGCGTGGTGCCTGCATGGTATCTGCATGACGCCGGCACGGAGCCTACATGTTGTGCGCTGCGTCTGCAGATACTGACATTTCATCCCTTCCCTATAAAACCCCATGGAATTTTTATAGGGAAGGGATGATTTTGCCTGTATTTGTGCCCAGTCTGTATTTGTCTGCTGTGCCTGTGTTTACTTGTAGGGCACAACCTCAAGCTTGCCCTCTACAAGTTCCCCAAGGTAAATGTGCTTTGCCGAGCTGTAGCCCTGCTCCTTGAGCTGCTGCTTCACCCATGCCTTGTCTTTGTTGGCAAGCGCTAGACCAAGGCTGATGATCTGGCCATCGCTAATGATCGGCAGCAGCGGAATCTTGCTTTGTGCACCACGCTGACGGATGATCAGATTACCGTTTGCCTCCATAATGCCAACCTTCACATCGCGAATGCTGGAGATGTTCTCCTCACGCAGGCAACGGCTTACCTGCTCGGCACGCAAACCAACCCTGGCGCAATTGGCGACTTTCAGTTCGCCGTCGTAAATGATGACTTCCGGCTGGCTTGAGATAGCCCGCCTAAAGGTCTTGTTACTGCTTATCAGTAGCTTTGCCGAGATCACCACAAGCGACCAGATAAGCGCAAGGATCAGGAATTGCAGCACGGAGACTGAAGAGTTGTAAATGACGCCGCCGATAATTCCACCCAGCACAAAGTTCTGACCCTGGTTAAGCGGAGTATTTACCGAAAACTCATATTTCCCCATAATGTTAATCTGAATAATCATTACGAGGATACCAAGCACAAACTTAATTGCGGTTAGCGTATAGAAATCCATGTCAGTGCTTCCCATCCACATAAACGTTGTGGTCAATAATGTGCGTACGCTCAAGCGTGTAGGAGTTGTTGTCTTCGTTCAGGTGAACGCGGTAATTCTCGTCTTTAAAACGCACAATAATGCCGTCTTTTAGACTGGTTGAATTTACCAGTACTTCGTCTGTGGAGATTTTTTGATCCTGGGCAACGCCCTTAACGAAAAGCACTAACTGCTTTGACTGGGCCGCTTGGTCACTCAGGTCTAGATATTGCTCGGTCTGAATCCCCACCAGCACCAGCGAAAGAATCAGGGCACCTACACCCAGATCCCGCCAGCGGGTGCGCATCCTGTCGCGCATGTAAAGCACGCTGAAAACCAGGCACACTAGTAGTAGCGCCAGGATCGAAATCACTCGCATGGTCCAGTCAGTCGACTGCTGCGAGATGATGTAATCAAGGGTATAAAAGTCCATTTGTCACTTCGGTTTCGGCTCTAGTAGGTCCCCGCAGGGGGCAGGGGGTGGACGACGCCACAGGCAAAATCATCCCTTCCCTATAATTTTTCCATGGGGTTTTATAGGGAAGGGATGAAATCTCAGTATTTGTGAGGCATTTCCTGCAACGAGGACGACGTCGTCGTCCCTTTCAGCCAGCGCTCCCAGAAGCACCAGCACTACCATCCCTACCAGCCCTACCAGCGCCCCCGGCAATGCCAGAAATCCCGGCAGGAATCTGGAAGTACTCCAGGTAGGCCACAAAACGATCCTGCGCACTCAGGCAAGTGTCAGTGAGGAAACCATTTTCGTCGCCCCAGCGTTCCAGGCCGCGATAGTAGAAACCTTTGAGGTCGTCAGTAATTATGAACGGCACGATCCCGGCCGCCAGGCACTGATGCAGCATGAGCAGCCGCCCCACGCGTCCGTTGCCGTCTTGAAATGGGTGGATGCGCTCAAAGCGCACATGCCAGTCCAGAATCTGTTCCAGCGTGGCAAGGCGGTTGGCGGCGTCGAACAAGGGGGCCATGTGTTTGGCGACGTCGCCTGGGGCACTGGTCTCATGCATGGCCACTTCGTTGGGCACCCGCTTATAGTCCCCGACGGCGAACCAGTCCAGGTCAGAGTGGGTTGTGCCCTGCTTGAGAATGCGGTGCAGATCCTTTACGTAGGCTTCATTAATAGGTGAACCGACGGCGTCGATAACGCGATCGATGGCGCGAAAGTGGTTGCGGGCCTCAACGATGTCATCTACGCGCAGGCCGTCCCCGCCAACTGTTGAGGTTTCAAAAATGAGGCGCGTCTGTTCCTGGGTGAGCTGGGACCCCTCGATATGGTTGGAGTTGTAGGTCATCTCCACCTGCAGGCGGTGGTAGATTCCGCCGCGCACACCCGCCGCACGCTCCTGACGAAGCCTGGCCACCAGCGCTTGTTTGTCGCCGTCAGTGGGGATTACAGAGGGTGTCATTGGGTAATTATCACATGGAGTTAGACAGACAAATACAGGCAAAATCATCCCTTCCCTATAATTTTTCCATGGGGTTTTATAGGGAAGGGATGAAATCTCAGTATTTGTGAGGCATTTCCTTTGGGTACCCCCGCAAGGCCTTTATTCCTGCCACTTCCTACACCGACGTCAGCTCCGCAGGGGCTCTTCTTGCTGTGACTTCCTAGGACGACGCCGCCTTGGTTTCTACTGCTACAACCTTCGTCTAAGTTTCAGCTAGCAGCAGGCTGCACCGGCTACCCCTCGGCAACCGGCGCGGTCTTACTCTCGCGTTTCAGCCCTCCAGGTCCCCGTAGGTTTCAGCCCTCCAGGTCCCGGTAGGTTTCAGTCCTCCAGGTCCCGGTAGACCGGCTGCCACATAGCGCGACGGACGGCCTCGACAACCTCACCCGGATCCATGTCGCACTGTCCATCTGCGATAGCCTGACGGACGACGGCGACCGCGACAGTTGCCGACGACGCACGCAAGTGATCCACCGGCGGCAGGAGGGACGCACCCAGTTCGTGCGACGTCACCTGACTGGCCACGGCCTCGGCAGCGGCCAGAATCATCGCATCGGTCACGTGAGGGGCACCGGACACGATCGTTCCAAGCCCCAGGCCCGGGTACAGCAACGAGTTGTTTCCCTGCCCGATGTGGAAGGTCGTCCCCTCGTAGTCGAAGGGCAGGATCGGAATGCCCGTGGCCACCAGCGCGCGCCCCTTAGACCAGGCGATGATGTCCTGCGGCATGGCCTCGATTTTCTCCGTCGGATTCGACAAGGGCAGGACGATGGGCCGCTCGCACCCCTCGCTCAAAGACTCGATGACATCCTGCGTAAAGGCACCGTGATCCGTCGACGTTCCGATCAGGATAGTCGGATGTACGCGACGAACGGTCTCCAGCAGGCCAATCGCACCATCCTTGCGCTCCCAGTCGGCGACCTCGGAGGCACTGCGGGCGTAGGGCGTCTGGTAGTCAGGCAGCCCCTCCATGTCGTCGGTCACCAGTCCGGCGCGGTCAATCAGCCAGATGCGATCCTTCGCCTGCTCGGGGGTCAGTCCCGCGCGCACCATGCCCGCGTGAATCTGGTCGGCCATGCCGGTTCCTGCGGTGCCCGCACCGTAGACAAGGAGGCGCTGGTCCGCGAAGGTCGTGCCGTTGGTCTTCATGCCCGCGATGACAGCGGAGATGACGATTGCTCCGGTGCCCTGCATGTCGTCGTTGAAGATGCGGTACTTATCCCGGTTGTTAACCAGGATGCGGCGTGCGTTCGAGGCGCCGAAGTCTTCGAAGTGCAGGAGTGCGCGAGGGTACAGCTCGGATGTGACGCTCAAGTACTCATTGACGAGGGCGTCGTAACGTTCTCCACGCACGCGACCATGGCGGTTGCCGAGGTAATCGGGGTCGTTAAGCAGCTCCTCATTGTCGGTGCCGACGTCGAGGTTGACCGCGATGACGCGCGAGGGATCAATACCGGCTGCGGCCGTGTATACGGCGAGCTTGCCGACGGAGATGTCGGTGCCGTTCACGCCCCAGTCGCCGATGCCGAGGATCTGTTCGGCGTCGGAGACAACCAGGAGGTCGACGTCATCGGGGCCAAGGCCGAGGCCTTCAAACGTGGGCCGCACATCCTCGACTCGATCGACGGACAGGTAGATGGCGCGCGAGCGGCGGTAGTCTGCGGACCACTTCTTGATGGCCTCGCCGATCGTCGGATCGTAGATGACGGGTAGGAGTTCGGCGATGTGGTCGATGATGACCTTGTAGTAGAGCGTCTCATTGCGGTCGTGCAGCTGTTCGAGGTAGATGTACTTGTCGAGGTCGTCGTCGAGTCGACACACCTGCTTGTAGGCGCGTGCGGCCTGTTGTTCAAGCGTTTCGACAGCTGCGGGAAGACGACCCATCAGCCCGAAGCGCTTGCGCTCATCGACAGTGAAGGCGGTCCCACGGTTGGTCTGGGGGTCGGCAATGATTTGGGGTTTTGCTGGCATCATCGGCTCCTTTCTGATGGGTACATATAGCGTACCGCTGCAGGCGACCGACTCTGTCTATTGATAGGCATCCTCTCAACGGGCTTGTGCGTATTGGTCTGCTTACTCCATGCCAGGACGACGGCGGCCAGCTTTGAGCTCGGAGCGTTTCTTTTTGTCTGCCAGGCGGCGCATTTTAGCTGCGCGGCTAGGCTTGGTGGGACGGCGCAGCCGGGGCGGGGCTAGCGAGGCGCGCAGGACTGCCGCTAGTCTTTCGCGCGCGGCCACGCGGTTGCGGCGCTGGGAGCGATGTTCGGCGGCAGCAACGGTTAGGACACTGCCGTTGAGACGTTCTCCCAGGTGAGTCAGAGCTCGCTGGCGCTGGGCATTGTCTAGGGCGGTGGTTGTGGCCAGGTCAAGGCTGAGCTGCACGCGCGAATCTGCGGTGTTGACTCCCTGACCGCCAGGGCCTGAAGCGTGGGAGAAGCGCTCCGCTAGCTCACCAGCGGGAACAACCAACCCATGCGGGCAGCCCGGTCCGGGCGCAATACGCAAATCATCCATATCAGCGTTTTTTCTCTTTAGGATCCAGCTCGTCGAGCCAATCGATTAGTTCTGGTAAATCTGTCCATTGGGACGAATTCCACGCATCCGCGTCGATGTCCAGACTTGAGCGCCTTTGACGTGCACAGCTTACCGCTCTATCAGTTGCCTCGATGAGCTCTTAGAGACGCGGGACGCCGCCAAGGCGGCCAGACATATAAGCCTTTTGCAGATCCATTCCGTCTCGAACGCCTTCAGCAGAGAAATCTGTCAGGCGGACAAGCTCAGAGTTGTGGCCATGCTTTTCAACAAGCCAAATCTCATCCCTGCGTAGCATGTCGCAGTGAAGCAGGTGAACTTCATGAGTAGTGAATATCAGTTGTCGACGCTGATCGTTTCCTGTTGAATTCAAGAAACGCCGCAATAGCTCTTCCGTAAGTTTTGGATGCAGAGAATCTTCCAACTCATCAATTAGGTACACTCCACGGCTATTTTGCTGCCCTGCCTGGTAAAGGATAGGAAGCAGATTTAGGTAGCGGATAGTACCGTCTGACTCCTGATCAAGAGGTAACTTAAACTGTTTGTCACCATCTTTGTGCTTGGTTACAAGCCGTTCGTAGGAGACTTTCTCATTTTTTTCGCGCCGCAGGCGAAAGCTTGTATCCGCTCTGAAAGTATTAATTAAGAAGGCTTCGTTATCATCACCAAGCTGAGACTCAAAGTGCGACAGCATCTCATCAGGCATCGGCACTTTCTCACGCTCAACGGGAGTGAACAAAACATCGCAAATACCTGTGTCCGCCGTCGACAATTCAGAGACCATCTGCTGACGAAAGGCGTCATCTTTCGCAATCTGTTGCGACATCATTACAAATGACGTGCCTCGACGGATCACGTTCAGAGAAGCAAACCATTCAATGACTCCAGCGATAAGCCCAATGTTTTTCTGCTCGCTATTAGCCAGTGTTTCCAGCAGTAGCCGGTTTGTCTGGACAGTTAATGCCAGAGCTTTTACAAACTCATTGTCTTCAAGATCCCCGTACAGCTCCACGCCCTGTTCATTGCGAGTAAAGACTGCCTCCTCATCAACAGAACGCAAGCGATAAAGCGATTCCGCTACAACCTTCTCGGCAGTGTAAGACACTTCGTAATAGACAATCGCATCCCTTTTAGAGGTTGAATCAGGAATATTAAGAACAATCTCGACGCCGAGCACGGTAGGCTCCCCCACACCATAAAGCTTGTGGGGCTCATAGGGAATACGCCGGCCTCGTGCCCGAGGCTCAAACACTAACGTCTTGAGCTGCTGCACTGCATCAAGCAGGGCAGATTTACCGGCAGCATTAGCTCCATAGATGGCAGTGGTAGGCAAAATCCGGGCTTTACCGTCACGGAAAAGAGTGTCGCTGTGACGGCTTTCCTTGCCGGCGATCATGGTGAAATCAACTGGCTCATGGAACGATTTCCAGTTTTCCAGGTGAAGGACCCGCAGCATTGCCACCTCCAACATTTCTAGCAAGATGTAAAAATTATACATCTTGCATGAAACGAATTCAACTTTTTCGTTTCATCTAACAGCCACTTTTCCTAGTTTTTAAGCCAATCATCCCACCACCTGCAAGCAGCTTGGGTTTGGGTTGTTGCAGATAGCACGACGTCGTCAGCTACCCCAACACCCCCTCACTAAGCCCCTCTAAAGCAACTCCGCCACGCGAGCCTTGAGCTGCGGCAGCACTTCTTCGTTGAACCAGGGGTTTTTCTTCATCCAAATCTGATTACGCGGCGAGGGGTGCACCAGCGGGAAGTAGGTGGGCAGATAGTCGCGATAGTCGCGCACTACCTGGGTCAGCGAGGTGGAAGACTTCAGGTGCAGGTAGTGCTTGGTGGCGTAGCTTCCCACCAGGATGGTTAGCTCCAGGTCGGGCATGAGCTCCAGCAGGCGCGGGTGCCATTTTTCAGCGAATTCCTTACGCGGCGGCAGGTCCCCGCTTTTGCCGGTGCCGGGGAAGTAGAAATCCATGGGGACAATGGCCAGTTTGCCCGAGTTGTAGAAGGTTTCGCGGTCAATGCCCATCCATTCGCGCAGGCGGTCGCCGCTGCGGTCATTCCAGACAATGCCGCTTTCTTCCGCGACGCGTCCGGGGGCCTGCCCCACGATCATGATTTTGCATTCGGGCCCGGCGTAGAACAGCGGCCCCACCCCGCGCTTGGTGTACTCGGCGTTGGCCGGGTCTGCCGCAATGGCTTTGGCGATTGCTTGGAACTGAGGATCGGTAATCTCGGGAGTCATATTTCCACCCTAGACCCGTTTTAATTCGCGCGCACCGGTACACGTCAAGGCGCCCCGATACACTGTTTATTAAGGACGACGGCGCCCGCCCCGGTGCCAGCGTCGTCTCTGGGTACCGCATTGGCGACGTAACCCGGGCGCAGCGTTGCTCAGGCTTAGCGTTGCCGGCGTCGCCCCCACCACCTGCACATCCCAGCGATACACCCGCGAAAACTAGTGAGACCAGCAAGGAGCAGCCATGCAAGCTGACAAGATCGAAGCCGTCATGTCTGAATTTTTGGGCGAGGGCTACCGCATTGTTGGCGACGACGGCACTCTGTCCCCCGCGATTGAGTGGGTGGATTGGGTTTGCGGCCCTGACGACAACGACGACAATGACGACGGCGATGGCGACGAGGACGAAAAGGTTGAGGTCACTTTCCAAGATGGCTCTACCCGCACCTTCGATAAGGGCGTACCCATGCGCCAAATCTGGCATGAATACGCGGACTAGTCTCTAACGCAACACAACACAAACCGGCCCTGGTTTGGCCTTCCACTGGGAGGCCAAACCAGGGCTTTTGCTTGCGCAAGGCCCCTAAGTTTTGTTCTGTAAAACCCTCTTGCGCCCCTAAGTTAACACTGTTAACCTACTTCCCGGCGCCAAAGTTAACAGTGTTAACCAACTGGAGGAAACAGTGAACACCACACCGCCAGCCTTACTGGCTCGCGACATTCACAAAACTTACGGATCCAACCGGGTCTTGCGTGAGGTTAGCCTGCGCGTAGAGCCGGGCCAAATCTTGGGGCTGCTGGGCCGCAACGGCGCCGGGAAATCAACCTTCATCACCATCGCATGCTCACTGCGCCGCGCCGATTCGGGAAGCGTGACCATCTGCGGCGTCGACCCCACTCAAAACAATGTTGGCGAATTAATCGGCTACGCCCCGCAGGAGCTGGGCATTTACCCGGATCTAACCGTAGCCCAAAACCTTGGCTATTTCGGTCGTTTGCACGGGCTGGGCCGCCGCGCCGCCAAGGCACGCAGCGAAGAAGTTATGGAAATGCTGGGCCTGACAGGAAAAGCCAATCAAAGCGCCAAGCACCTGTCAGGCGGCCAGCAGCGTCGCCTGCACGCGGGCATGGCTATCATGCATCGCCCGAAACTGATTTTCATGGATGAGCCAACTGTTGGCGCTGACGTGGAAGCACGCAGTCAGATTCTAGACACTGTCAGGCACTTAGCGGCAGAGGGCGCCGCCGTCGTCTATACCTCCCACTACCTGGCCGAATTTGAGGAGCTGAGGGCCGACGTCGCCGTTTTAAACCAGGGCCGCCTGGTAGCCCAGGGCTCGCTGGAGCAGATCGTGGCCACCTACGGTCAGGTTCCCGTGCAGGTGCACGTACCTCAAGCCGATCTGCACAGCGCCTACCTGCAGATCCTCAAGGAGAGCGACGTTAAGGAGAACGAAAATGAAGCCGCTTAAACAACTCAAACAACTAAGCGCCATTGCGGGCCTGAACCTGCGCCTGCAGCTGCGCGACCCGGCACCTACACTGGTTTTGACGGTGATTCCGCTGGTGCTGATCCCGTTCATGATGCCCGCTTTTAAGGCGATGCTGCTAACCGACGGCTACCGGGGCGTTTCCGGGGCCGAGCAAGCGGTGCCGTCAATCGCGGTGCTGTTTTCGTTCCTGGCTGTGCAAAACATTATTGACTCGTTTTTTAATGAGCGCAGTTGGGGCACCTGGCAGCGCCTGGAGGCCTCGCCGCTGTCGCGCCCCACGGTGCTGACGGGCAAGGCGCTGGTGGCTTACATAATTCAAAGCGCGCAGATACTGGTGGTTTTGGCCCTGGGAGCAATTATTTTCGGCTTTGATCCCAAGGGTTCGCTGCTGGCATTGGTGGCAACTTTGCTCAGTTTTTCGGCGGTGCTGGCGGCGTTGGGCGTGGCCATTGCGCTGTGGACGCACAGCCGAGACACGGCCTTGTCACTGTCTAATATTGTGGGGATGCTGGCGGCCGGTATTGGTGGGGCGTTTTGCACGGTTTCGTCTTTTCCTGATTGGGCTCAGCACGCCGCGCGTGTTTCGCCTGCTTATTGGGCGATCGACGCGATCCACAAGGTGAGTTTAGATGGGCAGGGTTTTGCCGATATTTGGCCTAGCTTGGCGGTTTTGTGGGGATTTTTCGCGGCGATCGCGGCCCTCGCCTTGGTACAGTTTCGTTATAGGCAGGAGTAACCCCAGCATTTGAGCGGAGAGTCTATGGCGTCGTCGAAATCTCGTGCGCTTACACGCGACATTATTTTGTCAGCCGCGCTGGAGTTGGTTGACGACGCCGGACTTTCTGCCCTGTCACTGCGGAGCCTGGGCAAACGCTTGGGGGTTTCGCAGGCCGCGTTTTACCGCCATTTTCCTGATAAGGCGGCCCTGCTGGAGGGTATTTGCGAGCAGCTTTGGCGGCTAACTTACGAGCGTTTTTTGGCTCTGGTTCAAGGGGCCGACGGCGTTCACGACGGCGTTCACGACGACGCCGCACCGGGCTCCCCTGCTGCATTGTCCCCTGCTGCGTCAGCCCCTGCCGTACCAGACCCAAGCCCTGATGCCGAGCCGGACTCAAACCCAACTACCACCCCACAAACGGCCCCCGACCAGGCCTTGCAGGCGCAGGAATATATTCGCCAGTACGCGAACTGCCTGCGCGCCACTTTGCAAGATCACCCCAACACGGTCATTTTGCTGATGACCCACCCGATTTCCACACCTGAGCAGCTTTCCCTGCTGGCCGGGGTGCTTGCTTCGCTGGCCCGCAGCGGTTTTACGCCCACTACGGACACGTTGGCGCTGATCACGTCGGTTTCGGTGTACACCACTGGTTTCGTTGCCGCCGAGGTAGTGCCGCCTGCTGGAACAACTGAAGGCGCCGTCACCAAGCCAGGCAGCGCCGCCCCAGCCGCAACCCCCACCCCGGCCGCAGCCTCTGGCGGGGCCAACGACGCCGTCGTCGCTGGCGCAGAAGACCTCATGGCGGTCAGCGCCATGCTTGACCCGGCTGACGCAGCCGCCCTGCAACCGCTGATCGGCGAAGTTTTGGCCGGAAAATGGGATTTCAGCGCCCAGTTTGAGCGCGGGCTGGAAGCTATTTTGCGCGGCTGGTAGCCGGGACGCCGCTAGGACAAAATCGCCAACAAGCCAACGCCCGGCAACCAGCCAACACCCGCCAACCAGCCAACGCTCGCCAACCAGAACATTTGAAAAGGAACACGCAAATGGGAAACATCGACAAGTATCGTGGCTGTCTGCTGGGCGGGGCTGCTGGTGACGCGCTGGGTTATGCGATTGAGTTTGACCGCGAGGAGGCGATTGCTGCGCGTTACGGTTCGCGCGGTATTCGCGACTACCAGCTAGATGAGCGCGGCTTGGCGCCGTTTTCTGACGACACGCAGATGACTTTGTACACCGCCAACAGTCTGCTGTGCTCGCTGGCTGCGCTCTCAGCCCAAGCCTCTGGCGGAACCCAAGACTCTGGCAGCGCCCAGGCCTCCAGCGGAGCCCCTACCTCTAGCGATGCCCCTGCCCTGGTGTCTCCCACCGCGCTTTCTGCTTGGACCCCAGCGTCCCCTACCCTGCCATCCCCCGCTGCGCTTGCCGCTTACGCCCCAGCCCAAATGGCCCAGTTCTATGTGGAGTGGATGTATACGCAGGTCAGCCCCTACCCGCTAGCTGAACCCAAAGCCTGGATTTCCAGCCTGCCTGAGCTTTTTGCCTCGCGCGCACCGGGCGTAACCTGCATGAATGCTTGCGAGGCCATGGCTAGCGGCGCCAAAGCTGTAAACAATTCCAAGGGCTGCGGCGGGATTATGCGCATGGCACCGGTGGGGCTAATCAACACTTGCCCGAGCTTTTCCGGCGTCGAGCTGCAGCGCCTAGGCGCGCAATTAGCTGAGCTAACCCACTGCCATGAGCTGGGCTGGATGCCGGCCGGGGTGTTTGCCCATATTGTCAGCCTCCTGTCCCGCAACGAGGCTAGTTCAGTACGCGAGGCTGCCACACAGGCGCTGAACACTTTGCCTGAAGCTTTCCCCAACGCGCATTATCTTGGCCAGTTGCAGGAGCTGCTGCGTTACACGCTGCGCCTGGCGGACAGTGACATGCCTGATTTGGAGGCGATTCACGCCCTGGGCGAGGGCTGGGTGGCTGAGGAGGCCCTGGCCATTGGTTTGTTGTGCTCGCTGCGCCACGAGGATGATTTTGCAGGGGCCATCACCTCGGCGGTCAACCATGGTGGAGACAGCGATTCCACGGGGGCTATTGCTGGCAATATTGTCGGCGCACACCTAGGCCTGGCCGGGATTCCACAGCGTTATCTGGAGCATTTGGAGCTGCGCGACACGATCAGCAAGATAGCTGATGACCTGTTCACCGGCCCGCAAGCCTCCCCAGATCTCTACTTTCCGCCTGTCAGCCCCGACGGCGACGGCGTCTAGCCCCGGCCGCGCAAGGACGACGGCGCCCGGGGTCACCACCCAGCCTGAGCGGCGTCGTCGTTAACAGCAAGTAACCAATATTCGAACCATTAGAAGGAGGCAGGTAATGCTGGAAAGTAAAAAGGAGGCGCTGTTATCTGAGCTGGTGGCGCAGCTGTGTGCGGAGCGTAATTTTGCTTTCCCGCAGGTGCAGGGCTTTGATGAGCTGTGGCAGCATTTCCGCGCCTTGGTTAACACCCGAGAGCCTGCGCCTATCTCTCCTTTTTGGTTGGAAAAGCAGGATGAGTTGCTGTCTGGTTTGCTGGCGGAAGGCGGTATTTCTAGTCTCGACGACGCCGCCGTCAGCCCGCTTAATCCTCGGATTCGTCTGTGGCAGGGTGACATTACCCGCCTAGCTGTTGACGGTATTGTTAATGCTGCCAACAGTCAGATGCTGGGGTGCTGGCAGCCGGGACATTTTTGTATTGACAACGCTATCCATACTTTTGCTGGCGTGCAGTTGCGTCTTGAATGCGCGCAGCTGATGCAGGCTCAAGGTCATGAGGAACCCACTGGGCACGCCAAAATCACTGGCGGCTATAACTTACCGGCTAAGCATGTGCTTCACACGGTTGGGCCGATCTATAACCCGGCACTGCCAGACATTGGGAAATATAAGCTGATGAGCAGCTATTTACAGTGTCTAGATATGGCGCAGGAAAACGGTTTGAAGTCGCTGGCTTTTTGTTGCATTAGCACTGGCGTGTTTGGCTACCCCAAGGAGCCTGCGGCAAAGGTTGCGGTTAACACTGTGCAGCGCTGGTTGGAGGCAACCCAGGCGCAAATGGATGTTGTCTTCAACGTCTTTGGTGACGAAGATTTGCAAATTTACCGCAGGCTTTTGGGGTTCTAGGTCCTAGAGCCGCAGCAGCCCAAAAGACTGAGCGTCTCAGCGCGGGCAGAGGCTTGAGCGTCTCAGCGTGGGCCCGCAAATGCAGGCCCGCTTGTCAGTACTGCCCTGCCCCTATTAGTTCTGGTTAGCTGTGGGTATGTACATCATTAGTTCAAGGCTATCCATGATTTGACTCATTGATTTGTTGAACTTTTCGTAGTTAGTGTTTTGGAATTCTTCGTTTGCGCAGGCAACCATAACATTTACGTAGTCGGCCTGGTTGTAGAAGGTTACCACCACGGGCACGTCAATAATTGTTAGCACGCCCCGAATAGAAATAGCTTTAGCCTCAGGGATCTGTAATATTTCTTCCGGCTGACCAATCTGGATTGGTAACCCATCCACTAGGATCTCGGTTTTTTTGAAATAGCCATAAACCCCGTGCACCGCTTTTAGTAGCTGCTGCCACGAAACCGGGCGGGTGAGCCGGTAGTTGGCGTGAACCCAGCCCTTTTCTTCTTTTTCACCAATTAAAATCATTGCAGTTCTCCATCCGCTCTTGGCTCATCATGCAGACTTGTGACCAGCTACTATGCGGCGCAACCTACCTGCCAGCTTTGAGTTGTTCCTCAGGCATATTCATGGCGATTTCCATATTGTCAATGAATTTGCCAATGAATTTGTTGTAGTGCTCGTAGTCCAGGTTTTTTAGTTCTTCATTGTTGCACTCAACACGGACGTTAATGAAGTGGACTTGGGTGTAGAAAATAATTTCTACATTAGTCCTAGCCACCATTAGCAATCCACGAATTGTAATATTCCAGTTTTCAGGGATCTTCAGAATGTCTTCAGGGGTTTTAATTTCAATCGGCTTACGGTCAACCAGGATTTCAACATTAGCGAAGTAATGCCAGGCTTCATAAACCCCTTGTAGCATCATTTCCCATGAGGCCCGGAAAGTCAGGTTGAAGGTAGACAGCAGCCAGCCGTCGTCCTCATGATGGCCCATGAGCAGCATGGTTCCTCCTAACCAACCGCGTCGATGGCGGCTTTGGCGTCAGCTAAGCTAACCCCGGTGCGGTCTCGGTAAATTTTGATGGCGTTGATTTTTTTACCCATCCGCACTAGGTGGAGTTCTTCAGGGGTTAGTTCCAGCCAGGCAGCGGCCTCGTAATCTACATCCCCACCCCCGACGACGCCGTCGCCGGCCCCGTAGGTACCCGGAGCGTACTCGCTAGCATCACCATAGGCGCCCGACTGACCGTAATCACTGGTTCCCGACTGGCCGTAACTGACCCCTAGACGTAACTCCAAGCTCCTGACCTGCGCTTTTAACCGGCGGTTTTCATTGCGTAAGCGCTCAATTTCTGCGGCCTGATCAAACCATTTACCCATAACGTTTCCTTACATACCTATCAAGCGCGGCAGGCTTGCGCCCGCCGCAATATTTAAAAATTTTCTAGCGCTTTTGAGCTGGCCTTAGCGCCAGTGCAAGCCGGCCTTACCATCACTCTAAGTTGAACTTATCGTCATTTCAGGCAGGCCTTAGTATCACTAGCTGGCCTCACAGCCAACCTATTTGGAGCTTTCTGATTTCTCAGCACCCTGCGGGCGCTCAGAGCTTGGCGCCGGCTCTACCCAGTTGGCCAATATGCCGCCGGCTGGGTCTTTGAAGGCCGCCAGCAGATCTTTGAATCTCAGGCCGGCCACATGCGAGAACTGGTTGAGCTCGTAGTGGTCAGGGAAGATGGTACGCAGCTGCATTGGTACGGGTTTGTCGTCTCTGGTCAGGCGCCCGGTGATCAACGTGAGCTGCTCAAAGCCCCAGCGCGGATCCACGCTTTGGGCGCTTGCAGGCACCCGGATCGCCTCCCAACCCTTGTAAAAGCGCGCTTTGTGGCCAATGCGCAGCACTGCCCAGTTAAGCATGAGTTCGCTGTAATCGCTGATCATGGTGGGAACGCGAGTTTCGGCGTACTCGCTTTCGCCGTAAAAAGCTTGGGCGTGTTCACCGCTGGTGTTCCACACGTGCTGCCAACTGCGCCCACAATCCCAGGTTAGTGATAGCGCGTCGGCGTCACGGAGCCGAATCTGCGCCCCTGCTGTCTCTGCAAAGTGAAACAGCTCAGCAACTTGCCACCACATTATTCTGACCTCCCAGTCAAAATCCCCAGCTTAAGGCATTCAATAGCGGTCAACACAATGTCGCCGGCCAGAAACTGCACCTGGCGCGCACCGCCGGGTAGATCAAAGTAGGGCACGTTAATACCGGTGCGGATCGAGCATCCCTGCGGCAGCTGTTTGATTTCATAGCTGTAGTAGGGGTCGTTGAGAGCGAATATATCCAGTGAGCGATACTCAAAGTAGGTGGGCCGCTCCCCGACGGGCCGGTGCCACAGGTATTTGCCGTCCGGGTAGCCCACACGATCCACGTACGGCCCGTAGAGCTGCAGGTAGTCCGCCAGATTCGTAAACACCTGCACGGTAGAGCGGTCCATGCGGGCTAGCACCTGGTCACTGTCAGGTAGGAAGCGGATAATCATATCCCCACGGAAACTGGGGTCATGTACTTTCGGCACGTCCTGGGCGCCCATCTTCCCCTCCTTGCGTTTATAACTAGCGTAAGTCTATGCCTGCTTTTGCTCACGACGGCGCAGTTCGCCCCGTAAAATGAGCTTTCGGAAGAAACGAGGCCGCCCATGACAAGCCGCAGCACTGACCGCCCTGGCCGCGCGGCTACCTAGAAGCCGGCCCGGTAGCAACCCTGAAAACTGGCCGTGAACACAGCACCATTGATGTTCACGCAGGTATTTTTAGCATTGATTGTGAACAGTCTGCCAAACGTTTTGCCCTGACACCGCCAGGATGGTCACTCATGGTTGCTATCGCTTCAAGTGCTATTACGTTCGCGCTGGTTTTTTACACGATCGGCGTGTTTGCCGAGCGCCGTGCGGGCACGCTAAAGCTGAGCCACATCATGTTTTTCTACCTGGGCCTGGCCTCCGACACTGCGGGGACGGCGGCGTGACCTCAGGTTGCAGTGCCGCAGCATGAATCAGGACAGACGGCTTTCCCGCGCCGCTTGCGGCCGATATGCGCGCGGGACCGCTGGCGACGAGGTGGTTTTCTGTGCGGAATGTCTACGGTGCTGCGCAACGCGTCCGTTGAGAGAAGGAGGAAAGCAGATGATGGGCTACGAAGAGAAGGTGGAGCGCATCGAGTTGATTGGTGCCGTGAGCGATGCCGGGAGGCTGGCGAGGGGCCTGGACCAGCTGCTCGAGTCCCTGGCGCACGCCGACCAGCTGGATTCGCTCGATGTCGAGGGAATCCTGGCCCTGAGGTCGATAAGCCAGAGGTGTGCTGAGCGCATCGGGAACGCCGTGCGCATCCTGGAGGCCCAGAACGAGATTCTTTACGCCGAGGAGCGGACCAACACCAAACCATGCGAAAACCGAGAAACGAAGTCCGAGCCGGAAACTGTTCTTTGATTCCGATCGAACGACTTTCTCCGCCGCCCGTCTTCGCATTGAGCCTGAGCGGCCGATGTCCCCCTATTCCCAGTGCCACGGCGTACCGCCGCGTTATAATGCTGAAAACGCATTTGTATTGCATTTCGCAAGGATAGAGGCGCAAATGTCTGACGGCTACAAGGAGCTCATCAGGGGCAACCCCGACGAAACCGAGATCAGGAGCTTCCTGGTGAACGGCGACCAGGTCTCCGTGACCCTGCGCATCCCTGACACCCTGCGCGACGCTGCGAAGGAGGAGGCGGCCCTGCGGGGCATGAGCTTCTCCGCCTTCGTGCGCACGTGCATGATCGAAGAGCTCGCGAAGAAGGGGGCATAGAGGCGTGAAGTCGCTAAACAACGTCGGCGCCGAGCGCCTTGGAGACGCCCTCGGTGAATCCATCGACGACGGCGCGAAGCTGTCGATAATCAGCTCGTATTTCACCGTGTTCGCCTACGGGGAGCTCAAGGAGGAGCTCTCCAAGGTCGACGAGGTGCGCTTCCTGTTCAGCGAGCCCACCTTCGTCAAGCGCATGGCCGACTCGAAGGAGCCGCGCGAGTTCGAGGTCGCCCGCCGTGCGCGCGAGGTCGGCGTCGGCGGCTCGGGGCTCGAGCTCACGCTGCGCAACAACCTCAACCAGCGCGCGCTCGCCCGCGAATGCGCCGAGTGGATCCGCGAGAAGGGTGTCTTCAAGTCCGCCAAGACGTCCGGCGCCATTCAGCCGGGCGGCACGTACGTAGTGGAGAACCCCTCCGGCAACGACCACGCCTTCATGGGCGCCGCCGCGAACTTCACGCAGGAAGGCCTCGGCTACGAGCGCCGCCCGGGAACCGTCACCTGCGTGAGCCATTTCGAGAATGCCACCGAGGCCGTCGGCCTCAAGATGATGTTCGAGTCGGTCTGGGACAACCCCGCAATGGTCGAGGAGGTCACTGCACAGGTGGCCGCCCAGGTCGAGACGCTCTACCGCGAGAACCCGCCCGAGTTCATCTATTTCCTGACCCTGTACCACCTGTTCCGCGACTTCATGGAGGACGACGAGGACAACGGCATCCGCCCCGGCCTCAAGTTCGAGGAGTCCGTGGTCTGGAACAAGCTCTACGACTTCCAGAAGGACGCCGTCGTGGGCGCCATCCGCAAGCTGGAGAAGTACAAGGGCTGCATCATCGCCGACTCGGTGGGCCTGGGCAAGACCTACGAGGCGCTCGCCGTCATGAAGTACTACCAGGAGCGCAACGACCGCATCCTCGTGCTGTGCCCGAAGCGCCTGCGGGACAACTGGACCCTGTGGACCCAGGACAATGACGACCGAAACCCGCTGGCCGACGACCGCTTCAGCTACACGGTGCTCAACCACACCGACCTGTCGCGCTACCACGGCATGAGCGGCGAGGTGGACCTCGAGCACCTGCGATGGGGCCACTTCGACCTCCTCGTCATCGACGAGAGCCACAACTTCAGGAACAAGAGCACCGACGCGGACAAGACCGACCGCTACACGCGCCTCATCGAGGACGTCATCAAGTCGGGCCAGCGCACGAAGGTGCTCATGCTCTCGGCCACCCCGGTGAACAACCACCTGCTCGACCTGCGCAACCAGATCGAACTCATCACCGAGGGAGACGACGCGTACCTCGCCGAGACCGACGGCATCCCGTCGATCACCCACGTGACGCGCGTTGCCCAGCAGAGGTTCAACGAGTGGAGCAAGCTCTACGACTCAGAGCGCACGACCGAGAGTTTCGTGAACACGGTGAACGCCGACTACTTCAAGCTGCTCGACGTGCTGACCATCGCGCGCAGCCGCAAGCACATCACGAAGTACTACGGCGCCGCGAGCGGGACATTCCCGGCACGCCGACCGCCCCTGTCGTTCCAGACGCCCATCGACCTCGACGGCGAGCTGCCGCCGATAGCCGAGCTCAACGACATGATCGCCCAGCTCACGTTCGCCCAGTACCAGGTGCTCTCCTACGTGCGCGCCGACCAGCGCCGCAAGTACGAGGACCGCTACGGGGACACGTGGGGCAAGGACTTCGAGAGCCAGGTCCACCGCACGACGGCGGTGGCAAACCTCATGCGCATCAACGTCCTCAAGCGCATGGAGTCCTCCGTGAACAGCTTCCGCATCACGCTGCGCCGCATCCTCGACGGCTGCGTCGACCTGCGCGCGAGGCTCGACGCCGACGCGTCGGGGGTCGCCTACGGCACCGAGGGCCTCGAGGACGGATTCGACGACGACGATGCCGAGGAGTTCGAGGCCGGTGGCAAGGTGCACGTCGATCTGCGGGACGTCGACGCCCTGCGCCTGGGCCAGGACCTCGACTTCGACATCCAGGTGCTCCGGGCCCTCCTGGCCTACGCCGACGCGGTGACGCCCGAGCGCGACGCCAAGCTCGTGAAGCTGCGCGACTTCATCGCCGGCAAGGTCAGGGATCCGTACAACCCCGGCAACCGCAAGGTGTTGGTGTTCAGTGCGTTCGCCGACACGACTGCGTACCTCTTCGAGCAGCTGGCCCCCTGGCTGAAGCGCGAGCTCTGCGTCGAGTGCGCCGAGGTGGCGGGCAGCTCCAACCGGACCTACTCGCTGAAGCTTCCCAGGACCACATTCGAGAACATCCTCGCGAGGTTCTCTCCAGTCTCCAAGGAGTTGCCGGAGAACCAGAGGGCCCTCGGCGAGATCGACGTCGTCTTCGCGACGGACTGCATCTCCGAGGGCCAGAACCTGCAGGATTGCGACTGCCTGGTGAACTACGACATCCACTGGAACCCGGTGCGCATCATCCAGCGCTTCGGCCGCATCGACCGCCTGGGTTCCGCCAATGCGCAGATCCAGCTGGTCAACTTCTGGCCGGACATCGCGCTCGATGAGTACATCCAGCTCGAGGGCCGCGTGAAGGGCCGCATGGCGTTGCTCGACGCGTCGGCCACCGGCGAGGAGAACGTGCTGGAGGCGAAGGGCAACGGCGAGATGAACGACCTCAAGTACCGCCGCCAGCAGCTCCAGCAGCTCAAAAGCGAGGTGCTCGACCTCGAGGACATCTCGGGCGGCATCTCGATCACGGATTTCGCCTTCGACGACTTCCGCGTGGAGCTCCAGCGCTATGCGAAGGAGCATCCCGACGCGCTGGAGAACTCGCCGGCGGGCCTCCACGCCGTGGCCCCCATACCCGACGAGCTTCGCGGCGACGTGAAGCCAGGCGTGGTCTTCTGCCTCAGGCAGAACGACGAGGCCAACGACCCCAGGGATACGAACCCCGTCTTCCCGTACTACGTGGTGTACGTGTCGGGCGACGGCGAGGTCATGACGAAGCACACTCAGCCCAAGCCGGCGCTCGACATCATGCGCGCCGTCTGCTCGGGGCACCCCGAGCCCATCGCTGAGCTATGCCGCGAGTTCAACCGCGAGACCCGCGACGGGACGAGGATGGACGCCTACACCGACCTTCTCGACGACGTGGTGGCGGCCATCACCGGGACTCAGCAGGACAAGGGCATCGAGAGCCTGTTCAGCCTGGGCGAGGTCGGCAGCGGCACCGTCATGGGCTTCAACGACTACTCGCTGGTATGTTTTGCGGTGCTGCGATGAGCGGCGTCGACTGGAGCGGCATCCTGCGCCTGCCCGACGCGGCGCTCGCGGGAGGTCGCCGCATCCCCAAGGCGGTGCTCGTCAAACAGGCCATGCTAACCAAGACTGAGCAGAAAAGGCTCGACAAGGTCGTGCGTCTCGAGCACTTCGCCACGGTCCAGAAGTCTACGACGCGCATCCCGCCGTACGAGGACGACGAGCGCAACGTGCAGAGCATAGTCTTTCTTCGCTGCGAGATGGCACCCGGAACCATGGCCGTGGCGGAGGTGGCGGAGCTCATGCACAAGTGCTTCCCGAATCCGACGGTGCTCCTGATTGAGGCGGGCGGCCGCGCGTGCGTGTCGGTCGCCCTCACGCGGAAGAGCCAGGCCGAGCAGGGCGCGACGGTCGTCGACCGAATCGAGGCCACGGGCGCGTTCGACCCGGGCCGTTCGGAGTATGCGGAATTCCTAGGAGCCCTGGCGTTCGTACGGCTCTCGCAGGGCGACCTCTGGGAGTACCTGCTCGACATGGTGCGTGTCGTGGCGCTGTCCCGTGCGATCGGCGGCCTGGGGTTCTACCCCAGCTGCCCCGCTCAGGACCGGGAAAAGCTGATTGTCCTCACGGCGCGTTACGATGAGCTGGGAGCCTCTGTCAAGCGGCTGAGGGAACGGCGGTGGTCGAAGGACATAACGCTCAACGAGTCCGCGAAGCTGAGGATGGAAATGAAGGAAGAGGAGCGACGCCTGAGGGCGGTCACCGATGAGATAAGGGAGATTTGCAATGGCTGACATCGAGAAGGTTGACCTTGCATCGGAAAACCTGGTTGACGACCGCCTGGACAAACTCAAGGCATTGATGCCCGAGGTGTTCGCCGAAAGCGGGATCGACTTCGACAAACTGAGGCTGGAGCTTGGCGACGATGTGGACGAGGGCCAGGAGCGCTATGCGTTCACGTGGCCCGGCAAGGCCGATGCCATTCGCCAGTCGCAGATGTCCAGCACTGCTACTCTGCGTCCCTGTATCGAGAAAAGCCGCAGCCGCGATGGCGAGGATGGGTCCTTCGACTCGGACAACATCTATATAGAAGGCGACAATCTCGAGGTGTTGAAGCTCCTACAGCGCGGCTATCACGGCACTTACGACTTCATTTATATTGATCCTCCCTACAACACTGGGCACGATTTTGTCTACAAAGACAAATTCGGGGATACCATTGAGAATTATAAGGAGCAAACTGGACTAACTTCTCAGGCAAACGCTGATACTAGCGGGCGATTTCATTCTAATTGGTGCTCGATGATATATCCCAGGCTGCGCTTGGCGCGCGAGCTCCTTGCCCCTGATGGTGTTATTGCGATTAGCATTGATGATGCTGAGCAATCTCAACTTAAACAAATATGCGACGAGATATTTGGGCAAAATAATTTTGTCACATGTCTTGTTTACGATAAAAATCGAAAAAATGATGCAAAGTATTTTTCGGTCGGCCATGAATACATGCTTGTCTATTTTAAAAATGCTTCATACATAAAGGATCTTGGAATCGTTTGGCGCGCTCCAAAAGAAGGAGTCGATGAGGTAAAACAACGTTTCGAAGAACTTAAGCATCAATATGGTTCCGCCTGGGACGCGATCAATGCCGAACTGAAGCGTTGGTATGCGACTTGGGACGATGATGATCCGCGTAAGCCGCTCGCGCGTTTTACGAAGCTCGATGAAAAGGGGCCATACCGTGACGACGGAAATATTAGCTGGCCTGGAGGCGGTGGCCCCAAGTATACCGTCCTTCATCCGATAACTCATAAGCCATGCAAGACGCCAGATGCAGGTTGGCGTTTTCCTCGTATTGAGAGAATGCAAGAGGAGATCGATAAGGGCAGGGTTGTCTTTGGCGAAGATGAAACAACCTTGCCCAGAATCCGCAGAAATCTGTTTGAGTCAGATGGTCAGGTATTGAAAAGCGTGAAGTTCAGTTACGCCCAAACAGCAGCTAATGAATTCACCTCTTTGTTTAACGGCAAACGAGTGTTTGAAAACCCGAAGCCGATCTCAGACATTGCTGAGCTCGTTAGTTATTTTACCGGGGACAAAGAGAGCGCACGGATTCTCGATTTCTTCTCAGGTTCAGCAACAACTGCACACGCTGTCATCCAATCTAATTTGAAAGACGGAACGGAACGTCGTTTCACCCTTGTTCAAATTCCCGAAACCTGTGCTTCTGGAACCGTAGCTCATATTGAAGGCTTTAGTTCAATTTGCGAATTAGGCGAAGAGCGCATCCGCCGCGCAGGGGACATGATAAAGAAACAAGTCGAGGTGGAAAACTCCCAACCTAAGCTTGGCGAGGATGTCAAAAATCTACCAGACATCGGCTTCCGCTTGTTTACTCTTGATGACTCTGGGATTGAGAGGCCCGAGCCCGGTCAACTCGTGCTCGACGTGGTGAAACCCGACCGCACCGAACTTGATATCGTCTTCGAGATGATGCTCAAATGGGGGCTTGAGCTCACGCTGCCCGTCGAAAAATCCGAGGCCGCGGGCTATCCCGTCTGGTCCGTCGCTTGCGACGAGCTCGTCTGCTGCATGTCCCGAGGCCTCACCATCGAGGCACTCGAGGCCATCGCCGATATGGAGCCCAGGCGCGTGCTCATCCTCGACTCCGTCCTCGACGACACTCTCAAGCTCAATGCCGTGCAGATCTTCAAGCACGCCGGCGAGCGCACGGGCTGCGAGATCGAACTGAGGACGGTCTAGCATGGTGGCACTCGAGTTCAAGTTCTCATCCGACCAGCAGCACCAGCTGGAGGCCATAGAGGCTACCTGTGACCTGTTCCGCGGGCAACAGTTTATCGGCAGCGTATTCTCCACCGATTCCGGACGCAAAGGCCAGACGGCGATCGGCGAGCTCATGGTTGGCCACGGCAACGAGCTCCGTGTTGCGCCGGGTCAGCTCCTCGACAACCTGAACGCTGTGCAGGAGGATGGCTGCCTCCCGGCAACCGACGTCCTCACCGACGGGCGCCTGCGCGACTTCACCGTCGAGATGGAGACGGGCACCGGCAAGACCTACGTGTACATCCGCTCCATCTACGAGCTCAACCGCCGCTATGGCATCACCAAGTTCGTCATCGTCGTGCCGAGCGTCGCCATCCGCGAGGGCGTCCTCAAGAGCTTCCAGACAACCCGCAGGCACTTCGAGACGCTCTACAATCGCACGCCGCTCGACTACTTCGTGTACGACTCGAAGGACATGGGGCCGGTGGGCAACTTCGCCACGTCGAGCTCCATCCAGGTCATGGTCATTAACATCGACGCGTTCAACAAGGGCCTCGATAAGGACGGCACCGCAAAGGAGGGCAACCTCTTCCACCGACCCAGCGAGAAGCTCATCGGCGGCTTCAGCCCGCGCGAGCTCGTGAGCGCCTGCAAGCCCGTCGTCATAATCGACGAGCCCCAGAGCGTGGACAACACCAAGCAGGCCAAGGCCGCCATCAAGAGCCTGAGCCCGCTGTTCGTGCTGCGCTACTCGGCTACGCACAAGCAGGCCTACAACATGATCTACCGCCTCACGCCGGTGGACGCCTTCGAGCGCCACCTGGTGAAGGGCATCTGCGTCGACTCGATCAAGGCCGAGGCAAACCTCAACGGCGCATACGTAAGGCTCGAGTCCGTCAAGCCGGACCCGTTCTCCGCCAAGGTATCCATCGACGTGCGCCAGGCGGACGGAACGCAGAAGCGCAAGGCCGTCACCGTAAAGACTGGCAACGACCTCTTTCAGAAGAGCGGCGAGAACAGCGACTACGAGAGCGGCTGGGTCGTCAACAACATCGGCGCCGCACAGGGCGACGAGTTCATAGAGTTCCAGAACGGCGAGGTGCTCGAGCTCGGCGAGGCCCTGGGTGACGTCAACGAGGAGGTCGTCAAGCGTGCGCAGATCCGCCGCACCATCGAGGACCACCTGGCACGCCAGTTCGAGCTGTGGCCGCGCGGCGTGAAGGTGCTCTCGCTCTTCTTCATCGACCGCGTCGACCGCTACCGCGTCTACGAGCCCGAGGTCCACGGAGGCCTGTACGCCCAGATGTTCGAAGAGGAGTACGCCGGGGCGTTGAACTCGAAGGCGCCCAGGCGCGTCTCCAAGGCTGCGGGGATCGGCCGCGGCACGTGGCTCGAGTGCTACGAGGCCGTCGGCGCCCCGCTGGTGTGCGACCCCCACGCCGTGCACCAAGGCTACTTCGCAAAGGACAAGAAGGGTAAGCTCAAGGACTCTAAGGGAACCGCCGGCACCGCCGACGACGCCGGGGCCTTCGAGCTCATCATGCAGAAAAAGGAGACTCTCATCTCCTTCCCGGACGGCAAGGATGCGGACAAGGACGTCTCTTTCGTTTTCAGCCACTCCGCGCTCAAGGAGGGCTGGGACAACCCCAACGTGTTCCAGATCTGCACGCTCGTTGAGACAAAGGACAATCTGACCAAGCGCCAGAAGATCGGCCGCGGTCTGCGCCTGTGCGTGAACCAGGACGGCGAGCGCCTGTACGATCCCGAGGCGAACGTGCTCACCGTCATCGCGAACGAGAGCTACGACGAGTTCGCCAACGGCCTGCAGAAGGAGCTCGAGGCGGAGGACTTCAAGTTCGGCGTCATCACCCCGGAAAGCTTCACGAAGGTCACGGTCAAGAGTCCCGAGGGCGTCGAGGAGCGCCTGGGCTACGAGAAGTCCAAGCAGGTCTTCGACCATCTCGTCGCGACCGGCATGGTCGACGGCAAGGGCGCGGTAACGCCCGAGCTGAAGGCGGCGGCCGAGGAGGGCAAGGTGGAGCTCCCCGCCGAGCTCGAGCCGGCGAAGGAGCAGGTCGAGGCGATCATTATCCACAAGTCCCAGAGGGTCCAGATCCGTGACAAGGCCAAGGAGGTCTCGGTCGAGCTGCAGAAAGACGTCACGCTCGACCCTGCGTTCCAGGCCCTGTGGAACCGCATCCGTCAGCGCACGCGCTTCCAGGTCGAGGTCGACTCCGGCAAGCTCATCGAACGCGCCATCGAGGCGGTCGACGGCATGCTCGCCGTGCGCCCGCCCCAGGTGACGAGCGAGCGCGCGTCGCTGGGCATCGACGACGCGGGCGTGAGCGCCGAGGGCACGGGCGCCTCCGTGGTATCCGTTTCGGGAAAGGTGAAATACGACCTTCCCGACCCGATCGCAGAGCTTCAGGACGCCGTCGGGCTCACCCGCGGCACCATCAAGGCGATCCTCGAGGGCTGCAGCCGCTTCGACGAGTTCGCGATCGACCCCGCGACCTTCCTCGCGCAGGTCGGTGACAAGATCAACCGCGTGAAGAACGACCTCATTGCCCAGGGCATCAAGTACGTGCGCCTCCCCGAGGATGAGTGGTACACCATGCGCGACCTCGAGCTCGACGACTACACGGCCTACCTTGGGCAGAACGCGTGGAAGCCGGACATGACGAGTAAGAGCCTGTACAACTACGTGGTCTACGACTCGGCGGGGGTCGAGCGCTCCTTTGCCGAGGCTCTCGACAAGCAAGAGGAGGTGCTCGTTTTCGCGAAGCTCCCTTCGGCGTTCAAAATCGACACACCGCTCGGCAGCTACAACCCCGACTGGGCGTATGTCGAGGAGGCCGACGGCGAGCGCCGCGTTTACTTCGTGACCGAGACCAAGGGCGGAAAGAACGGCGAGCCCGCCCTGCGCGACGCGGAGAAGATCAAGATCGGCTGCGCTAAGAAGCACTTTGAGGCGCTGGACCTTGGAAACGACTTCCATTACAACGTGCGCACAACGTACCAGTACGAGGCGGTGAAGGCTTAGGATGTCGAAGCTGCCCGGAAAGATGACGCGAAAGCAGCATTGGGTGCCGCAGTTCTACCTGCGCCATTTTGCGGACTCCTCCGGGCAGCTTCATGCCTACAACAAAAGCAACGGCGTTTTTTACCGTACAAAGGTCGAAAACGTATGCAGCAAACGCGATCTGTACGAAGTCCAGTACTCCGATATAGAGGCCGATAGCGACAATAAGTACTACGCGCAGAACCTTATCGAGACAAAGCTGTCTGAGAGTGAAAGCCAGATTTCCGTTTCCTACTCACGTCTTTTACAATGCTGCAAGGACGCGACACTTGAAGGCGATGTCTTTCGACAGGGGCGGCAGGCAGTCTGCAAATTGGCCTCAAACCTCATAGTGCGCCATCCTGCAACGATGCTCGCTGATAGGAACAGAGCGCGAGAAGGTTCCTCCATGCTTCTGGAAGATGTCGTTTTGACAGAAGAAAAGAAGGCGCTACTAGAATGGTCTGGCTGGAACGGCGACTATAAGGCTCTTGCCGAGCTTTCGGTCTCCGCAACTCTACTTTTTTCCGAAGACGGTTCCGTTCCGGCCAACCACATCTACGAAGCGTTTCTTGAAAAGCGATTCTGCATTCTCGAAGCGCCTATCGGCTCGGGATTCGTCACGACGTCGACGCCCATGTTCATAATCGGACCAGAGAACGATTCCTATGATTTCGACTTCGCATACATGCCGTTGAGCAGCAAGTATGCAGCGCTCTTCGCCAGCGACAGTTCGCTCGGGTCGTTTCATCGACTGAATTTCCCGCGCGCCGAGCTCATGAACCGTCTTCTCCTGTTGAACTGCGAGCACTGGGATGTTGCGCTCTCGAGGGGAAACGGCCCACTCGAGCATGCAATTCGCGATTGGAGGCGTTCGATTCTGGGTTGTTCCGCCAAGTAGAAAGGATTATTCGTTTTGAACTATGCTTCTTCTGGTCTTTCAGATGAAATAATGGATGCCTTCAAAGGTTTGAACATCACGAGAATCTTGCCCAAAATGCCCTCAGTGACTCCAGATTATGAAATGCCCTCAGTGACTCCAGATTATTATTACACGACAGCTAAGCCCCCGGTCTTCAGGACAAGTTGGCATCAGCTCATTGTAATAGGCAACGGGTTTGACTTGGAATGTGGGCTTGCGTCGAGTTTCTCGGACTTTGTCAAGGCCCGAACTGTCGATTTTGAAAAAGCCGACCATGGACAAATCGCAGAGGATGTGCTTTTCACTAAAACCATTTGGGATGTAATTCTCCCTTCGATGGGGGACGCAAATTGGTGCGACATAGAGGGATCTATCGCAGACTGGATTGCTCCAAAAAATAGAGAAGGTAAGAGCTCAAAGTCGAAGTTCGAGAAAACCCTGCATAAATTGGCAAATCCAACAGGAACCTATGACCCTGACAAAGCGGAAGATTCTGTAGCCCTGTTTTTAGAAATGCGCTATCAGCACCATGAGCCCTGGAACTCAGAGAACCTGCTTCAGATAACACGTGAGGACCTGGCCAAGCTGGAATCAGACTTCGATAGGTATCTTTCGGATGAAGTCGAGACCTCGAAGGGTTACAAGGAAAAGGTCAGCGAATTGATGTCGGAAATCATCCTTGGCCAAAGGCCTTCAAACGATGAATACGACGTGGAGGAAAGTATCCTCAGCTTCAACTACACAAGAGCTGTCAACCAGTTTCGTTCCGACGAACATGATACAGAATACGTCAATATCCACGGAAGGCTTGGTGGAGAGATTGTCTTCGGAATTGATGGGACAGATAGAATGGACAACCCCATGGCTCTTCCATTCACCAAAACCTACAGACTCATGACGCTCGATCTCCCTGACGTTGGAAAACTCGTTCATGTTCCAAGATCCGGCCTTCCCATGGCTGACGGAACCAAGATGATCAAATTCTACGGTCATTCCCTCGGTGAAGCAGACTACTCATACTTCCAAGCTATATTCGACTCCGTAAAGTTGTATGAGGGGGATACACGTCTCGTATTTTATTTCAGACCCCATAAGCTATCGAGCGGCTGCATACAGGATGTAAATTGCGCCAGAAAAGAAATGATGGAAAAGGTGATTCGCCTGCTTACGGCCTACGGCCTCACGCTGGACAACAAAGACCACGGCAAGAACCTTATCCATAAGCTGCTTATAGAAGGCAGGCTGTCGGTTAGCCTTTTGGGAAACAACGTTCGTAGACAATAGCTATCGATGGAAGAACGATGAAATATAGCCTCGACAAACTCAAGAAGGTCGAGCTGCGCGACGTATGGCCTCATGAGGCGCTCGACTTTACCAAGTGACTCTCTGCGGAATCCAATCTTGCCATGCTGAGCTTCGCGGTCGGCATCGAGCTCGAGCTCATAGAGACCGAGTCGTCGGTGGGTTCGTTCAATGTTGACATCTATGCGCAGGAAGCCGGCACCGGACGCAAGGTGATCATTGAGAACCAGCTCGAGGACACCAACCACGACCACCTAGGCAAAGTAATCACTTACGCCGACGGCAAGGGCGCTGAGGTCGTCGTGTGGGTGGTGGCACGCGCACGCGACGAGCACCGTCAGGCCATCGAGTGGCTCAACCAGCATACCGACAGCGATTTCGGGTTCTTCCTAGTGGAGATAGAGCTGTGGTCCATCAGGGGCTCCTTGCCCGCCCCGCGTTTCAATGTGGTCGAGCAGCCTAACGAGTGGACGAAGGCAATCAAGCTCAGCGAGGGCCTCTCCGAGACCGAGCGCGTCAAGCTATCGTACTGGACCAAATATCGCGAGGTGGCCCAGGCGACGCCTGAGTTTTTGAAGGTGTTCAACCCGCAGAAGCCCTCGAAAGACCATTGGACCACGTTGCGCTGCGGCACGTCTGCCTACCACATCGCGCTGCTTATAGACACGCAGCACGGACGCATCGGCATCGAGTTCTACGCGCCCGACGACAAGGAAATTGGAGCGTTTCCACCGTTTCAGCGTGGGGGTTTGGCTGGCTTGGCTTATCCCCTACTTCTGCGGCATGTTTATGGGTATCCCCGCTTTGAAGCTGGATTCTAACGTTGCGTTTGTGGCTGCAATTGGCGCCACCACCCTCATTGGCCTACTGCTTTGCGTCCAGGGTAATGCCCGACGCCGCTAGTGGCTCCTCCTAAAAGCTGCGGCCTGCATGGGATAATTTCTCTCGCAGGCCGCAGCTGGTTACAACCCTGGCGGCGTCGCGTCTGGTTGGAGGAAAAATGCGCACTTTCGAAGAGTCCCAGGCGGCGCCGTCGCTAATTACCTCGCAGAGTACCGCCCCGCAGCGTGCCGCCCGCACCCAAAAACCCCAGACCATTGAGGTGCGCGGGGCGCGTGTGCACAACCTGAAGAACCTCGACGTTGATGTTCCGCTAAATAAAATCGTTGGTATTGCTGGCGTATCTGGCTCAGGTAAATCCTCCCTGGCCCTGGGGGTTCTCTATGTGGAAGGCTCGCGCCGCTACCTGGAGTCACTGTCCACCTACACGCGCCGGCGCATGAGCCAAGCCCAACGCTCTGATGTGAGCGAAGTGCGTTACGTGCCGGCGTCGTTGGCGCTACGACAAAGGCCGGGCATGCCCGGAATCCGCAGTACTTTCGGAACCATGACTGAGCTAGCCAACAGTCTGCGACTGATGTTTTCGCGCCTAGCCCACCACCGCTGCCCTAACGGGCACTACGTTGAGCCCTCATTCGACGTCGCCCGCATGGCTGAAATTACCTGCCCCACCTGCGGCGTAAAATTTTATGGCCCTGGCGCTGAGGACCTGGCGTTTAACTCACGCGGAGCCTGCCAAACTTGCTCGGGCACAGGCCTGACCCGCAGCGTGAATGTTGCGGCGCTGGTGCCGGACCAGAACCTGAGCATTGATCAGGGCGCCGTCGTAGTGTGGGGCACGCTGATGTGGGCCCTGATGAAAGACGTGTGCCGCGAGATGGGCGTGCGCACCGATGTGCCATTCAAGGAGCTAACTGAGGCGGAGCAGGAGATTGTTTACCACGGCCCAGCGCTAAAAAAGCACATTATTTACGTAAATCCTAAAACTAACCAGTCGGCCGAAATGGATTTCACCTATTACAACGCCATTTATACGGTCGAAAATGCGCTTTCTAAAGTTAAAGATGAAAAGGGTATGAAGCGCCTGGAGCGTTTCTTACAAGAGGACACTTGCCCTAAGTGTCACGGCACCCGTATGTCTGAAGCCACCCGGGCGCCCCGGTTGCGCGGTATTGGTCTGGACACGGCCTCGCAAATGACCCTGTCTGAGCTGATGGGGTGGGTTGAGGGGGTGCCCGACTCACTGCCGCAGAGGCTGCGTCCCATGGCCCAAAATATTTGTGAGGCTTTCTTTGACACCGCTCAACGTTTGCTTGACCTGGGGCTGGGCTACTTGGCGTTGGATCGTGCGGCGTCCACACTTTCTACCGGTGAGCGCCAACGCGTGCAGCTAGCGCGGGCGGTGCGTAACCGTACCACGGGCGTACTGTATGTGCTTGATGAGCCTTCGATTGGCTTGCACCCGCATAATCTCAAGGGTTTGACGGGGGTGATGGATGATCTGTTGGCGGATGGCAACTCGGTGATTTTGGTTGACCACGACACTCAGGTGCTCACCCACAGTGATTACCTCATTGAGATGGGGCCCGGCGCTGGTTCCGACGGCGGCACGGTGGTTTGCCAGGGTACGGTTGCGCAGGTCATGGACGATTCTGCGTCGATTATTGGGCCGTATCTGAGGCAGCAGAACCAGCCTAAGCAGGCGCGGGCGGATCTTTTTGAGCGCGGCAGTATCCGCCTAGTCACGGACGCGATCCACACGGTGCAGCCACTTGAGGTGGATATTCCCCAGGGACGACTCACAGTGGTGACTGGGGTTTCGGGCTCAGGTAAAACCACCATGGTGCTTGAGAGCCTGATCCCGGCTTTGCAGGCGCGAATTGCCAGTCAGGCGCTGCCGGGGCATGTGCGCTGCCTGGAGGCACCGGGTATTGGCCGGGTTATGCTCATTGACGCCACCCCGATTGGTATTAATGTGCGCTCGACTGTGGCCACCTATGTGGGGGTGCATGATGAGTTGCGTAAGCATTTCGCCAGGTCCGAGGCGGCTAAGCAGTATGGAGCCAAACTTGCCGCTGAGGCCGGCTCGAAACCTGGCCGCCACCGTGGGCTTACGGCTGGCGCGTTTTCTTATAACACTGGTTCTTTGCGTTGCGACACTTGTGACGGCACTGGGCAGATCTCCCTTGACGTGCAGTTTCTTCCCGACGTCGAGATTTGCTGCCCCGATTGTCGCGGATCTCGTTATGGGCGTGCGGCTCACGAAATTAGGTGCTTTTTTGACGACGGCGCCGCCTACAGCCTGCCCGACCTGATGGCTATGAGTGTTGATGAGGCTTTGACTGTTTGCGCGGGCCTTAGCCGGGTGAGCAAGAAATTGCAGGTGCTGCACGATTTGGGTTTGGGCTATTTGACGCTTGGTGAGCAGACACCGGGGCTTTCTGGTGGCGAGGCGCAGCGGTTAAAGCTTGCCAGTGAGATGGGCCGGGGCCAGGGCGATTCGCTGTTTGTGTTTGATGAACCCACTATTGGCCTGCACCCAAAGGATGTGCAGACCCTAATGGGAGTGTTTGCCAGTTTGATTACTAAAGGCGCCACCGTGGTGGTTATTGAACATGATCTGGACGTAATCCGCAGCGCAGACTATGTGGTGGATATGGGCCCTGGCGGAGGTTTGGCCGGTGGCCAGGTGGTAGCCACCGGCTCCCCCGCTCAAATCAAAGCCTGCCCCACCAGCCTCACCGGCAAATTCATCTAGCAGCACTCAAACTTGAGCATAAAAGTTATTTGTTTTACAGAAGTATTTCTAGATAAGTTCTAATTTTACGCTCCACTCCAAGTTTGCGCGCATAATTCATAAGCTTTACTAGATCTCGATTCTTGCTGCGTGTATAGCTCTGCATTGCTGGCACAAGTAACTGCAGATCAAGCACACTCTTGCCACGCATTAAGTCACACAGCGTTCTCTCAAGGTCGTATACTCTAACCATATTGCCGTATATCGTCTTCACCTGCGTTAAACCCAAATCAAGAACTTCGTTTGCGCAAGTGCGACAGATAATACCGGCATCTTTGACTGCCACAGTGTTGTAATTTCGCGGGAAAGTCATTGTTAAAGAAGCTGGAGTGTGGTCAGTCATCTCATGTAGATTCAATGCAGTGTCATCTGAGAACACACCACGTGAAAACCTGTACTGGGCAATATATAGTGGGTCTTCCCATACGTCTGGCAAGGCATAGAGCCCACGCGTAAGTTGTACAAATTCTCCAGAACGAACTACCTCAGCGAGCTTACGCCTCGGTATCCCTGCAGCTGTAACCTGAGCAGCGGTAACATATCCAGCGTTTTGCGAGGCAATCTCAAGCACTGTCCGCATAGGCCCCCTTTCGTACAACCACGCTGAATATTATTCCAAATTCAGCATAACTGTACGTCACACATAAAGCTGTACCATTCTCACAAAATTTAGATTAAATCTAAGAATCTTTACATTCCCACTTGAGATCTTCAGGAAACCATTGCAAACCACTCACGCTAGCACTAATAGCCGGGTCAATTAAATTTCCTGTCAACTCAGCTGCCACGTCCATCACCTTCAGCCCTGCAGGCAACCCTGTATTAGCAGATAACTTTTCAAACTGCCTTCCCTGAGACAAACCCCATTCTCTAGGCACAGAAAACTTATCTGGCATTGCCTCCCCACCCTTTAATATAAACTTCTTGTTATTGCCAGCAAATACACGACAGAGCAATCTATGGAAATAGAAGGAAGACACCGCCCTAGCTGTATCAAGAGATGATGCAGATGCAGCAGACTTGACTGCCATTTCAACCGCTGCGGCACTCTTGTAGGTCATAACCTATCCTTCTCACTGGGTAATCCTGCATCTGACAGCAGACCTTCATATATTTCCTTGGCCTGGCTAGCAGAATAGTAATCACGCAGATAATTTGCCAGATTTTTAAAATCAAAATCGCGATTCGCATAGGCAGCTTCTCTCAGCACATCAGCAACCAGCGAGAGATCTTCATCATCTAACACAAGGTCAAACACAATGCGCTCAGGACGCGTAACAGGCAGCCCCTGCACAAAAGTCACCTCATCCCGAGCAACTTTCCTCTTCGCAAAACTAGCAACAGTTTTTCGCGAATTTATGCGCTTTGGAGCGTAAATGCGGTAAGGCGATAGATACAGATCACCCAGCTCAAGCAGTGATGAAGCAGTGGCGCCCCCAATCACTATGCCATCCCAATTCGAGCTACGCATCCGCTCATAACTGAAGTTTTCTGGCGCAGTCAGTTTCCAAATAGCTGCGAGCTCATCTGTATATGAGGAACCAGCCCCAATCATACGATAAGCACCTCTAATGACACGCTCAAGTCGACCAGACTCAACCGCATCATGCAGAGCATCGCGCGGTATGCCCATGCGTTCAGCCTGAGCAGTTGTAAAGACACCCTCAGATTCTGAGAGTTGGGCTATAGCTTCCAGATGATTCGCTCGAACCATGTTGCAATTGTAGGCTACAAACCTACAAATGAAACACCTCCAGGTATACCTGTAACTCGCGCCTTACTCTGAGCGCTTCACACATGCGCGCCAACTCATAAAGATCTTTGTCACGACTATTGAAGTATCCACCAATAGCGTCACGCACAAGTTGCGCATCAACGCCACCCAGCTTCCTTTGCCTAATCAGATCAGCGATCGAACGTTCAGAGTTATAGCACCTGACCCTATTACCTGACGGCGTCATAATATTTGTTGCGCCAAGCTCGTAAACATCAGGGCGAACCCAGTGAATCTGAATGCCTGGAAACTCCTCAATCAGCCCGACCGGGTTATACCCCCTAGGTACGGTCACGGACTGCACTACCGAAAGCCTGTCTGATAATCCATTTAGATACAACGCGCTGTTATGCGAAAATTAGCAGACGTCTATACAACAAAATACAGCTATTGATGTATAAACGTCTATCAAGGGACAGCATCCCTCCCGCAAAGCACACACACGCAGCCCCAAACACACAAGTATGAGGTAGTTCTATGAGTACGCATTAAGGCCGCGTAGATCATCGAGCAGGCCAGGCCCGGAAACGTTTACCAGGGATTTTGGAATGTTAAGGTGGCACTACTTATCGTAAAATCGAGTAGAACTCAAGCAAAGGAGGCAACCAAATGGACACCTGCAAAAGCGCTGACGGCGTCGTTTTCACTGATGAAGACATAGAACAATGGGCACTAGAAGCAGAATCAGACACGGGTTACGCGGGTAAACACCTTAGCCCCTCAATTGCCGGTAAACCTATAAGCTCATCTGCAACCGAACAAACTTCTAATTAAATCTTACAAACGTAGACAATAAGTTTACAGCCTATTATGTACATGCAGCATTAATTATTTAAACAATCAAAATACGGTGAAACAAAAGCGTGGGGACACCAGAACTCTGGTGTCCCCACAAACAAGCTAGTTTTAAGCTTGATCTACTTGGTGATAGTGAACTTGTAAAATTCAGTGCCATTCACAAACGTAACTGTGCGATTATCATCATTTAATGATACATCAACCGAATGGGTGGCCTCGCTGGTATCTTTACTATCACCGAAATCCATATGCGGCGTGCCACCATCTTTGTAGCGTGAGACGCCCCAGTACTTGTTTTCGTACGAGAAAAAGCACTTCTTTGCGTTTTCCCCGCTGATCTGCCAAGTCTTGTCAGCGTTAAGCACTAAAGTCACATCAGCGCAATCATCAGTAGCGCCAACTAGCTTAACCCCGGTAATAGCGACCTCAATCTCTTTAACCCTCTTATCCGCTTTTGCATTGTCGCTAGTCACCTTGTCGTTGGCTGCTTTAGCGTCAGCTAGAACGCTTTTAATCGCTGCCGAGTCAGGAGCCACAGTCAACCGCTGCTTATAGTCTTTAACCTGGTCTTGTTCCAGATTGGTCATAGACGAAAGCGAAGCATAAGCCTGCGCCCTATCATCCGAAACACTGTTACCACAACCAGACAACGCTAACGTAGCGCACATAACCATGGCCATAAACATCGACAATTTCTTCATCGAATTACCCCTTCCGAATTGCTTTTAAGGCTACCCCCCCCCGCACCAAGACCGCAAGGCCAGATTCTAGGGGTGGTTGCAACACCCTTCACGATGCTAACAACACACCAAA
>ERZ773246.26-NODE-26-length-99826-cov-273.784_pt1 | contig 99826 bp, 79 predicted proteins | sample MGYA00580519_ERZ773246 | MGnify/ENA primary metagenome ERZ773246 (study PRJEB29015, sample SAMEA2738153) | human oral metagenome | biome: human oral; feature: human-associated habitat; material: saliva | place: China | collected 2246 ...
GGTTGCGCCGCGGTGCGCCCGCGCGTACCTCCAAGCCGAAGTTCCGCATTGATGCTGCCAACGCCCTCATTGCGGACGTTCCGCCGGTGCGTGACACCGTAGAGCTGAAGAAGATGGCGGTCTCCCGCCTCGGCAAGGACGTGGTGGATCTCGAAAACGTTTCCGTCGTCTACGACGACCCATCGATGCCCGGCGGCAAGCGCCCGGTGCTGAAGAAGGTCACCTGGCGTATTGCCCCCGGCGAGCGCACCGGCATCCTGGGCGTGAACGGCGCGGGTAAGTCCACTCTGCTTTCGCTCGTGACCGGCGATCTGAAGCCGACCGAGGGCCGTGTCAAACACGGTAAGACGGTGAAGATTGCGACCCTGACCCAGCAGCTCGATGAGCTCAACGAGGTTGCTAACGACCGCGTCTCGGATGTGATTGGCCGCAAGAAGCGTAGCTACATTGCCGATGGCAAGGAGCTGTCCCCCTCGCAGATGCTGGAGCGTCTGGGCTTTACGAGCGCGCAGCTGTCTACCCCGGTCAAGGACCTTTCGGGTGGCCAGAAGCGTCGCCTGCAGCTCATGCTGATTCTGCTGGATGAGCCGAACGTGCTGATTCTCGACGAGCCGTCCAACGACCTGGATACCGATATGCTCGCCGCGATGGAGGATCTGCTGGACACCTGGCCGGGTACCCTGCTGGTGGTCAGCCACGACCGTTACCTCATGGAGCGTGTCACTGATCAGCAGTACGCCGTGATTGACGGTTCGTTCCGTCACCTGCCCGGCGGTGTGGACGAGTATTTGGCGCTCTCTGCGGCCGGTGCTGGTGGTTCTGCCGCCGGTAGCGCGCAGGCGCGTGCCGCCTCCTCGGCGCAGGCTTCTGCTGAGCCGGATACCCCGAAGGTCTCCGGTGCCGAGCTGCGTGCGGCGCAGAAGGAATCCGGTGCGATTGAGCGCCGCCTCGCCAAGCTCGCTGCAGAGCAGGAGAAGCTCTCCGAGCAGATGAGCACGCACGACGCCTCGGATTACGCCGGTTTGGCGGCACTCGGCGAGCAGCAGCAGACGCTTCAGGATGAGATTGACGAGCTAGAAATGCGCTGGCTCGAACTCTCCGAACTGCTCGGCTAAGGCCTATTAACGTAGAGGAATGCCGGTTCTAGATTCAATCTAGAACCGGCATTCCTCATGTATTCAGCTCAATGATACAGAATTACAGTGACCGCGCTCACCGCGTGGTGGCCAGTTGCACGAAGAGAAGCAGCAAGAGCCTCAGCCCGAGCCTGCGAAGAAGCCAGCAGAAGCACCGTCGGACCGGAACCAGACACCAGGGACGCATACACGCCCTCGCTATCGCGCAGGTTCAGGGTCTGTTCCAGCTGCGGGGCGCATGAAAGCGCCGGAGCTTGCAGGTCGTTACGTAGCAGCGGCGCCAAGGAGGCGAGCGCCGCCTCCGAACCGTCATAGGAGCTCAGCGCGGACAGAAGCTCTGCGGGTTCCACCAGTTCACCTGAGGCGGGGTACAGCCCCGAGGCGCGGCCCGCATCCAGCTGCTTGAACACGCTGGGGGTTGAGAGGCCAAACTGCGCGGCAACAATCACCAGGTGCAGAGGTTCTCGAGGCGCCGCAACGTTCTGCAGCTCGGTACCGGTCCCCTGCCCCAGGGCGAGGGGCTGACCGAGCGCGGCACGCACGCTAAAGGGAATATCGGCGCCCAACTGCGCGGCGAGACGCTCATAATCTGCCTGGGTCAGCAGCGCACCGGTACGGCCGGTTGTGTGCAGGTAGCGGTCCGTAGCAATGAGGGCGGCCGCTGCGTCCGCTGAGCCGCCAGCCATACCGCCTGCCACGGGCACAGCCTTCGCGATATGCAGGTGCAGCGCCGGGGCAGAATCAATACCGTGTTCCGCAAGAATCAGCTCGGCGGCACGGTACACGAGATTCCGCTCATCCATCGGCACATCCGCAGGGTCGAACTGCCCCGCCTGCATCTGCTGATCCACCAGCGAGCCGGGCACAATATCCATGTTCAGGCTCAGCTCCGGCGTCTGCCCCTCAGAGACCGTGATGGTCTCCGTCAAAGAGACCGCTGCAAAAAGCGTAGTCAACGGATGGTAGCCATCCGGGCGGACGTCCCCCACGGCAAGATACAGATTGACCTTACCGGGAGCATCAACCGAAATAGCGACCTGGGAGGCGGTACTCATCAGCGCATACACCTTTCGCGAGGGAACTCGCGTGAGAACGTCAGTGAAAAATTTAGAGCGGGAAGAAGCTACTCCGCCGCAGGCTCAGCCGGGACAGTCAGCGAAGCCTCCGCAATGCGGATAAAGCCGTGAATATCCAGCTTCTCACCGCGTTCCGTCGGAGCGATACCGGCAGCCACCAGAATCTGCTCCGCACGCGCACCCGAACCCGCCCAGGAACTCAACGCAGCGCGCAGAGTCTTACGGCGCTGCGCGAAAGCGGCGTCCACAATCGTGAACACCAGGTCACGGTCAACGGTAGAGAGAGGCTCCTCGCGCATGCGGAAACCCACCAGACCAGAGTTAATCTTCGGCGCAGGCCAGAACACGTTCTTACCAATCAGGCCCGCCTTATACACCTCGGCATACCAATTAGCCTTCACCGAGGGCACACCATAGATCTTCGAGCCCGGGGTCGCCGAAAGACGGTCGGCAACCTCGTCCTGAACCATCACCAGGGCGTGACGGATACTCGGGAACTGCGCAAACAGGTGCAGAAGCACCGGAACCGCCACGTTATAGGGCAGGTTCGCCACCAGAGCATCCGGAGTGCGAGGCAGCTCGGTGACCTTCAGGGCGTCCATAAGCACCACGTCAATATCGTCCGCCTTCTCGGGGCGGAACTTCTCAATCGTGTGCGGAAGCTGCTGAGCCAGCGGCGGGTCAATCTCAACCGCAACCATATCCTTCGCAGCATCCAGGATGCCGAGGGTCAACGAACCCAGACCCGGGCCGACCTCCAGCACCGTCTCCTCCGGTGAAATCTCTGCCGCGTTGACAATACGACGAATCGTATTGGGGTCAATCACAAAGTTCTGCCCAAGAGTCTTCGTCGGACGAATACCAAGCATCTCGGCAAGCTCGCGAATCTCAGCAGGGCCGAGCAGGGGCAGATCGTTCACAGCGTTCCTTCACATAGGTGGATGGCGGGGAGGTTACAGTTTAGATTACCGCGAGAAACGCTGCTTTACCTCATCAAGAGTGGCTTCCAGGGCGTTCTTAGCGTTTGTAATACGCTTCTTCGGAGCCAAAGCAATACGCACTCGATCCAGAGGACCAGTACCGTGCTGGAGGCTATTCACCTTATCCAGATGACGCTTGCCGGATTCCAAGATGACGCTACTACCCTCCCAGCCGCACAGGCCAGGCTGCACAAAACGCACATCCACACCCCACTGCTGGTACAGCTTGTAATCATCAGCCACGGTACCCGGCACCTTGTCCTCAAGCTGCTTGAGCATCAGCTCAGCGCCCGAACGGGAAATCAGGTACAGACCGGTGCAAATCAGGGGCCATGTACCGTATGGCTTACCCATACGGTACTTACCGTGCACAAAAGGAGACAGCAGGGACAGGCGGATGTATTCCACCTGCGGGTTCAGCTTGCCAGCATCATTTGCAAAAGAATCGCTAAGGTTCACCAGCTGCACCTGCGGGTACTTCGTGATGATTGCGTTCACGACCGCCTCAGCATCCGGAGAAAGAAGGATGTCGTCTTCGGCAATCAGCGCCCAATCGGCGTCACTTGCAACAAAGTCACGCCACATATTCACATGGCTGAGCATGCAACCCTTCTCCGCGGGGCTAGGATCACGATGCCAACGGCTACGGAAAAACTCAACGTCAAATTCCTCATCAGCGACGTGATTATCGCGGTTATCCACCGCAGAATAAGGCACGAAATCCTTCGCGGGCGCGCCCACCGAATAGAATGATTCAAAACGGTTCGCGCCGTCCAGGCCCAGAACATACTTCAGAATCTTTGCCATATTTTTTCCTTTCAACAGCTCATCCAGAAAACCTAAGCAATAGAAAATCGCAACGGTTAATGATGAGTTTTCAGAACATCAGACCACCTGCACGAGAGAAAAGTTCGTCAATCTTAAAAATCAATGCGTACATGGCAGGGAGTCTGAATATTGAGCGTGTGATAAATACGCACACTGCTGTGCAATGTAGAAAGAATTCTATCATTCACCATGCACCAAATTCAGATGCCCGCAGGTTAAGACGCGGTATGGCACTCGCCGTACCGGTGTACAGCAAAAACAATCCCCTCCCTACCGCATATACACGATAGGGAGGGGATAAACGACAGGGCAGAAGACCCACGTATTCACATTTTTATGTGATGACAGTACCCCAATCCGTCTCTGGGTTACCGTCTCTGGATTATCGTCCTAGACGCTGCTTCACATCTTCGAGGGTGGCTTCCAGAATATTCTTCGCGTTCGCAATACGTTTCTTCGGTGCCAGGGCGATGCGCAACCGGTCGATAAAACCGGTGCCATGCTGCGTGCTCTTGAGACTTTCCAAGTGACGAACGCCAGAAGTTTGAATGAGGCTGGTGCCTTCCCAACCACATAGACCGGGCTGCACCAAATATACGTCTACTCCCCATTCTCGGTAGAGAGAATAATCATCAGCAACAACGCCGGGAACCGTCTCGCCATAACATTCTACAAGTCGTTCAGCCCCAGAACGCGAAAGAAGATACAAGGCAGCACCGTACAGAGGCTTTGAACCATAGGCACTACCCATACGGTACTTGCCGTACACAAAAGGAGCAAGCAACGAAAGACGGGGATAATCAACCTGCGGGTTGAGCTTGCCAGCTTCAGAAGCGTAGATATCGCCCAGGTTAACCATCTGCACGTGAGGATACTTTTCGATAATCCTCTCCACTACAGGCTGCAGGTCAGGGGAAATGAGGACATCATCCTCTGCCAGCAAAGCCCAGTCGGCATCTGAAGCGAGAAAGTCCTTCCACATGTGGTAGTGGCTCAAAGCGCAACCCTTTTCGGCAGGCCTCGGCTCTTTACCGTAACGAGCCAGGAACAGCTTGCTGTCGAATTGTGCATCAGTGACGTGATTATCACGGTTATCCACCGCAGAATAACGCTGAAAACCTTGAGCGGGTGCCCCCACCGAGAAGAACGAATCAAACCGGTTAGCGCCGTCCAGTCCCAGAACGTATTTCAGAATTTTTGCCATGAATTTCCCTTTGCTGTGACACACCCATACAGTCCCTATCTGAAACGACAGAAGCCATGTATGAGCACCGAGTATTGACTTGGCACCGACAAACACAAAGCACGCCGAAAAAATGCGCGCACGATAACAAAATGCCTAGTCAGTGAGTGATGAATTGTATGTATAAAAATACCCTATCACTCATGTGAAGATAGTACCCAACAATTGGCGTGCAGCCCCCTGTTATGTCTCGCACGTTACACGATACCTCACGCGCTAAAGCTGAAAATAGCTGCAGAAAGCCTCTCCCCGCCATACATGTATGACGAAGAAAGGCTTTCTCAAAGAGGCTTACTTATTTCGCTTTGCCCAGGCGCTGCTTCACCTCATCAATGGTGGCGTCCAGGGCGTTCTTTGCATTCACCAAACGCATCTTCGGAGCCAGCGCAATACGCAAACGATCCAGAGCGCTCGAACCCTTCTGATTCTCAGCCAGCATCTCCAGGTGGCTCTTACCGGATTCCAGGATGACGCTGCTACCCTCCCAATCGCACAGGCCGGGCTGCACAAAACGCACATCCACACCCCACCGCTGGTACAGCTTGTAATCGTCAGCCACAGTGCCCGGCACCTTGTCCTTAAACTGCTTGAGCAGCAGCTCAGCACCCGAACGGGAAATCAGGTACAGACCGGTGCAGCCCAGTCGGGTCGAACCGTACAGCTTGCCCATACGGTACTTACCGTGCACAAAAGGAGACAGCAGAGACAGACGAATGTAGTCCACACGCGGGTTCATGGTTCCGCCTTGAACGAGTACGCATCGCACAGGTTCACCAGCTGCACCTGCGGGTACTTGGTGATGATTGCGTTCACCACCGCCTCAGCGTCCGAAGAAATAAGGATGTCGTCCTCAGCAATCAGAGCCCAGTCAGCATCCGATGCGACAAAGTCCTCCCACATCTTCACGTGGCTGAGCATGCAACCGTGCTCAGCCGGGGTGAGGTTACGATGCCAGTGGCTACGGAAAAGTTCAACATCAAATTCGTCATCGGTCACATGATTATCGCGGTTATCCACCGCAGAATAAGGCACAAAATCCTTCGCGGGCGCGCCCACCGAATAGAACGATTCAAAACGGTTCGCGCCATCCAGGCCCAGAACATACTTCAGAATCTTCGCCATAGTGTCCTCCTAAAGCACCAGTTACCGGGCGCTCAACATTAAATCTCGTAGGGACGTTTGCAGCACCAATTTTTGAACACCTTATTGAGGCACTATACGTACCTAAATACCGCAAACCAGATCATGGCATAGCTGTTTGAGTGAATTGTTTGTAGTCGCTACAGTCTAGCGCGCAGGCACGCACCACGAGGCGACTCAGCGTAGCTACCCGCTACAGGGTGTACGCGCCTACCACTGACCGTAAACCCGCTCCGAATTCTCACGGATACGGCGGCAGAGCGCCTCCAACTCCTCACCGCGATGAGCCGCCATGAACCGCACCGTGTAATTCGTCATGTAGGACGCATTCGGACGGCCACGGAACGGATGCGGGGTCAAGAACGGCGCATCCGTCTCAGCCAGAATCAGCTCCGGGCGAGCCATCGCCAACGACTCCTGAATACCCTTCGAGTTCTTGAAAGTCACCGTCCCGGCAAAGCTCATGTACCAGCCGCGCTCATTGCAGATCGCGGCAAGCTCCGGGCCACCCGAATAGCAGTGGAACACGGTACGTTCCGGTGCACCCTCTTCATCCAGGATGCGCACAACATCCTCGTGCGCGTCGCGGTCGTGAATCTGCAACGCCAGGTTGTGCTTCTTCGCAATGCGAATATGCTCGCGGAAGCTGTAGTGCTGCGCCTCCATACCTTCTTCGCCGGTGCGGAAATAGTCCAGGCCAGTCTCACCAATAGCGCGCACACGGTCGGCGGTGGCGAGCTCGTCGAGGGTGGCGAGCGCCGCCTCCAGTTGACCGGCTGCAGCCAGCTCGGGGGCTGTGTTGGGGTGAATCGCAATGGCGGCGAGAACACGCTCATCAGCCTGCGCGGCGGCGACCGCGTACAGGGAAGAGGGGATATCGCATCCGACCTGTACGATGGCGGCGATGCCGAGCTTTTCGCCGGCGTCGAGTGCGTCGCGGGCGCTGATTTCTACTTCGCCGTCGAGCAGGTCCATGTGGGTGTGGTTATCCACGATGGGGTACGGCAGCGGCTCGGGGGCGGGCGGGAAGACCAGGTTGCGGCTTCGGCCGTTCTCGCCGGTGGTGGAGCGGCGGCGGGTTCCTTCTCCGCCTTCAGCGTCACTGATGCCGGTGTAGAGTTCCGCTTTATAAGGTGCGGGTACTTCACCGGGCACCGGCTCCCAGCCGTTAGGCAGGGCGGTTGCCCGAAGCGCCGCGGGGGTGGGCAGGGTGTAGTTCGCCAGGGCGGCGAGGGAGTTCAGGTACTCCTGGGTAATTTCAGGACCGGGATGGCTCTGACACATGGATAAATCCTCGGGATAAAACTTGGTGGTAAAGCTGGGGGGGGGTAAAGCTGCGCGGTGATTCTGTGGGTTATTCGGATGTGGGTTATTCAGAGCGGGCAGCCAGTGCCGCCTCGTACAGGTCACGCTTGGAGGTGCCGGTCTCGGCGGCGACCGCGGCGCAGGCGCTCTTGAGGCGCTCACCGCCCGCTACGCGATCGAGGACCAGCTGCACTACATCCTGCGCTTCGGGGGTTTCGGGGGCTTGTGCGCCTTCAACAATAATGACGATTTCGCCGCGGACGCGTTCAGACTCAGCCCATTCGGCAAGCTCTGCCAGGGTACCGCGTCGAACCTCTTCGTGGAGCTTGGTTAGCTCACGGCTGACCGTTCCGCGGCGGTCGGCGCCGAAAGTCTGCACGAAGTCTGCCAGGGTTGCGGCGGTGCGGTGCGGGGATTCGTAGAAGATCATGGTGCGCTCCTCCCCGGCCAGCGATGCGAGGCGGCGGGTGCGCTCGGAGCCCTTGCGGGCGAGGAAACCTTCGAAGGTGAATCGTCCGGTGGGCAGGCCGGAGAGTGCGAGCGCGGTCAACGCTGCGGAGGGGCCGGGCACCACGGTGACGGGCAGGTCGGCTTCTGCGACGGCTGCGGCGGCAACGTAGCCGGGGTCGGAGATGGTGGGCATGCCCGCATCCGAGAGCAGCAGCACACGCTGACCGTCCTGTACCGCTTGTACGATGGTTTCGCTGCGTTCGGCTTCGTTGTGGTCGTGGTTGACGATGATGCGGCCGCGGGTGCGCACACCAAGCCCGGAGGCTAGGGTTCGTAGCTTGCGGGTGTCTTCGACGGCGATGAGGTCTGCGGTGGCGAGGGCTGAGCGCAGTCGGTCGGAGGCGTCGGCGAGGTTGCCGATGGGGGTGCCGCCGAGGATGAGCACACCGCCTTCTTCGGAGGTAACGGCGGTGTCAGCAGCGTCAGCAGTGTCAATCTCGGGTGCCTCGACCGTTTCTGAGGGGGCGGTGATTCCTGAGGGGTCGGCGGTTTCTTCGGTGTATTCTGCGGGTGCGGTCATGGCAGGCCTCGTGTCTGTGTCTGGTCTTCGTGTACCCACTAAGTGTAACGCCCGCACTCTGTCCGCTGTCGGGTGGGATTGCCGGGTGAGCTTGCCGGGTGAGCTTGCCGGGCGGGGTTGCCGGTAAAAGCAGCTGGTGCGGGCGGGCTACGGTGCGTCATATAAGCCGTTCACGGGCTGAAATGGTGCATCGTGCGTTCTGACCCTTTAGGATTGATGGGGTGAAGATACCTAAGCTACTTTCTCCCGCATCTGCCGCTCCAGCCGCTCCGGCTGATTCGACCCGGTCTTCGTCTGACCGTGGTCGTTACAGCCTCGATTCTCTGCTGGATGCGCTCGCTGTTGCCTATATTCGTGCCCCGCGTTGGGGCTGGTTGGCGCCTGCATTGATTGTGCTGGTTGCCGGTATTCTGCGTTTTTATAATTTGGCGCATCCGAATGCCATTGTTTTTGATGAGACGTACTACACCAAGGATGCCTATTCGTATGTGCATTATGGCTATGAGTTGAGCTGGTCGAAGGAGGCTAATGCTTCCTTTGCGGCGGGTCACCCGTCGGGTCTGTTGACGGATTCGCCGGAGTATGTGGTGCATCCGCCGTTGGGTAAGTGGATGATTGCCGCGGGCATGGCGATTTTTGGTGATAATAATCCCTTTGGTTGGCGTGTTTCTGCTGCGGTGATTGGCACCCTGTCGGTGGCGTTGATTGCCTATGTTGGCTGGTTGCTGTTCCGTTCGATGACGGTGGCGACTATTGCGGCTCTGCTGGCTGCTGTGGACGGTCTGATGCTGGTGGAGTCTCGTTTGGCTCTGCTGGATATTTTCCAGATGTTCTGGATTCTCGCGACTTTTGTGTGTCTGGTGCTTGACCGTATTCAGGCGCGGCGCGTGCTGGCACGCAATATTGCGGAGGCGGCACGCCAGAATAGCGGTGTGCTTCCGACGATGCCGTGGGGCCCGAGCATGGGTCTGCGCCTGTGGCGTTTCGCCGCCGGTGTGTGCGCCGGTGCCGCGGTGGGCGTGAAGTGGAATTCGTTGTTCTTTGTGGCGGCGATGGGTCTGCTGACGGTGTTCTGGGATATTAATGCTCGCCGTATTGTGGGTCTGAACAAGTGGGGTTTGACGGCGCTGGTGCGTGACGGCATCCCCGCGTTCTTCCAGATGATTGGTGTGGGTCTGCTGGTGTATTTGAGCACCTGGGCGGGTTGGTTCCAGTCGTCGAATGCGTATTTCCGCCGCTGGGCGGTTGAGAACCCGGGCAAGGGTGTCATGTGGCTTCCTGAGGATCTGCGTTCCCTGTGGGAGTACCATGTCTCGGCGTTTAAGTTCCATTCTGGTTTGAGCAGCCCGCATACGTATTCTTCGCAGGCGTGGCAGTGGCTGGTTTTGGGCCGCCCGACCTCGTACTACTATGAGTCGCCGAAGCTGGGTTCTTCTGGCTGTACCGTGAAGTCCTGTTCCGAGGCTATTTTGAATATCGGTAACCCGGCGATTTGGTGGGCTTTTATTCCGGCGATTATTGTGGCGCTTCTGGTTCTGCTGCTGAAGCGGGATTGGCGTTTTGGTGCGCTGCTGGTTGTGTTCGGTGCGGGCTATTTCCCGTGGTTTATGTACCCGACTCGCACGATGTTCTACTTCTACGCCCTGTCTTTTGAGCCGTTCCTGATCCTGCTGTTGGCGGGTGTTTTGGGTCTGGTGCTGTCGGGTGCTCGCGGTTCGGTGTTGCGTGCTCGTTTGGGCGTGACGCTGGTGGCGATTTACCTGGTGGGTGTACTGGTGTTGAGCGCGTACTTTATGCCGCTGTGGACTGCTCAGGTAATTCCGTATGAGCAGTGGTATTCGCATATGTGGTTTAAGTCCTGGATTTAGGTTCGAGCGATGCGAGCTTGGGTATAGCAAAGGGGGCTGGGTTCTACCGTGTGGTAGAGCCCAGCCCCCTTTGTTGCGCCCGCTCCGCGCTGGCTTGCGCGGTGAGGCGGCTGATGATTTTTAGTTGTCGCCGACGCGTGTTTTAGTTGTCGCTGACGCGTGCGGAGGCGAGCTTGACGCGCAGTTCCTGGCGTTCCTGGCGGCGGCGTTCTGCCTTGAGCTTTCGGTATTTGGTGGGCCAGGTGGTCACGAGCAGGAGCGTAATCTGCGCGGCCACGAGGACCGCTACGGCGATTGCTGCATCGATCCAGAATTGCGGCGGGTAGAGGCGGATGAGGGAGCTTCGTACGGAGAACTCCCAGTTACCCTGGGGGAAGAATACCCGGTGGAAGGTGGTGAACAGCCATTCCCAGCCGAAGACGCCCACAACGCCGAGCACAGCGATGAGCCCCAGGGTAATCCATGCGCCGCTAAAGAGGCTGCGGCGGATGGTTCCGGGGGCGCGCTCGCGCAGGGAGATGCTACTAAAGAGCGTCAGCAGGAAGAGCGCGGCAACGGCTACCGTGGCGATGAGCAGTACCCACTTCACGTCGTGCATGTGGTTCACTTCTGCTTCGGTGAAGGCGAGGGTATTGTCGGCGCCGGTGGTGACGCGGGCGAGGTATTCTCGCGGCGCGAAGTTGTTGATGTAGTCCACACCGTAGGAGCCCAGGCGCATCCTCTCGACCAGGTAGTAGCCGTAGCTGTCTTCGGGGAATCCGGGGCGGTGATATTCGAGCCAGAGGAAGGGTGCGGAGGCTACGGTGCGGATCGCGATCATGAGTACGGTCAGCGGTACGGTGAGCGCGATGAGGGTTGCGCGGAGCTTAAGGAAGCGCGGGGTGTCTTCCACGGCGTCTTCGCGTGCTGCGGCGCGTTCTGCAGCTTCGGGCGAGGCCGCCAGGGAGGACAGCGGCGCGTTGGGGTCTGCGACCGCATGGGTGTGACCGGTGCGGGTGGTTTCGGTGCGGTACTTGCGTCCGGCGGTGGAGGCGTTTGCCGCCTCCGCGGTAGCGACGGTTTCTGCTTCGGCCGCCTTTTCAGCTTCTGCTGCTGCAGCGGCTTCTGCTTCGGCGGCCTTCTGCATGGTTTCGCGGTTGAGGTCGCTGAGCGTCGGGTTTTTGGGGGTGCTCTGCGAGTCGCGGACGAGGGGCACGAAGCCGGTGGAGACGTTGGTGCGGGTGCGTACGCGGGTGCCGACGCCCTGTTCGCGTAGTTTGCTGCGTGCGGGGACGACGGGTACGTTCCCGGTGGGCAGGTCGGGTTCTTCGGCGACGGTGGGTACGTCTGCTGCGATGCGTCCGAAGGCGCCGGTGTGCGGTGCCGGTTCGCTGGTTTTAGTTTCGGTGCGTCGGGTGTGGAGTAGTTCTTCGGCGCTGGTGCGGCGGATGGCCGGGCGCAGTGCGCCCCACATTCCTCGGTGTGTTTCTTTGCTCATGGATCTCGCGTTCTTTTCGAGTGAATGGTGTTTGAGTGAGTTGCGGGTGTCTGTACTATCTGCCAGTTTCTCATACGCAAAGAACCTTCCGTATGAATTAGCGGAAGGTTCTTTGCATTCGGGTGTTTAAATCTTGGTTTTGACTTCTAGGATTCGGTGGTGTCCTGAACGGGTACCTTGTAGACCACTCGCCAACCCTGGGGTGCCGTCAGCCGTGCAGCGTGATGGTCGCAGAGGTCGTAGGCGTGGGGTTCGCGAAATTCTGAGAGTGCGTCGATAAGTGCCGTGGAGTCTGCGTAGGAGTAGTGGAGAGTAACAGTCGCCTCTCGCTGGCAGGTCTGGCGGGAGCACAGTCGTGCGGTCTGCATGTGGATGGTACCTTCCTGGCTTAGCTCGCCTGCTTGCGCAGTCGGCGGCGTTCACGTTCTGACAGCCCGCCCCAGATTCCGAAGCGCTCGTCATTGTCCATTGCATATTGTAGACACTCTTCACGCACGGGGCATACACCGCACACCCTTTTGGCGTCTCGGGTGGAGCCGCCCTTTTCGGGGAAGAAGGCTTCAGGGTCGGTCTGGGCGCAGAGCGCTTCAGCTTGCCAGGCGAGTTCTCCGTCTTCGCCTTCGGTTCCGTAGAGCCCTGCCGCTGCGGTCCATATGTCGGTGCAGGCAGGCATGTTTCGTTCTGCGTCTGTGAGAAAGGCGTCGGCGGCTTTTTCGAGGGGGTGAGTGGGATTCATGCTACGGTGCTGAGCGCCTGATGCGCGCGCGGCCGCGACAGAGCGGTCGGATGCAATGTAGGAGCCCATGGGTTTTCCTTCCGTGTTCTCATTGTGAGCTTAATGAGTCTGCGGATCCGTCGTGGACGGAATCTTCGTGTGTATGGTGTGGCATGGTTGCTCCGGCCTCTACGGTCCCTTCCAGAGCAAACACGCTTATATATCTATTAGACGTGCGACACGCCGTTTCGTCAAACTAGACTAAAACAATATTTAGATGTATGTGTTAGAGACGTCATATTTAATGTGAATTTGACCTTTATATATTTTTGCGCACGCTACTTGCCCTCGCTCACACCTAAGGGCAACCTCAGATTCCCCCTACTCAAGGCATGGTTTCCACCGCTTGCAAATTCCGCATCTTGACCGCAAATAATAAGGGCTCGTGACGACCACTCCGCCCACCCCACCTCGGGCACAGGGGAAAGAACTCAATAATTAGATAAGAAAAACTTATCTTTTCCCCATGCGGTTTCTGAATATTTTTCGAGGCATTGCGAAGCATTTACATTTCCACTTTATATTTATGCCATATTCCAAAATGAGGCATTAGGACTATCAAACATTTTGAGTCATTAGGTTTTTTAAGACACTCCTAGGCGTTTTTACTTTACCTCTGTATTTTTTAGCGTCGAGCGCACTCTCCCTGACCGCCCTTCCCCCGGTACGGTAGAGTGAAACCCATGGTTACTCTCTCCCCCACCGGCGCGTCCGCGCCCACGACTCTGAACCGTTTCTTCGAGAAACTCAGCACTCAGCAGACCCCCGCCCTGATCTGGTATTCGGCGGCAGGCGAGCGCATTGAGCTCTCCGGCAGGGTCCTCATGAACTGGGTAGACAAGAGCGCAAACCTGCTGGTTGAAGAGTGCGAGCTGGCGCCCGATGAAGGTTTTGACCTGCAGGCTCCGCTGCACTGGCGCACTATTGTTCTGGGTCTGGCGGCGCTGCGCGTGGGCGCGATCCTCGATCAGGACGAGCCGCTGGTTGCCGCGGTCTGCACGGAGCAGGAAGCGGGCTACACGAATGACCCCGCGTACCTTCTGGCGGTCGACCGTGCACCGCTGGCACTTTCCTACACCGGCGATTTGCAGGCGCTGGCTTCGCACGCCGAGGAGGTGCTCGATTACTGCGCCCTGGTGCGTAGCTTTGGCGACCAGTACTCGGGTCTGCTTCCCGATGATTCGGCAGAAATCATTGAGGGTTTCAGCTATGCGGAAGCCTACGAGCAGGTTCTTACGCAGGCGCAGAACTACCGCACGGCGGGACATACGCTACCTTCGGGGCAGCGGGCGCTCGCGCTGGAGTTGAGCCCCGACTACGGTTTTGATGCCTCGGAGGCGACCCTGAGCACACTGCTGGAGGTACTAGCTATTTTGGCTTCGGGGCATGCGGTGTTTGTGGCTGACCCGAGCGTGGACTGGCAGGACGGGCAGCTGGCGTCTCTGATGGTTGCCGAGCGTGCGGTGGAGATTCCCCGCGCGTAGCTTCTCAGCCCTGCGGCGCCGGTGGCGCCTCTCCCCTGCTACCTGAAAAATCGCATGGAAGGCTAACGCCCGCACGGAGCGTCAACAAACACAGCACCATCAAGCACAGCGTCAATAAACATATAGGGCTTTAAATGATTCATCCCCCGATACCGTTCGTATCGGGGGATGAATCGTTATATCACGTTCTAACTATGCCGCTTCTACAATCCGAGAAGCTTAGGAGTTCTGGGAACCGGGCTTCGACTGTGCCTCGGGTGCAGCCGCCTCAGAGCGTGCCTTCTGCTTGGTGGGTTCTTCGCCGTCAAGAATTGCGGCGGCTTCATCAAACATGCGGCCGAGCTCCTCATGATCGGTGCCTTCACCGTCTTCAACCTTCTGGCGGTGCGAACCGTACACCCAGAAGCGGTAGAGGAAGTAGCGAAGAATGGTGCCCAGAATGGTACCGATGATCGTACCGGAGATGAAGGATGCCTCGGGGGTGCGCAGGTTCAGCACGTAGGTACTGAATGCCACGCAGCCGGCCTCAACGAAAATGCCCAGCAGGTTCACCAGACCAAACTCGATGGCTTCGCGCTTCCAGTTCTCGGAGCGGGAGTCGCGGAAGGTCCACAGGCGGTTCATGAGCCAAGAGAAGATGGTTGCGACAACACTCGCTACAACCTTCGCCTTGGTGTGGGACTCCGACATGATGGTCATCATCAGCACCCACACCGTCACAGAGTTCACGATGAAGGCGGCGCCGCCCACGGTACCGAACTTGAGCACCTCAATACCGTAGCTATCCCAGAGGGATTTCAGGCGTTCGGTAATGGTCGGTTTCGTCTGTGCGCTCATGCGGGGCCTATCTAGCGGGGTTTTATCGGAGAAAAAGGTGCCGATGCTGCGACGGTGAGCGTTGGTTACGTTGTCACTGCGTGGTGCTTCAGCCTCTTTTACAAGCTCTTATATGTTAGTACAGTCCCGGTGCGTTGTTCGTCCCTTTGGGAGTTTTTCCACGGACCTCTCAGCTACCGGGTGACTCTTTTCATCATGCGCTGATAGTTTCGTCTCTGCCTGACCGCGCAGAAGGCAGGTTTTTACGGTTTCTTTCCGGTATTCACGCCCAAATATTGGGCTCTGAAGCCCAGTTGAACCCATTCTGTGACCTTAATGTGGTCTTGCTCCCATGAACACTCCGAACCCGGTACACTTAGGTGATGTGACTTACCCTGTGACTGGACCCGTAATTGGTGTCATCGGCGGCGGCCAGCTGGCCCGCATGATGGCTCCCGCAGCAACTAACCTTGGCCTCGACCTGCAGATTCTCGCGGAGGCGCCCACCGTCGGCGCCGTGGCAGCGGTGCGTACCGCCCCCGTCGGGGACTACAAGGATTTGGACACCCTCCGCGAATTTGCTCGCGGCAAGGATGTCATCACTTTCGACCATGAGCATGTGCCCACCGAATTTCTGCGCACTCTCATGGAGGAGGGCGTGAATGTACAGCCCCACCCGGAGGCTCTGCAGTACGCTCAGGACAAGCTCCTGATGCGCCAGGCCGTTGAGCGTCTCGGCCTGCCGAACCCGCGCTGGGCTCAGGTGAGCACTCTGGACGAGCTGCTCGCCTTCGGCGATGAGATTGGCTGGCCCGTGGTGCTGAAGACCCCGCGCGGCGGCTACGACGGCAAGGGCGTGCTCGTCCTGGATTCTCCCGAGGAGGCTCGCGAGCGTAGCACTGAATGGTTTGAGCAGTTGCCTTCCCGCACTGATTTCTCCGCTCTGCTGGCTGAGGAGAAGGTGCCCTTCACTCGTGAACTTTCCGCGCTGGTGGCTCGCCGTGAAAGCGGCGAGGTGCGCCCCTGGCCGGTCGTTGAGACCATTCAGGTGAACTCCATCTGCGATGAGGTCATTGCCCCCGCTCAGAATCTAGACCCCGAGGTTGCTGAAGCCGCTGCCGCTGCCGCGGTCACTATTGCCTCCGAGCTGGGCGTGACCGGTGTGATGGCTGTTGAGATGTTTGAGGTTCCCGGCTCTCCCGCAGGCTTCTACATCAACGAGCTGGCAATGCGCCCGCACAATACCGGCCACTGGACTCAGGACGGCTCGGTGACCAGCCAGTTTGAGCAGCATCTGCGTGCTGTGCTGGATTTGCCGTTGGGTGACACCTCCGTGCTGGAGGGTGTTGCCGTGATGAAGAACTACCTGGGCGGCGAGAACGAAGACATTTTCGGTGTCTACCCGCTGGCGCTTTCGGCTGAACCGCGCGCGAAGATTCACTTCTACGGCAAGGAAACCCGCCCGGGCCGCAAGATTGGTCACGTGAATATTACTGGCACGGTGGCTGAGCTTGAGGCGCTGCGCCACAGCGCCGCGAATGCCGCCTCCATTTTGCGTGACGGCCGCCCCCTGTAGCCCTATTTTTAGCCGGTGCGTGGGGTGAGCACATCATCCTGCGTATCCGACGCACCCTATTGATGGTGGTTCGCCACCGCATTCTGAAAGGATATGAGGATTATGTCTCAGTCTCCCTACGCTTCTTCCCAGCCCATTGTTGGCATTGTGATGGGTTCGGATTCGGACTGGTCGGTTATGGAGGCCGCAGCCGAGGTTTTGGACGAGTTCGGCATCCCCTACGAGGCTGATGTCGTTTCTGCGCACCGCATGCCCGAGGACATGATTAAGTACGGCAAGAAGGCTCACAGCCGCGGTATTCGCGTCATTATTGCCGGTGCGGGCGGTGCCGCTCACCTGCCCGGTATGCTCGCTTCCGTGACCGCTCTGCCTGTGATTGGTGTTCCGGTGCGCCTGAAGAACCTTGAGGGCATGGACTCGCTGCTGTCGATTGTTCAGATGCCCGCCGGCGTTCCGGTAGCTACCGTCTCCATTAACGGCGCTCGCAATGCGGGCCTGCTGGCTCTGCGTATTCTGGGTTCGGGCACCGATGCGTTTGCTCAGCAGGTTCACGCTGATTTGCGTCAGTTCTCTCAGGACCTGCGTCAGGCTGCCATGGACAAGGGCGCAGCTCTGCGCGCCCGCGTTGCCGAGGCGAAGGCTAAGGCAGCGGCTGAGCGCGAGGCGGAGGAGAGCTCCTCCGCACCCCGCCCCACTCCCGCTCCCGAAGCGTCCTCGGAGCCCCAGGCTTACGTTCCCTAAGTTCGGATACACTAGAAAGATGAGCAATATTCTTCAGTCCGATATTTGGGCACGTTTTCAGGAATCTAATGGTCACACCGTGATCCGTAAGAGCGGTAACGGCTGGTCGTACCTTGCAATCGTTGAGGGCGGTGCTACCGGCCGCTACTTGTACAGCCCGTACGGACCAGTTGCTTCGAGCGCTGTGGCCTTCGACGAGGCTCTTGCCTCGTTGAAGGAAGAGGCCGCGAAGCTTCGTTGTCTGTTTGTGCGCATTGAGCCTACTGAATCCGCTATTTGGGGCGATCAGGATGCGGCTGCTTTCTTGGCTCGTCGCGGTGCGGTTCTGGCTCCTCGCCAGGTGCAGCCTTCGCACACGCAGATTATTGACCTTTCGGGCTCTGAGGACGAGATCATCAAGGGAATGATCTCCGGTTACCGTACTCGTCATCGTAATATCCACAAGAAGGGCGTGACCGTTGAGGTGTCGACCAATCCCTCGGATATGACGATTCTCTTCGGTTTCCTCGAGGAAACCGCAGAGCGTAACGGCTTCAACCGCCAGCACGACGACTACCTGATGCAGGCGGCTCGCGTGCTGATGCCCGCCGGTGCGGCATCCCTGTACATTGCGAAGCTGACCGATGAGAACGGTGAGAGCACCCCGATTGCGGCGGCGTTTGTGTACGATTCGGATGACACCCGCACCTACGCGCACGCGGCGGCATCCTTCGAGCACCGCACCCTTAGTGCCGGTGTTGTGGTGATGACGAACTTAATCCTGGACGCTAAGCGTAAGGGCCTGAAGTACGTTGACCTCTTCGGCATCGCGCCGGAGGATCAGCCGGATCACGAGTGGGCCGGTTTCACGAAGTTCAAGAAGTCCTTCGGCGGCGAGTCCGTGGAGTACCCGGGTACCTGGGATGTTCCGGTGTCCTCGCTGGGCTACCGCGCCTACACGCTGGCGTACAAGGCTCGTCCGGCTGTTCGTGATGCCGTGTCGAAGGCGAAGGCGAAAGTTCAGTCTTTCCGCTCTCGCTAACGGGTTCAGGCGCACCGCTGCTGGGGCGCATCCTGAGAACTAAAAGCTAAATACATGAGGGAGCCGCCCTCACCGAGTTCTTCGGTGGGGGCGGCTCCCTGTGTATGTATGCGCAATGTTCGAGGAGTCTCGCTAAGACTCCTCAGCTCTTGCGGGGCGAAGATTACTACTCTTCGAGGATTACTGCTCTTCGGGGCTCTTGGTGTGAGAGAGAATCTCGCGCAGGCGGGAGAGGCGGTGCTCAGCCTCAACGGTACGAACGGTACCGGAGGAAGAACGCATGACCAGCGACTGGGTGGTTACAACGTTCTTGCCGTAGCGTACGCCGCGCAGCAACTTGCCGTCGGTGACACCGGTTGCGGCGAAGAAGCAGTTGTCGCTGGTGACCAGGTCGTTGGTGGTCAGGATGCGGTCGAGGTCGTGGCCTGCAGCCAGTGCCTTCTCACGCTCTGCGTCGTCGGTCGGTGCCAGGCGGCCCTGGATGACGCCGCCGGTTGCCTTGATTGCGCACGCCGCGACAACGCCTTCGGGGGTGCCGCCGGTGCCGAGCATCAGGTCCACGCCGGTGTTCTCGCGGCAGGCCGCGATAGCACCCGCAACGTCACCGTCGAGGATGATGCGGGTACGAGCGCCTGCCTCACGGATTTCCTGGATCAGCTTGGCGTGGCGGGGGCGGTCCAGCACGCAGACGGTCAGCTCGCTAATCTTCTTGCCCTTAGCCTTAGCGACCAGGTGCAGGTTCTGCTTGACGGGCAGGCGCAGGTCCACGAATTCTGCGGCTTCGGGGCCGGTAACCAGCTTCTCCATGTAGAACACTGCGGAGGGGTCGAACATGGTGCCGCCGTCTGCCACAGCGATCACGGACAGTGCGTTGTCCATACCGAGTGCGGTCAGGCGGGTGCCGTCGATGGGGTCCACAGCCACGTCGAGGGAGGGGCCGGAGCCGTCGCCGACGTTCTCGCCATTGTACAGCATGGGGGCCTGGTCCTTTTCGCCTTCACCGATGACGACGGTGCCGTTGAAGCTGACGGTGGAGAGGCGGTAGCGCATTGCATCTACGGCTGCACCATCTGCGAGGTTCTTTTCGCCTGCGCCAACCCAGGGGCCTGCAGCAATTGCTGCTGCTTCAGTCGCGCGGACCAGTTCCATTGCGAGGTTGCGATCGCCGTGATTGTTGTTCGTAGTCATAGACTCACCTTCGAGATTTCTGAATACACTGTCGGCTGGCTGGTTCTTTCCAGCACGAAGTCGCCGACGCAGTAGTGCTCCTTTCAGGATAGCGCGCGGGCGCTTCGTTTTTCTTGTTCTGAACGAGTTTGCGTGCGTGTTGACTTTAAGGTGAGCAGATGCGGCAAATCGGTGAGGGCTGCGTCTCTCTTCACATTGTTTTTGCGTCATTGGGCATCAAGATTGGGGGTGTGAAGGCGCGCCACACTAGCTATTTTTCGCATTTTTAAGGCATATTTGAGGTAGGTTCTTTCTCCGGGATCCCCCGGTGAGGAGCTGAGCTTCAGCGCGAGCGCTTGACGAACGCTTGAAGCCCCCGCATACCCGTTCGCAGATTCGTTGCCTCTGGCGGCACGCGTTATCTGTATCTGTCCGCTAAGGAGCATCACATGGCTGGTATTCAACCGACCCCCGCTGAGGCGTGGAAGCGCCTTCGAGACGGCAACCGTCGTTTTATTGAGGGCAGCAACGAGCACCCCAACCAGGACACGATTCGCCGTACCGACCTAGCCGCCGGCCAGTTCCCCTTTGCTTCAATCTTTGGCTGCGGTGACTCCCGCCTCGCGGCGGAGATTATTTTCGATCTGGGTCTGGGTGATGCGTTCGTAGTACGTACCGCCGGTCATGTGCTGGAGAACGCGGCTCTCGGTTCGCTCGAGTATGCGGTTGATGAGTTTGAGACTCCCATCGTGATGGTTCTCGGTCACGACTCCTGTGGTGCGGTCACCGCCGCTAGCAATGCTCTAGACTCTGGCGAGATGCCGCACGGCTTCGTCCGTAACCTGGTGCAGCACATCCTGCCGTCGGTGATGTCCCCGAAGCTGCCGGAGAACCCGGTCGTCAACGACATGGTGCGTGAGCACACCCGCCAGACCGCCATCCGCATTATTGAGCAGTCCCACATCATTTCGGATGCGGTGGTTGAGGGTAAGGTCGCCGTAATTGGTGTCTTCTACCATCTGAAGGAAGGTAAGGCGGAGCTGGTGTTCAGCTCGCAGGACCTGACCCTGCCGGAGGAGAAGAACGACGCGCAGAACCCGCCGACCCAGGCGATTCCGGTGGTCGTGAAGACTCCCCCGCGCGTTGTGGTTGCTGAGAACCTGGACTAGTTTTCCTCGTCTCTGCTCGATACGAGTCTTAGGGCAAGAACCCACATACTCGCACTTAAGAACAGATTTTTCTATGGGATACCCCTGCCACGGTAGCGTGTTCGCACATCTACCGGGGCGGGGTTTTTATGCGCCTTCTCACGCCTCAAAATTTATGAGCGTTTTTCCTCTTTTGACACCTTTTCGAGGCGACGTAAGCCACTTTGAACGCCTATCCTAGAGATATGGCTGAAAACATTGAATACCGCATTGAACATGACACCATGGGCGAAGTTCGCGTTCCGGCTGATGCACTCTACCGTGCACAGACCCAGCGCGCAGTCGAGAACTTCCCGATTTCGGGTCAGACCCTCGAATCTGCCCATATTCGTGCGCTTGCCCTCGTGAAGAAGGCAGCCGCGACCGCCAATGAGGAACTCAAGGTGCTCGACGCTGAGCGCGCCCAGGCTATCCGCGACGCAGCGGATCTGGTAGCAACCGGTAAGTACGACGCCCACTTCCCCATTGACGTCTTCCAGACCGGTTCCGGTACCTCCTCGAACATGAACACGAACGAGGTTCTGGCAACCCTGGCAACCCGTTCCCTGGAGTCCAAGGGCATTGAGGTTCACCCCAATGACCACGTGAACGCTTCCCAGTCCTCCAACGACGTCTTCCCCACCTCCGTGCACGTTGCTGTGACCGAGGCTCTGGTGAAGGACCTGATTCCCGCTCTCGAGGTGCTCGCTGAGTCCCTGGAGCGCAAGTCTGCAGAGTTCAAGGACGTTGTGAAGTCGGGCCGTACCCACCTGATGGACGCAACCCCCATCACCCTGGGCCAGGAGTTCTCCGGCTACGCCGCAACCGTGCGTTACGGCATTGAGCGTGTGAACGCTTCTCTGCCCCGTGTGGCTGAGGTTCCCCTGGGTGGTACCGCTGTGGGTACCGGCATTAACACCCCGGACGGCTTCTCCGCTCGCGTGATTGAGCTGCTCGCTGAGGAGACCGGCCTGCCCCTGACCGAGGCTCGTAACCACTTTGAGGCTCAGGCTAACCGTGACGGCCTGATTGAGGTTTCCGGCCAGCTGCGCACCCTGGCGTACGGCCTGATGAAGATCAGCAACGACATCCGCTGGATGGGTTCGGGCCCGAACACCGGCCTGGGCGAGCTGCATATCCCCGATCTGCAGCCCGGCTCCTCGATTATGCCCGGTAAGGTCAACCCCGTGATTTGTGAGGCTACCATTATGGTTGCCGCTCAGGTTATCGGTAACGACGCGACCATTGCTCTGTCGTCCACTAACGGCGCGTTTGAGCTGAACGTGGGTATCCCGGTGATGGCTGCTAACCTGCTGCAGTCGATTCGCCTGCTCGCTAATGTTTCTCGCGTTTCGGCTGAGAAGATGATTGACGGTCTGACCGCTAACGTTGAGCGTTGCCGCTTCCTGGCTGAGGCTTCGCCGTCGACTGTGACCCCGCTGAATAAGCTGATTGGTTACGAGGCTGCTGCGAAGATCGCTAAGTACTCGGTGGCTCACAAGGTGACTGTCCGTGAGGCAGTTGTGGCTCTGGGTTATGTGGAGCGCGGCGAAGTGACTGAGGAGCAGCTGGATGCGGCTCTGGACGTCACCAAGATGCTGGGCAACTTCTAATCTCACCCGCCTGAACCTCCTCTGAGGTTCGCGGCTTAACCATAGAGGGAGGGGCGACTCGCCATGACGGCGGGTCGCCCCTCCTTCTGTGTATGTTCTCCGCCCCGTCATTAAGTGGGTAGCGGGTCCTCACTATTGTTCAACAATATTGAACACTTTGAACTGTTTATAGTGGACCAGCGTGTAGATGAGGCAGAGTACAGCTGGGATACTGACGACAAGCGCAGCGTTGAAGGAGCCGAGATAATCGAGCATCAGTGCTACCGCGCCCATGGAGTACAGCGTTCCTAATCCAAATACGGCACCGTCAAGGGAGCTGGCACGCCCCAGTAGCTCATTCGGTGTAATGCAGTCACGCAGATTGTTGGAGAAGATGAAAGCTGATGCCCATCCTACGTCCAGGATGAAGAGCAGGGCGCCGAGCACTACGGGGTTATTGCTGACGGTGACCAGCGGTATTCCGAGCAGGGATACGACGTTGGCGACCAGCAGCATTCCTCGTGTGTTCTCGAAAGAGAAGAAACGATCGATGATGAGCGCCGCGACGATACCACCGATACCGCTGCAGGCCATAATCATGCCTACCACTGAGGCTTCAAAGGTGAGTTCCTCGTACAGGCGGTAAATAATGATGAGTGAATACGATGCTGTAGCTGCCGCCAAGAAAAACGTGTAGACAAGGATAAGTCTCTGCGGGGCGCCAGAGAACATGTATTGGATGCCGTCAAACATCCGGTGAATAAACCCATGTTGTGCGGTTTCGCGTTGCTCAGTTTTAGTTTCCATCTCTACGGATGGCAACGTTGCGTATGAAATAGTTGCCGCTCCGAAAAGGAGCACCGGGACGATAAGACCGACCGTTGCGCCCGCGACAAGAACAATAAATCCTGCTGTAGGGGGCGCAATGATTGCGGATATTCCCTCGCAAATTTCACGACGTGCGTTGTACGAAAGAAGGTTTTCTCGTCCGAGAAGCTGCGGAATATATCCTGCTTCTGAGGCAGCAGCCAGTTCGGAGAAGACACCGCTCACAAATCCTAGTGCGGCGATGGTGAACCATGACAGCATATGCTGCTCAATCATCAACGCCAGGGTAAGGATGCTGAGGATGTTTACTGCCCCGGCAATCACGATCATAGGTTTTCGAGGCAGACTATCAGATAGGGTTGCTAGTGGATATGCCAAGGCGATATTGGGGATTTGCATGGCTACTGCCATCACGCCAGCTAACCCAATTTCGCCTGTACTAGCGAGAATCGCGATGGGTAGGGCGAAGGAATATATTCCTGTACCTACCAGAGAGCCGATAAGGGCTACGTAGATTCTCCAGGGTATTTTGTGTGTTGTCATGCTTTACTCCTTCCAGGGCGCGTCAAAATAGCGACCAAGAATTGCGATGAACACAATGAGCCTAGTTCACAGAAAAATGGCATGCCTTAAAGATTTATAGGCAGAGTAAAAGGAAAGCGACCACGCTCACCAGAACATCACGTGAACGGATTTTTTCGGGTTACTGACTAATACGGGGCCGTCACTCCCAATGTAACCCGCGTCATATATAAAGCATCTCATGCGCACCACCCATAACTCGACACACAGGCACAACTTAAAGTAAAAAAGACAAAACAAAATAAAGCCACGGCAAATTTTAGGCCTCCAGCCCCTCACTCCCACAGAAAAGCAGGAAGAACCACCCAATAACATGTAACAAACTGTTGTAAAAATGCTGGGAGGGGCGACTCGCCATGACGGCGGGTCGCCCCTCCTTCTGTATCTACACGCCTCACTCGGCGGCTTTTACGGAGTCTAGTAGCCGGTCTAAAGTTCTTCCGGCGGCACCGACTCCAACCCAAAACGGCAGTGGCCGTCATAGTTCAGCGCCGCATCAATACGGTCCAGCATCCGCTCCGAAAGCAACGCACGCTCCGCCGGGTCAGACACATCCACCCAACGCACCTGCGAAGACTCCTCATCGTTCACCTTCGCCTCACCAGAAACCCAGCGGCACAAGAACGTATGATCCAAGAACTGGCAGCGGTCACCATTACCGAACTGCATCGGCGGGTCAGCCTTCACCTGCGCCAACTCCAGCACCTCAATCTGCACGTTCGCCTCCTCCTGCGCCTCACGCAGGCAGGTCAGTGCGGGGCTCTCCCCCGGGTCCACAATGCCCGTAATCGGGGTCCAGGCCCCGTTATCGCTACGGCGCACCAGCAGCACCTTAGAATCCTGCTCACGGTACACCACAGCCGTCGCACCGGACAGCCACAGGTAATCCGAACCGATCCGCTCACGCAGCTTACGGATATAGGGAGGAGTAGGCATAACATCAACCTTTCAAAAGCCCCGGCAGTTCTGCCGAGAAATAGGTGCTAGAGAGCAGAGCAAACAGCCGCGAGCCGCACGGAGAATGAACCATACGAAGAACAAGCCCGCCACGTAGCCGAACGGTCACCCCACTTCGGAATCTACCACAGAGAATACGCCGGAGCCGCCAACGCCACCAGCGCACCCAGAAGCATAAACGGGCCGAAGGCAATGCGGGTGCTACCGCGCGCCTTCGTAAACAGCACCAGAGCCAAAGACACCAGACCACCGGCAAGGAACGTCACCAGCGACGCCCACCCCAGGTTCGCCCAGGACAGGTACCCGAGCACGCCGCCCAGAATACCGGCAAGCTTCACATCCCCGCGGCCCAGCGCCCCGAACGACAGAATACGCAGAAGCCCGTAGCAGAACCACAGCACCAGACCGGCACCAATCACACGCCAAATATCGGCGGGGCGACCGGCAAAAAGCAAAGACACCGGCAGAGCCGTATAGGTGGCAATAGCCAGAGGAATCAGGATGCGGTGCGGCAGACGGTGCTCCCGCACGTCAATACGCCACAGCCGCAGGGCGCACCACAGAAAATACAGCAGGTAGCTGCCGAGAACCAGAGCGGCAATAACGGAGGCGCCGCCTGCGTTGTAGAGGCGGGAAAGCTCAGCGGGCATAGAACGTCCATTCTGTATTGCTGGAGGCTGTACTACCGGAAACTACTAGCCAGCGGCACTAGACTACATAGGCGCTAGAGCATCATTTTCTAGGAACCGAAGCGGCGGGAACGGTTCGCGTAATCCCGCAGGGCACGCAAAAAATCAACGCGCGTGAAATCCGGCCACAGGGCACGGCAAAAATAAAACTCAGAATACGCGCTCTGCCAGGTCATGAAACCGGACAGGCGCTGCTCGCCCGAAGTGCGAATCAGCAGGTCCGGGTCGGGCATATCGGCGGTGTACAGGTGCGAAGAAATGTCCTCAACGCTCAGCTGTTCAGCAAGCGACTCCAAGGATGCACCCTCAGCGGCGGCCTCACGCAGAACCGAACGGACCGCGTCCACAATCTCCTGGCGACCGCCGTAGCCGACCGCAATGTTTACGCGAACGCCGGGCAGGTGCGCCGTCTGCTCAATCACCCAGTCCAGGCGCTCGTGCAGCTGGCGAGGAATCAGATCAATGTTGCCGATAGCGCGCACCGGACCGCAGGCGGAATCCACCAGACTCACCAGGAACGCATCAATCACAGCGACCAGACCGGTCAGTTCCTTCTCGGGGCGCTTCAGGTTCTCAGTGGAGAGCATGTACAGGCTCACCTGCGGAATCGACAGCTCAGTACACCACGCCAGAAAATCAATAATTCGCTCCGCACCGGCGGCGTGGCCCTCACGGGTGCTCAAGCCGCGCTGAGCCGCCCAGCGGCGGTTACCGTCCACCAGCACTCCAATATGTGCCGGCAGGGATTCGGGGCTCAGCGAGCGCGCCAGAGCCTGCTCATAGACGGTAGGCTCAGTGACAGTGCCGGGGTTGCTGGCGTGGCCGTGCACAGTAATCACGGGCAGGGCGTTGGCGCTCATAGCTCATACCTCATTCGGCTGTCGTGGCAGATAATTCAGCGGGCTCATCACGAAAGAGCCCGAGCTCTTATTCTACGCCGCCGCGCCGTACCTTCGCGGCAATCGGCATCACGGATGGGCTGAGAATCGGCTCAAAATTTGTGGCGGCTGGTAGCGGCATGCGGGGTTGTATACGGGGGCTGCACACATCGTGTGCCTAAGAATGGATGATGCCCTTCACCCACGACTCATATCGTGGGTGAAGGGCATCATTGTAACGCGGGGCGATGCGACGCCCCACTCTAGATAATGTAGAGGCTAGATAACGTAGTAGTCGCTCAGGCCCTCATCCAGGCTAGATTCGGGCAGCTGAACCTCAGCGTGCGAGGCAGCCAGCGTGTAGTCTTCCCAGGGCCAAATATCCTTCAGCTGTTCGCTGGGAACGGCGAAGAACACGCCGTTCGGGTCCACCTGCGAGGCGTGCGCGCGCAAAGCCTGATCGCGCTGCTCAAAGTGATCGTGAACCAGGATGCGGGTCGTAGTTTCGTGGCGAGGCGCCTCCCCCGACGTTGCGCGGTGCGCGATATTCTCGATCCAGCCGCTCAGCAGGCTCTCACCGTGCGTATCGAGCAAATGCTCGTGCAGGGCGAGGGTGCGTTCGGGGTTGAACGCGCGGTCGTAGTAGAGCTTCAGCGGGGTCCAGGGCTCGCCCTCACCCACGTACGCCTCGGGGTCGCCCGCCTTCTCGAATGCTTCCACGGCAACCTTGTGGGTCATGATGTGGTCGGGGTGCGGGTAACCGCCAATCTCGTCATAGGTGATGATGATGTGCGGGCGGTACTCACGCACCAGACGCACGAGCGGCGCGGCGGCACGGTCCAGGGGCATGGTGCCAAAGCTACCGAAGGGCAGAGGCGGCATGGGGTCGCCCTCCGGCAGACCGGAGTCGAAGAAGCCAATCCAGCGGTGCTCAATACCCATAATCTCGCGAGCAGCCGCCATCTCAGCGCGGCGCAGACCCGGCAGGTCACGGTGCGCACGCGGGTTCTTAGCGATTCCCTCGTTCAGGATGTCACCGCGCTCGCCGCCGGTCATCGTCGCCACCATGAAGCGGGCACCACGGGCAATATACGCCGAAGCGGTACCGGCGCCCTTGGAGGACTCGTCGTCCGGGTGCGCGTGCACCGCGAGGATGCGCAGGCCGGTGTAGTCCTCATCCAGCGGTTTGAGGGAGTCCACGGGAGGGTGAGTCGGCAGGTTTGCCTTCAGCTGTTCAATGGCTTCGCTCACGGTGGTCTCCTTTAGGTGATGCGCCAGGGGTGCGGATGATGTGTCTGTGAATCGCGAATGCGAGCGCTACGCGGCAGAAATTTTACGGTTGTAGCTTCTCGTATGATACCCAAGGATAGCGCCCGTGTACTAGCGCAGATGACGCCGTGTGACATCGTGAAACGTGCCGTCATATCAGCAGATTCTCGGGCAGGAAACAGGCTGATGCTGGCGGAGTTGTTCAGCTACCGGCGTGCGTACCGAGGAAGATGCGTTCAGAGGGAAAGATACGACCGGCATAACAGCCGAAAATCCTCCGGTGCTCTAGAATAGGTCTGTTGATTCATTCCGTTACCGGCCTCCGTCGCGCTTTGAACGCGGCACACGGTAGCGGGTTTATTCGTTTCGCACCGGCTAAGCCGGCGCATAAGCAAAAGGATACGCATGGCTGAAAACACCGGTGCATGGCTCACTCAGGACGCCTTCGACCGCCTCACCCAGGAGCTGGAGCACCTCTCCGGCCCGTACCGCCAGGAAATCGTTGACCGCATCGCGCAGGCACGCGATGAGGGTGACCTCCGCGAGAACGGCGGCTACCACGCAGCACGCGATGAGCAGGCTAAGAACGAGGCGCGTATCAAGCAGCTCAAGCACCTGCTCGAAACCGCACAGATTGGTGAGGCGCCCGTTGATGACGGCGTGGTAAGCCACGGCATGGTCATCGAAGCTGAGGTTGCAGGCCGCACCCTGAAGTTCCTGCTCGGCTCCCGCGAAATTGAGGACACCCTCCCTGCCGGCACCGACCTGAAGGTCTTCTCCGAGAAGTCCCCCCTCGGCGCAGCAATTATGGGTGCTAAGCAGGGCGACGAGGTTTCCTACACCGCTCCGAACGGTAAGGAACTGAGCGCCAAGATTGTCTCCGTGACCCCTTACCAGGGCTAAGAGACTAGCTAAGAAGCTAGGCTGCGAGACAGCGCTAGATTTAAAACAAACAGTGCGGGGTGCTGACTATAACGGTCAGCACCCCGCACTGTTTTTGTCTATTCTTGCGTTCTGCCGATAAAGCTCAGACGCACCTATTACAGCTCGTCGGCTAATAAATATATCGGCTTAGTAGACGATGATGGGCTTGAAGCCCTCATCCTCCAGGGCAGAAATAACCTGACGGCAATGCTCCACGCCCTTAGTTTCCATATCGATCGTAATCGACACGTCACCCATGGAGAGCGAGCCACCCACGCGGGTGTGGTCCACACCGGTCACGTTCGCGTCGTTCTCAGAGATAATGCGGGAGATGGTCGCCAGCTCACCCGGGCGGTCAGAAAGCATCATCTTCACGGTCATGTATCGGCCAGCCGCAGACAGACCGCGCTGAATCACCTTCAGCATCAGCATCGGGTCAATATTGCCGCCGGAGAGCACACACACGACCGTACCCAGGTCGCCGTACTCTTCCTTCAACTTGCCGTTCATCAGCGCCGCCACGGGCACCGAACCGGCAGGCTCCACCACAAGCTTGTTACGTTCCATCAGGAAGATCAGGGCGCGAGCGATATCGTCTTCACTCACGGTCGCCACATCGTCTACCAGCTCCTTGATGATGGAGAAAGGCATCTGGCCGGGGCGGCCCACCGCAATACCATCAGCGATGGTGGAAACCTTCTTCAACGGCACCAGAGCATCCGCGGCAAGGGACAGCGGGTACGCCGCCGCGTGCTCCGCCTGAACACCAATAATCTTAATCTTCTTGCCGAGCTTCTGCTCCTTCGCGCGGATAGCAGCGGACAGACCGGCCAGCAGACCGCCGCCGCCAACACCCACAATCACGGTGTCAACGTCCGGAACCTGCTCCAGGATTTCCAGACCGATGGTGCCCTGACCGGCAATAATATCTTCATTGTCGAAGGGGTGCACGAACACCGCGCCGGTCTCTTCGGCGTAGCGCTTCGCCTCCGCCAGAGCCTCATCCACGGTCACACCGTACAGTTCAACCTCAGCACCGTGATCACGGGTTGCGGTAATCTTAGGCAGTGCCGCACCCAGCGGCATGTAAATGCGAGCCTTAATGCCCAGACGGTCAGCAGCCAGAGCCACACCCTGAGCGTGGTTACCTGCACTCGCCGCCACGACGCCGCGCTTCTTCTCCTCCTCGGAGAGCTTTGCCATGCGCACATACGCGCCGCGCACCTTGAACGAACCGGCGCGTTGCAGGTTCTCACACTTGAAGAACACCTCGGAACCCAGGCGCTGGCTCAGCGCACGCGAATGAGCGACGGGGGTGCGTTCAATAACGCCTTCGAGCAGCTCTGCGGCACGTTCAATGTCGGTGAGGGTCACGGGCAGGGAGTCGAGATCTACGCTCACGAGGTTTCCATTCTGACGGTGCGTTGTCCCGCGGGCGCGGGATGGTGATGTATTGCTCATCCCATTTTAGAGGATGGGTACAGCGAAGGGGGCTACCCGGTCGCAAGTAGCCCCCTGGCGAGACACCGCCGTAGACGGCATCGCGGCCGGCGGTATCGCCGGGACGAGTTAGCGGTGCGTTATCGAGGGTGGCGGGGTGCCCTACGCCAAAACCTCCCGCTCGATGCAGGCCCCTAGTCTTCGGAGGAGTCCGAAGCCTCGGAAGCCTGGTTCTCAGGCTCCTCAGCCTTCTGACGGCTCGGCACCCGGGAGGCCAGATTCTTGACGCTCTCCTGCCGTTCCTGGGCCTTCTCCTCAGCCTGCTCGCGGCGAGCCACCTCGTGCGGGAAGAGGAACTCCTCCTCACGAGGTGCTTCCTTCTCCCAGTCACGGTTCGCCAGGTAACGCACCACCGCGTTGACCACAGCCAGAGTCGGCACAGCGAACAGAGCACCCACCGCACCAAAAATCATGGATCCACCAGCCACCGAGAAAATAACCGCCAGCGGGTGCAGGGAGACAGCCTTACCCATAATGAGCGGCTGCAGAATGTTGGATTCGAGCTGCTGAACCAGCAGAACAATACCGAGCATAATCAGCGCCTGCACCGGGCCCAGAGCAACCAGCGCCAGCAGCACAGCCACAGCACCGGAAATGAGGGCACCAATCACCGGAACGAAGGAGCCGAGGAAGACCAGCACACCCAGCGGGATAGCCAGCGGAACACCCAGAATTGCGGCACCAATACCGATGCCGATAGCGTCAATAGCCGCCACCAGAATCTGAACGCGCACGTACGCACCCAGGGACTTCCAACCCGCGCGACCCGCACCGTTGACTGCGGCACGCGCGTCCTTCGGGAAGAGGCGAGTGACGAACAGCCAGATACGCTCACCCTCCATCAGGAAGAAGACCAGGGTAAACAGGGTCAGCAGGGTGCCGGTTGCAACCTCAGCCGCAGTCGAACCCACCTGAGACACACCGTGCAGCACGGAGCTGGGGTTATTGGTTACAGCGCTCTCCATCTGTTCCAGCAGCTGGTTCAGCTGGTCTGCACCGAACTCGTAGCCGAGGTTCTTCAGCCAACCAATCAGCTGCTGGTAGCCCTGCATCGCCTTATCCGCCATGGACACAAAACCGCGCAGAATCTGCTGACCGGTCAGCGAAATAATACCGGCGAGCACCAGAATCATACCGATTTCGGCAATAGCCGCCGCGCCACCGGCACGAACGCCCTTCTTACGCAGAAGCATCACGGCGGGGCTCAGCAGAGCCGCCAGCAGCAGAGCCACCAGAAGAGAAATAACCAGCAGGGAGACGTGCCCCAGGCCCTTCCAAAGGATCCAACCGGCACCGGCAATCATAATGATGCGCCACGCCCAAGCACCAGCAACTTCCATAGCAAAAGGCACCCGGTAGCCGCGCTCCTCCTCGGCTACATGCTCTTCTGCAACAGGTGTAATTTTCACGGTGTCTCCAACTCGTTATCGGTGTCGCGCCCGCGCGGGGCAGCTTCGGCTGCCCCAGCGGAGGCGGTATGTGGTGATGTTGTTGCGCCCCTCCCCTGCGCCTCGATACATCGGGGAAGTAAAGCGGCAAAGGCGGCGGCACCATCACGGTACCGCCGCCTCATAACGAGCTTTAGTCCTTGCTAAAGATGCTTGCCAGGTACATGAGAACACGCAGGATCTCAACGTACAGCCAGACCAGAGAAGCGGTCAGGCCGAAAGCAAGGCGCCAGGACTCACGCTCGGGCAGGCCAGCCTCCACAGCCTCGGAGGTGGTGGTGAAGTCCAGCAGCAGCGAGTAGGTTGCCAGCGCAACAGCGAACAGGCCAACAACCAGGCCCAGCGGAATACCACCGATAGAGAAGCTGTTCAGCGAGGAACCGAAGATACCCGCGCCCAGGATCGAGATGAGGCCGTACGCCAGGTAACCAATAGCGCCAATCATGAAGATCTTGTTGAGCTTAGGAGTTGCGCGCAACTTGCCGTTCGCGAACAGAGCCAGGGTGGTACCTGCGACCGCGAGGGTTGCCAGAACAGCCTGAATTGCCACGCCGGGGTAGCGAATGTCCACAACAGCGGACAGGCCGCCGAGCAGCAGACCTTCCATGAAGGCGTAGGTCATGACCAGAATCGGGGAAACCTTCTTCTTGAAGGAGTTCACCAGACCCAGGACCAGACCGCCAATCATGCCCAGGAACAGCAGCACCGGCATGGACCATGCAACAGCGGCACCGACAGCGACCAGGCCCAGGTTGATGCCGGTCTTAACCATGACATCGTTCATGGTCAGACGCTCACCTGCGGGAATGGGCTCCGAGTAGGTGGGGGCTGCTACGCCGTAGTCAGCCTCACCGTACGGCTGGCCGTACTGTGCCTGCTGACCGTACTGGGGCTGACCATACTGCTGGCCATAGGGCTGCTGGCCGTAGGTGTTCTGGCCGTAGCCCTGCTGATCATACTGCTGACCGTACTGGCCATAGGTCTGCTGCTGACCGTACTGTGCCTGCTGACCGTACTGCGCCTGCTGGCTGGTCTGCTGCGGCTGCGCACCAAAACGACCGAAACGAGAGTCACCCTGAGTGACATTCTTCGTCATTGAATTCAGAAGCGGGTTTCCCGCCATCTTTCTCTCCTTAAACGGGTACAAAACTAATTCTGTTAATTATATCGGATAGATTCTGTGCTCACGGGCGCTGTTCGTTACCAGCATGGGCTTCTAGCGACCTTGCCAGAATATTTCAGGGCGGTGTTTACCTGAGGTTCACCCAGGCCCGCGCCGCCCCGCATGCAAAGGCTTCTGCGCGTCTCTTTGTGAAGCGTCTAGTGCGAAGCTTCCAAACGGTCCAGGAGCTGTTCCAGATACTCCAGAACTGCCTGTTCCTCGTTCGAGCCAATCACCTCATCAGCAGCATTTCGCACAACCTCCGGGGCATTAGACATGGCAACACCCCAGCCCGCGTAGCGGAGCATTTCCATGTCGTTCTCACCGTCACCGAAGGCAAGAATGCCCGCCGGATCAGCATCCAGACGCTCGCACAGGTCCTCCAGACCGGTCGCCTTATTGACACCGGTACGCACCAGATCAATGGCACCGAAGCCGCTAACCATCGGAGTGACGGTCTGCGGAAGAACCTCACGCAGGTAAACGCTCAACTGCTGCGTCTGCTTAGGCGGAGTCAACAGCGGGAACTTAATGGGTGCGCCCTCAAAATCCTCAACAGAGTCAACCATGACCGAGCCGGGGAAGAAGAACGCCGCAAAGTCCTCCAACGTGAGGGTTTCGGGAAGCTCCTGACCGGTGTCTTCAAAATAGCCGCGAATCATGTGCACAATCTGGTCGCAACGGTCCTTGGGCAGGTAGATACCTTCGGTGGTGCAAACCAGCAGACCGATCCGGTCCAATCCCTGCACTACCTCAATAATGCGCGGCACATCTTCGTCCAGAAAGGGATGCACGGCAAGCTTGCCACTCTCATCGGCAAGATACGCACCGTTTTCAGCGATATAGATGAGACCCTGGTTCTCGAAGCCGCGCATATAGTCCCGCAGCTTGGCGTAGGTGTTTCCGCTCGCCACAACAAAGTGGATGCCCTGCGCCTGCAGGCGGGATAGGATGCGCGAGAAACGTTCGGTGTCGAACGTTTTGGAGTCGGTGAGGAAGGTGCCATCCATATCGACGGCAATGATGGAGGGCTTAGTCTGCATGCTGTGCCTTTCTGACTCTACTACCCCATTCAGGCGGAGGTGCGTCTGTGGCTGTGTCTCTATATAGGGTCTCATGTTTTTGGGCTCCAGAAGACGGTATGCGGGCGTTTTTGAGAGTGGAGCCCACGGGTACCATCGCTTCCTTCGAGCAGGTGGGCATCCCCATGGCAACCGAACTGGTCGGGGGCATCGTCTTTTACCCCCCCCCCAAAAAAACCCAGACATGTAAACCTTCAAACACGCGAGCGGCGACTCCTCCCCTACGGGAAGAGCCGCCGCCTATCTATACCGCGCATCTACGCGTGTCTATGCAGTGCCCCCACTGGGACTCGAACCCAGAACACAAGGATTTTAAGTCCTCTGTCTCTGCCAATTGGACTATGAGGGCGTATCCCGAACAGTCCGGGACACAAATATTTATTATTCCACGAAAACGCACCCGAATCTAAGCAGAGACACATTTCAAACAGTTCCCCGCACCCCACCGCAGCAAGCATCACGCAAAAGCGCTGGTGGGGAGCTAAGCTAGACAGCTCGCAAGCATCCAGGCGCAAAATAGGCGGTGCGGAAGACCAAAGTCTTCCGCACCGCCCATTGCTTTTATCTCAAATGCGCTATCCCAGGGGCGTACCCCTAAGTCAGGCTATTTTAGAGCTTTGCCTTCTGGCGTGCCGGTGCAGTACCGGTTGCTTCCTGGAATGCCAGGCGCGGGGAACGCTGGTGGCGAATCGAGGAGGTGTCGCGACCGAAGATCTGGTTCAGAGCCCAGGTGGTCATAACGCGAACGGTACGCTCGGTGGTGGGGATTGCAGAGCCGTGGTAGCCGCGGTGCATGATCCATGCCAGCGGGCCGCCAATGGTCTTGCCCTTGAAGTTTGCAACGCCCTTCCACAGGCCCAGACCTGCCACAACACCAATGGTCTCGTGGTAGTAGTCGGTCAGGGGCTCGCCGCGGCGAGCAGCCAGCAGGTTCTTAGCCAGAACAACAGCCTGGCGGGAAGCGTGCTGAGCGTTGGGAACGCAGAAGCCGCCCACGCCGCCACCGGAGAGATCCGGAACAGCTGCGTTGTCGCCTGCAGCCCAAGCACCCTCAACCACGCCGTCGTCGCCGGTGACGCGCAGGTCTGCGCTCACGCGAACGCGGCCACGCTCGTCAATCGGGAAGTCGGTGTTCTTCAGCATCGGGGATGCTGCCACGCCTGCGGTCCAGATCAGGGTGTCGGTCTTGATCTCGCCTGCGGGGGACTTGTCAGCCATGTTAATCAGCTGCAGGTTACCGTCGGTTGCGTCGGAGAGGGAGGTGTTCAGCAGGATTTCGATGCCGCGCGCACGCAGCTCTGCAACGACCTTCTCTGCACGGTCTGCGGGAACCTCGGGCATGATGCGCGGTGCAGCCTCAATCATGACGAAGTGCAGGTCAGAAACGGAAAGACGCTCGTTGCGCTCAACAGCAACGCGTGCCATGTCTTCGAGCTCGGAGATGGTCTCAACGCCAGCGAAGCCACCACCAACTACGACGAAGGTCAGGGCACGACGACGTGCTTCAGGGTCGGACAGCATGGATGCGACCTCGATGCGGTCCAGAACCCAGTTACGAACGGAGACTGCCTCTTCAATGGTCTTCAGACCGATAGCAACCTCTGCCAGGCCCGGAATCGGGAATGCGCGGGTCACAGCGCCTGCACCGAGAACAATCTCGTCGTACTTCAGCTCGAAGGGCTCACCGTTGTCGGTGGGCTCAACAACAGCGGTGCGGTTTGCGTGGTCGATGGAGACAACGCGGCCGGGAATCAGCTCGGTGTCGCGCAGGTGCTGGCGCAGCGGCACAGTTGCGTTACGGCCTTCCATGGAACCTGCTGCAACCTCAGGGAGGAAGGGCTGGTAAGTCATGTAGGGGTTCGGCTCAACGATGGTGACGACGCCACCGGTCTCCTTGATAGCCTTCTGAATCTTCTTAGCAACGGTGAAGCCGACGTAGCCGCCACCGACGATCAGGACGCGAGGACGGTCCTGTGCCACCTTAGTGAATGCCATTTTGTTACTTCCTAGTCTTTAGGTACCGAGGTTCGGTAGCCCCGGTAGGTTGATATGTGCAACTTTCGGCTCGTTCCGAAAGCTCCCCTGACGAACAAAGCGGCTCGCTCTGGAAGTCCTTGCGCAACGCGAAGTGGCTAGCAGCACGAGCCTGTCTATCACATACCTGTTGTCTTTTATTTTACGCCTTTGTTTAGGTGATTTCGCACTTATGGCCCCTTTGAGCTGACCCTAAGTTAAAAGTTTTGAAGATATGAACAGGGTTCATCTCGTGATGTGGATTACGGTCTAAATCACTCTTTCCGTTTTTTGCGCGGTATGTTCGATATTTTCGTTTATTGGGGTGTTCCCCCGTCGAAAGCCAGCCCCCGCATAACAAAGCCCGGGACTAACTCAAAAGTCAGCCCCGGGCGAACAGAAAAACGCAATCAAACGATGCTAACGAGAGGTCCGGCGAGCGCCCCGACGTGAACCCTGATGAGAACCCGGATGATGCGCCGCCGCACGAGCCATCCGCGCAGCCTCACCCGCACTTACATGCAGCCTGTGCAAACGATGCACCGAACCAGCCGTAATAATCGTCAGCCACAACGTCAGCGCCGCCAAAATCACCGGCGGCAACCAGCCACGATCCTCCGGAGGACGACGCGCATCCGGCGCAGCCGCCTTCACAATGCTCTCACCCTCCTCATGGACCGGCGCAGCATCGCTAGGAGTCGGATCGCTCACCTGCTGCTTACGGTGCACAGCAATCCACTCAGAAATCGAACCCAACGGATTAGCCGTCACCGCAGGCGAGGCCAAAGCCATCGCATCCTGCGGATTGAAAATACCGTAACCATACAAAGGATCACGGCCCGTCGCGCCCTCATCATCAGCCGAAGCAATCAGACGCTGAGCCAACTGAGCCGCCGACTCCTTCGGATACTTCTGCTTCAACAACGCCGCAACACCCGTCACCAGCGGGGCAGCCGCCGAAGAACCCGACCACAGCATGTACCCGTTACCGGGAGCCGCCGCAATCATATCCGTACTCGGAGCAACCACAGCAATCGAAATACCCTGAGTCGACGAGCCCTCAGACACCTGCTTATTCCGGTCAATACCGCCCACCGTCAAGACGCCAGGAATCGTCGCCGGAGCACCAACCTGCGTCAAGCCGCTACCGCGGTTACCCGCAGCCGCAACAATCAGCACGCCCTTCTGCTCCGCATAGGCAAACGCCTCATCCCAGCTCTGCGGCCAGCTCGTCTTATTCGAGCCAATCGACATGTTAATAATCTGAGCCCCGTGGTCGACCGCGTAACGCACCGCCGCAGGGATCTGCTCATCAATACTCTTACCACCGGTCGTACCCATATTCAGCGAAATCGGCAGAATCTTCGCCTCGGGAGCCACACCAATCACGCCGGTCGGCTTACCCGGCTGACCCGCAATCGCAGAATAGCCCTGCGTATCGTGGCCGTGACCGGCAATCAGAGAAGCGACCTCCGTGCCGTGCATCGGCTCAGCACCCAGGCCCTTCCAGCCGTCCTCGCTGCCCACACCCGAGGCGTCATAACCACGCAGAACATTACCCTCAAGATCCGGGTGAGTACCATCCACGCCCGTATCAATCACAGCAACCGTCACGCCCTTACCCGTAGCCTGCGACCACAAGGACGTAATACCGTACTCCTTCAGCCAATACTCACGCTGACGAACATCATCACCATTCGTGGTCGATGTGCCCTTACTCGGAGTCGCAGAAGTCTTCGGCACCGCAGTAGCCGACGGCGAAGGAGTCGCCGTCACCTCCCGCTTCGGGCTCGGGGAAGCAGAAGGGGTCGGGTCCGTCGCCCAAGCGGTAGGCGCCAGCGGAGTCCACAACGGCAGAAGAGTCAACGCGGCACTGGCACCCAAAGCTGCACCTTTACGGATGCGTCGAGTAGCGCCTCGGTCAGAACCAACCGAGGCGCGCACACCAAATACACGAGACGCACAGGCGAAAGACGGCGCAACAGACCAGCCGGGCAGGGGCATACCTCGCCGACGCTCAGAATGGAACATTAAAACTCCTCAAGCTGAGCCGCGCCGCGAACCACCATCGGTTCACGGCGCGAGCGCTCAAGCCTACAGCTGGGACAGAGCGATACCGTCCAGAATGTCGTGCTCGCTGACGGTCACCGAATCCACGGCACCATCAGTCATCTCATTCAGACGGGTCAGGATGCGGGCGTAAATCGTCGCGCCGGCACCAATCACATCCACCCGGCCGGGGTGCATGTAGCCGAGCTCCTCACGCTCGGCTCGGCTCAGCGAAGCCAACCAGCGGGCGGTCTTCTGAACGGTCTCTACGGAGAAGCTTTGAGCGTTAATAGCCTCAGAATCGTAGCGGTCCAGACCCAGCGCAGCGGCAGCCACAGTGGTCGCGGTGCCAGCCACAGCCACCACACGGCGTGCATCCTGCAGGGGAACCGTCTTACGCGCTACCTCGAGAGCCTCGTCAGTATCAGCCTCAACACGGGCAATCTGCGAGTCAGTCGACGGGGCGCTCATCATGTGACGCTCAGTCAGGCGCACACAACCAATATTGACGCTACGGGAAGCCTTCACACCCGACTCGTCACCGAGCACGAACTCAGTCGAACCGCCGCCCAGGTCGAACACCAGGGTATCGCCATCACCGTAACCGACAGCGCGCACCGCACCCGCGAAGGACAGTGCAGCTTCTTCATCACCGCTAATGACCTCGGGCTCAATACCCAAAATCTCGCGGATACCGTCCACGAACACCTGGCGGTTACCCGCATCGCGAGTCGCGCTGGTCGCAACGAAACGCACCGAGTCAGCGCCGTGCTCCTTCAGCAGTTCAGCGTACTCACGCGCCGCAGCGAAAGTACGGTCCAGCGCCTCCTGCGCCAGCCAGCCGGTCGCGTCCACGCCCTGACCCAGACGCACAATGCGCATCTCACGCACGACGTCCTTCAGGACGGTCTTCTCGACCCCGTCCACCACCTCAGTAGTGGAATCAGCAATCAGCAGGCGAATAGAGTTCGTACCGCAGTCAATCGCACCAACGCGCACGGTGGGTTCCTTTCAGGTCTTCAATAAATATTCAGCGCCAAAGGCACCGCGAGCGCCGCAGGCGAAAAATTTTCGCTTTTCGGCGCTCTTTCTTCTATCTATTATGCGCCCGCACCGTCCCTTACGACGATGCGGGCGCACCAGAATCAATATTTAGGCTTCTTCACGCCACGCGGGGTCGCAGGAGCAGACCTCGGGAGTCCACCACTCGGCGATAGCGTCCAGGCCGCGGTCACCCATCGGGTTCACGCCGCGACCCACCGACAGGGTGTGGCCGATAACTGCGTGCAGGCACTTCACGCGGGTCGGCATACCGCCGGCAGAGATGCCGTCAATCTCCGGGACCTCTTCGGTACCGCTGATCAGGCGGATGCGCTCACGCTCAGCCAGGTAGTTCTCGTGTGCGGCAGCGTACTGTGCCGCCAGGTCGGCGTCCTCAGCCAGCGAGTCGGTCATCTCGTACATCAGGCCGCCCGCCTCCAGGCGGGAAGCCGCAGCGGTAATCACCGGATGCGCCAGGTAGAACACGGTCGGGAAGGGGGTCCCGTTGCTCAGGCGCGGTGCGGTAGCAGCCACGAGCGGGTTACCGCACACGCAGCGTGCCGGAATCTCAATCACGTCGCGGACCTTACGGCCCAGCTGCGCGGAAAGGACGCGGATGTCCTGCTCGGTGGGGGTCAGGGTTTCAACAGTTACGCCGAAGCCGCCGGGGGTGCGTGCCTTCAGCTCTTCAATGGTGTTTTCGGTGCTCATAATCCTAAGTTTCTGGAGCGAGGGGTCACCTCGTCCGCTTATGCCGGGTGCTTGCCGGGTGCTTGCCAGGGCGGGGGTTCCTGCCGGTGGCTGGGGCTAGTTCTTCTCGAGAGAATTCCAAACCTTCGTGGTCCAGGCTTCCTCGGGGGCGTTCTTCGCGTTCGCAGAAGTACCGTCCGCCTTCGTGGAGTCCTCGGTAATGCCGGTGACCACGTAGGGGGTGTCGCCGGGGTTCACATAGTAGAGGCGGCTACGTGCCTGCTGACGAACGTAGTTGTCGTCGTTCCACCAGGTCTGTTCTGCCTTCAGCTGGGCATTCTCCTGCTGCAGCTGGGAAATGTGCGTGTTGATTCGCTTAATTTCCCGGTCCTGGTCAATGTAGGTGACCACCGGGTAAGCGGTACCGAGCGCAATCACGCCCACCACAACAGCGGTCAGGAAGCTACGACCGGAGAACATATGAGCCGCCACGGGGGCATCGTATCCGTCTTCTTCACGGCCCTGTTGGGCTGCGGCGCGGCGGCGGGCACGTTCCTCACGGCGAGCCTGCGCCTGACGTTCACGCTCAGGGTGACGCTCGCTCAAACCCACGCCGAAGAAAAGGGCACTAGCCTTTTTCATCAGGGAGGTGCGGGCTTCCTTAGCGGCGCCACGCGGCGCATCGGAGGCGGTAGCGCCCTGAGCGGGTGCAGTGGAACTCGTAGAGTGCGACCGGGTCTGCTGGTTTGCTCGCTGGCTCATTGCTCTATCCCTCGTTCCATTCTGTACCGCTAAGCGCTTCCTTTATATTCTACCGGGTTTGTAGCACCACTTTTCTTCACGGGTGAGGCAGAATCTGAGGATTATAGAATCTGTCGTTGACGCAGAATATCGAGCAAATCCTGCGATTTTTCAGCATCAACTTTTCGGATGAACCACTTGCCTGACGCATCAATCTTCTCAAGGTCACCGCTATGTAGAAGAGCAGGGTTCTCGCGTTCAGGATCCCAATCAATGTAATGGTGGTAAACCTTGTTCTCTTCCTTCATAGTTCCAGGAACAAGCTGACCATCGGTATCCCAGTTGGTAGCATGTTCCTTCGCAGAAGAATTCAGGAGAGCAGTGGCACCCCAAATCTCATCAGAAACGTGGGTTTTCCGCAAGAACTTCTGCATAGCCTTGCCCTGATTGGAATCAAGGAATTTCACCATTGCCAGCGCTCCTTCACGAGAAACAACCCAAGAAGAAGAGCCACGGTAAAACTGCACCGGATACTTCATGCGAGGCCGACGAGAGTAGTATACGTCCCAAAGTTTCTGAACCAGGGCGTACACCTTATTGCCCAAACGCGCCTTCAAGTCATAGGAACGCGGGTACTTCAAAACAGTATAGAACTGCGTACCAGGTGCCATTGCGTAGAAGTTCATCCAGCATCGGTCACGGTTCTCTTCTCGGCCTAGGTACTCAATGTATTCAGTGAGCGGACGAGCCGGATAATCTTGGCCAGACAAGAAAATATAGTGATGAGCGTCGGGGTAGGTTTGCAGAGCCTCACGCAGCAGAACCTGCATAGCACGTGTCAGGGAATAACCTCCCCAGTTAACGTTAAACCGGCGGCTTACAAAATGAGCATCAGCAGTTTCAAATTCCTGCAAATTAGCTTTTTTATCAATAAAAGCGACTGTTTCTCCACCCGAGTTTTTAATGATTCGGGTGAGTTCAAGAAATTGCTGAGGTCGCGAATGGGCGAGGATCATAAAACATACAGTCATGACAGTCCTTTAAGAAATTGAGTGGAAAGATCTGGGTGTCCTATCAAGGCATAAAAATAAGGTCGCACCGTAACTATCTGTCATGAATCACATCACGATATAGTCAGGTACGACCCGAGTAGCCGAACAGAGAGCACCAGTTAGCTCATAGGTTTAAGTCGTCAATTGACGTCTTAAACCATTTGAAAGTATGAAGCGTGAGTGAGTATATACCCAAGATTATATGCCTCTAACAAGGAAAAACCGGGCCAATCCACAATACATGACGTGATGAATTACCTCACGATGTATCCGGATCGACCCGGCCTGTTCAGGGAAGTCCAACAGAACATCCCTTATAAGCTTTCAAGCGTCATTATGCCTTGAAGCGGGGGAATGCGGACTTGCCAGCGTAAACAGCTGCGTCGCCCAGCTCTTCCTCAATGCGCAGCAGCTGGTTGTACTTAGCAACGCGCTCGGAACGTGCGGGAGCACCGGTCTTGATCTGGCCAGCGTTGGTTGCAACAGCCAGGTCGGCGATGGTGACGTCCTCGGTCTCACCGGAGCGGTGAGAAACCATGCAACGGTACTCGTGGCGCTGTGCCAGCTCCATTGCATCCAGGGTCTCGGTCAGCGAACCGATCTGGTTCACCTTCACGAGCAGAGCGTTAGCTGCGCCCTCTTCGATACCGCGAGCCAGACGCTCGGGGTTGGTCACGAACAGGTCGTCACCGACAATCTGGACCTTGTCGCCGATCTGCTCGGTCAGGGTCTTGTAGCCCTCCCAGTCGTTCTCATCCAGGGGATCCTCGATGGAAACCAGGGGGTACTTTGCAACGAGGTCAGCGTAGTATGCGCTCATCTCAGCTGCGGACTTCTTCTGGCCCTCGAACTCGTATGCACCGTCGTTGTAGAACTCGGAGGATGCAACGTCCAGTGCCAGTGCAACCTGCTCGCCCGGCTTGTAGCCAGCCTTCTCGATTGCCTCAACGATCAGGTCCAGTGCAGCTGCGTTGGACTCCAGGTTGGGTGCGAAACCACCCTCGTCGCCCAGGCCGGTTGCCAGGCCGCGGTCGTGCAGCACGGACTTCAGGGAGTGGTAAACCTCAACACCTGCGCGCAGAGCGTCAGAGTAGTTGTCGAAGCCGATGGGAGCAATCATGAACTCCTGGATGTCAACGTTGGAGTCTGCGTGAGAACCACCGTTGAGGATGTTCATCATGGGGACGGGCAGAACGTGAGCGTTCGGGCCGCCGAGGTACTTGTACAGGGGCAGGTCAGCGGACTCAGCAGCAGCCTTAGCAACAGCCAGGGAGACACCCAGGATTGCGTTTGCGCCCAGCTTGCCCTTGTTGTTAGTTGCATCCAGAGCAATCATGGCTGCGTCAACAGCGCGCTGGTCGGAAGCCTCAATGCCGATGACCTCTTCAGCGATTTCTTCGATAACAGACTTCACTGCGCCCAGAACGCCCTTGCCCAGGTATACGGACTTGTCGCCGTCGCGGCGCTCAACAGCTTCCCACTCACCGGTGGATGCGCCCGAGGGCACAGCTGCGCGTGCGAAAGCACCGTCTTCGAGCAGAACCTCAACCTCAACGGTCGGGTTGCCACGGGAATCCAGGATCTGGCGTGCGTGAACTGCGGTAATAACAGCCATGAATTGTTCTCCTTATGAGATGTCAAGGATGTGAACGGCTCACCCGGTAGTGGACAAGTCGCGTCCCCTAAATTCTAGCAAAACTCCCACACAAACACACTAGTTGCCACCGCTTTTTTATTGCCTTAATGAAGGTCTCAATAACCCTTAGTCAGGCGCTACAAAGCGGAACAAGACCCACACTCCCCCACATTGTGAGGGTGTGGGTACTCCCCCAAAGCACAACATGAGCCCAAACGCCGGGGTATGCACCACGAGCATCCACGCGGCCATCCAACACGACCCCAAACAAACAGAAGGCGCTTTGAAACCTCTCATCCCCTCAGAGACTAGGTTTCAAAGCGCCTCACAGAAGAACTCAACCAGTGTGTCTAATAGCTCGGCTCATCATGCGTGTGCTGAGCAATGTAGCGGCGAGTGTACGAACGCAGGGCGCGCTCAGCATCCAGGCCGTTACGCTGTGCACGGCTCACCAACGCAAAGAGCAGCTCGCCGAACTCCTCCTCAGTGTGCATATAGCGCAGGTCATCCTCCATGCTCGTAGGCTCCGGCGGCAGGATAATACCCGCCTTACGCGCCTTCACAGCAGTCTTCTCAGCCATAGCGAGCGCCGGTAGATGCGGCGGAATACCGTCCAGCGCGCCACGGTCGCTCTTCTCCTTCTTCTTCAACGCATCCCACGCCGCCTGCTGCTCAGCTGCGGTGCGGGGCGCTTCCGAAGAGCCCTCAGACTCAGCCGTGAACACGTCGGGGTGGCGCGAACGAAGCTTCTGCACCAGGCCCTCAACCACCTGAACGATGTCGAAGCCCTGCGGGTTTGCCGCAGCAATATCGGAGTGGAACACCACCTGCAGCAGCACGTCGCCCAGCTCCTCGCGCAGCAACGGCATATTCGGCTCGCCACCGGTTTCTACCGCCTCAACAACCTCGTAGGCTTCCTCCACGAGGTAGCGGATCAGGGAGGCGTGAGTCTGCTCAGCATCCCACGGGCAACCGCCCGGTGCGCGCAGCAACGCCATGGTTTCCACCAGTGCGCCAAAGGCCTCAGCCGCACGGGCGGCAGTCTCCCGAACGTTCTGCGCCGCAGAAGCTTCAGGAGTATTAGGGGTATCAGTCATAACAATCTTCCTCATCGAAAAAATGACAAACATAGCGCGCCGCGCCGACCCCCACACGGGGAGCCGGCGCGGCGCACCTTACAAGGGTTTAGAGGTTCCAGTGCGAAAGCGCGCTCGTCATATGAGCCGGAATCTTAGAACCCAGACGCGGGAACATGCGCAGCTCCTCAACGTAACGCTCAGCATCCAGCGGACGCGGGTAGGTGACAAACGCCTGCTCATTCGCATAATCAAATGCTGCCTGGACCGGCACGCCCGGGGTGAAGGTCAGGCTCATAGCCAGCGGCGAGCCCTCACCTTCGCTGTACGAGTCGGTCTTCAGAGCCGGGATGTCCAGCAGGGTTTCGGGGATCAGCTCGAAGGTGCGGACCTGTTCCCAGAAGCCGTTGCGGCGCACGTGGGTCAGGGCGTCGTAGTAGGAGCCGAGGGCGCGTACACGGATCAGCACGGTGGTTGCGTCCTTTGCGGTGCCGTTCTCGCCGAAGAGGTGCTCGACGACCGGCGCCAGACGCTGAGCGACCTGAGCCTCGGTCAGAACCAGGTTGCCGGATGCCAGCTGAGTCTCCGAGGGAACCAGCGGGCTCTGCACCGCGGCCGAGGGGGTGTCCGGCTCAGCCACGATGGTGGGCAGCTGGTTGAGCTCGCTCAGCGCGGATGCCGAGATGCTGGAGGAAAGGCCCGCGGGTGCGGTCTCCGGCAAAGCAGCGGGTGCCGTCTCTACTGCGGGAGCCTCAGCAATCTTGGTTGCGGGGGTCACCTCAACGGTCTTGAGCTCGGCGACCTTCTCAGCGGACTCTTCCTGAGCACCGATAGCCTTCGCCTCGGACGCCTTTACCTCAGATACCTTTGCCTCGGTAGCCTTCGCGGCGGCGCCCACTGCGACAGCTGCGGCAAGAGCACCAGCCAGGCCGGGAGCCACAGATGCGCTCTCAGCGGCAGGCTCAACGTCTTCGAGGGCAGGTTCCTCAGCGTGCGCTTCAGCGGATGCAGCAGAGGCCTCGTGCTCCGGCAGCAGTTCAGAGTCGTCCAAGAACGCGGGCAGGGCGGGCTCTTCGGCACTCTCTGCGACCGGCTCTTCTGTAGCTTCTTCAACGGGCTGGGTACGATCCAGGGTGAAGGACTCTGCAACCACGGGGGCGGTTGCCTTCTGGTCCTCGACGGCCGGAACGTCCTCAGCGGGTGCTTCCTCAACGTCTGCTTCCTCAGTGTCCAGCTTCTTCTGAGCGTTGGCAACGATGGCAGCCAGGGCGGCTTTCATATCTTCGCCAGATTCATCAGAGGCCTGGGCAGGGGTCTCGGAAGTCTCAGATGCTTCGGCGGTGAGCTCTTCAGCCTGCTCAGTTTCGGGCTCTACGGTAGCTACACCGAAGACAGGGTCATTCTCGTAGTCGTGCTCGAACTCAGCTTCAACCGGCGCGAACTCATTCTGAGCAGGCTCGTCAGAAGCTTCAACAGCCTCTTCGACGTCTTCCTTCTCCTGCGCGGCAGCAGCAGAACCAGCCACAGCGGTACCGGCAGCGGCAAGACCCGTAGCGGCCAGCAGACCCGAAGAGGTACCCTCTTCAGCGCTCTCAACTACAGGCTCTTCAGCGGCTTCGGCAGTAGCCGCAGCCTCGTTCGCAGCCTGCTTCTCGGCGAGTTCCGCCTCAAGCTCACGCTCAATAGCTTCACGTTCAGCCTCAGCCGAGTCAACGCTCTGAACAGCGGCTTCCTGAGGCTCATCCTGCAAGGTAGCCTCAGCGGCCTCAGCGGTCGCCACGGGCTTAGCCTCAACAGCGGAGCCTCCCAGCAGGAAGCTCTCACCGGTAGTCTGACCGTCCACAGCTCCCAGGTAGGATGCGTGAACCTCCAGGCCGTCACCCAGGCGCGGCTTCAGGGAGACAGCCGCACGGTTCCAGGTTGCGCCTGCCTGCTGAGCCTCGGTGTACAGTGCCGCAACGGGCGCGAACCAGTCAACACCGGGCACAACAATGCCGGTTTCAATCTCACGGCCGCGGTGCAGCAGACGGTAGTGCATATCCTCATCAACCTGGCGCAGTTCAAGGCTCATGGTGCCCGAACCGCGGGTGCGCATGAGCTCCGCGAGGCCGTGGAGAGCACGCTGCTCGGGGAGAACGGGCAGGGTTGCCGCACCCTCAACGGGTTCACTCAGGATGATGGATTCGGCGACCAGTTCAGCCTCGTCTTCGCTGAGCTTCTGCTCAGTTTCCTTCAGCTCAGCAACGGGTGCCTCAGCGGATTCTTCACGAGTAGCAGATTCGTGCTTCTCTGCTTCCTTCTTATCGATGCCCTCTGCGGTCAGCGCGATGCCCTGCGAGGTGCCCTTTTCGGTCTTCTCCTCAGCCTTTTCAGCCTTTGCGGCGGAGGCAACGGCAGCTGCAGCAGCTACGGGGGCGGCAGCAGCGGCAAGCGCAGGGGCTACAGAGGCGCTCTTGGCGGGCTCGTCTTCCTCAGAAGCAGTGCCTTCAGCCACGAGGTTCTCAACTTCAGAGTCCTCAACCCCGGTAGCGGTTGCTACCGGTGCGGGGGTCTCCTCTTCGGCTTCGACCTCAGCGCTTTCTTCGACAGCATTTTCTTCCGTAGCAGGCTCTTCCGCGGTAGAGTCATCGAAGATCAGCTCGGCGGTGTTCTCCTCTTCAGCGTCGAAGTCCTCAGCCTCGAGCGACTCAGAGACGGACACTTCGTGATTCTCCTCAACGGATACAGCGGAGAGCAGCTCGGTCTCATCAGAGACCGCGCTTTCTTCCTCAGTAAGTTCAGATGCCAGCAGCTCGGGCGCCTCAACGACAGCCTCAATCGGCTCTTCCTCAACAGCGGCAGCAGGCTCAGCGGCTTCTGCTACAACAGCGGTGAGGTCAACGGTTTCTTCAGCTTCAGCGGCCTCAAAAATTTCGGGTGCTTCGGTATCGGAAACCTCGGTAGGCTCAGTAGCCTCGGCATCTTCGGTAGCTTCAGCGGAGTCTGCTACCTCAGCAGCTACCTCATCAGCAGTAGCTTCTTCAGCGATTACCTCATCGGAAGCGACCTCGCCGAAAGTCTCCTCTTCGCTGTCGAGGGTGATGCCCAGTCGAGCAGCGTAGGCGGCAGCCAAATCATCCAAACCGGCGTTCTGCGCCTCGGTGACAGCAGCGCCAGTACCGGTAGTCTTCATGTCTTCCACAGTCAGGGAGTCCTCAGCGCCTGCGGATGCATCCTCAGATTCAGATGCAGAATGAGCGTTCTCGGCAGCTTCTACAACAGCGTCGACAGCCTCAAGCTCTTCGCCGCTCTCTACCTCGTCTGCAGTCTCCTCAGCAGCCTCAGCAGCAGTATCTTCGGTATTCTGGGCACGCAGAGCACGCAGGTGCTCCTCAAACTGGGAACGTGCATCCTCTGCAGCGTCCTTCGGCTCCTCAACATCAGCCGGGGCTTCCTGCGCCTCGACAGATGCGTCCTCAGCTTCAGTCTCTTCGTCATCGCGCAGGAACGCGGGGGTAGCGGGCTTAGCAGCCTCAGCGACCGGGGCGGCGTCTTCAACGTCCTGGTCCTCAGCTACCTGCTCAACCGCAACAGGCTCCTCAGATCCCTGGGGGAAAGCACCAAGCGCAGCCAGCAGGCTACGACGCTCCTGCTCCTCGGCCTGTTCCTCAGTCAGCTCATCAGCGGCGGAAGATTCTTCAACCTTCTCATCGCCGTTCAGGAGGGCACGCTTGAGGTCCTCAACAGCGCGGTGCTCTTCGTTCTGCTCTTCGTCGTTGTTCTGCTGGCGTGCGCTTTCAGACTTCACGAAGCGGCGCAGGGAATCCTCCCACTGCTGCTGTTCCATAATCTTTTCGCTCAGTCGTGCGCTCTTGGGGGCGTCTTCGCCTGCCTGTTCCTTCTGGACCTTAGCAGTTTCGGCGCTCTGTTCTTCGCGCGACTGTTCATCCAACTTCTTCTTGCCGATTCCAAAGAAGCTCATTGGGTGTCCTCCTCCGGCGTGCGCCGTGTGATGATGCGCCATCTCCTTCAACCCCCGCAGGTGTGTGGGCACGGAGTCGGGAACATGACGCAAATGTCCTCATAATCCTTTTAATTCTATCGCGTGCATAGAGTTTCACCCCGCTACTCGGTGAGAGGTAACGGGGTGAAACTTGTACAGTTTTCAAGGCTTAACGCGGCTATAGCGTTGCGCTTTCAAGACTGCAGAATAAGCTTTCGAGAAGCTCTTTAGCGTGCCTCATCGCGGATGGGGTTCGCCGCCTTCGCGGCCTTTGCCAACTCAAAACGGACAGCGCGCAGGGCGGTTGCCGCCATGACGCGAATACCAATACCAATCGCCTGCTCGCTCGGGGCGTAATCGCCCTGATGCAGATCGTAGGTAGGATCGCCGGGGGCGCGGGTACCCAGACGGAACATGGAGCCGGGAACTTCCTGCAGCATCCAGGCGAAGTCTTCACCGCCCATGGACTGCTCAACCAGCACGATCGAGTCTTCGCCCAGCTCAGCACGGGCTGCGTTCTCAAGCATGGTGGTTTCCAGGTCGGTGTTGACGACCGGGGGCACACCGCGGATGTGTTCCACACGCGCGTTCACGCCGAAGGGTACAGCAACCTGCTCGATGACTTCATCCAGCATGTTGCCTGCCTGACGCCACACCTCAACGTCCAGGCAACGCATGGTGCCCGCCAGGTAGCCCTCGGCGGGAATAGCGTTGGGAGCGACACCAGCACTGACCTGGCCCCAGGCGACCAGCACGCCCGAACGCACATCGGTACGGCGGGTCAGCACGGCGGGAACCTGCACAGCAATCTGGCTCATCGCATAGATGAGGTCCTCGGTCAGGTGCGGGCGGGAAGTATGGCCGCCGTGACCGCTCAGATGAATCTTGATGGTGTCAGATGCGCTGGTAATCGCACCGATGCGGGTACCAATCTGACCCAGATCCACCTTCGGATCGCAGTGCAGAGCAAAAGCACGCGGAATGTCCTTGAGCAGACCCTGAGCAATCATCTGTACGGCGCCGCCGGGAAGCTGCTCCTCAGCGGGCTGGAAGAGAATACGGACGCTACGACCCAGCGGGGTTTTCTCGTTCAGTTCGTGCAGCGCCAGCGCCACACCGAGCATGACGGTCTGGTGAATGTCGTGGCCGCAGGCGTGCATCACGCCGGGCACGGTGGAGGCGTAGGGCAGACCGGTCTGCTCAACAATGGGCAGAGCATCAATATCGGCGCGCAGAGCCACGGCGAAGGGGCCGCTTCCAATATCGACGTAGCAGCCGGTGCCTTCGCAGGCGACGGGGTTCATGCCGGCTTCTCGCAGTCGATTCATGAGGCGCTCAGTGGTTGCGATTTCGCGGAAGGAAAGTTCCGGGTTCGCGTGCACTTCGCGGCGGAACTGCACGAGGGTACCCATCGTGCGCTCCACCCAGTCGTCGAAGACGGGGGTGGACAAATCGTAGCGAGAATTAGCGAAAACCATACACAGTAGAATAACGCCGCCCGCCGGGGTTTACCTACCCGCCGCCCCTTTCTGACAGCCCTCGAGAATATCTATGACTTTATGACAGATTGTGAAGAGTACTCCTGCCCGCCGAAGCCCCGTTCAATGCGCTGCCTCGCGATTTGAAGCCGGTCCTTTTTCTGTTAAAACGATTCAAGCCGCCACCCGGTGTGGGTGACGGCTTGAATCGTCAATGCTGTATCAGCTGATACCGCGTACTCAGATTAGAGCGAGCGGCTCAGGATTGCCTGCTTCACCTCGGCAATAGCCTTGGTGATCTGGATGCCACGGGGGCAAGCCTCGGTGCAGTTGAAGGTGGTACGGCAACGCCATACGCCTTCCTTGTCGTTGAGGATCTCCAGACGCAGGTCGCCTGCATCATCGCGCGAGTCGAAGATGAAGCGGTGTGCGTTCACAATAGCGGAGGGGCCGAAGTACTGACCGTCGGTCCAGAAGACCGGGCAGGACGAGGTACATGCTGCACAGAGGATGCACTTGGTGGTGTCATCGAAACGTGCACGGTCCTCAATGGTCTGCAGGCGCTCACGCTCAGGCTCGTTCGAGTCGTTGATGAAGAACGGCATGATTTCGCGGTATGCCTGGAAGAAGGGCTCCATGTCAACGATGAGGTCCTTTTCGCAGGGCAGACCCTTGATGGGCTCAACGGTAATCGGCTTGGACAGGTCAAGGTCCTTCAGCAGGGTCTTGCAAGCCAGGCGGTTACGGCCGTTGATGCGCATCGCGTCCGAACCACAGATGCCGTGTGCACAGGAGCGGCGGAAGGAAACGGAACCGTCTACTTCCCACTTGATCTTGTGCAGAGCATCCAGCACGCGGTCGGTGCGGTACATGGTCAGCGGGAATTCATCCCAGTATGCCTCGGAGGAAACTTCCGGGTTGTAGCGACGAATCTTGATGACCACATCGTACGTGGGGATGGAGTCGGAGTCGCCGCCGGTCATACCCTCAAACAGCTTGACGGATTCCGGTTCGGGGAGTTCGTTTTCAGCCATTTTAGTACTTACGCTCCTTCGGCTCGTAGCGGGTGTAGACAACGGGCTTGGTTTCGAATCGCAGGCCCTTCACACCCTCAAACTCAGATTCGGGGTCGAGGTAGACCATCGAGTGCTCCATGAAGTTGACATCGTCACGCTTGGGGAAGTCCTCGCGGTAGTGACCACCACGGGATTCCTTACGGTGCAGCGCGCCAACGGACATGACCTTTGCCAGCTCAATCAGGAAGCCAAGCTCAACAGCCTCAAGCAGGTCGAGGTTGAAGCGCTTGCCCTTGTCCTGGATGGAGATGTTCTTGTAACGCTCTTCCAGCTCAGCGATGGTTGCCAGTGCTGCGCGGATGGTTTCGTCGGTACGGAACACCTGCATGTCAGCTTCCATAGCCTTCTGCAGGTCTGCGCGGATAGCGCCGACCTTCTCGGTGCCCTTGCCCTCGAGGATGCCGTTGAGCATGTTCAGAACGCGATCTGCTGCGTCGTCCGGAACCGGTACGAACTCAGCGGATGCTGCGTACTCTGCTGCCTTGCGGCCTGCACGCTTACCGAACACGTTGATGTCCAGCAGGGAGTTGGTGCCCAGACGGTTTGCACCGTGGACGGACACACAAGCAACCTCACCAGCTGCGTAGAGGCCGGGGATGGTCTCCTTGCTGTTGCGGTAGACCTCGGTCTCGTTGTCGGTGGGGATACCGCCCATTGCGTAGTGCGCGGTGGGGAACACCGGGATGGGCTGGTGGTGCGGTTCCACTGCCAGGTAGGTACGAGCGAACTCGGTGATGTCCGGCAGCTTCTCGTCGATGTGCGAGGGCTCCAGGTGGGTCAGGTCCAGCAGCACGTAGTCCTTGTGGGGACCGCAGCCGCGGCCTTCGCGCACCTCGTTTGCCATTGCACGTGCCACGATATCGCGAGGTGCGAGGTCCTTAATGGTGGGTGCGTAGCGCTCCATGAAGCGCTCACCGTCAGCGTTACGGAGAATACCGCCTTCACCACGAGCACCCTCGGTGACGAGAATGCCCAGGCCAGCCAGGCCGGTCGGGTGGAACTGAACGAATTCCATGTCCTCCAGGGGCAGGCCTGCACGCAGTGCGATAGCCATGCCGTCACCGGTGAGGGTGTGTGCGTTGGAGGTGGTCTTGAAGATCTTGCCACAACCGCCGGATGCGAAAATCACGGACTTAGCCTGGAAGACGTGGACCTCGCCGGTTGCCAGGTCGTAGGAGACGACGCCTGCGGGGCGGGGCTTGCCCTCTTCGTCCTTGACCAGGATCAGGTCGAGAACGTAGAACTCGTTGTAGAACTCCACATTGTGGCGAACGCAGTTCTGGTAGAGGGTCTGCAGAATCATGTGGCCGGTACGGTCAGCTGCGTAGCACGCGCGGCGCACAGCAGCCTTACCGTGGTCACGGGTGTGACCGCCGAAACGGCGCTGGTCAATGCGGCCTTCGGGGGTTCGGTTGAAGGGAAGGCCCATCTTTTCCAGGTCGAGCACAGCGTCAATAGCTTCCTTAGCCATGATTTCTGCTGCGTCCTGGTCAACCAGGTAGTCGCCACCCTTGACGGTGTCAAAGGTGTGCCACTCCCAGTTGTCCTCTTCAACGTTAGCCAGAGCGGCGCACATGCCACCCTGTGCTGCGCCGGTGTGGGAGCGGGTGGGGTATAGCTTGGTCAGTACCGCGGTGCGAACTCGCTGGCCGGCCTCAATGGCGGCACGCATACCTGCGCCACCGGCACCGACGATCACTACATCGTACTTATGTACCTGCATGATGTTCTTTCTGTGTTTTAGATGTTTTCGTTTGTCTCGGATACGTCGCCGTTAGCGTGCCGAGCAGAAGCTGGGAAGCAGTTCAGCCGCTGCGCCGGAGGGGCAGGGGTCGAACGCGAAGATGGTGAGGGTACCAATCAGCAGGACGAATGCGCATGCAGCAAAGAGGATAACCTTCAGCCAAACGCGCAGGCGGTCCTTCTCAGCGTAGTCGTCAATGATGACGCGGATACCGTTAGCACCGTGCAGCATAGCCAGCCAGAGCAGCAGCAGATCCCAGACCTGCCAGAAGGGGTTCGCCCACTTGCCGCCCACGAAGCCGAAGTCGATGGCGTGGATGCCGTCGCCGACCATGAGGTTGGAGAACAGGTGGCCGAAAATCAGCACGACGAGTACGACGCCGGACAGGCGCATACCGAGCCAAGCGAACATCTCAAAGTTGTTGCGCTTGGAGGAGGAGCGGTTGTACTTTACGCCGTCGATGCGGTTATCACGCAGACGGGGTACATAGGTGCGGGGCTTAAGCGGAGTAGCCATAGTTTAGTGACCTCCCATGTGCGAGAAAACGATCGGCAGGTGACGTGCGGCGAAGCCAGCAACGGTAATTGCCCAGAGGAAAAGCACAACCCAAAGAATCTTGATGTGCGTGTAGGTTGCCTTCTGGCTAATTTCGACGTTGCCGTCCTTGTTCTTCGCCTGAATGTGCTCCACGTGCGAGTTGGTTGCCTTACCCCAGAAGTCGATGAGGATAATGCGAATACCGTTGAACGCGTGGTAGACGATGGCGGCGACAAGCGCGGTCTCACCCAGACCCATGATGGGGTTCTTGTACAGGCTCAGTACGCCGTTGTAGGCCTCCGGGGAGATACGCACGACGGCAGTATCTAGGATGTGTACAAGAAGGAAGAAGAAAATCGCGATACCGGTAATGCGATGAGCAACCCAGGACCACATGCCCCAGCGGCCGCGGTAAAGGGTTCCTTTAGAACCATTCAACACTGAATAACCTCCTGCTGCGACGGCGAGCGTCTGGGTTCTGGTACCGCATTTTTAGGCCCCATCTTCCAGGCACAGCTGTGTGCTCACCGACTGCTTTTTGTTCGTCTGTTACTTCCAAGATATCAGGTAAATTCACAGCTTACTGACACCCTGTTTAGGGTTTTTTTACAGGTTCTAAAAGGGAATTAGAGCATGTTTTTATTGCGATATCGCCTACTCCCCTGTGTTTATGCGGAACTTACCTTAACCTAACCTCAAACAACGCCTAAATGAGAGCCGCCTGACACTTTTTTGTTAAAACCTAAAAGAATTCGATATATGACAAATTCACCCGCTATTCTTGAAGCGATGAATACTGCACTCACTCGATTCCGCCCGCTCATTCCCGCCGGCGGTGTTGGCTCGCGTTTGTGGCCCCTATCCCGCGCGCACGCCCCGAAATTCCTGCTCGACCTCACCTCGTCGGGCAATTCCCTGTTGCGTGACACCTATGACCGTCTCATCGACCTCAGCAACGGTTCCGTCATGGTGGTTACCGGCACTTCGCACGCCAATGCGGTCACCCAGCAGATTCCTGAACTGCGTGCCGCTGACCTGGTGCTGGAGCCCTCCCCCAAGGATTCAGCTGCAGCTATCGGCCTGGCTTGCGCTATTATCCACCGCCGCGAACCGGACGCCATCATTGGCTCCTTCGCAGCTGACCATGTGATTAGCCCCGTGGATGAATTCCACCGCGTGGTGACCGAAGCTGTCGTCACCGCGGCAACCGGCAAGATTGTCACCATCGGCATTACCCCCACCGAGCCCTCCAGCGCGTTTGGCTACATTCACGCCAGCGAGCCCCTGGGCATCGAGGGTGCACCCAACGCTCACGCCGTGGACACCTTCGTGGAGAAGCCCGATACCGCCACCGCACAGAAGTACCTGGACTCCGGTGAGTACACCTGGAACGCAGGTATGTTCGTGGCACCGGCGGCCCTGATGCTCAAGCACCTCGAGGCAAACGAGCCCGAGCTGTACGCGGGCATCATGGAAATTGCTAACGCTTGGGACACCCCCGAGCGCGAGGCTGTTATGGACCGCGTCTGGGAGACCCTGCCGAAGACCGCTATCGACTACGCTGTGGCTGAGCCCGCAGCGGCAACAGGCGACGTCGCAATGGTTCCCGGTTCCTTCAGCTGGGACGACGTTGGAGACTTCGACGCTGTGGCACGCCTGAACACCGAGAAGAGTGGCGAAGAGCTGACCATTCTCGGCGAGAAGGATAACGTCATTAACCACGGTTGCTCCGGCATTATTGTCGCGAACACTGACCGTAAGATCTCTATTATTGGCCTCGACGACATCGTTGTGGTGGATACCCCCGATGCTCTGTTGGTCGCTCCGCGCTCCAAGGCACAGGCTGTCAAGGATGCCGTGGGCGAGGTCAAGGCACGAGGCCTGAACAACCTCCTCTAAATTTTTGGCTCTGAGTAGATAGCCCCGCGCAGTTAGCCCCGCGCAGTTAGCCCCACACAGTTAGCCCCGCGCGAGTGCTTGAATCCTGCTCGAGCACAAGATACCTCTAGAAACCGGTTCTCTTCTTTTCAGAAGGGAGCCGGTTTTCTTATGCCCCGAGGTTTATGCTCCGATGGGTCATTTCGCGGGCGAATTCAAGGCTTTTGCCTAGTGGGGCACGAAAGAACGTTCGCTGCGGCTGGGCGGGAGCGGCAGAATGCCTTACGCATCCCGCATAGACTGCGCTTCCAGAGTCTGATACAAACCGAGAACCACCCCTTATAGAGAACCATTCTCATGTTAGCCTTAGTAGATGCACATGACTCGTAAGTTTTTCCTCACCCGCGCCGGCGCACTCGGCGCAGTAGCCGCCCTCGCCCTGACCGCATGCGGCGCCCAGAACGCACAGACCAGCCAGAATACCCAGACCAGCCCCAGCACCTCCACCTCCGCGAGCGCAACCCCCGCACCCATCACCGAAGGTAAGGGTCCGGCAAGCCGCGTCGCCATCACCTACGACGGTGGCGTGCTCGTCTACGACGCCAAGGACATGAAGCTGCTCGCTGACATCCCCAAGGAAGGCTTCCTGCGCCTCTCCGACGCTGGCGATAACCGCCACCTCGTCGTTGCAGACGGCAACAGCTACACCTTCCTGGACACCGGCGTATGGTCCGTAGCGCACGGCGACCACTCGCACTACTACACCACCGCCCCGTCGCTGTCTTCGCTGTCTCTTGCCGCTGACCACACCGGTCACGTCATCAAGGACAACGGCAAGGTTGCGGCATTTGCTGACGGTACCGGCTCCTTCGCCGTGTACGACCCGGCGAAGCTGACCCACGATAAGCGCACCGCTTCCTCCCTGGAGACCACCACCGTCACCCTGCCCAAGCCGCACCACGGCTTCGCAATCCCGCTGCCCAACCACCAGTACCTGGTAGCGGTCGGCGATTCGAAGACCCGCACCGGTGCCGCTGTTGTGGACGCGCAGGGCAAGACCGTCACCGAGAGCCCCGCCTGCCCCGGCGTTCACGGTGAAGCCATCGCCAAGGACGGCGCGTTCTCCATCGGTTGCACCGACGGCGCGCTGATTTACAAGGACGGCAAGTTCACCAAGATCACCAACCCCGAGGACCCGTACTCGCGTTCCGGTAACCAGGCCGGCAAGGCTGATTCCCAGTACGTTCTGGCGGACTACAAGACCGACAAGGACGCCAAACTGGAGCGCCCCGAAAAGTTCTCCATTATCGACACCGTTGCGGCAACCCGCACCGTCTACTCCCTGCCTTCTGGCGTGAGCTACACCTTCCGTTCACTGGCTCGCGGCCCCCAGGGTGAGGCTCTGCTACTGACCACCGACGGCAAGCTACGCGTCTTCGATCCGGCAACCGGCGCTGAGCTGGGCTCCGTACAGCTCATGGAGGCGTGGACCGAGTCTGAGACGTGGCAGGACGAGCGTCCGGCACTGTGGGTGGACGGTAAGACCGCCTACGTGACCGACCCGGCGACCAAGAAGCTCATTGCGGTGTCCCTGTCGAACCCGGCAGCGCCGAAGGAGCTGATGAGCGTGGAGCTTCCGAAGACCCCGAACGAGATTCTGGGTGTCTCTTCCTCGAACGCTGCGCCGGTTGAGGCTGAGGCGCACGGCTCTGCTTCCTCCTCGGCTTCGGCTAATGCGCACGAGTCCGGCGAGGCTCACGAGGGCCACTCCCACTAGGACTCTCACGCTGAGATAACTCTCTCTGAGATAAACCTCTCTGGGATAAACCTAGCGAAAACGCAAAGAGAGATGCGACCGATAACTTATCGGTCGCATCTCTCTTGCTATATTCCAGGTTTGTACGCCGGCTACTAACGCAGCGGCAGAACGCTGATTTCTTCCCAGTCCTGCCCGTCGTAGGAGTAGCAGTGCAAGTGATCCACGGTGAAGGTACGCTGCTCGGCGGGCAGAGCGTCAAACACCTCACGGGCGTGATTAACCTGCTCCTGCGTGAGCCCGTGGCCCAAGGTCACGTGCGGCACATAGGGGAAAGACGCCGCACCGGCACCGAATAGCTCAACCAGCTTCCGGTGAATCTGCTCGAACTCGGCCTTGCCCGCCTCCAGGTTCAGGTACTCCACCTCGGTGACCGGGCGGAAGGAGTGTACCGAACCCCAGCGCGCCTCAAAACGCGGCGTGTCCAGCGCCTCGCGGAACTGGGGGGACTGCACCGCAGCCAGGAGAGACTCGGTCAGCTCCGTCAGGTACACGGTCACGTGGGTGCTGATAGGCGCCACCGCACCACCGGCTACCGCGCGCTTCCACTCTTCCAGGCGCTGAACATTCTCACCGCTCACGTGCGCAATAACGCTCAGGTAGCGGCGGCCGGGTTTCAGGGTCGGGGATACAGGAGCCGTCGTGGGGCTCGAAGAGTTCTCTTGTGCTGTCATCTCAATCGTGCAGGTAATGCGGCGCCTCAGCCGAACTGGCTGAACAGCGGGCTAGATTGCGGCGGCAGGCAGGAAGCCAACCTTCTTGTACACGTTCTCAATGGTGACCGTAGCGATCTCGCGGGCAGCGGATGCGCCCACAGCCAGCAGGCGGTCCAGCTCGGCGGGGTCGTCCATCAGCTCGAGGGTACGCTCACGCACCGGGGTGAGGCGCTCCACCACAATATCGGCAAGGTCGACCTTCAGGTGGCCGTACATCTTGCCCTCGTAGCGTGCCACGATCTCGTCGATGCTCTCGCCGGTCATTGCCGAGTAGATGGAGAGCAGGTTGGAGACGCCGGGCTTAGCCTCGCGGTCGTAGGCGATGACGGAGCCGTCATCGGTCACGGCGGACTTAATCTTCTTCTGGGTGACCTTGGGGGTGTCCAGAAGCTTGATTAGGCCCTTATCGGATGCCGCAGACTTGGACATCTTCGAGGTCGGGTCCTGCAGGTCGTAAATCTTAGCGGTTTCCTTCAGAATCACCGGATCGGGCACCACAAAGGTCTCACCGAAACGGGAGTTGAAGCGCTGAGCCAGGTTACGGGTCAGCTCCAGGTGCTGACGCTGATCCTCGCCCACGGGCACGCCGTCCACCTGGTAGAGCAGGATGTCGGCGGCCATCAGAATCGGGTAGGTGAACAGGCCCACGGAGGCGTTCTCGGCGCCCTGCTTCTGGGACTTGTCCTTGAACTGGGTCATACGGGAGGCCTCGCCGAAGCCGGTGAAGCAGTTCAGAACCCACGCCAGCTGGGCGTGCTCGGGCACGTGCGACTGCACGAACAGCGGGGTGCGGGTCGGGTCAATGCCGGAGGCGATATACTGCGCCGCGGTCAGGCGGGTACGCTCACGCAGCTCCTCGGGGTTCTGAGGAACGGTGATGGCGTGCATATCCGGGATAAAGAACAGACATTCGTTATTCGGGTCGTCCTGCAACGCCACCCAGTTGTTCACAGCACCAATGTAGTTACCCAGGTGCATCGAATCAGCCGACGGCTGCGCACCCGAGTAGATACGTGCCTTCTGCTGAGAGGCGTTAGGGATGAGGGACTTATCCTGCTTCTTTTCGTCTGCCATAGTTATTTCCTGTGCAGTTCTTCCTGTGCGGTGCTGCGGACGGTGCAGCACATCTTCAAAAACTTATCTGTAGGTGGGTCCGCGTCTTACTCACCGATGCGGTAGTCAACCACGAGCGGCGCGTGATCGCTGAAACGCTCATCGTAGCTTGCCGCGCGGTCCACGACCGCTTCCACGGCGCTTTCGGCGAGCGCCGGGGTCGCCATGTGGTAGTCGATACGCCAGCCTGCGTCATTATCGAACGCCTTACCGCGGTAAGACCACCAGGTGTAGGGGCCGGGCACCTGACCCGCCAGCTCACGAGCCACATCGCGGTAGCCGATATCGCCGAAGAAGCGGTCAAAGTAGGCGCGTTCCTCCGGCAGGAAGCCGGCACGCTTCTGGTTAGCCTTCCAGTTCTTAATGTCCAGCTCGGTGTGGCCCACGTTCAAATCGCCCACGATGAGCACGTGGTCCGAGTGCTTTGCCAGTTCAGGCATGCGCACCAGCATGCGCTCCAGGAAGCGGTACTTATCGTCCTGCTTCTGGGTGCCGACCTCACCGGAGTGAACGTAGGCGCTGACCACGGTCAGGGTCTTACCGTTGGGCAGAACGTAGTCCGCCTCAACCCAGCGGCCCGAATCGTCAAAGTACTCTTCGCCAATATTCGAGCGGGTCGCCACCGGCTGATTCTCCAGGACTTCACCGGCCGAGTTCGGGGTGCGGCGGGTCGCCACCAGTACACCGGCGCGGCCCTTCGCGGCAGCCTCCGCGTGCAGAATATGCCACTGGGATTCGTCCAGCAGCTCACGCACGATAGCGTCGGGGGCGCGCACCTCCTGCAGGCAGAGAATGTCGATGTCACGGCTCGCCAGCCACGCCTCCATATCCTTCTTGTAGGCGGCTCGGATACCGTTCACATTCACGCTCGCCACGCGAAGCAGACCGCTCGGGCGCGGTGCAGGGGTGTTAGAAAAATGCATAGTCTTAATTATGCCAGTTTGAGAGAAGAGAAATTTTCACTCGTGCGCGTTTTTTCTCTGGCTGAACGGTAAACTATTGGGTGATGAATTCACACTCCTCACAGACCACCGACCACGGTACCCCCTCACATTCTGCGGGCACCTCCGCCTCCGAAAGTACCGCTCACAACACTGAGAGCCGCTACGAGCTACCCCCGATTCCCGGCCCGAAGTACGAGCAGGTCATCCACTACATTGAGCAGCGCTACATTATTCCCGGCAAGCCCGGCGATAAGCTGCCCACCGAACGCATGATTCAGCAGAACTTTGGGGTGAGCCGCCAGACGGTTCGTAGCGCCCTGAAGGTTCTGATTGAACGCGGCCTGCTCTACAACGTGCAGGGCTCCGGCACCTACGTTGCCGAGCGCACCGACGCCACCTACATTCCGCGCGTGGACACCTTTGTTGACGATATGCGCCGCCGCGGTTTTGAGGGCTCCACCCGCATGATTGCGACCCGCTGGATGGACGCCACCGAAGAGATCTCCACCCACCTGTCCGTACCGGTGGGCGAGAAGGTGCTGTTCGTGCGCCGTCTGCGTCTTGCCGACCACGAAGTCATTGGCTTTGAGCGTTCCTACTTTGTGAAGGCCGCTGCAAGCAGCATCCTGGACGCTATGATGGCGGAAATGTCCGGCGCTTCGAGCTCCTTCGACCAGCTTGCAGACACCCCCAACGCCATTAAGCACGCCCGCGTACGCACCAGCGCGGCGCTCTTCACCGACGCCGACGCCGAGGCGTTCAACCACCAGGTTCCCGTGGGCGAGGCGGCGTTCAAGGTCTGCGCGACCGGCTACACCGAAGAAGGTAGCCCAGTCGAGTACTCAGAGACCCTGTACCTTGCCGATGCCTACTTCTACGAGATGATTCTCTAGCATCTGCCTTCTCTCGTGTGATGACAGTGTGAAGGGCGGTGCCCCGGTAGATTGTTCTACCGGGGCACCGCCCTTTTGAGTTATCAGCTCTGAATCAGCTCTGAAACGCTGCGAGCCTTATGCCGCCTGACGCTCCGCAGTCTCAACCACGTTCACCAGCAGCTCCGCGCGGGTCATCGGGCCCACACCGCCGGGGTTCGGGGAAACCCAGGACGCCTTCTGCGCAGCCTCCGGGGAGACGTCGCCGAAGAGCTTCTTCTTGCCGGTCTCCGGGTCCTCAGCGCGGGACACACCAACGTCCAGCAGGATTGCGCCGTCCTTGACCTGGTGAGCCTTCAGCACGTGCGGAACACCCACAGCGGCAACAATGACGTCAGCCTCGCGCAGCACCTCGTCCAGGTTCTCGGTACCGGTGTGCGCCAGGGTTGCGGTCGCGTTCACCTCGCGGCGGGTCAGCAGCAGACCCAGCGGGCGGCCCACGGTAATGCCGCGTCCGAGCACCACAACGTTCTTACCGTTCCAGTCAATGCCGTGGCGCTTGACCAGCTCAATGACACCGTTGGGGGTGCAGGGCAGCGGGGAATCCAGCGGCTCAGAAACGTTCAGCACGAGCTTGCCGAGGTTGGTCGGGTGCAGGCCGTCAGCATCCTTCTCGGGGGCGATGCGCTCCAGCACGCGATTGGTGTCCAGGTGCTTGGGCAGGGGCAGCTGCACAATGTAGCTGGTGCACGCCGGGTCGTTGTTCAGCTTGTCGATCTCTGCGTCGAGCTCTTCCTGAGTGATGTCACCGGGCAGGTCCACGCGAATGGAGTTAATACCAATCTCTGCACAGTCGCGATGCTTAGCGCCCACGTACGAGCGGGATGCGGGGTCGTCACCGACCAGGACGGTACCCAGGCCGGGGGTAATACCCTTAGCCTTGAGCGCCTCGACGCGCTCCTTCAGCTCTTCCTTGATGGCTGCGGCGGTTGCGTTACCGTCTAGAATCTGGGGCATTGTTTTTCCTTCCATAGGTTGCGGCGGGGTTCGCCGAAACGGACGGTCTGTGTGTTGAGTTCTAGGGTGTGTGCCTAGGAGGTACCACTCCCCCGCTACGTCCCTCGACGGATGTAGCGGGCAGGGCGGTAAAAGTATCAGGGCGAAATAACCCCGCCCGCTCAGCACCCGCGGGGGATGTTGAGCGAACGGGGTCATTCATGGGTCTACCAGTTCTCGCTGCCCTGGTAGAGGGGGTACTTGGCGCACAGCGCCTCAACGCGGGCACGCAGCGCAGCGATGTCCGGGTTCGGCAGCAGTACGGAAGCGATAATGTCGGCCACCTCGGTGAAGCCTTCAGCGTCGAAGCCACGGGTTGCCAGCGCGGGGGTACCGATACGCAGACCGGAGGTCACCATCGGCGGGCGCGGGTCGTTCGGCACAGCGTTACGGTTGACGGTAATACCGGCCTCGTGCAGCAGGTCCTCTGCTTCCTTGCCGTTGAGAGCGTGGTCGCGCAGGTCAACGAGCACCAGGTGAACATCGGTACCGCCGGAGGCAATCGCAACGCCGGCGTCCTTCACGTCCTGCTGCAGCAGGCGGTTCGCCAGGATCTGCGCACCCTCAACGGTGCGCTTCTGACGGTCCTTGAACGCCTCAGATGCGGCAACCTTGAACGCGGTAGCCTTCGCAGCGATCACGTGCATGAGCGGGCCGCCCTGCTGACCGGGGAACACTGCGGAGTCAATCTTCTTCTTCAGCTCCTCGGTGCAGAGGATGAAGCCGGAGCGGGGACCGCCCAGGGTCTTGTGCACGGTGGAGGAGACTACGTGCGCGTGCGGGACGGGGTTCGGGTGCAGACCCGCAGCCACCAGGCCCGCGAAGTGAGCCATGTCCACCCACAGGTATGCGCCGATTTCATCAGCAATCGCGCGGAACGCAGCGAAGTCCAGCTGACGGGGGTACGCGGACCAGCCGGCAATAATCAGCTTGGGGCGCTCGGCAAGAGCCAGTTCACGCACCTGCTCCATGTCAACGCGACCGGACTCGTCCACGCTGTATGCCACAACGTTGTACAGCTTGCCGGAGACGTTCAGCTTCATGCCGTGGGTCAGGTGGCCGCCGTGTGCCAGGGACAGACCCATGATGGTGTCGCCGGGGTTCAGCAGCGCGTGCATGACGGCGTTGTTCGCCTGCGCACCGGAGTGGGGCTGAACGTTGGCGTGCTCAGCACCGAAGAGTTCCTTCACGCGGGAAATAGCGAGGGACTCAACGATGTCGACGAATTCGCAGCCGCCGTAGTAGCGGCGGCCGGGGTAACCCTCAGCGTACTTGTTGGTCAGTACCGAGCCCTGGCTTTCGAGGACGGCACGGGGGACGAAGTTCTCGGATGCAATCATCTCGAGGGTATTCTGCTGGCGCTTGCGCTCCAGCTCAATGGCTTCTGCAACCTCGGGGTCGAGGTCGGCGAGGGGCATCTCGAGGATCTTCTGCTCGGACATTACGCTCCTGGGAGTGTTTTTGCGTTATCTTCGGTCGCTCATCATCGGGGCTGCCACGGCGTGCGCCGGGCGGTCTTTAGGAGGCGGCGCGCGCCTCCAGCTGAAAACCCTGAATGAAAAAATATGAGCTACACCTCATAATACCGTAAAGCCCGCTTTCCTTCGAGAAGGAAAACGGGCTTTACAAAGCATCACGATGAAGTTTTCACGGTGTCTGCGCGAGTCCGGCGCGGGGCGCACAACACACCCCGGCGGGCTTATCGGCGGCAGCTACGCGGGTCTGCGCACCCTACGCCTGACGCAGAATAGCGGAAGCATACTCCAGGTACGCCTCGCGAGCGCTCTCCTTCTTACCGCCAGCGACCAGCTGGGTCTGCACCACGTAACCGGTCAGCACCGACAGCACCGCGGCACCGATGACGGTCAGCCAGTCCTCGAGCTCCTCATCCGTGAAGTCCAGCTCGGCGGCGCCCCAGGCGCGGTAGCGCTCCAGCGCCTGATCGCGCAGGTAGGTCAGCTGCTCAGACACCACGGTAGCCAGCTGCGGCATCGCCACAGCCTCGCCCCAGGTCACCAGCAGATGACGGCGCACCTTGGGGGTGTCCAGCACCTTCAGGCACCCGAACACGTAGTCCCAGGGCTGCTCGGCGCGGATGCGGTCGAAAGGAGCCAGGTCCATGCGGGCTGCCGCCAGGATAATCTCATCCTTGGAAGAGAAGTGATTGTAGATGGCTCCAGCAGACAGGCCAGTGGCGGCAATAATGTCGCTCATCGAAGCCTTCTGATAACCGTGCTTGATGAAGCATTCGCGGGCGGTCTCTACAATCTGAGAACGCCTGTTCTTTTTGTATTCTTCGCTGACTTTAGGCACAACCTAATCCTAGCGAACTTTTAGCCAATCCGTGCGCATCCTGGTCGCCCGTGACGCGCCCGCATGCGCAAATCCGGCGCAAAATAGAGCAAAAATTCTATAAATACGGCTGCCCACACTACGGATAGCCCAACGCAGAAGTCCCAGGTGAATAGCACGAAAAAGCGGGGCATCCCAGGCTCCCCCGAAGGTTCACCCCAGAATGCCCCGCTCACAGCGGGTAGCTCAGCGCAGGCTGAGCCCGCTACACGTTTTTAGTGGAAGAAGTGGCGGGTACCGGTCAGGTACATGGTCACGCCAGCAGCCTTAGCCGCCTCGATAACTTCCTCGTCGCGGATCGAACCGCCCGGGTGCACGACGGCACGCACACCGGCGTCTAGCAGCACCTGCAGGCCGTCAGCGAAGGGGAAGAACGCATCGGATGCGGCAACCGCACCGCGGGCACGCTCGTTACCCTCGCCGCCGAGAGTGTTCGCACGCTCCACCGAGAGCTTGCAGGAATCCACGCGGTTCACCTGGCCCATGCCAATGCCCACAGCAGCGCCGTTATCGGCAAGCAGAATAGCGTTGGACTTGGGCGAACGCAGTGCACGCCACGCGAACTCGAGGTCACGCAGGGTCGCCTCGTCAGCTGCCTCACCGGCAACCAGGGTCCAGTTCTTCGGGTTATCCCCCTCAGCCTGTAGGCGGTCAGCCTCCTGGAAGAGTGCGCCACCGGAAATGGGGCGGTACTCGATGGCCTCGCGGGCAAAGTTCTCGGGCAGAACCAGCAGGCGCAGGTTCTTCTTCTCGCGCAGAATCTCCAGCGCCTCGGGCTCGAAGCCGGGAGCCACAATCACCTCGGTGAAGATGCCCTTGACGGTCTGAGCCATAGCGGCGGTCACCGGGCGGTTAGCGGCAATCACGCCACCGTATGCGGACAGCGGGTCGCAAGCGTGCGCCTTCGCGTGAGCGTCCGCAATCGGGTCAGCCGCGCCGGGGGTTGCCACAGCAATACCGCAGGGGTTGTTGTGCTTGATGACGGCAACAGCCGGCTCGTCAAAGTCGTAAGCGGCACGCAGAGCGGCGTCAGCATCAACGTAGTTGTTGTAGCTCATCGCCTTACCGTGCAGCTGCTCCGCCTGAGCAATGCCGGGGGCAGCGGCGGGGTCAGCGTACAGGGCGGCACGCTGGTGCGGGTTCTCACCGTAACGCAGGGTCTCGCTGCGCTCGAAGCCCAGGCCGGCGTACGGGGGCCAGAAGTTAGCGTCCTCATCCTGCAGGAACTGGGATGCGGTCCAGGTAGCCACAGCGGTATCGTACGCGGCGGTGTGGGCGAATGCGCCAGCAGCAAGGCGGCGGCGCTCATCCAGGGAGAAGCCACCGTTCTTAGCGGCCTCAACGGTGCGCGCGTAGTCGGCGGGATCCACAACAATAGCGACGGCGTCGTGGTTCTTCGCTGCGGCGCGAACCATGGAGGGGCCACCAATGTCGATCTTCTCGATGATGGCGTCCTGACCGGCACCGGAAGCAACGGTCTCAACGAAGGGGTACAGGTTCACAACCACCAGGTCGAACGCCTCAACGTCCAGCTCGTTGAGGGTGTCGATGTGCTCCTGCTTGCGGCGGTCAGCCAGAATACCGGCGTGGATGCGCGGGTGCAGGGTCTTCACGCGGCCTTCGAGGCACTCGGGGAAACCGGTCACTTCGGTAACCTCGGTGACGGGTACGCCTGCTGCCGCGATGGTGGATGCGGTGGAGCCGGTGGAGACCAGCGCGACGCCAGCCTCGTGCAGGCCGCGGGCGAACTCCTCCAGACCGGTCTTGTCGTAGACGGAAATGAGGGCGCGGCGCAGGGGCACGCGATCGAGCTCAATGAGAGACACAAATACTCCGATGCTTTAGACGTGCACGCCGGCTCTCGGCGGCACAGCTGGTGGATGGACGTAGCCTGCCAGGATCGACAGGATATGTGTGGGGGTATTCCCCGCCGCTGTGCACCTTCCCCTCAGGGGTACTCGGGTGCCACAACGGAACGTGTGTGGGCGGCGGGGTTGAGCTCGGCTCATTCCGCCGCGAGAATCTAGTGGGCGGAATTAGTTGCCAGATGCGGCGCTGTGGGATTCAGCGCCGTGGGATTCAGCGAGGAATGCGATGGTCTGCACGAGCAGGCGGCGCTCCTGCACCTTAATTCGTTCGTGCAGGGTTTCTTCGGTGTCGTCATCCAGAACGGGTACTGCCGCCTGGGCGAGGATGGGGCCGGTGTCAACGCCCGCATCCACAAAGTGGACGGTCAGGCCGGTAATCTTCACACCGTGCGCCAGGGCATCACGCACGCCGTGCGCGCCCGGGAAAGAGGGTAGCAGGGCGGGGTGGGTGTTAATAATGCGGTTGCTGAAACGCTCGACCAGCTGCGCGTCAACAATGCGCATGAAGCCGGCGAACACAATGTAATCGGGGTCGTAGGAAGCGATCTTTTCTTCCAGCGCGCGGTTCCAGGAGGGGCGGTCGGCGTAGTCGCCGGGCTGCACCAGGAAGGTGGGTACACCAGCCGCCTGGGCACGTTCAATACCCAGACAGGGCTTGTCGGCGCCCACTGCCGCAATGTCGAGGGGAAGCTCGCCCGCTGCTACAGCGTCGAGGATGGACTGAAGATTCGTTCCGGAGCCGGATACCATAACCACAATTCGCACCCGACTAGTATAACCCGTCTCACACCCTTATCCAAAGGGGGGTAAGAGGTTCACAACGCCCCCAAAGCCCAAAGGTGAGCACAAAGAAACCCCGGCGGGATGAATCCTCACTGGGGTTCACTGGAGTTCATGGGGGGTCGCCGGGGTTTACTGGACGCAAACTCAACAGGTCGCGAGCTCAATAGGCTGCATACTCAATAGGTCGCGGGCGCACGGGACGGTACCCTTATAGGTATGTCTACTCCCCCGCAGAACAACCCGAACAACATGCCGCAGCAGCCCACCCCGAACAACGGCACACCGCAGAACCAGCAGGTTCCGCCCCGAGCGCCGCAGCAGGCACCGCAGAACATGATGCCGCAGCCTCGGGGACCTCAGGGCAAGAAGCCGCGCAAGACCATCGACCCCATCGAACAGCAGAAAGCGAATATTCGCACCTCGCTCATGCTGATTGTCGCCGCGCTGGTCATTTTTGCGGCGTCTTCCTTCGTGCTCTCCACGATGCCGCTTTTCTTGGCGCTCTTCATCTTCGCGCTCGCTGGCATTACCCTGAGCATTATTGCGATCGTGCGCACCGCAGTCTACCGCGGCCCCTGGTTCTTCTACATTGCCGCGGGCGTCAGCATTATCTACGGCGCCATGACCCTGCTCGGCGGCATCGGTCTTGCCTTCATGCCCGGCGCGCAGGAGTACCGTGAGTGCCGCGCCGCCGCGCTGACTCAGACCGACATGTACACCTGCGACCAGAAGTTCCAGGGCACGATGGACAAGCTCACCGGCGCATCCAGCTCTAGCTCTTCATCCGCGCGCTAATTCTTCGGTGCGCTGGAGGGGGATTCTACGCGCTAGTTCTTCGTGCGCGCGGTAGAACCCTGAGCACTAGAGCCCTGGGCGCTAGAACCATGGGACTTCGAGGAGCTGACATCCAGCGGGGGTAGCTCCACGGTAGAGGCCTCATCGGTCACCAGCGGAAGCACGCCGGTCTGGCTACGAACCTCAAAGATGCGCTTCATCGCCTGATCAGCGGAGAGGACATCCAGCTCGCGGTCCACAAAGTCGCGCTCTGAATCCTTCTTCTGCTTCTTACGTGCCGCCTTAGCCGCCCGCTTCGCTTCGCGCTTCTGCTCACGCTCATGCGCGCGGTCGCTGGCCCGGCTCTGCGCGGCGGATGCGGCATCGGCTGCGTCATCCTGCGCTGAGTCACCCTGCACTGCGGCAGGCTGCTCAAGACCAAAGCCGAAGTACGCCATGATGCGGCTCGCGCGGCCCTTCGAACGCGGTGCATGCTCTGCGGACTCTTCGACAGTGCGCTCACGCTCCACAGGTTCAGCAGCCTCGTAGACGGGCTCCTGGACCAGCTCGCGAGTCTCCTCATCGGAGGGGTCGTGAGCGTACGCGGCGGGCTCATACGCATCGTGTTCGTACGTAGCGTGCTCGCTGGAGGCAGGCTCGGCAACATCCTCAACCTGCACGGAGGTGGAGTGCAGGTAATCGACCTGCTGAACGGCCTCAATCGGCTCGTACTCCTCAGCAGAGCTCTTTTCAACAAGGCTCTCTTCAGCAACAGCCTCTTCGGAGGCAGGCTCCTGAGCAGCGTCCACAGCAGGTTCCGCTACTACAGGCTCTTCAGCCGACACTTCGCGCTCTGCAACAATCTCGGCGAAAGCGTCCGCCGCCGCACGCTGCGCCAGCTGCTCGGTCGCCTCCACGGGGACGGCAACCACCGGCTCCTGCGGATGCACCGGGACATGACCGGTCGCCACCTCATGCACAACAGACCGCTCAGACGCCACGGACTGCTCGGCCTCAACAACGTTCTCGGAATCCTGCGCGCGTGCCGCCTCCTCAGCCTCACGCTCGGCAGCTTCACGTGCTGCGGCTTCCTCAGCCTCACGCTGCGCACGTTCCTGAGCGCGTTCCTGCGCACGCTGCTCACGATGCTGGGCAAAACGCTCACGGCTCTGGGCAAAACGCTCACGGATCGAGGCAGTAAAGCTCATCAGACGCTCACCCAGGTTCGGGCGCTCATCCGCAAAACGAGGTAGCTCACGGCTGCTATCCGGCACCAGGGCGCGGCTCAGCAGCATACCGAACGTCACGCCGGCACCCACCGTCAACGCGGTATGCGCCGCAAAAGTCAGCGGCTCAGCACCAACCTCCGTAAAACGACCAATACCCAGAGAGCCGTACGAAATCCAGCCCAGCCACAGGGCACCAAAGGACGTCAGAATACCGGTCACCACGCCCAGCGCCACGGCAGAAATCAGCGCAGACAGCGGGCGGAACGGAACCTTCAAAGCAACCCACTCATCCAGGTGGTCCTCGCCCTCACGCAAGAACCACCAGCCAGCAATCGCACCGGCACCCAGCGGCACCAGCAGACCCAACAGACCGGCCGTGCCCATCGACTCGGGCACAGCACCCAGAATCGGAAGCATCGGCAAAGTACCAACATCGCTACTGGTCAAACCAACAGAGGTACCCGCACCAAAGGAGAAACCGGCACCGGTCGACCACGCAATCGCATAAATCACCAGGTTCGGCAAGAAACCCAGCTGCAGCAGAGTCACCGCGGTATCACCCACAGCGCCCGCATGCAGCTCCTGGTAGGTGGCAACAATCTGCGACCAGCCCGCCAAAATACCGATACCCAAAAGCACCGCACCCAGACCAATCAGCGCCACAAAAGCAACCACCGCAGCACGCACCACAGCCCAGGCGTACGAACCCGCCCAACGCGAATACTGACTCATCTGCGAAATCTGCTCCGCAGTATCAACACCCACCATGCGCGAGAGCGAACGCGCTTCACGGTAGCCACCCCACATCAGACCAGCCACCACAATACCCAAAGGCACCAGGGCAGCATTCAACGCCTGAAGAGGCTGCGGATGCGGGCTCGCCCAACCGTACATCGCCGAACTAATCAGCGCATAGGTCACCGAACCGGACAGCACCGGAATCAAAAACTCCCCCTCATACGAGGCGCGCGCCAGGCGACGGCCCGAACGATAACAGAGCAGCAGAGGCAGAATACTCAAACCCAGCGGCACCAGCGTCATCGTGCCGGCAGAAGCACCAAAAGCAGCCGCAAGATCCAGGGGAACACCGTGAATCAGGAGCCACAGGTGCGCCGACATGGCGGCCACGGAGGAGAACTCCATGTCGCCAAAGCCCTTGGTCGCCCACACAGCAGACATCGCCGCAAACACTGCAATAGCAGAGAACAGGGCAGTAACAATTAGCTCAACAACACCCTGAAGCCACAGAGGCATGGGCATGGAATAACGAGAGATAGGTGAGGTGCTTTTCATCGTCCTTCAATCATGCCACGAATTAACGACGAAACCCGCCTCCGATTAACACTCGAAAGCGGGTTCTCACAACTATTCACACAGGGATGCACGCGAGGAGGCGCATCCGGCAAAGTTTTAATCCTCAGTCCACGGGTTGGAAGCCTGAACACCCCAGGCGCGGTACACCTGCGCCTTAGAAGAAATCAGCTCCAAATCATAGGCACTCGCGCTCGCCGCCATCAGACCCTCCAGGGCGGCGGTAGGCAGCGGACCGGCATCATCACGGCCCACGGAATGCACGCCGCGCGGCGCCTGACGGCCAGCCCACTCGAGGCTCACGCGCGCATCCACATTAATAACGTGGTCGCCAAAGCGCTCAAGAAGTTCAGTAATCCAGCGATCAGTTTCCGGGTAGGGGTACAGGCCCTTCAGCTCACCAATACTCAGCACAGAAATGTACATGTGTCGGAACGAGCGGCGGCGCAGAAAAGCGACCACGGCGGGGTCAGGATCCGCCTTACGGATCTCCGCAAGAACGTCGGAGTCCAGGAGCATACCGGAGAAATTCATACCCCTAATGCTACGCTACGCGCAGACCGGCGTACTCAATAGCGGGGATGCCCTCGGGGTTGGGCAGAAGAAGGAAGTTCAGGAACTCGTCACGCTTAGAAGAAATGCGGGAGTAATCGTCAATGCTGACTGCGGTGTATCCACCTCGCGCGGGGACAGCTACGGCACGCAGGCTTTCCTGGTAGGAGCGGGAGGGGTTCAGAGAGATTGCTGCTTCGGTTGCAGAGCCGTTGTACATGTGACAACCTGCGCCTGAGTGGCGCGATCCTTTCGCGTTGCTCTTGTCTGTACCAATTACCACCGGTTATTCCGGTGGTGAATACAAACCGCTTCGTCATCCGAGCCACCCGTGAACATGGGGTTGGCGTTCGACCATAGTCGGAGCTTATCAGTCGAAACTCTTGAAGCTGGGTTTAGCTTACAGCATTTTCTCAAGTTAAGTAAAGCGTTTTTTGAAAGAGATTTAGATTATTAGCGTTTTGGCTTGTGAAAACGTTTTTAAGTGGCGTGAATTTTTGATACTGCGCGGAATATCTTATGTGAATACCGGTGTTTTTATACGTTAAAAACTCCCCCACCCAAAATACGAAATACGCTCCAAACCACCGCTCAATAGTCGCCTCGGCAACCAGCTCGGCAGTCAGCCCTGCAGCCTGCCCGGCAGCCTGCCCGGCAGCCGCCAGCACATGACCGGCGACAAGGCGCAAACCCGCACGATACGCGATAATAAGCTGGTGAGCGCCAACAACCCCTTCCCCGAAATTCCCGTCACCGTACCGCAGATCATTCGCCAGGCCGGGCACCGCACCTACCAGCGCGGTGTCGCCTACCAGCGCAATCGCGAAGTCATCCGCTACAGCTACGACGAAGACGAGCGCACCCTCACCGGGCTCGTCAACGGAAGCACCATCATCCCCTACGAAGTGACCATTCGCTTCTTCCCCGCCGTCAGCGGCTCCGCAACCTTCACCGCCCGCTGTACCTGCCCCGTGCTCACTGATTGCAAGCACGCCGTAGCGCTCATGCTCACCGCGCTCGACCGCGCCTCCGTAGCGAAAAAGGCACTCAGCGAACACCCCGGACCTGTCGGCGTACCCGGTGCCGCAGCGAAGGCTACCGCAGCGAAGGGTGCGACAGACGCAAAAGGATCCGCTGCAAAGGGATCCGCAGGTTCAAAGAGCGCGGATGTTGCCGAGGCGAAGAAGGCCGCCGACCCGCTCGCGGCGCTGCGCGCCTCCGGTGCACTCACCACCGCGGCGAACCTACCCGCACCCAATGTAGAGACTGCCGAGCCCGAAAACCCGCAGGGACGCTTTGCGCTCAACGAGCTAGGCTCCTCCCCCACTGCGCTCGACCCCACTGCGCTCGATGGCGCCACCTCCAAAATTTCTGCCTGGCGGCGCGATCTCTCCTCCGTTCTTTCCACACGTCAGGACCTTGCGGGCATTGATTCGATGCGCGTGAGCGGCGCCCTGGATTTCTCGCTGAGCGTCTCCGGATCCTACGCGCGCGGCCGCAATATGCCCGGAGCAACCCCCAGCATTAACCTGCTCGCCCGCCCGCTCATGGCATCCAAAACCGGACGCTGGATCAAGGGCGGACTCAGCTGGGAAACCTTCGCCTCCAGCGTGGGCGGACCCGTCGGGCGGCACGAAATCTACCCCGAACACGAACGATTCTTCGCCGAACTCTACTCGATTGCCCGCCCCTGGCAGAACATGTATTCCTCGCACCGCGACTGGATTTCGATCAGCGCTTCTGCCTCCACTCTGCTCTGGGATGTACTCGCCCGCGCGGAGGATATTGGCCTGCCCCTGCTCATCAACGGTCGCGAGGTGAACTACGCCGTGCTGAGCCCCGCACAGGTGCGCCTGCACGCCAGCGCTGAGAATCACGCAGAAGGCGCCGGCCTGCAACTTCAAGCCGCGCTCAGCTGGGAAGGACGCGAAGGCGAATTGCTGCGCCAGCTCTGGCTGCCCGCCGCGCACTGCCACCCCATCGGCACCCCGCGTACCGGTTTCTTTGCCCTCGGCGGGCTCGCTCAGCAGGAGTACGAGCAGGCGGCAAAGGCGGTGCACTGGAAAACCGCCCGCCCCGGCGCGCTGGATGAAGTGGGCCGCGAATCTTTCGTGCAAAAGGACGCGCTGAAGGCGCCGGCTGAGGAAGCTGAGAATAGCGCACCGACGATTGCCCCGGCGCAGGGTGAACGGATGCGCTACTCCCCAGCTGTGCCCGAACTGCCCGAGGGCGTGGAGCTGGCACTCATCCCCCTGGTTGAGCCGCTCGATGCCGCCTCCGAATCACTCATTAGCGCCGGAACCGTGCATATTCCCGCCGCGGAACGCGCCACGTTCCAGAAGGAATACCTGCCCGCGCTCAGCCGCTCCATTCCCTCGCTGACCCCCGATCCGGCGCTGGCGCTGCCGCGCGTGAAGCCGCCGCATCTGGTGCTTGACATCAGCTTTGACGAGCAGGTACGCCACGACGCGCAGCTGAGCTGGCATTGGGAGTACCCACTGAACCCCTTCGCGGAGGACAGTGCAGAGGAGGCGAGCGCCCAGGAGGCGAGCACACAGAATCCTGCGGCTGGCTCCGATGTGTACTCCCTGCCCGTTTTCGGTTACCCCGGTGAAGAGGGCGGCGAGGTACGCGATGAGCGTTTTGAGGCGCGCGTACTGCGTTCGGTGCGCGCCATTCTTGCCGCCCACCCGGCGCTTTCCGGGCTGGAGGAGCGCCGCATCGAAGGCTGGGAAACCCGCGAGCTGCTCAGTGCGATTCTGCCGAAGCTTCGCCGTGTTTCCGCTGTTCAGGTGCGTTTTAACGGCACCCCGCCACAGTTCGTGGAGGCAACCGACACGCTCATTGAAATCACCGTGAGCGAGGGCAATTCTCGCGACTGGTTCGGCCTGGGCATTGCGGTAAAGGTCAATAACTGGACAGTGCCGTTCGCCCAGATTTTTGAGGCGCTAGATCGCGGGGCGGACCGTATTCTGCTCGGTAACGGCACCTACTTCTCGCTGCGTCGACCCGAGTTTAAGACCCTTCGCACCCTCATCGCGGAGGCTCGCGAGCTCGACGATGCGGGCGGTGAGCTGCGCATTAACCGTCACCAGGCAGGGCTGTTCTCTGAGCTGGAGTCGCTGGCGGCGAGCGTGCATACGACCGCGCGGTGGGATGCTCAGGTGCGTTCGCTGCTGGAGCTGGTTGAGGGCCTGGAGGATGCCGAAGAGAGCACCGAAAAGGGTACTGAAAAGACCTCTGACAAGGGAACTCAGAACTCCCCCGCACCCCAGAAGGCTTCCCGTCGGGTGATTGCTCAGCGCCCGGTACCCGCCGGCTTGCAGGCGACCCTGCGCCCCTACCAGGTGGAGGGTTTCCATTGGTTGTCGTTCCTGTACGAGCAGCGTCTGGGCGGTATTCTCGCCGACGATATGGGTCTGGGTAAAACCGTGCAGGCTCTCGCCCTGCTCGCCCACGCGATTGAGGAGCACAACACCGCGGCTCCCGGCGAGCCGTTCGCGCCCTTCCTTGTGGTCGCACCGACCTCCGTGATCACCAACTGGGCGGCGGAGGCGGCACGTTTCCTGCCCGAGGCGAAGGTCGTGACCATCACCGAAACCACCGCCGGTAAGACCCCGCTGGCTGAGCGCATCGCCGGGGCGCACCTGGTACTGACCAGCTACACGCTGCTGCGCATGGACGAGGAGGCCTACACCGGCTACGCCCGCACGCTGGGCCGCACCGTTGACGAATCCACGGGTGAACTCTCCGCCCCCGAAGGCTGGGGTGCGCTCCTGCTGGACGAGGCGCAATTCGTCAAAAACACCGGCACCCGCGCCTGGTCCATCGCCCGCGCGATGCCCGCCCGCACCAAGATTGCGATGACCGGCACGCCCATTGAGAATAACCTCATGGAGCTGTGGGCGCTACTGGCGATTGTGGCGGATGGCCTGTTCCCCTCCGCCCGTGCGTTCCGTGACCTGTACGCTCGCCCGGCGGAGTCCGGTGAGGATCCGGCGCACGCCGCGGCGACGGCTGCTCGTCTGCGCCGGCGCATCCGCCCGCTCATGCTGCGCCGCACCAAGGAGCTGGTAGCGGCGGAGCTTCCGGCGAAGAACGATACGCGCGTGAACCTGCCGCTGGCTCCCGGTCACCGCCGCATCTATGACACGCATCTGCAGCGTGAACGCCAGAAGGTGCTGGGTCTGCTGGAGGATATGGACAAGAACCGCTTCACGATCTTCCAGTCGCTGACCCTGCTACGCCGCCTGGCGCTCGATGCCGCGCTGATTGACCCGGAAGCCTACGCCGGGGTGTCGTCGGTCAAGCGCGACTACCTGGTTCAGCAGCTGCCCGGCCTGCTCGAGAAGGGCCACCGCGTGCTGGTGTTCAGCCAGTTCACCGGCTACCTCAAGAGCATTTCGGCGCGCCTGGCGGAGGAGGGCATCGGCCACCTGTACCTGGACGGTTCGACCCGCAACCGCGCCGAGGTCATCGAGGCGTTCACGAGCGGTCAGGAGCCGGTGTTCCTCATTTCGCTCAAGGCTGGCGGTTTCGGCCTGAACCTGACCGAGGCGGACCACGTGTTCATCATGGATCCGTGGTGGAACCCCGCCGCCGAGCAGCAGGCGGTGGACCGTATTCACCGTATCGGCCAGGATAAGGAGGTGCACGTCTACCGTCTGGTCGCCGAGGGCACCATTGAGGAGAAGGTCATGCAGCTCAAGGAGTCGAAGGCCGCGCTCTTCGATGCGGTGGTCGGTGAGGGCGAGTTCGCCTCCGCGGCGGTGACGGCTGAGGATGTGCGTGAGCTCTTTGCGCCGGCTGTCGAGCGGTAGCCGCCTTCTAGCCTAAGCGGTAGCCGCCCTCCAATCTGAGCGGTAGCCCTCGAGCCTGACGATATGTCTGGCGCCCGTCATTTTTCATCACTTGGTTACGCCTCAGGCTAAATTCACCCCCGATTCTGCTGTGGCTCTTCTCAACGGGGGCTCTGGGGCGTAGCCTGGTACGACTATCCACAACGACTATTCGGGAGGCGCGCCTCCCCCACTCTAAGGAGCATCATGAGCTACAACGTACCGAACGTAACGTTCAACGACGGCCGATCCATTCCGCAGCTGGGCTACGGCGTATGGCAGATTGAGGACGAGGTCGCCGAGAAGATTGTGAGCACCGCCCTGGAGATCGGCTACCGCCACATCGACACCGCCGCTAGCTACGGCAACGAGGCGGGCGTGGGCCGCGCTATCGCTAACTCTGACGTGCCTCGCGAAGATATCTTCCTCACCACCAAGCTGTGGAACTCTGACCAGGGTTACGAGAGCGCTTTCGAGGCATTCGAGGCTTCCCTGGAGAAGCTGGGTACCGACTACGTTGACCTGTACCTGATTCACTGGGCTAAGCCGCAGCAGGGCCTGTACCTGGATTCCTGGCGTGCGCTGATTGAGCTGCAGAAGCAGGGTAAGGTCCGCTCGATTGGTGTTTCGAACTTCCCCGAGGAGCAGCTGCGCGAGATTATCGAGGAGACCGGCGTGGTTCCGGTCATCCACCAGGTTGAGCTACACCCCTACTTCTCGCAGGAGGCGCTACGCGCCGTTCACGCCGAGTACGGTATCGCGACTCAGGCGTGGAGCCCGCTGGGCAACGGTAGCGATCTGCTGCAGAACCCCGTGCTGGCTGAGATTGCGGAGCGCCACGGCGCAACCCCCGCGCAGGTCGTGCTGGCGTGGCACCTGGCTAAGGGCACCGTGGCTATCCCGAAGTCCGTGACCCCCTCCCGTATTGAGGAGAACCTGGCGTCGGTGAACGTGAAGCTGACCGCTGAGGACATCGCGGCTGTGGATGCGCTGTCCAGCCCCGAGGGTCGTATTGGCGCTGACCCGGCGAACATCGACTTCTAGGGTGTCGTCTGGGCCTAGCGGCTCGAACCTCACCTGCATAAAGCCCCGACAGGCACGGATAATGCCTGTCGGGGCTTTATTGTGTTCCCGGGATTGAGTTTTTAGCGAACGCTAGTTCTCGCCCTCTACCAGCAGGGAGAGGGAGATGCGGCGGCGTGCCGAATCAACCTCCACCACGCGCACCTGCACAATGTCGCCGCTGCGCACAATATCGTGCGGGTTCGCCACGTAGCCGCGACTCATCTGCGAGATGTGTACGAGGCCGTCCTGGTGCACACCAATATCCACGAACGCGCCGAACGCCGCCACGTTTGAGACGGTACCCTCGAGCACCATGCCGGGGCGTACGTCCTCGAAGTGCGAGACGGATTCAGAGAAGCGGGCGGTGCGGAAGCTGCCGCGCGGGTCCAGGCCGGGGCGGCGCAGCTCGGTGAAGATGTCCTCGACGGTGTACACGCCGGCGGTGCTTTCTTCCGCGCTCGCATGCTCGTGGCTGCCTTGCACGTAGTCGGCGGGGTTCAGCCCGGCGAGCGGGTCGGTTCCGTCTGAGGTACCCAGGGCGCCGGCAACCCAGTGGGCGCCGTTGCGTGCCTGCGCGTCGGCAATAATGCGGCGCGCGAGCGGGTAGGCTTCCGGGTGCACTGCGGAGGCGTCCAGCGGCTCCTCACCGCCGCGGATGCGGATGAATCCTGCCGCCTGGCGGAAGGTTTTCGCGCCCAGTCGCGGCACGTTCAGCAGCTGCTGACGGTTCGCGAAGGGACCGTGTTCGGTGCGGTAGGCGACGATGCGTTCGGCGGTTGCGGTCCCCACGCCCGCCACGTGCGCGAGTAGCTGCACGGAGGCGCTGTTGAGGTTCACGCCCACGGCGTTCACGCAGTCTTCGACGGTGTCGTTGAGGGCGCGGCGCAGGGCGGCGGGCGGCACGTCGTGCTGGTACTGGCCCACACCGATGGACTGCGGGTCGATCTTGACGAGCTCGGCGAGCGGATCCTGCAGGCGGCGCGCGATGGAGACGGCACCGCGCACGGTCACGTCGTAGTCGGGCAGCTCGGCAGCGGCGAGGGCAGAGGCGGAGTAGACGGAGGCGCCCGCCTCGGAGACGGTCACCTTCTGGGGTGCTTCTACGCCTTCCTCACGCAGGGTGCGGATTAGTTCACTGGCGAGCTTGTCGGTTTCGCGGCTTGCGGTGCCGTTGCCGATGGCAATGAGTTCCACGCCGTGCTCGCGGCAGGCGGCGGCGAGCTCGCGCAGTGCTTCTGCCCACTGGTTGCGCGGGGCGTGCGGGTAGACGGTGCCCACGCGCAGCGGCTCACCGGTGCCGTCAACCACGGCGTATTTCACGCCGTGGCGCAGGCCCGGATCCAGGCCGAGGGTGGTCTTGTGGCCAGCGGGTGCGGCGAGCAGAATATCGCGCAGGTTGGAGGCGAACACCTCGGTGGCATGCTGTGCGGCAGCGTCGAGTAGCTGGTGGCGAATGCGTTCGGCGAGGCGCGGGCGCAGGTGGCTGCGCCATGCGGTGCGGACGGTGGCGGCGAGCCAGCCGAGTACGCGGTCTTCGTCGTCGACGGTGTTGAGCACCTGTACGGGGATGCGTAGCGCGGCGGCGACTTCACGCTCGTATGCAGAACGGACGTTCTCGTAATTTTCGGCGGCGGCCTCAGCTTCAGCGCGGGCGGCACCGCGCAGGCGGCTGAGCGCCACGGGGGCGGGTGCCACATCCACCTTGAGGCGCACCACGCCGGCGTCCTTGGCGCGGTGTAGCGCCAGCACGCGGTGCGGCGGAATGGAACGAATACGGTCCGAGAAGGCGAAATAGTCGGAGAACTTCGCGCCGATGCTTTCCTGACCGGCAATCACGCGGGACTCGATCACGCCGCTCTCACGCAGGCGCTTGAGGAGCTTTTCGCTCAGCATCGGGTCGGTGAGGGCGCGGTCAATCAGGATCGCGCGGGTACCGTCGAGGGCTTCTTCGGCGCTGTGAATCTGCAGGGCTTCGTCCGCCTCTGCCGCCTCAATGCCCTCGTCTTCATCGTCTTCGGTGCCGTCGGTAATGTACGCGGCGGCAATGGCGTGTGCCTCGGCGAGGGGCACCTCCAGCAGGTCTTCAACGAGGGAATCAAGCCCGGCTGCGCGCGCCATCTGGGCGCGGGTCACGCGCTCGCTGCGGTACGGGGCGTAGATGGCGTTCACGTCTGCGATAGTGGCGGCGTTCATGAGCGAGGAACGCAGCTGCAGCAGGGTGAGCGGGTCGATGAGGCCTTCGTCGGCGCGTTCGGTGAGCGCTTCGAGCACGCGGTTGCGGCGCTCTTCGAGGGCGCGGAGCTGACCCAGGCGCGACTGGATGGTGCGCAGCTGGGTGTCGGTGAGTGCGCCCGTTGCTTCTTTGCGGTAGCGGGCGATGAAGGGCACGGAGTTGTCGGCGTCGAGTAGCGCTACGGCTGCGCGGATGCGGTGCGGCGCGATGCCGGTTTCTACGGCGAGCGCGTTGATGAGGTGCTCAGCGGGCTGCTCAGTCTTGCCGCCGGTTTCATTGCCTGCGGCGCTACCGGGCGCGGGGTCTGTAGCTCGATTCGCACGCGGGCGGATGCTGCTTGGGAGGGGGTGTTCGCTCATCCTTCCAGTTTCGCATATTTCGCCGCGGCTCACGGGTTGACCGGTGATACTGAGGATAGAGTCAGCGCGGGGCGTATTGTGCCCGTCTGTGCGGGTGCGGGTGGGCGTATTTTTCCACCGTATCTTCTGGTGCAGAATATGACTTTTTGTGCATATTTTGCCCTGTGGAGGCGCTAAACAATGTCATCTTTCCGCAAGAAGGCGTGTTAAGAGTGCACATATTTGAATAGTGCTAAGTTTCAGCGATAAATTTAGATAAAAGAGCATATTTTTTTGAAAAAATATCTCTCATTCGTGCAGATAAGGGGTGGCATCACACCACGTAAACGCCCTTGTCTGCGTGCACGCATTCAGGGTTTCGGCGGCACGGTACGACAAGGTGCTGCCACATCCCGCAGATGAAAGAGGGACCCATGCGCGAACAAGCCGCGCTATTAAACGCTCCGGAGGGCTACTTAGATTTTCACGACGAGTACGCGGAACTTATCGCCGAACTCGCCGCGCTGGGGTTCACCCCTAGCCAGGTTCTCCGCCGCCTCAACTTTCTGTACCCGCACATCAACAAGAAGTACCTGAACTATGCGCTGAGCTCCGGCATCTGGCAGTTTGGCCCGGTCACGGCAGACGCCCCGAGCTACACGGTGCTCGCATGCGGTCTCTGGTACGTTTTCGCGGAAGCCTACGATCTACCCCCGGAGCCCGAGTACGCGGCGCTGATTCTTGATTGCGATATTATTCACGACCTGCCGTCCGCGCTGGAGGCACGCCACTTCAACATTGAAGACATTGCGCACGTTCTGGCGAAGATTGGTGCAACGCTCAAGTACCTTGCCGCACACCCCTACTCCCAGCTGGAGGAAGAAGCCTACGCGCAGACCCTCGAGGACATCCGGCTGCGCGGCTTGGAAGAAATCGGCACCGAGGGCGGTAGCCTGTACACCCTGCTCGCCTCCAGTATGGAGGGCGAATCCGCGTGGCCTGCCCCCGCACAGACGGTCAACGATTACCTCGGTGACGGCGACTGGTCCCTGGGTATGCTCCGCACCGGCATTTACCCGGCGGAGGCGCTCGAGAACGAGTGGTATATCGACGCCGTGGCGGTACCCGAGGATTTTGCACCGAAGACTCTGAGCCTGTTTTTGAGCTATTGCGCCCGCTACGACCGCGAGCCGACGGCGCTGAACTACGGCTACTGGTCTACCATTCCCACGCTCATTGAGCAGGTGCCGCCGCTGGGTGCGGTACGTGCCAAGTTCGGTTCCTGGCAGACGGCCCTGCATCGCGGACGCACGCAGATTGCCCGCGAGCTGCGCCTGTGGACGAAAAACGAAGCCAACGTAGCTGCCGTGGAGTCGGGTGCCGCTGAGGCGAGCGCTGCTGAATCGAGTGCCGCTGAGGAGCTTGAGCTCCTCGACGCTGAGCTGTCTAATACTGAGCTCGCCGAAGCAGAACTAGCAGAGCTGGATACCCCGGACGGCTCCCCTGCGGGCGCTCCCGCGGAACCGGCAGAACCGGCACGTCTGAGCGCCCGCGAACTCACCGAGCAGGGCATCGGCGTGGTGCAGACCGCCCACACCGACCTTGCGGCGTACCACCGTACCCAGTGGGAGCAGACGGTGGAAGTCTTCGGCGAACGCCTCGCGCAGCTTGCCTGGAACCGCCGCCTGAGCACCTACTACTTCTTCGACGGAGCCTGCCTGGAAGATGCCGACCCGACCCCCGTGGTGACGGTTTTCCGCTCCCCCACCGGTTTCCTCTGCGAGCTTGAACCCACCGTCGAGGCGCTGCCCGCCTTCGACCCGGAGCTCCTGCAGGAGCACGGCTGGAGGCACCCGGTACCGGTGCATGCGCTGTGGAATCTGCACGCGCTCGACCCGCTGGAGGCAGCTGCCGCCGTCATCGAGGCGATGCGTTCGGGTTGCGGTTGTGAACGCTGGGATTTCTACCGCACCGATGACGACAATGACCCGCTTGCCGAAGAGGCTGAGATGGCTTCCGTCTAAGCAAGCACTCCCGCGAGCCTCTCGTCGGGTTCATCTTGAGAGAGCGAAAGCCCGCGCCCCCACCTCCGAAAAGGAGCAGGGGGCGCGGGCTTTACGCATGCGCGGGATACCAGCTGCGGCAGCCGGCACCGATAGTCAGCGCGGGTAACCAGCGCGGCTTAGCGTGCCGAGAAGATTTCGGACGCCTCCACAATCGCAATCTGCGCGGTGCGGGTCGAGATTGCTTCTTCGCGGCGTGCATCCGCGCGGCGCTTGAAGAACCAGCCGATACCGAGAATCGCGAACCAGACGGGCATCGCGAGCAGACCCCTGAGGGTTTCTTCATCCATGGTCAGCACACCGATGGTGAAGGCGAAGAATACCAGCGACAGCCAGGCGGAGAAACGGCCGCCGGGCAGGCGGAACTTCGACTTCTCGTGACGTGACGGGAACTTCTTGCGGTACATCAGGTAGCTGACCATGATCATCGCCCACGCGAAAATCACGAGTACCGCAGCCACGGTGGTGACCAGGTTGAACGCGCTAGAAATCGAGTCACCCGCGTAGAGCAGCACGATGGAGGACAGCAGCATCACGGCGGAGAGGAACAGTGCGTTACGCGGCACGCCGTTCTTGGAAATCTTGCCCAGGAACTGCGGGGCGCTGCGCTCGCGCGCCAGACCGAATGCCATGCGCGAGGTGGAGAAGATACCGGAGTTCGCCGAGGAGGTTGCGCTGGTAATCACCACGAAGTTGATGATGTGCGCGGCGATGCCCAGGCCCGCCAGGGTGAACATGGCGACGAAGGGGCTCTTATCGGGGCTGACGAGGCGCCAGGGGGTAACCATCAGGATGGTGACGAGCGCACCCACGTAGAAGACCATAATACGTACCGGCACGGCGTTGATTGCCCTGGGCAGGGTCTTTTCGGGGTCCTTGGTTTCTGCCGCGGTGGTACCGACCAGCTCGGAGCCCATGAACGCGAAGACGGCAATCTGGAATGCGCCGAGGAAGCCAATCAGATGGTTGGGGAACATGCCGCCGTCATTCCAGAGGTTTGCGACGGATGCCTGCGCGCCGCTGGGTGAGGTGAAGCCGATAGCGACCATGGCGCCACCAACAATAATCAGGGCAACGATGGCGACAATCTTAATCATGGAGAACCAGAATTCGATTTCACCGAAGTTCTTCACGGACACCAGGTTCAGGGTCAGCAGAACGGCGATGACGCCGAGCGCCGGAATCCATGCCTGCAGGTCGGGCCACCACAGACGCAGGTAGCCGACGATTGCGATGATGTCCGCGACGGCGGTGACCACCCACATGAACCAGTAGGACCAGCCGAGGAAGAAACCTGCCATGGGACCGACCAGGTCGGTGGTGAAGTCGGAGAAGGACTTGTACCTCAGGTTGGAGAGGAGAATCTCGCCCATAGCTCGCAGCACCAGGAAGATGAAGGCACCGATGAGCATGTACACGAAGATGACGGAGGGCCCTGCCAGGGAGATGGCGCGGCCGGAGCCCATGAACAGGCCCGTGCCGATGGCACCGCCGATGGCGATGAGCTGGATGTGGCGGTTGCTTAGACCGCGGTGTAGTCGCTCTCCCTGTTCGGGAGCTTTAGGATTCAGGCTGACGTTGTTCTGTTCAGTCACGACGTCCTCTTTTCAGCGGTTGTACCCCGTACCGCATGTACCCTTGCTTATAATGAGAATCATTAAAATTTAGGAGGTATAGCTAGTGCATGAATATGCGGCCGTTGCTTTGCGGGGTGTCCCCGGATTTCGGGGCGCGGCTGGGGCTCCATGCCAGTTACCGCGCGGTACTCGGAAGTGTCACGCTATCGACTAACGCGAAGTTTTTCTGGGAGCTCTCGCAGCTACTTGGATAGTTATTCTACAGGTGTTCAGGGTGCAAGAACAGGTTTTGACACGAAAAAAGTGACTTATCTCTATTATTGAAATCACATCAAGCGGCGCAAAAATGCCGCCTAGCACCCGACCAAGGGACGCAAGAAAGCCCCGCTTCCGCATCCAAAAGAATGCAGAAACGGGGCTTACCAACAGCGCCGCAGAAAGAACAGAAACTACTTCTGGCCAGCCTCTTCAGCAGGCTTCTCGACTGCCACCACGCGCGCACGCTTGGCAGCGTGACGGCGAGTCAGGATCTCGTAACCAATGGCCAGGGCAATGAACCAGACGGGGGTCAGAGCCAGACCAACCGCGGTATCCGGGTACAGGCTCAGGGCGTAGACCATGATGGCGAAGAAGACCAGACCAAACCAGCTCATGCCGATACCCCAGGGCATCTTGTACTGGGATGCCTCGTGGCGCTCCGGGAACTTCTTGCGGTACACCAGGTAGGCAATCAGGATCATACTCCAGGTGAAGATACCCATCATCGACGCCACCGAGGTCACCACGGTGAACGCCTCCATAATGCCACTGCCCGCATAGAGCATGACCAGGCTAAACAGCAGCATCACGGTGGTCAGGTACAGGGCGTTCGCGGGCACACCGTTCTTGGTGAGCTTGCCCAGCGCGGAGGGTGCGGCACCGTCGTGCGCCAGGCCGTACACCATGCGGGAGGTCGAGAAAATACCGGAGTTCGCCGAGGACGCCGCGGAGGTCAGCACCACAAAGTTCACCAGGGAGGCGGCAATACCAATGCCAGCCAGGGAGAACATGCCCACGAAGGGGCTCATGGACTTATCCAGCTTGTCCCAGGGGGTGACGGCGAGGATGGTCAGCAGCGGCATAGCGTAGAAGAGGCCAATACGGAAGGGCACCGCGTTAATTGCCTTGGGCAGGGTGCGTTCGGGGTGCTCGGTTTCCGCAACGGCAGCACCGACGAGCTCGGCGCCCACGAAAGCGAAAAGCGCAATCTGGAAGGCGCCCAGGAAGCCGGTCAGACCCTGAGTGAAGATGCCGCTACCGGAGGGGCCGGGGTGCTCCCAGAGGTTCGTTACGGAGGCGACAGTACCGTCGGGCGAGGTGAAGCTAAAGGCGACCATGAGCGCACCCACCACAATGAGCAGCACAATGGCGACGATTTTAATGACGGCGAACCAGAACTCGATTTCGCCGAAGTTCTTCACCGAGGGCAGGTTCAGCAGTAGCAGAGCCACGATAACGGTCAGCGCCGGAATGAACTTGGGCACGTCAGGTAGCCAGTACTGCACGTAGCCGGTGATTGCGATGACGTCCGCAATACCGGTGACAACCCAGAAGAACCAGTACGACCAGCCGACGAAAAACCCGGCGCGAAGACCAAGAATGTCGGTAATGAAGTCGGTGAAGGACTTGTACTTGGGGTTCGAAAGCAGAATCTCACCCATGGCGCGCAGCACGAAGTAGATGACGCTACCGATAATTGCGTAGACGAAGACGATGGAGGGGCCGGTCAGGGCAATGGTCTTCGCCGAGCCGAGGAAGAGGCCGGTACCGATGGCACCGCCAATTGCGATCAGCTGGATGTGTCGGTAACTGAGTCCGCGCTGGAGCTTGGAGTGCTCCGCTTCGGAGTCTAGGCCGGTGACGGAGTTGTGCGGCGTTGGCTGCTGTGTCACGTATTTCTCTTTCCTGCGTCGGTTCGCCGTAGTTTGGTGTGGGCGGTTCCGGGTGGTTGGTATTCATGCATATTTCTTGGCGGCAAGAAGGAGGGGCGCCTCGCGTTTCCTCAGCCTGCGCGGTGCGCTTGAGCTTGTGGACTCCGATTTTGCGGGGCTTCCGGATTCCTGCATCACCAATAGTGAATTATGCAGAGAATGCATAATTTCAAATTTTACCCCCTCATACCCACATAAGCACAAGGAATCCAACAGGAGATAGGGGTGTAGATGCCCAAAAATTTCTACGGGCGAATTTTGCACCGTTCCGAGGTGGGTGTTTCGAGGCGGGGTTCGTACCGCCCGAAAAATATTTAGAAACTTTACAAGGAAAACTTTACAAAGCATGGAATCGGGTCTAGAGTGGAAACTGTTCAACCAAAAACCTAACCAACCAACCACAGAACAGAAGGACACAACAATGGGCAAGTTCTCCAACGCAGCACTGCGCCTCACCGCCGGCGCACTCATCCTCGACGCAGGCGTCAAGAAGCTCAAGGCAGACGAAGGCACCTACGCCTTCCTGCAGCAGATGGCGGCAACCGGCGTACCCGCAGTCTCCAAGCTGGACGCAGCAACCTTCGGTAAGCTCATCTCCGGCGCAGAGACCGCACTCGGCGCAACCCTGCTGGCCCCCTTCATCCCCGCACGCCTGGCGGGCGCAGGCCTGACCGCATTCGCGGCAAATCTGATGACCATGTACTTCCGCAACCCGGACATGCACGACGCGACATTCCGCCCCACCCAGGACGGCCAGCAGCTCGCAAACAACATCGTGCTGCTCGGTGCGGGCCTGGCACTGCTGGGCTCCAAGAAGTAAGCTCCGCAGGCTAAATTACCCGGACGACCTCACGAAAGTGCGGCGGGAACGGTATTCGTTCCCGCCGCACTTTTGTATGCACACTAAATTTCTATGTCTCTCAGACCGGCGTGCACCCGGCTAGTTCAGTGTCACGCCAGCCCCGCACGCCGCGAAACCGCACGGTGTAGCGGCGCTACGCTATTCTTTTAGGTATGTCTACTGAGAACACGCAGCCTAGCCAGGCACCCGAATCCACCGAAGAAAAGGCCAAGAAGCCGGTTCCCGAGGAATTCTTCCGCCAGCCCTACTCCTTCGTCCGCCGCGGCGACCGCCTCACCGCGCGCCGCCAGAAGGCGTGGGACACCTACTCCCCCACCCACGTGCTGGACATTCCGCGCCTGCGCACCGACACCTCCGTCGCACCCGAGGCGTCCTTCGACCCGGTCAAGATTTACGGCCGTGAGGCGTACCAGGTCGTCGAGATTGGTTCCGGTCTGGGCGAGGCAATCGTGCACCGCGCGGCTGAGATGCCCGAGGCGAACTTCCTCGCCGTTGAGGTGTACACCCCCGGCATCGCGGATCTGCTGCTGAAGATGGGCAACGCCGGCGTGGAGAACGTGCGTGTGGCTCAGGCGAACGCACCCGAGCTGCTCGATAACATGCTTGAGGAGAACTCCGTGGACGAGCTGTGGGTGTTCTTCCCGGATCCCTGGCATAAGTCCCGCCACCACAAGCGCCGCCTGGTATCCCCGGCGTTCGCTGATAAGGTTGCGCGTGTGCTCAAGCCCGGCGGTATTTGGCGTCTGGCGACTGACTGGGAGGAGTACGCCCTGGTCATGCGCGAGGTTCTGGAGGCGCACCCCGACTTTGAGAATGTTCACCCCGGCGCCGGTGCGACCGAGGAGGATCCGCTGGGTGGTTGGGCTCCGCGTTGGGAGGGTCGTACCCTTACCAGCTTTGAGCGTAAGGCTCAGGAGGCGGGACGCCGCGCCCACGACCTGACCTACCGCCGCAAGTAAGCGGAGCAGCGCCAGCATCAGTTGGTGCGGCTTAGCGCGGGTCAGCGCGAATATACGTTAAAGCAGGTGAGGCTCCCCGGTCGTTCGGGGAGCCTCACCTGCTTATATATGTCTAGATAGGATGATTGATAAACGTTTCGACAAGTCTATCCACCGTAAACTCTGTTTAGTTCTCACTTACGCCTCTTAGCTTCACTGCCCAGCAGAAGCGAAAAAGATAAAGGACGCAATGAGAATAATAACGTTAGAGAACACGAGCCACTCAAGAAAAAATACTTTTCTAAATTTTCTAGTTGCGATACCGCCTAAGACTGAAATCTGCGCTCCCAGATAATTCATTTTTTCCTCTGCAGTAGCGTAGTCCAGCCCATCGAGAATCCTACTGTCTGAATATGACCCGTAGTAGTAGATATTCTCTTTTCCCTGTCCTTCACGCGTAGCGGATTCTCCATTGTGCTCCTTGACGTACGGTTGCAGGGCAACTATGCCGACCAGCAAAGATACAACGACGGATACAGCAAATAATGCGCTTAAAAATATAGTTATAGGATTCCAAATATTCGGTTTGCTGAGGAACGTTGAAACAAAACCTCCATATGCGGCAACAATAACACCTTGAACAGTCAACAACATCTGAATTTTTGAATCACCGTGTTTAATCAAATCATTAAAATACTGGATAAGTCGCCAACGTTCTTCCCGGTTCAGCCCCAGTGATTCCTCTTTACCAGGGGGATTTCCGTAAGATTTCTGGTCCTCATAGGACATGCTTGTTCCTCTTTCTTGCAGGCAGTTTCTAGCGTTAGTTTAGCTTGGATATGGCATCTGAACTTAGGCCACCTATGCGCTATTCGCTTATTACTCTACCCTGTACTCCTCAGAGTGCTCTTTCCTAGAACCAAGGACTAGCCACAAAAGCAGGTGAGGCTCCCCGGTCATTCGGGGAGCCTCACCTTTTTGTATGTGAATCCAGGTGCATGCGGGGCGGGGGTCTACCCTCCCTCTCGCGGCGTATGACACAAAGACGCACAAGCCTATATCAGCGGCTGACTAGCGCAGATGAGCCAGAACAGCCGAACCGTTTATCCCAGTGTAGCGGGTTTAACCGGTTTAGCGCGGCGATTTCGCATCATCCGCCGTAGCCGGTTAGCGCGACTTGCGGTAGAGCACCACCGCCGAAGAACGCTGACGAGGCGCCGGGCGGGTACCGCGGGCAATATGCACCACATCGCCGCTGGTACCGGCAGCGAACACGCGCTCCGACATGCCCATCTTCACCTTCGCGTCCTCAACCTGACGCTGCAACTCCGCAATCTGCTCCTGCTGCTCCTCCACGAGGGACTGCAGCTCAATAATGCGGCGAATACCCTCCAGGGAGACGCCCTCCTGCGAGAGCTGCTGAATCTGCTGCAGACGGTTCACGTCACGCTGCGAATAGCGGCGCGCCTTACCGGGCGCACGCGAAGGCTGGACCAGGCCAATGCGGTCGTACTGGCGCAGGGTCTGCGGGTGCATGCCCGCCAGCTCAGCCGCCACAGAAATCACGAAAACCGGGCGGTCCACGCTGTGCAGCGGCTCGCTACGACGGGACTTAGATGATGATTCTCGAGATGCCATGGTTTACTTCGCTTTCTTCAACAGATCCTTACGCGGGTTCTCCTGCGGAGCCAGTTTTACGAACTTATCGAATGCTTCCTGTGCCTCTGCGCTCAGCTTGGTGGGCAGTACGATTTCGGGGATGACCAGCAGGTCGCCGTCGCCGCCCTTAGCCTTGAAGCCGCGGCCCTTAGCGCGCAGTCGGCGGCCGACCTGGCCGGGTGCCAGGCGCAGCTTCACGGTGGATGCGTCGGGCAGGGGCACCTCGATTACTGCGCCGTCGACTGCCTCGGCGAGGGTGACGGGTGCGCGCATAACCAGGTTGTTGCCCTCGCGGGAGTACACGGAGTCATCGGAGACGCGCACGGTGACCTTCAGGTCGCCGCCGCGCAGGCCCTTGCCGCGCAGGCGGACCTTCTGACCGTCCTTGATACCTGCGGGGATGCGTGCCTCGGTGTGGGAGCCGTCCGGCAGGAACACGGTCACGGTCGCGCCGGTGTATGCCTGAGCGAGGCTGATGCGGGTGCTGGTGGTGCTTTCTTCGGGTGCCGCATGCTGTGCGCCGCCGAAGCCGCCGCCGCCCATGCCGCCGAAGTCGGCGCTGGTGAAGCCTGCGGAGCGTCGGGAACCGCCGGCGCTACCTCCGAAGAGGCCGCCGAGCAGGTCGTCAATGTTGATGCCTGCGCCGCCGTTGCTGAAGCCGCCGAATGCGTCCGCGCCGGGGTAGCCGGTGTAGCTGCCACCGCCGAAGCCGCCGCCTCCGAATCCGCCCATGCCTGCGGCACCGTAGCGGCGGATTTGGTCGTACTCTTCGCGCTGCTTCTTATCGGAGAGCACGTCGTATGCTTCCGAGATTTCCTTGAACTTCTTCTCTGCCTGCTTGTCGTCGGGGTTCAGGTCCGGGTGGTACTTGCGGGAGAGCTTGCGGTACGCCTTCTTGATGTCGCTTTCGCTTGCGTCTTCGCTGACACCCAGTGCCTTATAGAAGTCGTCGGTTAGCCAGTTTTCACTTGCCATGTTGTGTTTCTCCTTCTGCGGTGATGCGCCGCCCTCCTCGGTTACGGGACGGCTTGCAGGGGCACCGCGTGCTTGTCTTAATACTCTATATAAAAGTTTAGTCTACTTGACTCAATTTTGAAAGGGCTGAGCCCAAAAAATAGCACCCCTGCAAGCCTTTTAACCGCCGCCACAGCTCGCTGCAACCCGCGCCAACACCGGGCATAGTAGCCCCGGCAAACAGGCGCACCGGGCTAGCAGCCGGGCAAACAACAGGGCGGGCACTCCCCCACCAGGGAGAGCACCCGCCCGTCGTTAGTTATTCAGCCAATGCCTTAGCCGACCACCTTACGGTGCGACAGCTACAGCCACCTGAGCGGTACGAACCACACGGTCGTTCACGCGGTAGCCGTAACGCAGAACCATGGAGACATGATCCTCAGCCACCTCGTCGGTGGGCTGCTGGAGCACTGCTTCGTGGATGTTCGGGTCGAAGGCGTCGCCTACTTCACCGAAGCGCTCCACGCCCTGCTTGCCGAGCAGCTCTTCGAGCTTGGTAGCGATGGAGGCGAAGGGGCCGTCCTGCAGGTCGCCGTGCTTGCGTGCGGCGTCGATATCGTCGAGCACCGGCAGCAGTGCGGTCACCAGTTCACTGGTTACGAAGCCTCGCAGCTGCTCCTTTTCGCGAGCGGTGCGGTTCTTGAAGTTAGTGAACTCTGCCTGCAGGCGAAGCAGGGAGTCCAGGCGCTCTGCGGCGAGTGCCGCATCCGCAGATTCTGCTTCTACGGCGTCCTGGAGCTCAGCCTCGACGGCTTCCGCAGCTTCCTCGGGGCTTTCGACCGATTCAGCTTCGGGGTGGCCTTCCGCGGCGGGGGCGTTGAATGCCTCCTCCAGCGGGTCGGGGGTGATGTTTTCCTGCTCAGCCATGATTACTTCTTCTCGTCTTCGTCGATAACCTCGGCGTCGACAACGTCCTCATCAGCGGCGGGCTTGGACTCGGATGCCTCAGCCTGCGCTGCTGCGTAGAGTGCCTCGCCCAGCTTGGATCGGGATGCCTGCAGCTTCTCGAGTGCGGACTTCACTGCTGCGTCGTCGTCGCCCTCGAGTGCCTTCTTCACCTCGTCGACGTCGCCCTGAACCTCGGTCTTGACGTCCTCGGGCAGCTTGTCGCCGTTCTCCTTCAGGAGCTTCTCAGTGGTGTATGCAACGGACTCAGCTGCGTTGCGGGTGTCAGCAGCCTCGCGGCGTGCCTTATCCTGCTCAGCGTGTGCTTCTGCGTCCTTGACCATGCGGTCGATGTCGTCCTTGGAGAGGGAGGTACCGCCGGTGATGGTCATGGACTGCTCAACACCGGTGCCCTTGTCCTTTGCGGAGACGTGGACAATGCCGTTTGCGTCGATGTCGAAGGTAACCTCAATCTGGGGCACGCCACGGGGTGCGGGGGCGATGCCGGTCAGCTCGAAGGTACCCAGGTTCTTGTTGTCGCGAGTGAACTCACGCTCACCCTGGAAGACCTGAATGGTCACGGAGGGCTGGTTGTCCTCTGCGGTGGTGAAGGTCTCGGAACGCTTGGTCGGGATTGCGGTGTTGCGCTCGATCAGCTTGGTCATCACGCCGCCCTTGGTCTCGATACCGAGGGAGAGGGGGGTGACGTCGATCAGCAGAACGTCCTTACGGTCGCCCTTCAGAACGCCTGCCTGCAGTGCTGCACCCATTGCCACGACCTCGTCGGGGTTCACACCCTTGTTGGGCTCGCGGCCGGTGAGCTCCTTGACGAGCTCAGCAACAGCGGGCATACGGGTGGAGCCACCAACCAGGATGACCTCAGAAATCTCGGAGATGGACACGCCAGCTTCCTTGATTACGTCGAGCACGGGCTTCTTGGTGCGCTCGAGCAGGTCGCGGGTCAGTTCCTCGAACTTTGCGCGGGTCAGCTTCTCATCCAGGTGGATGGGGCCCTCGGGGGTCACGGACAGGTACTGCAGGGAGATGTTGGTGCTAGAAGCGCTGGACAGCTCCTTCTTAGCCTGCTCAGCTGCCTCCTGCAGACGCTGCAGAGCGATCTTGTCCTTGGACAGGTCTGCGCCGGTGTTTGCCTTCACCTGTGCGAGCAGCCACTCGACGATGCGCTGGTCCCAGTCGTCACCACCGAGGCGGTTGTCACCGCTGGTTGCGCGAACCTGGATGGTGGAGAAGCCGTCGTCGTCCTTGCCAACTTCCAGCAGGGAGACGTCGAAGGTACCGCCACCGAGGTCGAAGACCAGGATGAGCTCGTCTTCCTTGCCCTTGTCCAGGCCGTATGCGAGTGCTGCGGCGGTGGGCTCGTTGACGATACGCAGGACGTTCAGGCCTGCGATCTCGCCGGCTTCCTTGGTTGCCTGACGCTCAGCGTCGTTGAAGTATGCCGGGACGGTGATGACAGCGTCGGTGACGGTGTCGTTCAGGAATGCCTCTGCGTCGCCCTTCAGCTTCATGAGGATACGAGCGGAGATTTCCTGCGGGGTGTACTTCTTGCCGTCAATCTCGGTGGTCCAGTCGGTGCCCATGTGGCGCTTGACGGAGGAGATGGTGCGGTCGACGTTGGTCACTGCCTGACGCTTTGCGACGCTACCGACTAGAACCTCGCCGTCCTTGGAGAATGCGACGACGGAGGGGGTGGTGCGGGTGCCCTCTGCGTTAGCGATGACGACCGGGTCGCCACCTTCCAGTGCTGCTACGACCGAGTTGGTGGTACCGAGGTCAATACCTACTGCACGTGCCATATGTTTATTCACTCCTTGTGATCAGTGCCCCGCTTCTTCTAATGCGAGGCGGGTTAGTTTGAAAGTTTTGGAGGCGGTTGGTGCTGCGCGTGCCGCTCCGTGTGGGGTGGTCTGCGCGGCTCCCTTGAGCCTCATGTACTCAAGTATGCACCCTCTCGAAGGGACTGTCAATAGGGTTGAGCGAACTTTACTCAACTTTTTTTCGCGGAGGTGTGTGAGGGGCGGGTTTTTTAGGGTTCCGGGGCAGTGTTTTACGGGGAAAATCGGGGCGGTGACGAGACGCGGATGGGCGGTTTTGCCGCGAAATTCCGCGGTTTTTGAGTGGCGCGAGGGCGCGGCGCGGCGATTCAGCGCACGGCGGACATGGGCGGGCTAACTGGGCGAAAAATTTTTTAAAAATTTTTTAGAAAGGGGTGAAAAACCCAAAAATTGGGGTGCGAGAGGTGCCGAAAGGTGGCGCAGGGGCACCTTATATAGGGTGTGCGGGATGATTTTTAGGCACGATTTTTGAGCCGGGAAGCTAGGCCTCTGGCAGCGTTGCTAGGGGTGCGCTTCGTGTAGGTACCTCAACTACGGGCGCGCGCCTGAGATCTCAGAGATTGACTCCTCTTATATATAGAGGGCCTGTTGCAAGCTCCATCGCTCACCTTATGAAGGTATCCCCGCTTGTCCGACCCGTAATTCTCTAACCTTCGCCTGTGGCTTGAGGTTACCTGCCTGCCGTATGCTGGATACGACCATATCCTCTCAAAGTAGACAGGAACCCCTTATGTCACCTAAAAGTACCTCACGAGACAAACAGGCAATTTGGTGCCTTGTATATAAAATAATTGCATTAATTTTAATTCCAATTATCGTATTTTTCACTATCTCATATATAGATTCCTTAAGTGATAGACAAATTGCAGATTTATTAGAAATTTTTAATTTTTCAAAGTTTGGAATACCATTCAATAGCGCACTGGTAGTATTTCTATTGTTACTATTTGGGTTCTTTGCATTCTTTCCACTCATTAGATTGATACAAAAATTCTTTTCTGCCCTTACGGGAAAATATTTTGTTATTTCTCTTGCGACTCTCGCAGTTCTGGGAGCAGTTTCTGCCCTTTATATTCCTTCCTATACAAATTGGTTTAAACCCGATACTCAGCAATCTACGGGTAGTACGCAGCCTACACAGAATACCCAGGGTTCCGGAAACCAACAGAATCAGTCTTCTAAAGATCCGTCTTCTGATTTAAGACTTCATCTTCTATATATTACTGGTGGAATTATCGCTGTCTTGGGTCTTATTGAGACAAATCGAAAGAATAGTCAGGACCATATTCGTCAGGTGCATGCAGCCCGCCGTGACCGCTATATCCAAGCGGTCGATAAACTATCTAGCAAGCAGACCTCTGTTCGTCTTGGTGGAGTGTACGCTCTCGTTGGCCTTGTTGATGAGTGGCTGGACGACGACAATATCGATGAAGAAACTCAAACTAAAGAAGGGCAGGTTATTATCAATAATCTCTGCTCCTACATTCGTTCACCTTTCCCGCTTGCAGAAAAAATTGAAGAATACGAAGCTCGCAAGGAACTAGAAGAGCTCAAGAAACAAGACTCTAAGAATCTCAGCGAAGATAAGTCTTCACGGCTCAAGGTTCTACTCGAGCGCTTCAAAGACTCTACTGACTATGAAGAGCCTAAAGATATCACCGCAGACTACGCAGAGTTTCACGAAGAGCAGGACGTACGCCGCACTATCTTTGATGAGATACACAAGCGCAGCAGCAATATCATCAAAGATGAGAAAGGGAAGGTAGCCGAAATCATTCCAGGACTGTGGAGTGATTTTGATTTTAATTTCAGCCGGGCACCCATCTTCTACCCCTTAAAGGAAATAACCTTTGAAAGCCCAATTTTTACAGAGGCGACATTTTACAAAGACGCCGATTTTAGCCAAGCAGATTTCGTAGGAGATGCAGATTTCAAATATGCAATTTTCAACAATACGTTACATTTCAACCAAACTTGTTTTATAGGGAGCGTAAATTTCAGTGAAGCGAAATCCAAAGAAGGACTATATTTCAGGAAAACACGTTTCCTTGAAGAAGCATACTTTACACACACTCTCTTCAAAAAAGATACGATCTTTGATTGGGCGCGATTCAAAAAATTTGCACATTTCGAGCAAGCTGGATTTTTTGGTCGCACAAGCTTCCATGCAACACATTTTAAGGGATACTTAGGATTTATTGACGCATATTTTGAGAATACTGCGGATTTTAGACTAGCACGCTTTGAAGGCCCTGCAAATTTCAGTGCTTTTTTTAAGAACAAAGCACCATTATTTGTTGACCCCGATGATAAATTTGAATCCGAGGCTTATTTTTCATATAAGGTCGACAAAAATAAATATAATTTTTTTGTAATTACTGATAGTCCTCATAAAATCAATCGTGGAGAAGCAGAGCTTGAAGGTGAAGAGTTCATAATTCCTGTTGGGACTAGGTTATTCGATCCTGGTTCATGGAATAAAGAGAAATATACTCGCGTGAGTGATCCCGCAGAGCCTCTTGAAAATTCAGACACCGAGGAAGAAAAACCCGCTGAATAAGGCTCATTAGGAGATGCCCCGCCTGCGTATCTCCCGCAGGCGGGGCTTCTTCTTTTACCCAGCGCGAGCGCAAAGAGCGGGGCTCTCCCCTATGCTGGATATAAGCCAGCACCGGAGCAGGAAGGGCACACCACCATGAACCTCAACAAACTCTTAACCGCGCTACGGCAACGCAAAAACGCCCCGGCACACAACCAACAGGCCGGGCGGCCCGAACGCTACACACATGCCCTCGAACAATTCCTCGACGGGCAGCCCGCCGTACGCCTCGGCGGAGTGTACACGCTCGCGAACCTCACGGACGAATGGCTCGCCGACGCGTCCTTCCCCGAGCAGGTACGCCGCGAAGAAGCCCAGGCCATTATCGACGCGCTGACCGGGTGCATCCGCACGCCCTACCCCCTCGCACAGAAACGGCAAATCCTAGAATCAGACGAAGCCCCCGAAGGATACGAAGGCGACTTTACGCGCGATCAGGAGGCACTACGCGAAGAGCAGCTAGTACGCCGCACGGTCTTCATGGAGTTCAGTCGCCGCCTCGCCGCAGTCTCCGAAAGCAGCAAGGCAGACCATAAGAAGAGCCAGCACGCGGTACCGCCAATATCACCCATGTGGGCTGACCTGCGCTTCGACTTTAGCGGCGCACCCATCTTCTACCCGCTACGACAGCTGCACTTTCAGAACGCCGATTTCGCCTCCGCTACCTTCTACGGCCCGGCAGATTTCACCTCCGCAACCTTCCACGGTGACACCAGCTTTTCCGCGGCACAGTTCACCACTGACGCGTCCTTCCACAGCGCGAACTTCACCGACTGGGTGGGGTTCAGCGCCGCACACTTCGCGGGCGCGGCAAAGTTCAGCGGGGCGCATTTTGCGGACGCGGCAAGCCTCGCGACCGTAACCTTCACCGGCGAGGCTGACTTCTCAGACGCGGTCTTCTCAGCTACGGCTGACTTCGCGGTAGCCTCCTTCGAGTCCGACGCCAACTTTTCACGCTTGAACACCGCGGGCATAGCCAGCTTCGCGGCGGTCACCTTCGGCGGAAAGGCAGTATTCACCGCCTCCACGTTCCACGATGAAGCACACTTCGCCGCGTCGGTCTTCAACCGCCCAGCGGTGTTCTCCAAGTCGCTATTCGGCGGGGTCGCGCGCTTTGCCGGTGTAGTCACCATGCAGTCCGCAATGTTCCGCAACGTGCGCTTTACGGGCGCGGCGGACTTTAGCGGGGCGTCCTTCACGCAGTACGAGGATTTTGGTGGGGCGCGGTTCGACGGCGACGCCACGTTCAGCCGGGCGTCTTTTATTGCGCTTCCGAGGACGCGCTATGAGATGGACTTCCCGCAGCACGCGAACTTCGGTAACGCGACCTTCGCGCAGGATGCCGACTTTAGTAAGGCGACGTTCACGGCGCATGTCGGCTTCTACAAGGCGACGTTCGCGCGGGAGGTGAGCTTCAACGGGGCGAGCTTTGAGGGCGCCTACTTCGCGGATGCGACGTTCAGTCAGCGGGCAGATTTCAGGCAGACTAGCTTCATGTATGTTAAGCCGTCCTTTGAGGCTTTGGATAGGCGGCTGCAGAGGGCACGGTTCTCGGCGCAGGCGGATCCGCAGGATTACCTGTTCGAGGCGCGCCCGGAGAGCCCGCATGGCTTCAGCTACGGCGAGGCAGAGCTTCTTAACAGAACGTTCGTTCTCCCTATCGGTGCGGTGCTGTACGACCCGGATTCCTGGGACGAAGAGCAGCAGGAGTACACGCGCCTGAGTGAACCCGCGCAGTAATATTTAGAGGCCCCGCCGCATTGAACGTGTGGTGGGGCCTTCGTTATGACCGGGCGCAACTCACGGCAAACAGGTTTACCCTATGCTGGAAGGTGAACGTTCCTATCAGAGAGGACAGGAGAATCTAGTGCCCCGCAATAACGCATCATCCGCTCCAGAGAGCCCGGTAATCCCGAAAGCTCAGGAGAATCCTTGGTATATCCGGCACTTTATTAAGCTCCTCATTGGCTTTGGTCTGGGCGGCGGTGCAGTTGCGATTCTACTGCCTTGGATGTTGTGGTTTTTCTGCGGCATGAGCTCTGGCAGTTCAGATCAGCTGCGTCTGCATCTTCTGTACGTCACGGGTGGCATTATTGCGGTTCTGACTCTTCTGCAGACTAACTGGAAGAACCAGGGTGACCGTCTCAAAATTGACGCCGATATCAAGAAGAATGAGCAGGACGCAGAGAAGAACGAACGCGACCATATCCGCCAGGTTCATGCAGAACGTCGTAGCCGCTATACCAAGGCTGTCGAGCAGCTAGCTGATGAGAAAGCAACTGTCCGTCTGGGCGGTATCTATACCCTCGTGGGTTTGGTCGATGAGTGGCTCGCTGATGACACCCTTGAGTCAGAAGAACAGCAAAAAGAAGGGCAGGTTATTATCAATAGCCTTTGCTCCTACATTCGTTCACCCTTCACCCTGGCATTAAAAGCAGAGATGTTTGAGGGCGACTCAGAGCCTAATAACTATGAAGGAGACTTCTCCAAAGACCAGGCGGCATTTCGCGAAGAACAGGACGTACGACGAACTATTTTTGTTGAAATGAGCAAACGTAGCAGCGACGTTATTTGGGATGATGACAAACTAATCGAAATTATTCCGGGAACGTGGAGTGATTTCGATGTCGATTTCAGCCGAGCACCAATCTTCTATCCCCTCAGCAATCTCACGATTGAGAAAGGCAATTTCTCGGGCACAAAGTTCTACTCTGCCGCAAATTTTTTCAGTTCAGTCTTCAACAGCGATGCCGATTTCAGCGAAGCTACCTTTACCAGCAACGTATTCTTCAACGAGGTAATCTTCTTCAGCGCCACAAATTTTGTCGAGGCAAATTTCGCCCGCACCGCAGATTTCATTGCGACGTCCTTCTCCGACAACACGAACTTCAGCGGAGCAGCCTTCTCTAGCAGAGTAAACCTCAGCAAAGCAGAATTCACCCAATCTACGCCAATCTTCGCTATGTCTATATCAGATATAGGAGTGTGGAGAGCTCGGTTCTCTGCTCAAGCTGACCCAAAAGATTATATGCTTGAGAGTTCTCTCAAGCGTACTCTTGAGATACGATGCGGCACAGCGGAGCTTCTCAACAAAACGTTCATTCTCCCTGTCGGTGCTGTGCTGTACGACCCGGATTCCTGGGACGAGGAGAAGCAGGAGTACACCCGCGTCAGTGAGCCTGCGCAGTAATATCCAGAGGCCCCGCCACATGAATGTGTGACGGGGCCTTCGCTTTCATTTATGGCCGTTAGAGGCACCAGTCAGGTGGCTTATGCACTATGCTGAAAGGTGACCGTTCCTATTATAGAAGACAGGAGAAAACATTGTCGGGCGCACCACGAATCTGGAAGCCACCTTTTAAATCAAAAAAATATACTTCCCCATACAAAAAAAGAAATACATTTATTCCTGGACTTATATTTATATCCGTTTCATTCGTTTTCCCCATTGCAATTTGGCTTGCACTAACTGCCCCTGATTGGAATAAAATAAATCTAAACTACAGGCACTATATGATTTTTGCAATGCAATTATATATGCCGTTCATGATTTTTAAATCAATCCTACACAAAGACGAGGGGGAAAATAAATTAAAAACAAACAAACAAGGAATCACTCACAAGAATAAAGATGTACCCAAAATCAATATATTAGGTGACATAAAATCAATTCTAGCATTGGCGCCGCTTGCAATATCAGCAGCATTCATTTTTACTCTATATTACTACAGCTGGATCTTCGATAATAACATAGGTGGTGCTTTTCAGATAACCTCCATGCGTCTCTCCAAAGATAAATACAGATTAATATCAGCAACACTCATGATTTTAGCCGTCATATATCTATTCCTAGCACCCGCGCGAGCTATCAAAATCTACCACCCTTATCCAGATTACCCACATTCAGAAACCAAACAAAACTTGAATGAAAAATTAAAACTAAATACACATCTAATGATTAGCATTGCAATCACAACACTCTTAGCCGGGGCACTATCCACAATGATTTTTAAAATACTAACCCCCTTGGACTACACAACATACGTATTGTTTTTCGCTTCATATTCTTTTACTTGGGCACAGATAAAAATCGCATCCCCGAATGCAACAATAATCAGCACACTTCGATATATGCTAGCACTTAAAAATATAAAATTTAAGCAAAAAATATCATTTAATATATTGAGGGTCATTTTTATACTTGAGATACTATATATAAATTCATACCTCACTTCAACACTGGTCCAGGTTGGTGGGTCTATTGCCGCAACGGGATCCAACACCAAAAATCCAATGAGTGCATATTCATGCATATTTTCCAGGAATAACACTCATAGAGATCCTATAGCCTTCGGAATCATTATAGAATCAAAAGATACATCTTTACATATTTTTACACCAGAGCTCAACTTAGACACTAAAAGATATGTACACACCGGAGAACACGGGGAGGTCTTTCCCAATCAACCTCTAGAAAGCCACATCACATTGAAAGAAAATTACATAATCGAACAATACGATGATTTAAAACATAATTACGATTGGGAAACAGGGAAATGCACTCACAAATAAGCCCCTATGCTTATTTATAAAATCTAATTTGCAATATTAAAAGCCCCGCCGACTCCTTGAACTGCCTCCCGTTTCTTGGACAACGAAAATAAAGTCCAAGAAACGGGAGGCTTTTCATGCCTATAAATCAGGGATTAAGACACGATCGTTTGCTCCGAGAGCAAGCAGCACAAATGTTCGAGAGAGGATTCGGCTATGGTCTGACCGCCAGGAAGCTTGGTGTGTCCGCCGCGACTGTGAGAGAGTGGCAAAAGATGTACCACGTAATCGGGAAGGACGGGCTTCTTGCCATGGGAATAAAGCACACCAAATACGACTACGAGACCAAGGTCGCCGCAGCCAGGGCCGTGGTTGATGGTGGGATGAGTAAGCCTGAGGCAATGGTACGTTTCGGCATTGCAAGCGCGACACCGTTGAAGCAGTGGTGCAGGCTGTACCGTGAAGGCGGCGCGCAGGCGCTTAAGCCTAAGCCTCAGGGCAGGCCGAAAGGGTCGGTGCGGGCGGTGCCACCAACGCGTGAGGAGGAACTTGCCGAGCGTGTGCGCAAGCTTGAGGCACAGGTGGCGTACCTAAAAAAATCGATTGCCCTGAAGGCGCAGAGGCGCTCCCAAACCGGGACAAAGCCCTAGTGGTCGCTGAGCTTTCAGGGCGCGGACACGCGGTGCGTGATCTGCTCGAAGCTGCTGGTCTTGCCAGGTCGAGCTACTACTACGCGCTGGCTCACCCTCAGCAGCCAACCAGAGTGCAGCTACGTCCCAAGGTCGCCCAGATCTTTTCGCGAACGCCCAACGGGTGTGGTCACAGGCAGGTGGCCATGTGCCTGCGCGCTGAGGAAGGGGTGCGCATTGCCGATAAGACGGTTTTGAAGATGATGCGTGAAATGGGGTTGCGCTGCGGTATACGCCGCCAGAGGCCCTACCATAGGTATAACTCCTACAAGGGGGATGTGGGGCGAAGTTTCGCCAATATCATTGGTCGCAACTTCACGGCGACCGGTCCCTGGCAGAAGTTGGGTACCGATGTTACCGAGTTTAAGCTCTCTTTCGGCAAGGCGTACCTTGCTCCGGTGTATGACTTTGCCAGCAAGGAGATTGTTGCCCACTCCATCTCGATGTGCCCTAATCTTGCTCAGCAGCAAGAGATGCTTCAGATACTCATGGACGCCAAACCAGCAGGGGTCGAGCCGATTTTGCACTCGGATATGGGGTGGCAGTATC